>Ga0134125_10000689_pt1 | contig 44316 bp, 38 predicted proteins | sample KB31751_FD_96464 | JGI IMG/M metagenome (GOLD analysis project Ga0134125, IMG submission 96464) | Terrestrial soil microbial communities with excess Nitrogen fertilizer from Kellogg Biological Station, Michigan, USA - KB3-175-1 | ecosystem: Environmental > Terrestrial > Soil > Unclassified ...
CGCCGAGTATCTACACAAGATCGTCACCAATCCGACACTTGTCGGGCTGCATGACCGGGCCGCCGGATTGCTCGAACGTTTCGGCGGCAAGGCGGCCCGTCACGTGGTACACAAGGCGGAAGAGGCCGCCAAAGGGCTGATCGGCCCGGGCATGCTGTTTGAGGAGTTTGGGCTAAGCTACTACGGTCCGCTGGACGGCCATAATCTGCCGCTGCTCATCGAAACATTCAAGTTCCTCAAGCAGCAGAATAAGCCGGTCATCCTGCACGCGATCACGCAGAAGGGTCGAGGCTTCGAGCCGGCGCTCAAGAAACAGAAGAAATTTCATGGCCTGGGCCCTTACGATCCGGAGACGGGCGAAACGCGGCCGGTGGGGCAGAAGACCTATTCCGAGGTGTTCGCCGAGACGCTTGCGAACCTAGCGGATGCAAATGACAAGGTAGTCGCCATCACGGCGGCGATGCCCAATGGTACTGCGCTCGATCTCTTCCGCCCGCGCCACCCCAACCGCTATTTCGATGTCGGCATCGCTGAAGAGCACGCCGTAATCTTTTCCGCGGGAATGGCGACCAAGGGGTATAAACCGTTCTGCGCGATCTATTCGACCTTTCTGCAGCGGGCCTTCGATCCCATTGTGCATGATGTATGCCTGCAGAACCTGCCGGTGGTCTTCTGCATGGACCGTGGCGGCCTTTCGGGCGACGACGGCCCCACGCATCACGGCCTTTTCGACATCAGTTACCTGCGGGGCGTACCCAACATCATCCACATGGTTCCGAAAGACGAAGACGAGCTTGCAGACATGCTTTATACGGCCATGCTGCACCATGGGCCGTCGGCTGTGCGGTATCCCCGCGGAACGGGGCCGGGTGCGCGTGTGAAGGAACAACCTCAGGCGTTGCCCATCGGGGTGGCGGAAGTGATGCAGGACGGACACGACGTTGCAGTATTCGGTCTCGGCGCGATGTTCCCCGAGGCGCAGCGGCTGGCAGGGATGCTGGAGCGCGAGGGGTTTTCCACCGCGATCGTCAACCCGCGGTTTGCCAAGCCGATTGACCGCGAATGTGTCTCAAGATATGCACGGCAGTGCGGCCTGATAGTGACGTTGGAAGACCACGTCCTTGCCGGCGGGTTCGGGTCCGCAGTGCTGGAAGCGTTGAACGAGATGGAGATCAGCGTCCCGGTCGTCCGCGTCGGCTGGCCCGATGCGTTCATCGAGCACGGTAAGGTCGAGGCGCTGAGGGCGAAGTATGGGCTAACCGCCGAGGCGGCGCTCGACCGATCACAGCCGTTTCTGGCAGCGATGGAAAGCCGAAGAATGGCTCTGCGGTTGATGCAGTCCGCGGGTTAGCCGCTTCCGGAAACGGTATACATGCAGGCGCGTGGTGGTATGCTGGCGGCGATGTTGGCACGGTCTGGGCATACACAGCGAAGTGGATTGAAATGGGGACGCGTGCTGTTCTGGGTTCTCCTGGCCGCGGGCCTTGGGCTGCGCCTCTGGTTCGTGGCCCATCCCATGCCGCACGACGATGACACGGACCTCTACGCGGACCTGGGACAGAACCTCTTCCATCACGGCATCTACGGCACCACGGACGACAACATTATCGATCCATCGCTGGTGCGCCTGCCCGGCTATCCGATCTTTCTTGCGGTGATCTTTTCAGTTTTCGGGGCGGGGAATTACACGGCAGTTCTTCTCGTGCAGGCCGCCTTCGACCTTCTGGGCTGCTGGTTGATCGCGAGCTTCGTTCGTGAGCAGGTTTCGGCGCGAGCCGGCATGGTCGCATTCGCGCTGGCCGCATTGTGTCCGTTTACCGCGTCGTATGCCTCCACCCCGCTTACGGAATCGTTGAGCATCTTCGCCGTCTCGCTCGCACTGTGGTCCACGGGCCGTATTCTGCGGGCGCAGTCCGAGGGGCGAACAGACGGCGCCGCGACTGCGTTCGCGGTCGCAGCATCGGCCATGGCGATGTTGCTGCGGCCCGATGGCGTGCTGGTCCTGGCCGCCGTCGTTTTTGCAATCTGCTGGTATTCGTTACGGCAGGGAGCACTGCGCACAGGCATTCGCACCGCGTTGACTTGCGCGCTCCTGGCAATTATTCCTCTGGTCCCATGGACCATCCGCAACTGGCACACATTCCGTGTCGTCCAGCTGCTGGCTCCGCGCCGCGTCAACAATCCCGGTGAACCGGTCTGGTATGGCTTTTATCGCTGGATGAGCACGTGGTCAGTGGAGTACGTCTCTACCGAAAACGTCTACTGGCAGGTGGGCACGCAGCCGATCGATGTGCGCGACCTTCCTTCGCGTGCATTTGACTCTTCCGCGCAATACGCCGCCACTGCGCGGTTGCTGGCCGACTATCACGCTGCGGGCAACATCATCACGCCCGCACTCGATGCACGCTTCAGCGCGCTTGCCGCCGAACGCATCCGTGCGCATCCGCTCCTGTGCCGCGTCTGGGTCCCACTGCTGCGCGTTACGGACATGCTGCTGCGCCCGCGGACCGAAACGCTGGGGCAGGATGCCCAATGGTGGAGCTTTGCCGGAACAGCGGGGGATCGGATCGAAACCGTGCTGCTGGGCTCCCTGAATGTAGCGATTGTTGTTGCCGGGTTGATCGGTCTAGTGAGGAAACGCGTGCCCTGGCCGGCTTTCATCCTGGCCTACATTTTGCTGCGTTGCGCCACGCTAAGCATGATGGAGAACTCAGAACCGCGCTATACCCTGGAACTGCTGCCATTGTGGATCGCGTGTGCGGCATGCGCCTTCAGTAAAGCTGCGCTGAGGAAGGCTCGTCGCGCACCTGCTACCCCGCTCGAGATTCCTGCCTGACTGGACGAGGCATTTGCGCCAGCGCCTTAACGATCTGCTCGCGGCGGAACGCGAACGTCTTCTCGATCTGCCTGCGCACAAAGAGACTGTGGGCTATGTTGCCTAGCAGACTGAGCGGAAGATCATATGCGACCTCGTCGGTGAGCACGGTTACGCCCGGCCCATTGCGATCGAGGGAAAGAAAACGGTGGTAGTGCTGCCAGAAGGCAAACGGTCCGCTGACCTGGCGGTCACTGAAGGAATGGTTCGCTTCGAATTGAACGATCTCGGCATCCCAGCGTGTGCGGATGGGCAAAAATGGAAGCATTTGAAGGCTGAGCGCAATGCGTGAACCTGTCCCGGCGGCTTTCGATAGCGATTTCGTCGTGCCGGAACGCGGCGGGGCTGTGAGAGTCACACTCTCCAGGCGCGCGTGCTGCCATGGCGGCATGAGTGCAGGAAGGTTCTCAGGATCTGCGAAGAAGGCGAATACCGCTTCCACCGGATAAGGCAGCCACTGTTCGGAACGAAACGAATAGGGCATACGACTCTGCTGTGTGGTGAGACACCCTTCTCCCTGTGATGATGCGGGGAGAAGTAAGAAAGATGCGGCAGGCGGCCTGGGAGTTGGCAGCCTGCCACCGAAATCAATGGATAAGGAACATCAGCTGGGCATCAGCACCGTGTCGATCACGTCAATGACGCCGTTGGACTGGTAGACGTTGCTGGTGGTGATGGTCGCCATGCCGCCTTTTTCATCCGTCAGCATGATCTTCTTGCCGGACATGGTTGCTGTCAGCATGCCGCCCTGGACGGTCTTCATCTGATACTTTCCGCCGCCGGCCCTGATGCCAGCGGCGATGTCCCTGGCTGTGATGCGGCCCGGAACGACGTGGTAGGTGAGAATCTTCACCAGTGTGTCGTGGTTCTCGGGCTTGACGAGCGTATCCACCGTGCCGGCAGGCAGCTTGGCGAAAGCGTCATTCGTGGGCGCGAACACCGTAAATGGGCCGGCCGAGTTGAGGGTGTCGACCAGACCGGCGGCCTTGACCGCCGCGACCAGCGTGGTGTGAATCGGGGAGTTGACCGCGTTCTGGACAATGGTCTTGGACGGATACATCGCTGCGCCGCCCACCATCGGGTCGTTCATCGTATCCATTTGGGCGGGAGTTGCGAGTGACGAGAGCGCGAGGATAGTCGCGGCCGCCAGGGACGCGAGGAATGTCTTGTTCATTGAGGTTCCTTTCGCTAATGCGGATTTCATTGGGATAGGTTCGAGCGCGCTCATCTATCTCTACGAACAGCGTTGGGAAGTGGATTGTGGTAGCGAAAGAAAATTTATCCGGGCAGAGATCGTGGCCGCGTGTGGGGCAAGAGGAGCGCCTGGTTGGCGCGGCCCGCAGGATGCATTGACAATGCTCGGGCTTCCTCGTCAACTGGAACGCAGATGCACTGGTGCCACGGGGAGTGCGTCAAAGAATGATGGTGGCCGGAGCGCATATTCAGGAGCAGGAAATCCAGAAGACGACAGAACGGAGTCGGCGGCACGACCGTGGCCTATTGCTGATCGGCGTCTGGAAGCTGCTGGAGGCGGTGTTCTTCTTTCTGGTCGGAATTGGCGCATTTCACCTGGTGCATAAGGACCTGGCGGACGAAGCCCTGCAAGTGGCGGCGAGGCTGCGCATCGATCCCGATGGGCGCCTGGTCTCCTGGGTGATGGACCACATTGATGTTGTGACCTCGCATCGGCTGAGGCAGATTGGATTCGCAACATTTTTTTATGCAGCGGTTCGGATTGCTGAAGGTTGGGGCCTCGTGCTGGAAAAGACCTGGGCGGAATGGCTTGTGATCGGCGTCACCATCGCGTTCCTGCCGTGGGAACTGTACGAGATTGCACGGCACATGGACTGGATCCGTGTGGCCATCCTGCTGATCAACCTTGGCGTGCTGGCTTATTTGGTCTGGTGGATGAAGCGCATGCGACGAATGAAGAGAGACGGCTTAGCCGGTTGATCGCTACTCTTCGGGAAATTTGTCCTCTTTCGCCTTTGATTCGCCTACCAAATCCCGTGTAGGGCGACAAGAGGCAGATGAAGCCAGAATCATCCCATAAAACACTACATATAGGCGTGCTGCCGATAATTGCCCTAGATGTCGGGTTTTGCACAGCCATCCTCAGGAAATTCCGCTAAACCGCTGAATTTAGGGCTTGCCAACCGTGGTTCGCTCGGTCAGGATGACGAAGTAGAAGAAAGTGGCAAAAAATAGAAAATTTTGGTCACCACGCTTGATTACAGGTTCAATCTAGCTGATTTCGAGTGGTTTGAGGACTGGCGAGAGTGGTTCAGAGGCTAAAGGTTCCAGATGTTTCGAGGCAATCAACCCGCGTCGGTCGACCCGAAAGGCAGATTGAAGCTGCCTGAGAAGTTCCGCGGCATGTTGATGGAGATGTACGGGCCTCAGTTTTATGTGACTTCGAAAGACGGCGAGAGGGCGGAGATATGGCCGCTGAAGGAGTGGGAAAAGATCGAGGAGGCGCTGAAGAATGCGCCTTCGAGTGCAGCGAAGCAAAAGTTGATGGACGTAACGAATTACTACGGCCAGCAGGTGGATATGGATGCGCAGGGCCGGCTACTGATGCCGCAACTGCTGCGGGAAAAGGCTTCGCTCAAGGGTGATGTCGCTGTACTGGGCCAGAACAACAAGCTGGTAGTCATGAACGACGAGCGAGCGCAGCAGATGATTGCCGCGGCTCCGCTGACGGGAGAAGACCTGGATTCGCTGGCGATTCCAGGGTTGTAGCGCAACGGCCCCCAGGGGCAGCACAGAGGCGGAGTGCCAGGATTTATGGACAAGCCGCAGCATGTGCCGGTTCTTTTCGATGAGGTTTTGGACTTTCTGAATGTGCGGCCGGGTGCCGTGATGGCTGACCTTACAGTCGGGCTGGCAGGGCACTCCGCTGGGATTGCGCGGAGGCTGGGAGCGGCGGGCAAGCTGATCTGCTTCGATCGCGATCCGGAGGCCCTGGAACTCGCCAAGGCGCGGATGAACGAGGTCCGCGCGGAGCTGGGCGAAGCGATGCCGGCGATCGAATTCGTGCCGAAGGCATTTTCGCAGGCGGCGGACCTGATTGCGCCGGCGAGCCTGGATGGTTTGCTCGCGGACTTCGGCGTGAGCAGTCTGCACCTTGATACGCCGCATAGAGGATTCAGTTTCCGGCAGGAAGGCCCACTGGACATGCGCATGGATACGCGCGAGGGGCTGACGGCCGAACAAGTGGTAAATCGGATCGACGAAAACGAACTCGCCGACCTGATTTACGAATTCGGAGAGGAAAGGAGATCGCGGAGAATCGCCAGAGCCATTGTGAGGTCCCGGCCGATATCGACAACCGCAGAACTTGCGAGGGTGATATCTGCCGCGGGCCTACCAATGAAAAGCAACCGCGGTTCAATGAAAGGCGACAAGATTCATCCCGCAACGCGAACCTTTCAGGCGCTTCGAATTCGAGTGAACGATGAGCTGGGAGAGATAAGGACGCTGCTGGAACGCGCGCCATCTCTGCTGAAGCCGGGTGGAAGACTTGTACTGATCAGCTTCCACTCGCTGGAGGACCGGCTGGTGAAGGACGCGTTACGCGATGGCGGACGCGATGGAGTTTATGAGGTGTTGACGAAGAAGCCGGTGACGGCCGGCGAAGAGGAAGAGCGGCGCAACCCGCGCTCCAGAAGCGCGAAGTTGCGGGCGGCCGAGAAATTGGAAGTAAGAGCCGGGAGAAACAGCCCGGTTATGCACAAAGGCGGACGGTAGGCTCAAAGGAGGAGGCGATGGCAACAGCAGCGATGGCGGGACATTTCGGAATGGGTGTAGCGCAGGCCCGCGCACAGCGCAATCGCGAGCTCTTTGAGCTGCAGCGCCGCGCGCGCCGTGGTCCGACGCCTGAGGTCTTCTTCGCCAAGCACATCGACAACAGCCGGATCGTCAAGGCAGACGATCCGGAACGCCGCCGCGAGATGCGCAGTTTCGCCACGGTGATGAGCATCCTCTTCCTGCTGGTAATGGTTTATGTCTGGCAGCATCTGTCGGCGATTGAGATCGGTTATCAGATCGAGGCGCAGAAGACGCAGGTGGAGCAGTTGCGCGAACAGAACCGTCAGCTTCGCCTGGACGAAGCGCAGTTGAGCGACCCCGGCCGCATCAGCGTTATCGCGCAGCAGCTTGGTCTCGGGGAACCACAGCCGGGTCAGGTGGTGCGGCCCGACGGTACGCTGGCGAACAATGGGCCCGTGCTTGCTCAGGCGAATGCACCGGCATTGCCGGTGCAATAAGTCAACGGTTGGCAGTTCTCAGTTACCAGTACGGCAAATGCTTGCTTAGGTCCTCCCCAAACTGAGAACTGACAACTCACAACTGAGAAGTGAGAATGTATTCGTCTCCGCGCCAGCCCTCCCGCAACACGCTCACCGCTCCGATCCGCAAGATGCGGTTTGCGTGGGTGGCGATGTTCTTCGCCGGGTGGGTCGTAGTCATCGGAGGCCGGCTCGTCTGGCTGCAAGTCATTCAGCACTCTGAATGGATGGAGAAGGCGGAGCGCCAGCAGCAACGCACTTTCGATGTCGCGCCGCAGCGCGGACTCATTTATGACCGCAACCTGCGCGAGCTTGCGATGACGGTATCGGTCGATTCGATCTTCGCCGTGCCTTCCGAGCTGGGGGACAATCGCGCACAAGCCGCGCAGTTGCTCGCGCGCATTGTGCATACCGACCCACAGGATAGTTTTACCAGCGACCAAAGAATATTGGCGCGGTTCAACGACTCGCGCAACTTCGCGTGGGTGGCCCGCAAAGTGGATACCGCGACTGCCGACCGCGTCCGTCAGCTGAACCTGAAAGGCGTTTACTTCCAGAAAGAGTTCAAGCGCTTTTATCCCGATGGTGACCTGGCTGCGCAGGTACTCGGGTATGTCGGTACGGATGACTCCGGCCTCGGTGGCCTGGAGCAGGAGTTCGACGATGAGATGCACGGCGAACCCGGCCACAAGCTGACCGCGGTGGACGCCAAACGCCACGTGATGGATAGCCAGATGGAGAGCGAGCCTGTACCGGGCGAGAACCTGCAGCTCTCGATCGATTCGAATATCCAGTACATGGCGGAGCGGGCACTGGACGCGCAGGTCGCGAAAATGAAGGCGCTGCATGGCACCGTTGTGGTGCAGGATCCGCACAGTGGACAGATACTCGCGCTGGCGGTTTCGCCGCGCTTCAATCCGAACGACGCGCGTCATATCCAGGCCGGCTCGCTGACTGACCTCGCCGTGAGCGATGTGTATGAGCCCGGATCGACCTTCAAGCTGGTCACGTATGCGACGGCGTTGGATGCCGCGGGCGTACAACCCACAGACATCGTGGACTGCCAGGGCGGCGCGATGACGATGTTCGGCCGCACGCTGCACGACGATCATAGCGACCGCTTCGGCGCCGTCACGGTACAGTACGCTCTCGAGCACTCAAGCGATGTGGGCGCGGCCAAGATGGCGCTCAAAGTGGGCGCAAACACGTTCTACAAGTACATTCGCGCCTTCGGGTTCGGCCAGCGCACCGGCATCGAACTGCCCAGCGAAACGCGTGGCCTGCTGCGTCCGCCGAAGAGTTGGGACGCCACCAGTATTCTTTCGCTCGCCATCGGTCAGGAAGTCGGTGTTACGCCGGTTCAGCTCGTCACGATGGTCAGCACTATCGCCAACGGCGGCGTCTATATGCCGCCGCATGTTCTGCTCTCGTCCGGCAACGAGAGCGGCGCCCACCTGCAGGCCGCGGCCTTTCATCCTGAGAATGAGCTGCCGCAAACTCTGCCCGAGGGAGCGCACCGCGTGATCACCGAGCTGACTGCCGCGAAGATGCGGTCGATGATGGAAGGCATCGTTACCGAGGGCACGGGGCGCAACGCGGCGCTGAACGGGTACAGCGCGGGCGGCAAGACCGGCACCGCGCAGAAGGTCGATCCGGTGACGCACACCTATTCACACACAAATCTGGTGGCGAGCTTTGCGGGGTTCGCGCCGGTGAGTTCCCCGGTGATTTCGATTGCGGTAGTGATTGACAATCCGACCGTCGGCACGCGGTATGGCGCGGAGACTTCCGCGCCCGTCTTCCGCGAAGTGGCGCAGGAAGTGCTTGAATACCTCGGCGTCCCGCACGATCAGCCGCTGAAGACACAGAAAGAACTGGCCGCCGCGCCAAAGCCGAAGCCGGACGAAGACGCGCCGAGCGAGAACATCGCCGACCTGAACGCAATGTTCGACGAGATCAATCATCTGCCGCCGGACGATCCGCTGCGGCAGGCAGCGACAAAGTCTGGCGCGAATTCTGCGGTGCCCGAGCCCAGCGCGAGCACCATCGAAGCTTCGTCTACGCCGTCACCCTCCCGCGTGGATTCTCCGGCCACGAAGCCTTCGCGCATCGTCGCCATGCTGCCGAAGAAAGTGCTTGCCGCCTTCAGCGCCGAGAATGACTCAAGTGCGGACGGTGGCGGTGCCCCTGCTCTCCCGGTACCAAAGGTTCTTCCTGTGGTGGACACCAGCAGCAACGGCTCGGTCGTAGTCGATTCCGGAAGACGCATCGCCGTGCCTTCCTTTTCCGGCGACGCGCTGCGCGACGTGGTGGAGAAAGCCGCCAGCCTTGACCTGCGCGTGCAGCCCCTCGGCAGCGGTCTGGCGCGCGATCAGGCGCCCGCCGCGGGCACTATGGTCCCCGCCGGCACAGAGGTCGTGGTGCGCTTCGCGCGCTGATTGTCTTCGCCGAACTCTCAGGACATAGAATCGAATCCATGCTGTGGGCAGACGCGCTGAAAGAAGTAGACGTCATCGAGCACGCCGGTGCAGCCGCGGACATAGCCCGCGTGGAATATGATTCGCGCCGCGTAGGTCCCGGCGCAGTCTTCGTTGCAATGTGCGGCGGCACGACAGACGGCAATCGCTACATCGACGCGGCGATTGCGCAGGGCGCGGTGGCGATCGTCACGGATTCAGGGGAGACGTATGCGCGGCTGCGACGCGAACGTCGTGAGCTTGCGGTCGCGTGGGTAGAACACGGCAGGCGCGCGCTGGCTCAGCTTGCCGCGGCAGTGCTGGGTCATCCGGAACGCCAGCTCAAGGTCAGTGCCGTCACCGGCACCAACGGCAAGACGACGACGGTCTATCTGTTGGAACAGCTTCTGCGCAGCGCGGGACGGAAATGCGTGCTGATCGGGACGATTGAGACGCGCATCGGCGATGAGGTTCTGCCGAGCGAGCACACCACGCCCGAGGCGAGCGATCTTTACGAGATTCTTGCCGATGGTGTGCGTGCCGGCGCGACCGAAGTTGTGATGGAGATGAGCTCGCATGCGCTCGACCAGGAGCGCGTGTGGGGCATTCCGGTCGATGTTGCGATCTTCACCAACCTGACGCAGGACCATCTGGACTATCACGGGACGATGGGAGCTTATGCTTCAGCAAAAGCGAGGCTGTTTAGCGGAGTTGGAGCCCCTGCTCCGTGCATCGGTGTTGTGAACGCGGATGACCCTTTGGGTGGTTTCGTGATGCATCATGCGCGGAAGTCGGGAGTATCAGTAGTAGAGACCTACGGGTGGGTTACCGATCGCCCCAATGGGCCCAGTTTTCAGGCGAAAGATGTGGTTATGAAGGCTGGAATTACTTCATTCCTATTGCAAACTCAGAAACGTTCTATATCTCTGACCTCACCTCTTACAGGAAAAGTGAATGTCTACAACCTGTTGGCTGCAGTTGCGGCGGCACAGGCCCGGCGTCTGTCCCTTGAGGAGATCGCGAGGGCTTGTCAGCGTCTGAAGCCCGCGCCGGGAAGATTTGAGGTTGTGCCAGGATCGAAGGAGGCGGGATTCACCGTCGTGGTGGACTATGCGCATACCGATGATGCGCTGCGCAATCTGATCTCGGCGGCGCGCGAATTGGTCGCACCGCAAAAGGGCCGCGTAATCACGCTCTTCGGCTGTGGGGGCGACCGCGACCGCACAAAGCGTCCGAAGATGGGTCGTGCGGCGGGCGAGGGAAGTGATCTGGTCGTTCTCACCAGCGACAATCCCCGCAGCGAAGAGCCGATGCCAATCATTGAGGAAGCCCTGGCTGGAGTGCGTGATACCACAACAGAGTGCATCGTCGAGCCTGATCGCGCCGCCGCTATCACAATCGCCATTCGCGCCGCACGCGCGGGAGATATTGTGCTGATCGCTGGGAAAGGGCATGAGAAAGTTCAGGTTCTTCGCGACAGGACTATTCCCTTCGACGATGTCGCGGTCGCGCAGCAGATTTTGCAGGAGCTTCGATGAAGCTGACGCTGGGACAGATCGCCGACTGGATGCACGCCGAGGGAGACTTCCCGGACGATGCCGTCGCACAGGGCTACTCCATTGACTCACGCACGGTCGCGGCGGGGGAACTCTTCTTCGCGGTGAAAGGCGAGCGGCTCGACGGACATGATTATGTTGAGTCTGCGCTCAGCAATGGCGCCCTCGCCGCGGTCGTCAGCCAGCGTTGGCTTCCCCCGGACACAACTACCTCCGATAAGCTTCTGCGCGTTCCCGACCACGACGGTTGCGGCGTGCTGGACTCGCTCCAGAAGTTGGCGCGTTCCGTGCGGCGTCATTGGGACCGCCGGGTAATCGGCATCACCGGCTCTGCCGGCAAGACCACCACAAAGGAAGCCGTTGCGCAGGTACTGAGCGCGCGCTTCAACGTGCTGAAGTCACAGGGCAATCTCAACAACGCTTTTGGCCTGCCGCTGCAGCTGCTGCGGCTGGAGCCGGAGCACGAAGTGGCGGTGGTCGAGATGGGCATGAACCACGCCGACGAGATCACCGCATTGGCAAAGATCGCCGAGCCTGACTGGGCTGTCGTAACGAACGTGGCGCCTGTGCATCTAGAACATTTTGCTGACGGGATTGAAGGTATCGCCCGCGCGAAATATGAGCTTGTCGAGGCCCTGCCGCCGGATGGTATCGCAATTCTGAATTGCGACGACGAGCGCGTTGCTCGCTTCGGCGATGGAATGGGTGAGCGGGCGGTTTTCTATGGCACGGGCGAATGTGCTCGCGTGCGTGGATCGTCGGTGGCGGAAATTGGCGCGGATGGCGTGGTTTTCACGGTGACGGCGAACGGCGAGCGGGCAAGCGTGCAGCTCCATTTGCTCGGCCGCCACAACGTACACAACGCGCTCGCGGCAATCGCAGCCGGGATTGCGAGCGGGATCCCGCTCGCCGATTGCACGCGGGCATTGAGCGAGCTGCGCGCCGGGGATAAGCGCGGCGAGATTATCGAGTGGCGCGGCGCAAGGCTTATCAACGACTGCTACAACTCCAATCCGCGCGCGCTGGATGCCATGGTCGATGCGTTGCTCGCCATGCCATCGGAGGGGCGGCACATCGTCGTCTGCGGCGAGATGCTGGAGCTGGGGCCGCAGGGTGAAGCACTGCATCGCGCATGCGGTGAGAAGATGGCCGCGCGTGGAGCGGATGTGATTGTAGGGGTGCGAGGTTTGGCGGAAACACTGGTGCAAGGTGCCCTTAGCGAAAAGGCCGATGCAGTTTTCGTATCAAGCCCCGAACAGGCAGGCATTTGGCTGCGGGAGAACTTGCGCGCGGGAGACGTTGTCCTGCTGAAGGCATCGCGAGGTGTAAAGCTCGAACGCGCCCTCGCCTGTCTCGCGGAATAATCGCGCTCAGTGCGTACGTTCCACAAGGTACTGTGCCAGCGACTTGAGCGGCCCTGCTGCAGCGCCAAACGGCTCCAGCGCGGCGAAGGCATCCGCGATCAATTCCGCGGCATCATGCCGTGACTGCTCGATGCCGTGGACCGCAGGCCACGTGGCCTTCACGCTCGCAGCGTCCTTACCCGCGGTTTTGCCAAGTTCTTCGGAAGACTGCGTCATGTCCAGCACATCGTCGACAATCTGGAAAGCGAGACCGGCCTTCTCGCCAAAAGTACGAATCCGTCTCAGCTGGTCCGCATGCAGCGGCTCGATGGACGAACCATACAGCGAGCCCGACACGATGCTCGTCGTGATCAGTGCGCCGGTCTTCGCGCGATGGATGGTTTCCACCAGTTCAGCCGTCGGTCGCACACCTTCCGACTCGATATCCACGACCTGGCCCCCGATCATTCCAGGCGCGAGGCCGGTATCGATTCCGCTTGCGAAGCCCACGCCCGTGCCTACGGCGACGGAAATATCGCGCAGAATAGCGACAGCGATTTCCGGCGCCACTCTCAGCGCGCCGATGGTTTGAAAGGCGAGCGTCTGCAGAGCATCGCCGGCGAGAATTGCGATCGCTTCCCCAAAGGCGACATGGCACGTCGGTTTTCCGCGGCGTAGGTCATCATTGTCCAGCGCCGGAAGGTCATCGTGAATCAGCGAATAGGTGTGCAGCATTTCGATCGCCGCGCCAAGGTCTTCAATGCCGGAAGGCAAGTCTCCATGGGCCACCATGCGTGCCGCCTCCATGCAAAGAATCGGGCGCAGGCGTTTGCCGCCGGCAAACACGCTGTGGCGCATGGCGCGATGAATCGAGTGCGGCAGAGTGTCCGGCGAAGGCAGCAGCCGCTCCAGAGCGGCATCGGTCAGTGTCACGCCCGAGACGAGCAGGGATCGTACAGGGGATTCCATCAGCCTACGATGATAAATGACGGTCTTCAGCTTCGATGTCACGCGATGCGCGCAGCGGGTTGTGCGATTCTGGTTAGAGCAGGCCATATCGCAATAGGGAGAGAACAATGTCAGCAGGAATCGCGGATTTTGTCGCGGGGTTCGAGCGCTTTCGCGCAAAGCACTTTGCCCACGACACAGCGCTGTTTGTCCGTTTGCGCCAGGGGCAGAATCCCACTGCGCTGGTCATCTCCTGTTGCGACTCCCGCGCCGATCCCGGCATGCTGCTGGGCGCGGGCCCCGGTGACATCTTCGTCGTGCGGAATGTCGGCAACCTCGTCCCGCCCTACGCCGACGGTTCTCAGATGCCCGGCATCCGTGCCGACATCGAGTTTGCAGTGAAGAGCCTCAATGTTGCGCACATCATTATCCTCGGCCACTCCGGTTGCGGCGGCATCCGTGCGCTGATGGACGGCGAAGGCATCACTTCGGACAACTACGAATTCATCGGCAAGTGGGTCGGCATCGCACGCCCTGTGCGCGAACGCATCTTGCGAGAGATGGCGGACTGCTCGCCGGCTGAACAGATACGCGCATGCGAGCATGGCGCGATCGCGCAGACGCTCGAGAACCTGATGACCTTCCCGTGGATCAGGGAACGCGTGGAGCGGGGCGAGCTCGAACTGCATGGCTGGTACTTCGATATCGATGCGGGCGATCTTCTCGGTTACTCGCCGCACACCAAAAGCTTTGTGTCACTGGCGCCTGCCGTGATGGATGCGACGGCGATCGGTCCGGGCCAAGCCGCCAGCTAGGGCGCCTGTGCTGTGGCGCCGCTCCGCCTTTTGCCTCGCAACGCAAGGCCGGCGAAAGCCGCGAGGGCGACTAACGACAACGCATCGCCGGCGATCTGGTCTGCCGTCTCGACATAACGAATGTCGATGTTGGAGCGACCGGAGGGCACGGCGATTGCAATCAGACCATCTGCCCGAGGGACGCTTACCTTGATAGGGCGGGCTACGAGTCCTGGTGGCGTGAGTGTAACGCGCCAGGACGGATAGGAGCGCAGGTTCAGGATGAGAAACTCGGAGCGCGGGGCTTCGACGGCCACGTGCATCGGAACCGTGTGCGGTGTTTGCGCGTCGATTTGCAGCGGCGGTGCGCTATCCGGAGAATCCTCCAGCCACATTGCTGGATCACCCGGTTTCAGCGCGTCATTATCTGCGGTGACTGGCGTGTATTCGTCGGTCGGGTCCGTACCTGCGTTGGAGTGAAAAAGGGCGAGCCGCGCGGACACGGTGTCTTCCGGATCGCAGGGCTGACGGAACAGATGCCATGCCGGAAGGCACAGCGCAGCGGCGATTGCAAGTGCTGCTGCGATAGCCTTGTTCGAAATCCTCACTGCAGCCATGGGCGGAGCAGCGTTCGTCCCGGGAGAAGCGGCTCCCGCAATGGCCAGCGCGGTCACCGGCGAGAGCACTGCAAGCAATCGCCATGGGAATTGCAGGAACGCCATCTCCGGCACGTGATACCAGAGGCTCGCGCTCAGCGGTGTCAACAGGAACGCGATGGCCGCGGTGAGGGCGACCATGAGCCCGATCGGCAAACCTGGCTGATTGAGAGCTGCTTGTCCACGCTTGGCCCTGCGATCGCGCAGGCCAGCCGCAAAAAGTGCCGCAACTGCCGCCGAGAGGAGCGTCACCGCAATCCAGGATGCGGTGCGCAAGACTGCATCATGCATCAGGTCGTCGAGCGTCGACCCCGTATGCTCGAAGAGGAAGTTGGCATCGATCCTCGTGCCACCGACCATCGCCATCGCCGCCTGCACGAACCGGCGCTCATAGGCCGCAGGCACGATATAAAAGCCGGCGAGGAGGAGACCCGAGATCGCGCCGGCGGCAATCTTCATTGCTGAAAAAGACGCCAAAGCCGGGCCGTCCCGCTTCCACTCCATGGCGATGCGGATCATTGCGAGGAACGCCAGAGCATAGCAGCCCATCACGGCAGCGGGCACATTGGTCAGCCAAAGCAGTGCAATCGGGATCGCGATTCGGGGAACGGTGACACGCTCGCCCAGGATGGCATCGAAGATCAGCGGCATCCATGCCGCGGCGAGCAACTCGCCGTACGCGGTGCGTTCGTATGCAGTGAACAGCATGTACGGATTCGCCATGTACGCTGCAGCGGCGAGCAGCGCGGTATTTGCGGGGGCAAATCTGCGCGCGAGACGCCACATCGTCAGGCCGGAGAGCGTCAGCGCGATCCATGTAAATACGATCGGCACACCTGACCACGCCGCAATTTCGCTCACCCGTGGCAGGTGAGTCAGCGCGACGCCCAGCAGGGCGCCGAGATACCACGAGAGCGGCGGATAGAAAACGAAGCGGGGCTCGCCGGCATCCCACGCGGGTGTAAACGCCCAATGCGGATGAAGGTTGCCATGACTGATCTGCGTGGCGGCCTCGAACCAGCTCACGAGATGGAAGTCGAAGTCGTGGCCGCAGGAACAGCCATGGACGATCAGCGGATGAACCAGGAACAACGCCAGCAGTGAAATCACCAGCAGCACGCGAGAGTGACTTCTTCTGCCATCGCCTCCATTTGGAGGACAGCCCGCCGGCTCGCGTTCTCTCATCTGGGCTTCAGGGTCAGTGAGTGCCTGATCGTGGGTTGTGTTGCCGCTGCGGTGAAGGGTAGCGCATAGGTCCGGCCGGCCAGCCAGTCGCCGAACTGGTCCATGTACCAGTCGCTTGCAGGATTGCCGGATTCTCCTACGGCGAGATTCAGAGTGGTGCGGTCAGCGTTGCTGAGGTCAGCGGTGAAGCGCTCGGACGGACCGAATGGCGCTGCGGAACCAGCCTGCTTCACGGTCGTCCCATCGCCACTCTGCGGCTGTGGGCCAGTCCCGGTGCGCACGCCCAGCAGCGCGCGGGCCATTGCAAACCGCGCGAACAGCGGATGTTCAATGTCAACGGGAGCGGCTTTGCCCTCGGACCAGGTTCGCAGATCGCTGGGAGCCTTGGCTGCCTTCAGGCCGCGCTGCACCGCCGTCGCAAGAAAATCGTTCCAGTTGGCGTAACCCGCGGGCAACCATTGCGCAGGAGTGTTCGTCAGGAGCTTCTCTTCGACACAGCCACGCTCGCCCCATGTGTATTGTCCCGCCAGATTTCCGGCAAGCGCCTGGTCCTGCGGCAGTTTCAGCTTGCTCATGTCCTCGCCCTGCGCGAGTTGCTGCGCCACCTGCGGGACCAGCTTCGGGATCAGCAACATCTCCCAGAACACTTTGCGTTCCGCATTTACGATTGCGGGTGCGGCTGCGTTCGCGTCCACCTTGCCGTCCCAGGCGCGCAGCAGGTCCGCGGCCTGATGCAGTGTGCTGTCATTGCGCAGGGAATCCTTCGCGTGGTCGATGGCATAGGCAAGCCGCTGCGCGATCAGGTGATCGAGCTCCGAGTACACATCGGTCTGGAGGGCAAGCATATCGGCGGGAGTCAGCAGCTTTGCGCCTGTCCCTGAGCCCGCGCCTACAGCCTCGCTCGATACGCGCGTCGCACTTGCCTCGAGCACATGATAGATACGCTCGGTGCGGTAAGGCGCCATCCAGTCCAGCGCGATGGGATAGCGATAGCCGTCCTGCGTCACGCGGGAGTTTGCGGTGGCGAGCACCCCGTCCGGAGGATCAAAGGCCTGGGGAAGCTGGTCGAACGGGATGTAGCCGGCCCACTCGTGCGTGGCGGCATCGGGCGCGGCAGCGTCAGTCGGCACCGCGGCCAGTGGCGCGGGATTGTTCGCATCGCCGCGAATGGGAATTCGGCCGATGGCGTGATAACCGATGTGTCCCTGGTCGTCGGCATACATCAGGTTCAGCGGCGGTCCGCCCCAGTTGGAAAAGGCCGCGAGCATCGAACTCCAGTCCGTAGCCGTATTGACGGCGAACGGAGCCACAGAAAGACCCGCGCTGTCATAGACGGTCCAGCGCAGGCTGATCGATCGCGTGTCGTTCGAGAGTGCGGAAACCACCGGCGTATCCGTGTCTCCATGATGCGTCAGCGGGACGTTGATGGTGACGTCCTTGCCGCCGCGCACATGGATGGTCTCGACGCTGTACTTCATCTTCACCCACTCGCCTGTCGCGGTCTGGTATTCGGCGCCGGAAGGCGTGCCGCGCGTGTGTTCGACGTAGAGATCCTGCACGTCCGCGCCGAGGTTCGTGAAGCCCCACGCGACGTGGTCATTGTGGCCGGCGACGATGAAGGGCACGCCGGGCAGCGTGACGCCTGCGGCGTGGAAGGCAGCGAGCGGCGCCGGCATCGTTGCCTGTAGATCGGCCTCATACCAGGCCTCCGGTATCTGTAGGCCGAGGTGCATGTCGTTCGAGAGCATGGGCGAGCCGGAGGCGGTGCGCGAGCCTGCTACGGCCCATCCGTTGGAGCCAGCGACGCACTCCGCGCAGCTGCGCAGGTTGAACAGTGCGGCTGTCTCTTCGATCGCCTGCAGATCGGCTGACGGGATCGCTCTGCTCTTTGGCAATGCCAGCCGTGATTGCGATTCATCGAGCGGCACGTCTTTGTACTCCGGCCGCGGGGAAGTGACATCGGGCAATGGAGCGCCGGGCGGATGATCGCGCCATGAACCCACCGGATAGAGGTCGGTGATCAGGTCCGGCGGAAGATGCGCGGTCAGCGCCTCGCGCACCAGCTTCGTGGAGAAGCTGTCTGTCAGTTCCTCGAACATCGACAGCTCGACCAGCACGGAGTCGCGCGGTGTCCACGCGGTGGGCGTGTAACCCAGCATCCGGAACTCGATGGGCAGGTGAGAGCGCTGTTCGGCGATGGACGCATTCACTCCACGCGCATAAAGGACCAGCCAGCGTTGCTGGTCCTGTGGCAGCGCGGCCGTAATGCGGTCGGCGGCGGCGCGCAACTGCAGCGTGCGCTGTACCGCGTCGTGCTGAATCAGCGCGCTTCCCATTACGGCGGCCAAGTCACCGGCGGCATGGCGGCGCAGCAGCTCCATCTGCCACAGCCGGTCCTGCGCGGTGATGTAGCCCTGCGCGAATACCAGGTCGTCCAGGGACTGTGCGCGGATGTGCGGGACGCCGTGAGTGTCACGCTCGACGGTGACTGGCGCGCTAAGGCCGAACACCACCTGTGAACCGTCCAGTTGCGGCAGATTGGCCCGCATCGCCCGTCCGAAGTAGATGCGGCCGCAAATGAACGCTATCGCGGCAAGGACCACTATCAGCAGAAGCGCAAGAAGGGCAATTCTGCCTCCGCGCCCGCGGCGCACGGCGACGGTCTCTGCGGCGGATGATTCAGGTGAGGAAAGACTCTCTTCGTCACGGCTCATGGCTCTCGGCCAGTCTACGGCAAATGATGACTGGCGGTTCCGCTCAGGCGGCGGAGTCTTCGGTTTCCGCCGGAAGATACCCGTTGTGCGTATGCGGCAATGCTACAAGCATGACCCCAACTGCAACTACCGCGACCGGCAGAAACAGAATGCTGCCCTCCGGGCCGGTCACGCCGCCTGACAGCCATGGTCTGCCCATAGCGTGGGTGGCGAACAGATGGCCGCGCGCGACCAGCCCACTGTCGGGAACGCCATAGAGAAAGGATTGTGCCCAGTCCCAAGTGGTATGAAAGCCGATCGCCCACCACACCGAGCCGGTGCGCCACAGGCTGAAGCAGAAGAGCATGCCGAACAGCCCGGCAGCGAAAAGCCCGATGGGCGATTCGCCGCTATTGCCGCTGTGCCCTGCGCCGAAGAGATAGGAGAGCACGATGGCCGCGGTCCAAAAGCCGAGAGCGTTGGCGTGGCGCGCGCCGAAGAACCAGCGATAGACGTTGCGCAGCCCGCGTGTGAGCGTGAATTGCATATAGCCGCGGCTGAAGAGTTCTTCCTTGAATGCAACCAGGAAAAACGCTGCGAGCCATAGCAGCCCATGGTGCGCAATCGATGTGCCGCTGAGCGCCCTCGCATCGAAGACCAGCAAGTGCGACGCACGCAGCAGGAAGACGAGCAGCGAAAGCAGCGCGACTCCCCACATCAGGCCGCCTAAGAAGTAGCGCACGCGGTTCCGCGGGGCGAAGCCGTAGGCAGAAGCGCGCCGCCGCTCCAGCCGTGCCAGCAGCCACATCGCGATCAGGAGAGCTACGATTCCGGCGCCCTCCAGATCCAGGGTCTGGCGGGCGGAGAGAAGGCCGCCCTTGATCGCCTGGGCGCGCAGCAGCGCGTGGCCCAAGGGATACAGGCAGCGTAAGAGCGAAGCGTAGAGCGCGAGGAAGAGAACCATGCTCCAGCCGGCGCGCAGGCCATCAGGCCCAAAGAGAATGAAGTGGAGGGTCGAGCGCTGCTCGGGAGGGAGGAGCGGCCGGGGTGGACCCGCGCCATTCGCGTGCGATGGCGCGCCGGTGCGATCCGGCTCATTCGTGCTCATTGCGTACAAGTGTATGCCTCCGCCTGCTTGACATGCGTGCCGTGCGCATCAATCCTAGGGATTCGGCGTCTTGCGTTGCGTGAGCTAGCCGATGCCTGGATGGAGGTTCCCGATCGCTTGGAGTGCCGCGTCTTTTATCACGATCACTGCTTTGACGGCGCGTGCTCCGCGTCAGTGTTCACCCGCTTTCATCGCGAGTGCATCGGCACGGCGCAGACCTTCTCCTACTCGGGGCTGGTGCATCGAGCGGGCGCGCTGTTCGATGAGTCGTTGTTTGTCGACGGCGACAACGCGATCGTCGACTTCAAGTACGACGCGTCGCCGCGTGTGACGTGGTGGTTCGATCATCATCAGAGCGCATTTCTGACGCCGGAAGACCACCAGAATTTTCTGGCTTCGCAGGCGCGGATCGAGGCCAACGGCGGGCAGCGGGGCGGCAAGTTCTACGATCCGGACTACGTGTCCTGCACGAGCCTGATTGCGGATGTGGCGCGCGAGAAGTATGGGTTCGATACCGGGCCGCTGGCGGAACTGATCTACTGGGCGGACATCGTGGATGGAGCGCGGTACGAGAGCGCCGAGGCGGCGGTGGAGATGGCCGCGCCCGCCATGAAGCTGACGATGGTGATCGAAGCGTCGGGCGAGGGCTTCGTGCCACGCGTGATCCCGCTGTTGACGGAGATGAGCTTGCAGGAAGTGCTGGATCAGCCGTTCATCGCGGCCGAGCTGGGGCCGCTGATGGAGCGGCATCGGCAGGGAATCGAGCTGCTGCGCGAGCGGGCAACGCTGGAGCGCGGTGTGATCACCTTCGACATCACGGACCGGCTGACGGAGGGCTACAACAAGTTCATCCCGTACTACCTGTTTCCGCCGGCGGTTTACAACGTGGGGCTGAGCCGGTCGAGCTTCCGAACCAAGATTTCCGTGGGAACGAATCCCTGGACGAAGGTTCCTGCTTCCGAGCTGGCGAACATCGCGGCGATCTGCGAGCGCTACGGCGGGGGTGGACATGCCCGGGTGGGCGCGGTGAGCTTTGCGCCGGACCGGGATGACGAAGCGCGGAAGGCGGCAGCGGAGATTGCGGCGGAGCTTCGGGCGCGCATCTGATACCCCCCTCCCCCCCGAAATCGCTATGATCAAGAAAACGCATAAGTTGCCAGATGTGATCTTGAAAACAAAAGACTTAGTTTGCGATGATTGCGAAAGTCCAATGGATTCTGATGGATGCGGCTGCCGAGTGCGCAGGCCCGGTGGGACCCTTGGCGGGGCATTTTTGACCTCAAGGGGAATAAAAGCCCATCGGCATGAGGAATAACCCGCGGCTGAAGCAGCGTTGATTCTGCACTGCATCACCGGGCGCTAAAGCGCGCTGCTACTCCGAAAAACTGCCGGTTTTGCATTCCCTCGGCGGCCCAAAGCCGCACCTGTTCTTAGTCCTTAACGGCGCGACTCAAGTCGCGCCGCTTCAAAGCAAGGCCCTTTTCCGGAGCTTCTGAAGCCGCGCGCTTTCAAAGCACACCCAAACCTGGCCACCCCAGTATCGATCCTTTTGACTCGCTTAACTTAATTTTAGCAAGGTGGGCAAAACTAAAATGCCACTCTCCGCGGATTTATATCCTAATGAATATCAGTCAGTTGCGACCGAAATGTGCCGACCAAGGGCTTGACAACGTTTCGCGCTCAAGCCGCGAAACCTATCTCAGGGCAAGAGAAAATACGGGGATTCTTCGTCTGCGACTCAATGACAAGCAGGGGAAACGCACCGTTCCTCCAAGAGTGAAGGATGGGTCACCGGGCAACGGTTTATACGCAGATTCCCTTTGGGAATGACAAACAAAATCAGAATGACAAGTGAAAGCAGCGGCAAGCCCTCTCTCACTGCGAAAGAATGGGCCACCCCGGTGTTCCTCGATATGGATCAGGAGCGCATCTTGACGACGAAGGGCAGTTTGGAGATGTCGTTGTAGATGACCATGGCGGCGAACAGCAGGATGCAGACGACAGCGACCTGATAGATGCGTTCTTTGATGGGCATCGGCAGGTCGCGGCGGAAGGCGCTCTCGACAATCAGCAGGAAGATCATGCCGCCGTCCAGGATAGGGAAGGGCAGCAGATTGAACATGGCCAGATTGATAGAGATCATGGAGATGGTGCCGACCAGCGGCATCCATCCTGCCTGAGCGGCCTCGTGCACTACTTCTCCGATGCCGATGGGGCCGGAGAGCTGTTTGACGGAGACGTGGCGCTCGAACATGCCCTGGATGACATCCACGATGAGTATGGAGTTCTTCTTGGTGAACTTCCAGGACTCGGCGGATGCGCGGCCCAAAGGCAGCTTTTCTACTTTGGTGGGTGGCGGCTCCGGCCGGAAGCCAAGATGCCACGCGGGCCCCGCCCCATCGCCGGCATCGTTGTAATGCGGGGTGACCATGATGGTGAGACGCTGTGTGCCGCGAAGCACATCGAGTTTTGCGGGCTTGCCTTTCTGATCGGCGAGATAGGCGAGCAAAGCCTGGACGGAGCGGATCTGGAGGCCATCAATACTTACGATCTGATCCTTCGGCTTGAGGCCGGCCTGCTCGGCAGGACCGCCGGGCGCCAGTTCGTCTACTGTCACCGGCGTGCTTTGCACCTTGGGCACCAGGCCGATGGCAATTGCGGGGTCGGTGTCGAGGCGATCGGAGCCCAGTTTTGCCGGGACAGTAAAGGCGGTATCGGTCCGACGGCCGTCGTGAACGAAAGAGAAGGGGACGGTGAGACCTGGATTGAGGGCCGCGCGATCGCGGATGTCGTCCCATGTGGGGTTCTCGACGGACGCAAAACGTACCACGGTATCGCCGGAGACGATGCCCGTTTTCGCGGCGGTGGAGCTGGGCGAGATGTAATTGGTAACAGCGGGGCCGGATTCGTATGCGTTCACTTCAAAATGAAGCATGTAGGCGCCGGTCATGAGGCCGAAGGCGAGAAGGAAATTGGCCGCGGGGCCGGCGACGGCGATGAGCATGCGCTGCCAGCGGGGATGATTGTTCAGGTCACCGGGATCGGTGGAGACCTCTTCGCCGGGAATCTCGCCGGCCATCTTGACGTAGCCGCCAAGCGGCAGCACGTTGATGCGGTAGTCGGTGCCGTTGTAGACGTAGCCCCAGAGGCGGGTGCCGAAGCCGATGGCGAAGGACTCGACGCGCACGCCGCACCACTTGGCGACGACAAAGTGGCCCAGCTCATGGATGAGGACCATGAGGCCGAGTACGAGAAGAAGTTGAATAACGGTCGTCAGCATGGGAGAAAAAAAGATGACATGAGAGCGGGGCCGCGAGCAGGTGCAACCGGCACGGCAATGAATTTGACCTCAGGGGCTAAAGCCCCTACTGAGTCCAGAATTTTACGGCATCCTTCGGCTGCCGCTCAGGACGGGCTTTGAAGCCGTGCCCTTAACAAAAACACTAAAATCGCCCGGGGCTAAAGCCCCGTGTACTTGCTGCTCTTTCTACCGCTTGAGACCCGAGGCTAAAGCCTCGGGCTAGCCGCTGCTACTCCGGCATGGCGGGCGATCATGCTTTGCGCGCGCTGCCGGGCCACGCGGTCTGCCGCGAGCACCTCCTGAATCGATGCAGGAGCGTGCGACGGCGTTTCCGCGAGCACCTGCTCAATTGTACGTGCGATAGCGGTGAAAGGGATGCGACCTTCGAGGAATGCGGCAACGGCGATCTCATCGGCGGCATTGAGGGCGATGCAGGCGGCCGGGCCGGACTCGGCGGCCTCGTAGGCGAGGCGCAGGCAGGGGAAGCGGGCGAAGTCGGGCTGGGAGAAGTCGAGCTGGGAGAGGGCGGCGAGATCGAAGCTGAGTTGCGGGGCGGCGGGGCGCTCGGGATAGGCGAGCGCGTAGAGGATGGGCAGCCGCATATCAGTGACAGAGATCTGGGCGAGGATCGATCCGTCGATGAACTCAACGAGGGAGTGGACGGTGGACTGCGGGTGTATGGTGACGCGCACGTGAGCCGGGGGCAGGGAGAAGAGGCGGCAGGCTTCGATGATCTCAAAGCCCTTGTTCATCATGGTGGCGGAATCGATGGTGATGCGGCGGCCCATGACCCATGTGGGGTGTTTGAGGGCCTGGGCGGGGGTGATGCTGTCGAAGTCGGCGAGCGGGGTGTTGCGGAAGGGGCCGCCGGAAGCGGTGAGCCATATCTGTTTGACCTCGCTGTGCTGGCCGCCGCGGAGGCACTGATGGACGGCGTTGTGCTCGGAGTCGATGGGCAGGAGGGCGACATTGTTTTCGCGAGCGGCCTTGAGGATCAGTTCGCCGGCGGCGACCAGGCATTCCTTGTTGGCGAGGCCGATGGTCTTGCCGGCGCGGACGGCGGCGTACGTGGCTTCGAGTCCAGCGACACCGACGATGGCGGAGACGACGAAGTCGACTTCAGGAAGGGTGGCGACGTGGATGGCGCCTTGCGAGCCGAAGACGATTTCGGTTCCGCTGTGGCCGGCGTCGCGGAGGCGCTGGCCGAGGGCGGCGGCGAGTTCTTCGGTGGCCAGCGAGATGATTTTGGGCTGCCAGCGGATGCATTGGGCAAAGGCCTCGTCGAGGTTGTGGCCGGCGGCGAGGGTGACGACCTGATAGCGGTCGGGGAAGGATTCGCAGATGGAGAGGGTGCTCTGGCCGATGGAGCCGGTCGAGCCAAGGATGGCGAGCTTCTTCACTCAGCTATTTTCGCAGATGGGAGGAGAGGGTCGAGGGGCGTGGTTCGAGGTTCGAGGCGGGTGCGAGGGGCTGGGCAAATGCGGGTGCGCCTCAAAATGACAGGCTCGGGCGGTTGTGGCGCGATCCTTGGGTCTGGCAGCGATGGCTACTGGCGCGGCATGCGGGCTTCGAGGGATGCCAGCCTTTGCTTGATTTCAATCGAGTCGTCCAACCTCTCCGCCAAGTGCCGCACTGCCTGCGTCGCATTCTCGATGCTGAGGCGAATCGTGAGTTCCAGCTTTTCGTCCCTCAACGTCATCTCTGATCGCAACGCGTCGATCGAGGTCTTTGTTTCGGACCGCAAGCTATCAACCGAAGCCTTGACGGCTTTCAACTCGGGCACGAGGAGGTCCTGAACCACCTCACGAAAAGATTCGACGCTGTTCTTCGCAGCGGTCGCCATGAAGAGATTCTACGTTACCGGAGTGGGGTCGTTCTATCGGAATTTGTCGAGGCAGATCGTGTGTTTGAAAGGGTTGCGAAGGACTATTGTGTCCTACGCGGGCCTCCAGCCCGCAGGCTCAGCTTGCGTCGGGCACCTGGGGCTCCGCCCCAGGCTACGGTAGCGCACGCCGTTGGCGCGCATTTCTAAAATCTTCCCAAGCCGAAGGCGTCTTTGAGGAGGAGGACGATCCAGAGGACAGGGGCGGCGAGGAGAAGGGCGTCGATGCGGTCGAGGATGCCCCCGTGGCCGGGGAGCATGGAGCCGGAGTCTTTGACGCCGGCGCCGCGCTTGATGGCGGACTCGAGCAGATCACCCAGCTGCGCGGCGATGTTGATGATGGCTGCGAGCAGGGCGGATTCCGAGAGCGGTTCCAGGACGTGAAGCACGGTGTTGCCGCGGGCGGAGAGGAAGTCGCCGAGAAACACCACGGCAAGCCCGGCGATGACGCTGCCGGCGACGGAGGCGATGGCGCCTTCCCAGGTCTTGTTGGGACTCAGGTGGCTGAGTTTGTGCTTGCCGAAGTTCCTGCCGATGTAAAGAGCGGCAATATCTCCCGACCAGACGCAGACCATCAGAAAGAGAATCAGCGGCTTACCATCTTCGCGGTTCCAGATCATCGGCACGAGCAGCAGCGGATAGCCGATGTAGACGAGGCCGAAGAGCCCTAGAGCTGCGTCGCGCAGGACGCGTTCCAGCTCATCCCGGAATCCGGACCAGGCGAGAAGGGCCAAGGCGAGGAGGCTGAGCACCGGCAGCTGGGCTTCGGTGGGGCGGTAGTAGGAGAAATAGAACAGCAGTGCGACTGCAGCGGCCATCCACCAAACAGGGACGCGACCACCGCTGGTGTTGGCCAGCTTGACGTATTCATACGCAGCCAGCTCAGCGACGAGGCACGAGGCCAGCGTGAGCATCCAGAGATGCCCGAAGAAGATCAGTGCGACCACCACTACGATCAGCAGGGCCGCCGTCAACACTCGTTTCATTTCCATGAGCAGGATACATGCAAACTTCTGGCGGCGGGACGCTTCCAATCCGCAGCGAGAAGGAACGAGGAAACTGGGAAAGATTTTGTTCGGCTGCGGGCAACCTCTTCGGAAAACCCTCCACAGGCTTTCCGGCGTCGAACCTAGAGACCGGACGAACCGGACACCAGCCAACCAAAAGCAAGGGAGAGTTCACTTGGCGCAATATCGGGGTACTGTGAAGTGGTTCAATAACGCGAAGGGCTACGGCTTTCTCGGACGTGAAGGCGGACCGGACGTCTTCGTGCACTACAGCTCGATCCAGGCCGATGGATATAAGAGCCTGAAAGAAGGAGACGAGGTCGAGTTCGACATTATTCAAGGCACGAAGGGGCCGCAGGCGGACCAGGTGATGCGTCTGCGCGAGAGCGCCGGGAACCACAACGACGCCGCGGCGTAATTCGTCCTGAGCCGGCGGACGCCAGGTGGGCGGGCGGGAGTGTATCGCGTAGCATGGATTGGGTCGGGAACCTAACAGGGGAGCTATGCTCCGGGTTTCCGGCCCCTTTGTGTCTGTAGCGTTTATGGAGAACATCGCTATTGCGCGACTGCTGGAAGAAACGGCAGCGCTGCTGGAGATCGACGCAGCGGATCCGTTCCGCATCCGGTCGTATCGCCGTGCCGCCGAGGCGGTAGAACAACAGACGACGCAACTGGCGCTGCTGGCGGAGTCTGACCCGAAGGCCCTGCTGGCCATTCCTGGAATCGGGAAGGCGATGGCGGCGAATATCTGCGAGATGGTGTCGACGGGCACGATGCCGATCCGCACGGAGCTGCTGACCAAGTACAAGCCGACGATGCTGGAGCTGCTGCGGCTTCCGGGGATGGGTCCGAAGACGGTGGCGCTGGTGTGGTCGGCGCTGGGCGTTGCGGATATCGACGCGCTGGAGGCGGCGGCAAAAGAAGGTAAGCTTGCCGGGCTGCCGCGCATGGGTGAGAAGTTCGCGGCGAAGCTGCTGAAAGGCATTGAGGACTTCCGGCGCAATACGGGGCGGTTCCGAATTGACCAGGCCCGGCGCGAGGCGGAGCGGATTTCGGAGTTGATTTTCAAGTTTCCGGGGATTGAGGAGATTACGCCGGCGGGTTCGCTGCGGCGCGGGCGGGAATCGGTCGGTGACCTTGACCTGCTGGTGACAGGACCGGCGTGCGAGCCGGACAAGGTAGCGGCGGCGGTGGAGCATGTTGCGACCTTGCCGCTGATTGACAAGCTGATCGCGCGCGGGCAGAACAAGGTGAGCTTCAACCTGAGGAACCAGTTGCAGGTGGATGTGCGGCTGCTGCCGCGCGCGAGTTATGGCGCTGCACTGCAGTATTTCACCGGATCGAAGCACCACAATGTCGTTCTGCGGCAGCGGGCGATCAAACGCGGGCTGACGCTGAATGAGTATGCGCTGCTGCGGCTGGAAGACAACTCGATTGTGGCGGCGGCGACGGAGGAGGAGATTTATCGCGCGCTGGATCTGGCGTTCATCCCGCCGGAGCTGCGCGAGAACTGCGGCGAGATTGAGGCGGCGGCGGCGAGCTTTGCCGGTGAGACGCCGGGCCTGCCGGAGCTGATTGAGCTGGCGGATATCCGCGGCGATCTGCACATGCACACGCACGCGACGGACGGCCGGGACAGCATCCGCGAGATGGCCGAGGCGGCGATGGCGCGCGGGCTCAAGTATATCGCCATCACGGACCACTCCAAGAACCTGGCGATGACGAACGGTCTGGACGATGCGCGCGCGCTGGAGCATGTGCGGCGTATTCGCGAGGTGGATGCCGAACTGAAGAAGGAACATAAGGGCCGGATCCGGGTGCTCGCAGGCATCGAGGTGGACATTCTTGCCGACGGCTCGCTCGATCTTGAGGACCCAACGCTGGCGGAGATGGATATCGTGATTGCCAGCGTGCATTCGCATTTTGCGCAGCCGTTGGAGGAGATGACAGCCCGGGTGCTGAAGGCGATGGAGAATCCGCATGTGCGGATCCTGGGGCATCCGACGGGGCGGAAGATTTTGTCGCGGGAAGCGTATGCGCTGGATGTGGAGCGCATGCTGGTGCGAGCGGCGGAGCTACGTGTCGCTGTGGAACACAATTCGAATCCCGCGCGGGCCGATTTGAGCGATCTGCACCTGCGGCGCGCGCGGGAGCTTGGCTGCAGGATTGTGGTCAATACCGATGCGCATTCCACTGAAGAACTGGACCTGATGCGCTATGGCATTACCCAACTGCGGCGCGCGTGGCTGACGGCGGCGGACGTGGTGAACACATCGCTCACGGCGGAGTCGCTGCTGGCCAAGCTGCGGGCTAAGCCGTGATCCGGTAATCGCCGAGGAAACGCATGGCTGAGTTCGCGCTATCCTTTAACTCTATGGCGTTGACCGCGATTCCAGAGACGGCGACCGACATTCGCCCCGTGCGGCGTCTGCGCGCAACCGCCGCGCCGCCCCACCATTCGCTTGTTACGGACTATGCGGAGCTCTTCAAGGTGCGCGTGTCGGTGATGGTGGTGATCACGGCAGGCGCTGGATTCTATCTCGGCTGCCTGCGGTCAAGCATCAGCCCGTTCAATCTAGTCGCGCTGAAGGCAATCCTGGGCATCACCGCCGTCACGTGCGGATCCAGCGCGCTGAACCAGGTAATCGAGCGCAAGACCGACCGGCTGATGCATCGCACGCAGGACCGTCCGATGGCCGCCGGACGGATCGGCCTGGCGCACGGGCTGATGGTCGGCTTCCTGCTTACTTTTGCCGGAGCGCTGTATCTGGCGCGCGCGTGCAATCCGCTTACCGGTACGCTGACGCTGCTGACTGCTGTGGGATACGTGGCGATTTATACGCCCTTGAAGCGCGTAAGCCCGGTAAATACCTTCATTGGAGCATTTCCGGGGGCGCTGCCGCCGCTGATCGGCTGGACGGCGGCCCGTGGGCTGATTGAGTGGCCCGCGCTTGCCCTGTTCGCAATTCTTTTTGTGTGGCAGTTTCCGCACTTCATGGCCATTGGGTGGATGTACCGCACGGACTATGCGCGGGCCGGCATCCGGCTGACCGCAACGGGCGAGGACCAGCGCTATGCGGCGCGGTCGAGCGGGACGCAGTCTGTGGTGTACGCGGTGCTGATGATCGCGGTCGCGCTATGGCCGTTTGCGCTGGGCATCGACGGCATTGCTTACGCGATTGCGGCCGCGATCTTGTCCATCGGTTATCTCTGGTACTCGATTTTGTTTGCGCGGAGCGCCTTTCGCGCGGAGGTTGCGCCGCGGTTACAGCCTGCCACGGGAGAGAGCTACGGCGAGGATGCGAAGCATTCGGCCATGCAGCCGGCGCGGCAGCTGTTGCGGGCGTCAGTAATCTATTTGCCGCTGCTGCTCGCTGCCATGATGCTGGACGCGAGAGGGAGATTGTTGTTCTGACAAGGGCCGATCATGTGCGACGATCTTTATAGGAAGCAATCCGCGGCTAAAGCCGCACCGGTTTTTCGTGCCCTTTACCGCGCGCTAAAGCGCGCTGCTACTCCTTAGAGAACCATGCCTGAAGAGACCCTCAAGCCCTCGCAATTGCGTACGCCGCCAGGCGCGATTGTGGCTATTCTGCTGGGCTCGGGCATTGCAAGTCTCTTTATCCTGTGGCTGGTATACAAACATGCGCCCACGGACGCCGCCGGCACAGAACTGCACTGGCTGCCGCTCGCAGATGCGATTCTCAATGCGCTCTCGGCGGTCGCGCTGGTGACCGGATTTCATGAGATCCGCCAGCGGAGAGTGCTGCACCACCGCGCGTCCATGGTGTTTGCGTTTCTGTTCTCGTCGATCTTCCTGATCTGCTATCTCGTGAACTTCGCGCTGCACGGCGAGACGCATCTGCCGATTGCGCATCATGGCGCGCTGTGGAATACGTATGCCATCGTTCTTTTTGCGACGCACATTCCGCTGGCGACGATTGCGCTGCCCATGATCCTGATTACCTTCTTTCTTTCGCTGACGGGCCGCTTCGCCGCGCACCGCAGGATTGCGCGGTGGACGTTCCCCATCTGGCTCTATGTGTCGGTCAGCGGCGTGTTCATCTACTTCCTACAGGCTGTGATCCACAAATGACGATGCAGCACGACACGCGTCAACTGCTTCGCACGGCGCTTGGCCTTCTCGGGGTTGGCGGAGTTGCCGCCGCGCTGATGCTGACTGTTTTTGGGGGCGTGACCATGCACGGTCCGCATACGGACGGAGGCTGGCTCGCGTTGATCCTCGTGATGGGGTGCCTGCCGACAGGCACCCTAACTCTTCTGCTGGCAGTGGCGAAGGTGATCGGGGATCGCAGGAAGTGACCTTGCGCTTTCGGATCGGGTTTGTTGACATACGAGTAAAGTCGTACTAATGTTGCGGTGTTCGGTTGCTGAGGACTTGCGTGCCGTGGAGGTGATATGCGCCGCCTTTGTCCGGGTGCGATGCTGCTCTTCTTCTCTCTTGTTTATCCGGCTGCGGCGCAGCAGGCGGAGCGGCAGGGGATCGCGGACTCGCAGCCGGTCTCACCGCAAACTGAGATTTCGGCGCAGCTCTCTCCGCAGGCTGCTTATGACCAGGCGAACCTGCCGGTGGACATTACGCGTCGCGACTCGCAGAACTGGTCGGACATTGAACTGGCAGCGCTAAAGGTAGCCGTCGCGCAGGCGCGGGATGCTTGCCTGATGCGCACCGACGAAACCTACATCGGCAGCGACCTTGTCGCATATGCGCATCTGTGCGCCTTTGGCGAGCAGTGGCAGCCCGCCCAAAGAGCGGCGACCGCCTATATAGGCAACCCTTCCTCACCCCGGCCGCAACTTGCCGAGGCCTACTCGTACCTTATTGAGGCGGACCTGAAGCTGGGCGATGAGAAGGCGGCCTTCGCAGCATGCCGGGCAATGCTGCGCGCCGTGCCGTACGACGCTTTCACGGATGCCGTGACGGAAGCGACGGTTCGCTACCTGGAACTTGCGTACACGCTGGATGCGATCACGATACTTGGAGAGCGGCAGCCGTATCTGTTGAAATTGCTGAGCAATTCGGGACCGCCAACTCTCGGGGATGCCGCAGACGCGCCGGTAAGGTCGACCGCGATTCCACCGCACACAATTTTCGAGCATGCCCTGGAGTTTCCGGCGCTGGAGCGGTACGACGACGAACGGGGGGCCGTTGCGCGGAATCTTGCGGATGTCGATTCGGCGCTGCCGTCATCACTGACACCGGACGAAGCTATCCTCATCGCCAACGACAGGAAGCAATATGCGCTGCTGGGCGCAGAACTGCCGACATTTGTGGGTGCGGTTTCGCTGTTGACGGCGAAGGGCAGGCTGCAAACCGAGCCGGAGCCAGGGGTGGTTACTGTCTACTTGTTGTTTCCGCGCTGGTGCATGCAGTGCGTGAAGCAGGCGCAGAATCTTCCCGCAGCGCAGGCACGCATCGCACGGGCTAAGGGCTCGACTGCCGGAGCGCGCGTGTATGCGCTCCTGGCGGACGTTCCCAACCCGGCAATTGTCTCGCCACCAAAATCTGCCATTCATGCGAGGGCTGGCAGCCAGGCGGGCTCGCACACAAGCGGTTCAAAGTCGCCTGCGCAACCGGCTGTCACCATCACCATGGGCTCTAAACTGCCGAGCGCTCAGGAACTGCTGCGCGACACGCCGACATGGATCGTTGCGCCTTCGACCCTGGCTGCGTTCAACGCGTCAGATTTCCCGTTCCTGATTGCGACGGACCGTGAGGGAATCGTTCGGCTAATGCTGCCCGCGGTATCGGACAATGCGTTGCAGGAGGGCGGCCCGGCCGACCAGATCATCGACCACATTCTGGAACGCTGGCCAATGCAAGAACCGCAAACGGATGGCACAGGACATCCGGCGCCGCCATCCGCGCAATAGCCGCCTTCTCCACACCGGGCGATCTGCTATCCTCAACCTTCGCATAACCCACTGAGCAACGGAGCGCACGAAAATGGCCAAAGGCGTCAACAAAGTTTTTCTTCTCGGCAACGTCGGCAAGGACCCGGAGATCCGGTCGACGCCGAACGGCACTACTGTGGCGACGTTCAGCCTGGCTACCGCGGAGCGCCGCAAGGATGCGCAGGGCAACTGGTCCGATGCAACCGAGTGGCACAACCTGGTCGCCTTCCAGCGGACGGCGGAGATTGTGCGCGATTACGTGAAGAAGGGCACGCAGCTCTTCATCGAGGGCCGGATTCAGACGCGCTCGTGGGATGACAAAGAGTCCGGCCAGAAGAAGTACCGGACGGAAATTCTTGTGAACGAACTCTCGCTGCTGGGCAAGCCAGGCGGAGGCGAAGGCGGGGGTGGGGGCTATTCGCGCGGTTCGTCGTCGAGCTCCGGTTCCGGTTCATCGCAGTCCTCAGCGCCGGACTATGCCGAGCAGGGCATTACGGACGACGATATTCCGTTCTAGTTCAGACTAACTGTCACTCACTCACGCTTGCGCGGGCGTGATGACGATCTATGTCGCAAAATTGTTTCCCGAAATTGACATACGGCTGACACGGCACTGACAACAGGCGCTTATACGTGTCGCTATTTTTGACCTCACCGGTCGCGTTACTGCGATCGAAAATATTTCCGCGCTCGGTGTCGGAAAAAAGTGAGGTTGATCCACATGGCAGCCCTCTCCTCGTTGCTCGTCTTGCAAAGCCAGGCATGCAGAAAAATCCAACTCGCCGCGTTGGCGCTGTGCGCGGCGGTCTCGGTGATCGCGGTTCCGAATGCATTTGCTCAGGCATCCGGGGCCTATACCGTGACGAACCTTGTCTCCGACGGTTCGGTGCCTGCTACCGTCACGGACGCTAACTTCATCAACCCCTGGGGCATCTCGGTCAGCGGGACGTGGTGGATCTCGGCCGCAGGCACCGGCTACAACTATGTCGTCTCTACCGTACCGGCGATCTCGTTCAAGGTGATTGTGCCCTCGGCGGCGAATGCAACCGCCAATGGTTTCCCTGCAGGCTCCGTCACCACCGGCGGCGCGACCGGCATGATCCTGCCGAACGGCACAAAGGCGTCGTTCCTCTTCTCCACGCTGGACGGCACCATCTCCGGATGGAACAGCAAGCTGGGCACTGCGAACGCGATCTCGCAAATCGCGATCAACAACAGCTCTACGGGCGCATCCTATCCTGGGCTCGCAATCTACAACACGGCCACGGCAAGTTACATCCTTGCGGCGAACTTCGGCAACAACGCGATTGAAGTGTATGACGGCACGTTCAAGAAGATTTCGCTGGCCGGCAACTTCACTGATCCAAACCTGCCTGCCGGATACGCTCCGTTCTCAGTGCATGTGTTGAACGGCGCGATTTATGTGGCGTATGCGATGCGCACGGCCACGGCACCGTACAGAACCGTGGACGCGGTTGGCAATGGAGTAGTGGACCAGTACGACGCCAATGGCAACTTCGTTGCGCGGATCGCAACGGGAGGGAACCTCGATTCGCCGTGGGGCGTGGCCATTGCACCGAGCACCTTTGGGATCTTCGGCGGCGACATCCTGATTGGGAACTTCGGCAATGGGATGATCAATGCGTACGATCCCGTGCACTTCGCCTACCAGGGTCAGCTCACGGATGCCACCGGCAAGCCGCTGCAGTATGCAAGTCTGTGGGAACTGCTGCCGGCAGGAACTGCGGTGACCAACTCTACGGGCGTGAGCGGAGGCACTGCAGGTACGGTCTACTTCACGGCCGGGCTGGCCGGTGAGCAGCATGGACTTTTTGGCGCGATTGCCAACTCCACTTCGGGCGGCGCGCCGGCATTTGGCCTGAGCGCATCCGCGGGTACAGTGAGCGAGGCCGCAGGTTCTTCCGCAACCGCAACCATCAGCATCGCACCTACGAACAATTTCACGGGCACGGTTACGTTCGCGTGCTCAGGGCTGCCTGCCGGCGCGCAATGCTCCTTCTCGCCGGCGCAGGTTACAGCGACGGGGAGCGCGCCGTCGATCACGACACTGACGATCGAAAGCACCAAATCGGCGCATAACGAATTTCCGTCCGGAGCGCGCGGGATTTTCTTCGCGCTGCTGATCCCGTATGGCGGAGTGCTGGCAATACGGAAACGGCCGGCGTCCTCGATGCGCGTGATGCTGCTCGGGGTGGTCGCGTTGGTCTCGCTTGGCGCGCTCGCGGGTTGCGGCTCGGACAAACCCGTCAGCCCGGTGACGCCGTCGGGAACATCGCAGGTCACGGTGACGGCTACGTCGGGGTCCACGATGCAGACCACGACGGTCTCGCTGGTTGTGCACTGAGGGCTCAACCATGTACTCATGGCCGCCCGGGCTGGGCGGCCTTTCTTTTACACTGATCAGATGCTGGATGAAGCGCAGTTCCGCCGTGAGTCCGACCAGGCCCTTGAGGCGCTGAAGCAGGCCATCATCGCGGCGGAAGATGAGGGTGCAGGGTTCGAGTTCGAGGACAACAACGGTGTGATGAACATTTTGTTTGAGAATGGATCGAGCAAATTTGTGGTAACGCCGAATACTCCAGTAAGGCAGGTGTGGATCTCGGCGCAGGCGACGAGCTTCAAACTGGAGTGGTCGGGGGATCGGCGGGAGTTTGTGTTGCCGAAGACAGGGGAGGCGCTGATTCCGCTCACGCAGCGATTGCTGCGCGAGCATCTCGGGGATGATTCCATCACACTCAGCTAGCAGCTCGTGGACTCTGTCCGAAGTGGCTCGCAGGCCAAATGGTTACTGGATGAACCAGATCGCGAAACGGGCCCGCAACTTTTTGCAGGATCGTCAGCCTGCATCCGCTACACTATCGCCAAACGCCGAATGCAGTGGAGCTGTGTGGCGTCAGGAAAGCGGAAGAAGTTGCACTTTCCGCTGCGACTAAGCGGCGGACTGAAGCGTCGAACGAATCAACCCCCGAAATGGCACCTTATCGGGCGGAATACCTGCGACTGCCTCGGTTTCGCCCGCTCCACGCGTTTGCCGAGCCGAACCCGAAGGAGCCACTGGATTTGGAACCTGTGACTCAACTGCCGCCGCAGCAGACACTCTCGGTCGCCATCATCACGAAGAACGAGGAGGCAAACCTCGCGCGCACGCTGGCCAGTGTCCAGTTCGCCGACGAGATCATCGTGCTCGATTCCGCTTCGACTGATCGCACGGTCGAGATTGCGCGCTCGTACAACGCGAAGGTTTTCGATGAGCCGTGGAAGGGATTCGCCGGATCGAAGAACTCTGCGATCGGCAAATGCACGGGAACCTGGATTCTCTCGCTGGACGCCGATGAGGAGCTGAGCCCCGAACTGCAGCGCCAGATCAGGACTCTGCTGCCGACCAATCCTCCGGCGGATGCCTACTATATTCGCCGCCGCAATTTGTTTCTGGGGCGCTGGATCCGGCGGGGAGGTTTCTATCCCGATCCAAAGCTGCGGCTATTCCGCCGCAAGGCTGCTAACTTTACCACGGCGCCGCGCTTTGAAGACCGGCCTGTGCATGAGACGATCGCCTTCGACGGCGCGGCCTCCACGCTGGACTACGACATCATCCACCATGCGTATCCGTCACTCGAAACGTACATCGAGCACATGGACCGCTACAGCACGCTCGGTTCCGGCTTGCTGCTGAGCTCTGGCCGGGTCAGCCGTTCCCTGCCGGCCTTTCTCTTCAACGTGTTCCTTGTGCCGCAGTTCACGTTTGTATGGAATTATCTTTTCCGGCTTGGCTTTCTGGATGGCCGCGAGGGATTGCTGCTGCACCTGTATCACGCGACTTACACGAGCTGGAAGTATGCTAAAGCTTGGCAGACGGCGCGCACCGCGAAGCCGGAGCCGGCGCGCGCAGCAGCTGAGACTGAGACGGCCAACACGTAGAGCACACGAAAGCTACCAGGGCAGCGGCTGCCCCATATGGAAGTAGCCACCGCTGGGACCGTCGGCGCCGAGAGTCGCCAGTTGCACGCTCGTCTTTGCGCCATCAATGATTTCCATGTGCGCGCCTTCGCCGCCCATCTCGGTCTTCACCCAGCCTGGATGCGCGGAGTTCACCTTTATGTTTGTGTTCCGCAGTTCGTGCGCCAGGTGAATGGTGAACGAGTTCAGCGCCGCTTTGGACGCGTCATAGGCAAACGTCTTGGAGTGGTAGACCGGAGAGCCCTCGGTCGCGTGGTAGGTCAGCGACGCAAGAATGCTCGACAGATTGACGATCCGGCCTGCCGCGCTTTTGCGCAACAACGGCAGTAGCGCCTGCGTCAGCGCCACTGCGGCGAAGAAGTTGATCTCAAATGTCTCGCGCAGCATCGAGAGCGGCGTGGTGCTTGTCGCGTTATGCGAGCGAGGATCGAGCAGCACGCCGGCATTGTTGATCAGGATGTCGAGCCGGCCGAACTCCCGCCCGATCGTCTTGACGGCTGCATCGCGGTCCAACTCGCTCACCACGTCCAATTGCATCGGGCGCGCGTCTACACCCTGACCGCGCAGCACTTCGCACGCCAGCTCCGCCTTGCTCAACTGGCGCGCCGCGACGAAGACTGTTGCGCCCAGCTTCCCGAGTTGCTTCGCTGTCTCCAGTCCGATACCGCGGTTTGCTCCTGTGATCAGCGCAACCTTTCCCTGCAGTTTGCTCATGAAGTCTCCGTCCATTTCGCGCGCGTCTAGTTGTTTGTATCTGACGCACTTCCATGGAGGATCGCTGCATACTTTTCGGGAATGGTGCGCTTCTTCATGTCGCGTCCGAGAACGATGTGCAGTGTCTCCCCTTCGCACAGCAGCTGCTGAGTGGATTCTGCGTCGGTGCGTACGATACGGTAGCCGAAGCGGATCAACGGCCCGCGCACCATCTTCACTTCCGTCTGGATGATCAGTTCGTCGTCATAACGCGCCGGGGCCTTGTAACGGGCGGTTGCTTCGACGACCACGATCTTGCAGCCTTCTTCTTCTTCAAGCCGCCGGTAATTGAGCCCGCGCGCTCGCATCAGTTCGACCCGGCCGACCTCGAACCAGACGAGGTAGTTCGCGTGATAGACGACGCCCATCTGGTCGGTCTCGGCGTATCGAACGCGCACGCGCGTCTCGGCGATCGCCGGCGCTTTCGTTGCATGTCTGCTCATGGAGACAGTCTACTCAACGCGCTTGTTCGTACGCCGCCAGCGGAGCCATCGGTTCAGATCCGCCAATGCGTTGACAGCAAACACAAAGCCGAGCAAGGCGTCCGCGACGGACAATATCTGCACCGCCAGCGGCTGCCGCAGGAACCACTCGCTGCACGGCACTTCAATCTGGCGCTCGCCGGTGATCACGTATTGGCTTCGCGGTTGCACGCCCGCGGCGGGATAGCTGTTGCAGCGGTCCTGCTCGCCCTGCGAGTACATGTAGATCCCGAGGCCCAGCATCAGACTGAACAAGAGGGAAAAGATGGTGAGCCGCGAGATCATGCCGTCCATCGTCGCACAGGGCCTCTCACCGCATCCAACGAGAGGCAAAATCATCGCACTTCATGACAAACTGATTTTATGGACCTGAACCTTGCTACCGACGCGCTGCTGATTATCGACCTTCAGAACGACTTCTGCCCGGCACATGAGGGGATTGGCGGCGCGCTTGCCGTCTCCGGTGGAGACCAGATCATTCCGGCGGTCAACCGGCTTGCGCGTGCGTTCAAACACGTGATCCTGACGCAGGACTGGCATCCGCGCGGGCATGTCTCGTTTGCCAGCGCGCATCCCGGCACGGAGCCGTACCAGACCATTCAGGTGAGCTACGGTGAGCAGACGCTATGGCCGGATCACTGCGTACAGAACACGCCCGGCGCCGACTTTCATCCCGCGCTCGGTGTGCCGCACGCGGAACTGATCGTGCGCAAGGGATGCCGCAAGGAGATGGATTCGTACTCGGCGTTCCTGGAGAACGACCACAAGACGCCCACGGGGCTTGCCGGCTACCTCCGCGACCATGGAATTGTGCGGCTCTTCTTCTGCGGGCTGGCGTATGACTTTTGCGTGCGGCACTCTGCGATCGATGGCATCGCGCTGGATTTTGAGTGCTTGGTGATCGAGGATGCATGCCGCGCCGTCAATTTGCCCGGCTCGGTGCGCGCGACGGATCAGGCTTTTCTGGAAGCGGATGTGCAGCGCATTGGCACGTCGGACATCATTGGATAGCGTGGTCAGGGTCGCGGCGGTCGCGTCCGTACGACCATGCCGCAGCAACCAGCAGGACGAAGCCGCCTATGGTCGACCAGCGAATAGCGTCGGTCATGCCGAAGTCAACCACAGTGCAAAAGTCGATAGCAGCACCCTCCGGTTTAGAGGCAATCTGCGCGTCGCGATGAGCACTCCTGAGCCCTTCGCAATAGCTCCGTTCTCCTTCCACACGGGCCCAAGGGATCACGATCAAAAGGTGCCCCAAAAGCCAGTAGCAGCGTTCGTGGCGAGGGCAGGGTCATCGTGCGTCAAATCCTACTCTTCCCCCGATGAAGGCTGTTTACTAGGTTGGTTCCATCTTCGGGTTTCGTTGGGTCTCATTGGCAATTGACGGCATTTCCACTTGACTCTCCTGATACTCGGTGTCACTCTAGGCACATCGCACGATCGACATTATCGGACGTGCGCTGCGGTTCCTTGCTCTGGGCCCGCCCGCGAAACAAACAATATGGCAACCATGATGCCGTCCGTCGAACAGCGGGAGGTGCTCCGCTGCGACCACTGCAGTCTGGTGCAGTTCCGCACGACCAACGCCCTTTGCAGGCGCTGCCACAAGTGCCTTGAGGTCGAGGAGCCGGAGCCGGTTGCGCCGCTTGCGCTGGTTCCACCGCAGGAGACGCAGGACGGTCTTCAGGTGGCTACCGCGGTCCGCGACCTGCGCCACGTTCGCAACCTGTCACAGCGCCAGCTTGCTACCCGGATGGGCGTGCCTCGTACGTACATCTCGAAGATCGAGAACGGCAAAGCCATGCCTACGCTCAGCTCGCTGGATCGCCTGGCGAAGGCGCTGAGGGTGGACATCGCCGCGCTGCTGCGGGACGCGAATACTCGCCACTCGGACGAGGCGGCCGTGCTGACCGCCGACCCCTTCCTGGCGGAGATCGCGGCTTACCTCTCGCAGCTGGACTCGCTGCAGAAGTCGATTTTCCTGAACCACGTCCGCGAACTCGCCGCCGGCCACCGCCGCACGGCGTAGTTTTGCAATCTGCTCGCCCGACTTCCGCAGATGCGCGGGAGCGCGGATTCGCCACTGTGCGAATCTGAGAGCTGAGCGGGGACGGGAAGCAACATGACATCGGACGGCGCGGCACTCCTCTCCGCCGCGCCTCCGATGTTTTCTTTTTACGTCCGGACTACGAACCCATAGGCGTATTCATTCGGCGCCCGATCCGGCAGAGCCAGCTTCAGGCCTTCGCTATCCTGTGTGAACTTCACCGGGCCAGCGCCGATCAGTTCCACGCGCTGCACCGGCTTGGGCAGTGCGGAAGCGCCTTTCGCCAGCGTCTTGATCGTCAGCTTGCCGTCTGAGGGCCAGCCCAGCGCGAACGCATAGACCGTCTCGCCCTTCTGCGTGAAGCGGATATCTTCGGATGTGTAGGCGCGCGCGCTGCGCTCGTTGAAGTTCGAATTGTTGCCGAGGTCGGGCGGTCCTTCACCAAAGACCGCGAACGGGCGCGTACCGTAGATGGCCTCGCCGTGCTTCGGAATCCAGGTGGCGATGGCTTCGAGGAAGGCGCGCTCGTCGGAGTCGATGGTGCCGTCGCCTTTTACCGGGATATTCAGCATGAGGTTGCCGTTCTTACTGATAATGTCGATCAGCGTCTGGATGACGGACTTCGGTGTTTTGTACTTGTGCTGCTCAAAGATCGCGGCTGAGTAGTGCCAGTCGCCGATGCAGGTGTCGGTCTGCCAGGGCTGATCGAGAATGCCGCGCGCGCGCCCGCGCTCGATGTCGAGGGTGAATGCGCCTACATGGTCCGGCTCGACATTCTTGCCTGTTACGACAACATCGACCTTGCCCTTGTCACGAAGGCTCATGTTGTAGAAGTGCGCAGCGATAGCGCGGCCGTAGCCTTCAAAGGGCAGCTCGTTGTCGTCGAAGTAAAGCAGATCGGGTTTGTAGGTGTCGAGCAGGTCCTGCGTGCGCAGGAACCACTTGTGAGCGAACTCCGGATTGACCGCGGGGATTTCTTCATGCCATTTGCGATCGTTCGGAGTGTGCCACGCATTGGCTTCGGCGATGGTCTTGAATCCATCGGGCATGACGAGGTTGCGTCCGGTGTAGAGCTCCTGAGGATCGAAGCCGTCCCACCACTTGCCTTTGCCATCTGCCTTGGTGAGCGTGTAGGCGTCATAGCGGACGCCTTGCATCGGGCCTTCCGGATCGTACCCATAGGCCGGCTGCAGCCAGTGCCATGCGTGCGAAGAGTGATTCGTCACCGCGACGCGGAGGCCATGCTCGCGCGCGATGCGCGTGTAGGTGCCGACAATGTCCTTCTTCGGGCCGAGCTTGACTGAGTTCCAGTTGTGATACTTCGAGTTGTAATTGTCGAAGTTGTCGTGGTGATTGGCGAGGGTGCTGAAATACTTCGCGCCCGCCGCAACGTAGAGCTTCATCAGCTCTTCGGGTTGCCAGCGCTCGGCCTTCCACAGGTTATCGATCTCCATCCAGCCGACTTTGGAGGGATGGCCGTAGGTGTTGAGGTGGTGGTCGTAATCCTTTTCGCCCTGCAGGTACATCTTGCGCGCGTACCAGTCGCCCTGTTCCGGAACGCACTGCGCGGTCCAGTGGTTCCAGATGCCGAACTTCACATCGCGGAACCAGTCCGGGGTCTTGTAGGCTTTCAGCGAATCCCATGTTGCCTCAAACGGACCTGGTGCGATTTTGATTCCTGCGGGCAGTTGCGCGTGCAGTGCACCTGCCTTTGCGGCCAAAGCGGCGCCCGGCGCCGCGGCCAGCGCGGCTTTCAAGAGGCGGCGGCGGGTGAGTGGTGAATTGAGCATGGCGGCTATGATAGTTCCTCCCATGTCAGACTGGGAAATCCCACAGCTCGCGCGCGAACTCCACACTGTGCGGCCAAGTAAAATCATTCAGACCCACTGATGCCACCCAGCTCCAAATCCGCACCTGCCGAAGGCGACCCGCTCGATTCCTTTGAGGGCGACTATCGCCCCTCGGTACCGGCGAGCGTAGAAGCTGCGAGCGTGATCTCTCCGCCCGCCTCGCCGAATATTCGGCTGGAACCCCTCCAGGTGGACTTCCTGCTGCGTTTTGCCGACGCGCTGAACACCACGCTTGACCTCAATACGCTGATGCATCGCGTTGCCGACCTTGTCCGCGCGGTCATCGATTACCGCATCTTTGCCATTCTGCTGATCAACGACCGCACGGGCGACCTGCGCATGCGCTTCCAGACCGGCCACACGCCGGAGGTGGAACGGTTGCGGATCAAGCTCGGCCGCGGCATTGTGGGCGAGGCGGCGGCACAGCGGCGTGCGGTCCTCGTCACCGATGTGACGAAGATCGAGAACTACATCAATGCCAACCCGGACGTGCGTTCCGAGCTGGCGGTTCCGCTGATCCACAAAAACCGCATCGTGGGCGTCATCGATCTCCAGTCCGAGCAGGTGGGCTACTTCACGGAGGAGCATCAGCGCCTGCTGGAACTGACCGCGTCGCGCATGGCGATCGCAGTCGAGAATGCGCGGCTGTACACACGCGTGGCGCGCCAGGCGCAGACGCTGACCGTGCTGAACGAGATCTCGCGCGAAATCACCAGCATTCTCGATCTGGATGATCTGCTGGAGCGGATCGGGCTGCTGCTGAAGCGCGTCGTCGACTTCCAGATGTTCACCATCCTGCTCTGGAATGACCGCACCGAGCGGCTGGAACATCGCTTCAGCTCGCGTTTCGGCGAACGGGTTAGCCGCGAGCACAACGTGCGGCTCGGCGAAGGCATCATCGGCAACGCGGCGCAGTTGCGCGAGCCGCTGCTTGTCCCCGATGTGCGCAAGGACCCGCGTTACATCGTGGCGAATCCAGAGGTCCGCTCGGAATTGTCGGTGCCGCTGATCTACAAGGGCCGGGTGATTGGCGTGATGGACCTGGAGCACACGCGGGTCAACTACTACACCGAAGAGCACCAGACCACGCTGACGACACTGGCCGCGCAGGTTGCCGTCTCCATCGCAAACGCGCGGCTCTACCAGCGCATCTCGGACGAAGAGCAGCGCCTGGAACGCGACCTGGCCATGGCGCGTGAGGTGCAGTTGCGGTTGCTGCCCGGGTCGCCGCCCACAATGCGGCATGCGGAGATTGCGACGGCGTTTCTGCCCGCGCGCTCCATTGGCGGCGACATCTACGACTTCATCGACTACGGCGCGTCCGGCAAAAAGCTCTATAAAACATCGCAGACCGAGCGTGTCGCCATCATGCTGGGTGATGTTTCAGGGAAGGCTGCGCCCGCGGCACTCTATGCGGCGCTGGTTTCCGGCATTTTACGTTCGCTCGCCGCGCGCCATCTGCCGCCGGCCGACCTGCTGGGCGAACTGAATCAACAGTTGCAGGAGCGCAAGCTCGATGCCCAGTACGTGACCATGCTGATGGCTGTGTGGGACGACGCGCAGCGCTGTTTGAAGGTCTCGAACGCCGGTTCCGTGCAGCCGATCTATGTGACAAATGTGCTGACAGATTCTCCGCAGGCTACGGTTGCGGCCCGAAAGTCCGCCAGGTCTCGGGAGGCGGCGACCGAACCGCGTATCGCCACCATCCGGGCTGAAGGCTTTCCGCTGGGGTTGTTCTCGCAGGCAGCGTATGACGAGCACACGATCAATGCGCGCGCAGGCGATGTTTTTGTCTTCTTCTCCGACGGGATTGTCGATGCGCAGAATGACAGAGGTGAGATGTTCGGTGCGGATCGCCTGATTCAGGTGCTGCGCGACAATCCAAGCTCCTGCACCTCGGCGCAGAAGACGGTGGACGCCATCCTGGCGGCAGTGAACAGCTTCCAGTCTGGAACGGCGCACTTCGACGATGAGACGCTGGTGGTCCTGCGGGTACTCTAGATCTTGCCTGCCAGCTCGGTGACGATCTTCACGCTGGCGCTGGCGCCGATGCGTGTTGCACCTGCATGCAGCATGGCGCTGGCGTCGGCCAGCGAGCGTACGCCACCGGTCGCCTTCACACCCATGCGATCTCCCGCGACCGAACGCATCAGCGTGATGTCATCGACGGTCGCGCCGCCGGTGGAGAAGCCGGTGCTCGTCTGCACGAAGTGCGCGCCTGCGGCCAGCGCGATCTCCGTCGCGCGATGCTTCTCCTCGAAGCTGAGCAAGCATGTTTCCAGAATGACTTTTACGACCGCGCCTGCACCGCGGGCTACATCCACGACGCCGCGAATGTCTTTCTTCACCGCGTCGAAGTCGTCCTTCGTGCCGGACTTCAGGATTCCGATGCTGAGGACCATATCCAGATCCAGTGCGCCGAGTTTGACCAGCCGCTTGGCCTGATCGGCCTTGGACCCAGGGAGCGATGCGCCCAGCGGAAATCCAACGACCGTGCCTGTGCGCACGCCGGTGCCGGCAAGGGTTTCGACGGCCACGCCGACCCATACCGGATTCACTACGGCGCAGGCGAAGCGATGCTCTGCTGCTTCATGGCACAGCCGGATGATGTGCGCGCGCGTTGATTCCGGTCTCAGCAGCGTGTGATCCAGGATTGCGGCCAGCGCCGCGGGAGAAGAGAGAGCCTGTGCGGCAAATGCCGCCGCATCGTAGGTTGCCGGTTCGGCGATGGAAACAGTTGTCATGTGCATCGAATGCTGTTGCTCCTGAAGTTCGCGAAAGGAGATGCAGCCTTCAGGAAACATCTCTCGGACGCGGCCCGATCTTTTCTACCACAGCGGCGTGACGGCTGGCCGAACCGCCGTCCGTTGCAGAATGTCGTCGATCCAACCCACATCGGCGACCTCCGACAATCAACTCAACGGCAGGGAGATGGTGATGGTTGTTCCATGTTCGATCTCGTCCGTAGAACTCGCGACGAGAATGGTCCCGCCCTGCTTCTCCACAATTCCTTTCGTCACCCAGAGTCCGAGGCCCGTGCCCACATCGCTCTTTGTCGTGAAGAACGGCTCAAAGACATGCGGCAGATGTTCGATGTCAATGCCACAGCCTGTGTCCGACACCGCAATCTCCGCCTTATCGCCAAGGCGTTGTACAGTTACGCGCAGCCGCCCTCCGGGTTCGGTTGCGTCCACAGC
>Ga0134125_10000690_pt1 | contig 44284 bp, 66 predicted proteins | sample KB31751_FD_96464 | JGI IMG/M metagenome (GOLD analysis project Ga0134125, IMG submission 96464) | Terrestrial soil microbial communities with excess Nitrogen fertilizer from Kellogg Biological Station, Michigan, USA - KB3-175-1 | ecosystem: Environmental > Terrestrial > Soil > Unclassified ...
AATATGCTAGGGCAATCACAGAGGCGAATACGGATGAAGCAGCCGATTTAGTAGCCGATTCCGCAGCCCAGGCCGCAGCCGATTCCGCAACCGATTTCGCAGCCGATTCCGCAGCGGATTTCGCAGCCGATTCCGCAGCCGATTCCGCAGCCGATTCCGCAGCCCATTTCGCAGCCGATTCCGCAGCCGATTCCGCAGCCCATTCCGCAGCCCATTCCGCAGCCCATTCCGCAGCCCATTCCGCAGCCGATTTCGCAGCCCATTCCGCAGCCGATTTCGCAGAAGGTACATCAGTGATGCGTGTAATTGCCTTCCACCTCTCCGCATCCTCTGTTCTATTCATGGCCAAAAGCGCGATAGGAGCGAAGATCGAAAAACAGGCATCAGCCACGCGGAATGTACGAGCCTGTTCTATTCCCTTTGATTTTCGAGAGAGGTCGAGTCCTGCGAAAACTTTAAGGCGATTGATGTCGCATCCTGGAATGGCGGCGAACCTATCATTAAGTCCCTGTAAAAAGTATGTGATCGTAATCGAATCCGATTCTAGGCAGTAGGTACGCTCTGGCACATCAATTAATTCACAGGCCATAAGCGCACGCCAGCGGAGTTCAATCACGCATTCAGGGCACGGCTGCAAGAGATCTTTGGGGGTTCCCGAATGGTTCCCAATGCTCAACTGAGCTTCATCGATAATTCGTTGTCCGAGTTCACAGAGTAGTGTTTTCATAGTTGTTTTTGAGTCCTCCAAGACTATAAGAGAGAATAGGTTAGGGAACGATCATCGTTTCGACATAGACGGTAGCAGTGTCTTTTGTTTCCGCGTTGAACCATATTTCCCGATCAGATTGAACGTCAGTGCGATGGTAACCAAGACCCTTTAGGCACGAGTCAACAGACTCTTGACTAAGGCCAAAGGCAAAAAATGATCGCTCGCGTTTTGAATAAATATTGAAAAGCATAGTGTTTTGGATCTCCTTAAAGAGTAGAGGGGCTAGGCGGGGTGAACTTCGATTTGGCCCGGTTCGTGAATAGAACAAATACCGTTCGCGGATGAGTTCAAGAGCTTCATAGCTCCCTTGCGATCACAAGCCACGATCTTGGTAGTTCTGGAGTTCATGATTACGTAGTGAGTCGATCCGAGTTTGTCGGCAAGCATTTGGGCTTCCTTCTCGGCGATGCCGAAGCGTTGATTCTGTGGTAGTTGTGTCATTTTGATTTTCCTAAGTAGGGATAGAGAGTAGAGGCTAGGCGAGTTCAGAGAAGAGTTGAGCTGCGGCGGCTTTCAGCGTTCTGAATCTGCGGCCGGAGGCGTCGCCAACGATGAACCAGTAACCCTGGCTTCGGACTTCGCGTCCTGCTCGCTTGGTGTAGAAACAACCGCTCCATTCGACTTGGCCGATCTCGACTCCATTAGCCATAACTGGATTCTTTGAGCATTCCTGCGTGCGCTTGATTGTGAAGCTTGCGGTCTTTTCGGTTGTCTGCGTTGGGTTCATGGATTCATTGTACACGATGCTTACGGCAAAACAAGCCTAAACGCATTAAATATCTGCCTTGATGATTTATTTTGATCCTTTTGGACGGATGTAATTGGCTTGTCGAAGGGCAACGCGGACGAGTTCGGCTTGCTTGATGCCAGTTTTGTGTACAACTTCGGCAAGATCCGCCCCTTCAAGTGCGGTGAGTCGTACGGTTAAATTGACTGGATGGGTCTTTTGTTTGATGGGTGGGCATTGTTTCACATTAAAAGCATACCTAAACGCCGTAAGAACACACCGTGAAGATTTCAAATTAGCGTGACAGAGAGGGATGTATGGCAGGGTTGACAGGGAAGCAAGAGCGGTTCATTGCTGAGTTTCTAATTGATCTAAACGCAACCCAAGCAGCAATTAGGGCTGGTTACAGTGCTGACACTGCATATTCCATTGGCAGCGAGAACCTGAAGAAACCTGAAATTCTCAATGCCATTGCAGAAGCACGCGCAAAGATCGCTACAATGTTAGAAGTCACGGCAGAAAGAATCATCGCGGAGTATGCCAAACTTGGATTTTCCAATATGGCGCACTACACGCGAATTCACCACGGAGACCCGTACATTGATTTGTCGGCGGTGAGCCTAGATCAGTTCGCGGCTATTGCCGAGGTCACATCCGAGGACTACACAGAGGGTCGCGGCGAAGATTCGCGAGACATCAAAAAGACTAAAATCAAGCTCCATGATAAAAAGGGCGCTTTAGACTCGCTCGCTCGCCACCTCGGAATGTTTAATGATAAATCTACGGTTGATTTGAATGTTACAGACCTCACCCCAGAACAGCGAGAGTCAGAGATTAGATCTATCATCGCTAATATCGCCGGAAATTCTAAGAGCGGCTAGTCCCCAACAGTTTGCTCGGCTAAAGGAGCTGTTGGGGATTCCGAAGCGAGTTACGTTCGATGATCTGAAGATCAGAACGAAAGATAAGCGGATAATCCCCTTCGTTCCAAATGCGGTCCAGATTCGATACCTAGATGATCTTTGCCCAGAGTGGCGGCAGGGGATTTACAATCTGTCTGGGTTGAGGGAGCTGATCCTAAAAGCTAGGCAGCAAGGTTTTTCGACGCTTATACAGGCGATATTCTTTTGCCTTACTCTGAATGAGCCAAATACTCAAACAGTAGTCATAGCTCACGACTTGGAGTCAACAGAACGTATATTCCAGATGATCCAGTTGTTTTACGACAACTTGCCAGATCACAAAAAGCCCTTTGCAAAATACGCCTCCAAGCGCATGTATCACTGGCCGTCCGTGAATTCTTACTATTCAGTCGGAACGGCAGGGGCAAAGAGCTACGGACGTGGTGGGACGATCAATAACGTTCACTTCTCTGAGGTGGCGTTTGCGGAATGCGCAGATAAGGTGGCCTCAGCTCTTCTTCAGGCGGTACCGATGGATGGGAATGTATTTGAAGAAAGCACCGCTAATGGACTTGGAAACTACTTCCATGAGGAATGGGAATCAAGTGGGAATGGTGACTCTGTTTTCCGGCGGCACTTTACGGCTTGGTTCGAGAATCCAGAGTATCGGGTAGATGTTCCTTATGGTTTCAAGAGGACACCAGAAGAGCAGGTAAGGGCTGATCGGTACGTGTTGGATGATGGTCAATTAGCCTGGTACCGAATCAAGGCCAAGGAACTTAAAGAAGAAGTCAAACAAGAGTATCCCGAGAACGCAGAAGAGGCGTTCCTAGCTTCCGGCCATCCATATTTCGACCGCAAGAACTTAGTTGCGCAAATTGAGAGATGCAGCCCAACAATCGATATTCCTAAGACTGATCGATTGAAGAAAATATCCTTGACGCAAGGATTGAACCTCTACATGGCTCCAATCGAGGGCAAGACCTACGTTATCAGCGCCGATACAGCCGAAGGGCTGACGGACAAAGGAGACCATGACTACGATAGCGCGAGCGTCTGGGACGCCGAGACGTGGGAGCAAGTTGCTCACCTTCACGGGCGATGGGACACTCATGAATTTGGCCTTTTGCTTGCAGAACTAGGATTTTGGTTCAATAAGGCGCTCCTCGTTATCGAGCGAAACAACCACGGCCACGCAGTTATTAATGCGGCTATGCACTCAGGGAACTACCCTCCGATGTCGCCAGGCGAATGCAGTGGCCTTTATTATCACGAAGATTACGATGCCCACACTCAAGTTAAATCGAGAAAACCAGGGTGGCCTACGACTCCCAAGACAAAGTATTTCGCTCTTGATGGTTTAGCTAGCTCGCTCCTGAATAACGACATCAAAATCAATTCCCCCGAAATGATTGCCGAAATGGTTCGGTACGTGAAACTGCCGGGCAACAAATCGGGCGGTGAATCGGGTGCACATGACGACCGGGTTATAGATGCAGCTATCGGAGATGTCGCGCTCAAATTGGGACTTTGGAAGAAATCTCCTCACACAAGCGCAATCGAATCGATGAAAGCCTTACTTGCCGCGAGAAACAACAAATGATAATGCCGTGGCAAAAGCCTTTATCGAAAATTGTCGATAGAGCTGTACTAGATAAGGCTCCTGAGATTGCACGTGCGGCAGTCGAAGAGGCGTCTGCACGACTCAAAAACGAGGGGCGCGAAGAGTTCGCCAAAGAGATAGCGCGAGCGATGTCGAATCAGCTTATGCCTCAAGGCCCGCAGGCAACGTATCCGCAAGTTGGAGGTTCACCGCATCCGCTTTATGGTTTTGACAATCCTTGGCGCTACAACGTACCGATCAGCCCAAAGCAAAGAATCGGCTCATTGGTATCTGTGGAGACTTTGCGAGCGTTCGCGAATTCCTACGATATATTGAGGTCGTGCATCAACCACCTAAAGCGCGAGGTCCAGGCGCAGGCTTTTTCGATCAAGGCGAAAGACCCTAAAGACAAATCGAAATCGACTCAAGACCAAATCGCGAGCGCGTACGAATTCTTTTCGAAGTATGGCGGCTTAGGCGAGATCACTGAAACCCGAAGGCTTTACGAAGCAAAGATGGTCGAAGACACGATGGTCGTTGGGGCATTCGCCTCGTGGAAGTCTTATTCCAAGGGCGGCAAGCTTCTGCAAGTGCTTAATATTGACGCCAGCACTATTCGCCCGAAGATGGATTCTTACGGGTGGCCAGGTCCTGGCGATGATTGGTACGAGCAATGGATTATGGGGATGCTCATAACCGGATTCCGACCAGAGGAACTCGTTTACACCGGACTTTGGCCAGAAACAACAACGCCCTATTTTCGTTCAGCAGTCGAGTATTTGGTTATGACAACCATCTCGGCGCTTGCGGCCGATAAGTGGAATCAGTCCTGGCTTACAGATGGCAACACACCAGGTCAGATGATTTCGTTGCCAGAAACATACTCACCGACTCAGGTCCAAGAGTACGCTGAACTATTCCTTGCGATGCTCGCGGGTGACTCTAACAAGAGACAGCAAGTCACTTTCGTTCCGGGTGGAGCGAAAAACATAGCGGGACCTTCGCGTAAAGATCAGGACTTCTCAGAATTCGAGTTGTGGTTAGCTAGGAGAACCGGTGCTATTTGTGGTGTGCAGCTCGCGTCGATCGGCTTTGCAGGCGAGCAGTACAAAGTAAGCCAGGAAAAGTCAAACGATAACACTTCTCAGTTCGGCGCCGGCGCTTTTCTTGATCTGCGAAAAGAGCACTACGACGATATTCTGTGCGATCTGGGCCATTCAAATCTCGAAATTCAGAACGGCGAAACTGCTGAGGAATCTGGACTAGAAAGAGCACAGAGGCTTCTTATATCGATGCCTTGGACAACGCTTGACGAGATCCGCGCGGACGAAGGCCGTGACCCAATCGAAGGCGGCGAAAACATTCTTGTTTCGAGTCTTTTGCAGCCGTTGGAACGGAGTCTTAATCCTCCCGATCCTGTTCAACCTACCGAAGAGCCCAAACCAGGTCAACCCGTATCGAAAGCAAAAAAGTCCTCCAAGAAGTCAGAAGAAATGGCGCGTTGGATGCGAAAGTCTCTCGCACGCGTCAAGGATGGCAAGCCCGCGCTTTGCTCATTTGAATCGGCTTCGATTCCGAAGGACACAAACGCTCGAATCATGCGAATGCTAGGCGATGCGGAAACCGTTTCAGACGTGAAAGCAATCTTCCGCGATGACGAGGATGAAAGCGAAGAAGATCCCAAGGATAAGCGCAAGAAGCTATTCGCGTTACTCCAAATCCAAATAGATGAGGTTGAGGGTTCGCTAGCGTCGTCAGTCGGCGACTTGCAGGCAGGTACGGCAGGAATAACGAAGTTCGTTGACGACGCTACCGAAGCCCTGCTTCCTCACCATATAAACGCAGCGCATTTAGGAAGGCTAAGAGCGGGTGGCACGGGCGCAATTAACGCTTCTGACATCCAGATAGGCACAGCAAACGCTGCGAGTCAACAGGAGTTCCTCAGAAAACTCGCGGCTGACATCCAGTCGGGATCGCTTTCTGATGCGGAACTTTCGGTTCGATTAAGGCTTTTTGGACAAAGAATTGCGGGAACGGCTAATCAATCATGGGTTAGGGCGCTTCCCCAAGATGCCTCCCTCGCTTGGAACGATGAGGACGACGCTTCCGAGTGCGAGGACTGCCACAGACTAGCAAGAGGTGGGCCATATACCCCTGAGACGATCCCAACACTTCCTGGCCTTGGAGAGACAACATGTCGCACCAACTGTCGTTGTTTTATTACAACTAGCGACGGTGAGACATCCTTTTACGACCCTGAGGACAATGTATGAACCACTTCGATAGCCTATTTGCCATGTCCATCTTCAAGCAGCGGTTGCAGCGAGATAAAAGGATGAATGCGCAGGCCTTGAGATTGGTTTTCCGTTGTAAACACAACGCCTAAAACTCCAACTCCAAAAATTGAAAGCGACTTCTCGAAAGAGAGTCGCTTTTTTCATGCCCGAAAACTAACTCCAAGGAACCGATAGAAAATGATCCAAGCAATTGTAGGACTAGCATCAACTACGTACACGGCGAATAACAACACGCCATCGTTTAATACGCAAGGGTTGTCAGAACTCCTCATTGACATCAATGTGACCAGCGTGCGAGGCGTTACCCCATCGATGGCTTGGTTCCTCGACCGCCAAGGAGCAGATGGTCTTTGGTATCCCTGTTACAGCCCCACGGCTCTTACTGCTGCGGGAGTTATTTCGACAACACTCGGTCCTGGTCAAGCGACTAATCAGGGATTCTCGAATAGAGCGCGGCTGAGGTGGACGGTAGCAGGAACGGCGACTAACACAACCGTTTCGACGGGTGCGAACTCCGCAACCCAAGCACTAACCAGTACGGCTGGAATGCTTGCGGGAGACACCTTGCAGTTTGTAACCGCTGCGACAAGCCGAACGATTCTAACAGTCACCGATTCGACTCATGTCGTCTTGGACTCGGCGGTCAACTCAACTACCTCAGAGGTCGTAAACGTGACTAACACGCCAGCCATGACGTTCTCGGCAAGCATTCAGGGTCAATAGGTCGTGAATTTTATAGGGAATTTCCAGAATTCGGAAGCGATTCAATCGGCAATTTCTAGGATTCCAGAACCAATTCTAAAACAGATTTCTTGTGATTGGGCAATTGGACGATCCCCGAGTGTCCTTAGCCCTTACTCAGATCATCTCACCAGAGACGGTCGCCCATACTCCAAAACCGCTCATGTCCTATATGAGTTTCACCAGGATCATTTACCGCTGTATAAGCGAAATGTAACAGTCGTACTTCCGTTAGAAGTCGGGCCAAAAACCGTAATCCACGAGATCGCTCATGTAATCCACGGACTGGGATGGTGGATAGGATTCAATCCCGTTTGCGACTACGCGAAAACCAACTACATGGAAGCATTCGCATGTGCATTTGAAGAGTTCATAACGCCAGGCACATATGATCCTATCCGTGCCAATGAGTGGTTATGGTTTGCGAGAATGGCCAAAGTTGGACCTAATGAAATGCCTTGATTTATTAATGGAGCATCATGCCAAGTTTAGTAACACCTTATCAGGTCAACGCGAAAGCCGTAAGCGCGAATGGCCAAACTGATCCTATCGCCACTGGCTCAATTGAGACTCTTGAGATCGATATAAACGTAACCGCGATTTCTGCGGGGGCCACGATCTCTTTCACCTATTCCCGGCTCGACTCATACGGCAACGCTTATCCCGTTTGGACAGGTGGAGTATCGGCGATTGGAACTATTGTCGATGACATTGGCACGGGAATGAATGTCCCGAAGTCGCCGGGCTCTCAGGGAGTTCTTTCGTGGGTGCTATCTGGAACAACGCCCACAGCCACTTTCTCGGCGATGCTTCAAGGCAGGTAATCAATAAATGAGAATCCAAAATCAAAACCCGCTTCACTTTTTTGCACCGATAGTTCGGTACGACGATGACAAGCGTATCGTTGTAGGCCGTGCTTTCGCGAATGAGGTAGTCACCGGTGAAGGCGGTATAAGGCTCAAGTCGAGCGCGATGGAAAACGCCACGGCAGACTACATGAAGTACGGGACTATCCGTGCCATGCACCAGCCCGTAGCGGCAGGTACAGCCACCCCAAATGATCCAGAAATAGCCAAGGAATGCGGCGTTAGCTGGATTGATTTTGATGGGAAGCGCGTTGCAGACATCTCTTGCTACATCTCCGATGATACGGAATGGAAGAAAGTCAAAGACGGCACCTATAAAGGCTTTTCCGTTGGCGTTGCCCCTAAGGTTATGCGCGGTAAGACGGTGGAATCGTGCACATGGTTCGAAACTTCTCTTGTTGATCGCCCCAAAGACCCTGACGCGCTATTTACAGCCTTCCGGGTAGATGGATTGGGTGAGATTCTTTGCGAAATCCACGACGACGAAGAAGAAGAAATCGAACGATTAGAGGAGCTAGAGCGCGGAAGATGGACCGCTGAAAAGCGGAAAGAACTTCCCGTCAAGGACTTTGGTTGGCCAGAGAAGCGTAAATATCCTATCGACACCCAAGAGGATGTTGATTCTGCGGCGAAGCTGATTGGTAAGGCTCCCGAAGACATGCGAGAGCGCATCAAAACAAAGATTATCGCTATCGCCAAGCGCAAAGGACTTACCGTGCCCGACGCATGGGAGACAGAAGAGACGAAGCGATACCTCGAGCTAACCGCCGTTACCAGGGGAATGTTCGCCAAGGTAGCCGAAAGTCAGCTTCCCGGTCAACTGCGCTATGTTGCGTTCGATATGCTCTCGAACTGCATTTGGATGATTCAAAGTGCAGTGTTCGCCAGCGATGAAGAGCGAGAAACAGCTTTGCGAATGGCTGTTGATGAGTTCGCCGACTTCCTCGTACCCATCGTAGTGATGAAGTCGTGGCCGGATCCTGCGATCTTTGCCGACGTTGAAGATATCGACGTCGCGCCTTATGACCGTGCGGCAGTTCCGATGCTAACGCGAATGTCCGAAGTTCGGGCAGAACGGATAGCAAATATCACCCGAGTTGAAGAACTCGAAACACAAGTTTTCGCGCTTACAGCTGAGCGCGATGAATCGATAACCCGAATCGCTGAAGTGCAAGAACTCGAAAGGGTTGCAAAAGGGCGCATTGCGGAGTTGGAGAACATGCCTACGCGTCCTCGGCCTCAAGTCGGGCAGACGCAAGTTATCGAACGCACGTTCGGTACGAATCCTGACCATTCCAGCGAAATCAAGAAACTCAAGGACCGTAAATCGGAAATTGAGCGAATGGACCGCTCTCGGGATGGCAAGTCACAAGATGGCCGTGCTCATGAGCTAATGCGTATCAAACGCGAGCTTGAGTCACTCGGCGCTTAACCCACAAAAAGGAAAAACAAAAATGATTTCACCAACTCTTAGCGGCTTCATGCGAGGGGATTTGGGGGAAGGGGGATTTAACCCTGCCTTCCTTCAACGATCTCGACCTATTTACCAGGATTCCACCGGCGATATTCAAGGCCGAATGGATCAACTCTTGCGCGGTGAATTCGGTGATACCGATCCTGCGCAGTTCCTTTTGTCCCTGCAAACGGACCTGTTGCAGCAGCTTAACCGTGCTCAAACGTCAACCGGTATCCCAGTTCGCGAAGATCTCGAAGCGCCTGCGCTACAGATCGTCCCGCTTGACACTCCGTTTCGCAACCGATTGCCTCGAACGGTGGGGTCTAGCACTGCATCGTCCTGGGAGCAAGAAGTTGCCTTGGGTGGCGGCTACGGCGTCAACACCACTATAACTTCTGGCACGTCCTCGGCGACTCAGACGGTAGCGTCAACCGCTGGTATGCAGCCGGGAACGTCGCTCTACTTTGCGGTGACGGCGGCTTATCGAACCGTTGTATCGGTTACAAATACGACAACTGTCGTATTAAACTCAACGATCTCTACGACCACGGCAGAAGGTGTCTTCCAAGGTCCTTACGCACAGCCGGGGCAGGCTCCTGTTCAGATGTTCTTCGCTGAAGACGGAGCGCCTGCTACGGCCAAGGCAACGTACGCAAAGCTCACTCTCGCATACAAGCTGCTAGGTACCATCGGATCAATCACCGGATTCGCAATGGCGGCTGGCGCTACGTACCAAAACCAGCGAGATGCCGAAATTCTTGCGGGCATTCGCCGAACAATGCTCTCAGAGGAGAACGGTCTAATCAATGGTTCTTCGACAATTCTCACCGCACCTTGGGGTGATGGAACTACGAACTTTGCCTTTGATGGCTGCCTTAATCAGACCACAACCGCAAACGGAACGCCGGGACAGCAAGTCCAAACAGCAGTAGGCGCTTTGACTACCGCTCACATGGATCAGCAGCTAACCCGAATCCATAACGAGGGCGGTATGGATGCCTATATCATCGCAAACGCTCAAGAGGCCCTTTCTCTTGCGCACCTTGCGACGGCTTCCGGCTCCATTATCCGCGTCGAAGCGACTTCGAGCGCAGATATGATTCTGGGTGGTCGAGTTATCGGATACAAGCATCCTATCACTGGGCAAATCGTTCCCATCGAAGTCTCGCGGTTTATGCCGGCAGGCACGATGTGGTTCGGAAGCGAGCGCGGCCCAGACGGTATGGTAGCCGCCGATGTCCGAGTTCTCCCGCAAGTTCAGCTTCCTGAACTTGCGCCGAACGTCAACATCCAAGGCTACGTAGCCCAGGAGCTTGCGCCGACTACGGCAGCTCCGCAGGTCTATGCCTTCCTGATCTCAGTGTTCGAAACCTTGCGAATCAAAAACGCTAAGGTCGTCGCCAAGAGTTCGGGGCTCACTCCAGTCTAGTCTTCCTAGTCTGCGACAAACTGGGCCGCTTCAAGCGGCCCTTTCCATTTAAGAGGTTATATGGTTCCAACAGTTATTAATGTATTCCGTCCATATCAGCAGCCATCCCAGATGCACGATGCTGGATTTAGGCTCTTTCGAGTCGAAGACCCAAGCGGTGTAGTCTTGCCAGGGTGCACCAAGGTCGATGAGGTTCGACTAGATGGCACTATGATTCCGCCTTACGTGGATGAGCGAGTTCTGCTCGACACCACAATGAAGAATTTCAAGGACCTTCGAATTCCGCTCTACGATCTGATTGAAGGCCCTGACGGTCCCTTACTCATTCGATCGATGAAATCGAACGACGGCAACTGGCAGGTTGGATCAGTCGTGGCTGTTCGTGGGGAATGGTCCCAAGAATCTGATGGGCTAGACGAAATGAAGCAGTCGGAACTTCAAGAAGAGGGCGTACGCATGGGGCTCAACTTCCCCCGCAAAGGCATGAAGAAAATCGACATGATTAACGCGATCAGAGACGCGCGGGCGCTGGCCAGTCGATAAACCATGAGCCATACTGCCTACCCCGGGGATGCAGACTACGAAGCCTTCGTAGTCGCGTCAGGGCAAGTTGTCCCTGACGGATACAGCTACACCGGGATAGGCGCTATGGTGTCGAGCGCCTTCGAGCAGGAGATGGGGTATATCCCCTTCCTGCAAGATTCGGTCGCTTCACTTAGAACTTACAATCCTCCCGGCAACCAACCTGTCAACAAGTCTTTCTCCTATCAATATGGAGGCGGTCGAGTCTTGCAATTAGGAGCTGCTCTTCAGGATGCGACGGCTATTGTTTCGGTTACATCCAATACCCAGGTAATCGCGGCTTCCGGCTATACACTTAAGCCTCAAAACGCTCCAAGCAGTAAGCGACCATACAACCGTTTAGAGTTTGTTTGCCCGCAGTGGGGACCGGTGAACTCGATTGCGATATTGGCCAAGTGGGGCGTACAGCAGATACTTAGCGAGGACGTTTGGCAAGGGCTTCTAAGGCTCGGGGGATCAATTGTCGCTATAGACATCCTAGAAGGGATTCGCACGGGAACCGTTGTAGTTCAGCAAGGCAGTGAGAAGTTCCAGTTCAACCCGGACCTGCTGGCTCAAATGGGTACCTCTTGGCAGAATCAAGCCATGAGGCTTTTACAGCCTTATAAAAACACAAACGTCGGGATAAACAATTGAGACTGCAAAGCGTGATATTGCAGCGTTGTCGATCGGCTAGTGTCTCGAATCAGACAAGCACGGGGCAGCGATTGCTACAAACGGTTTCAAAGAATGCGGATGGCTCCAACCTGACTACGTTCGTGGTAAGTGGCCCGGTTTTTACTTGCAATATCCAAGAGACAAAGGGCGATTCTCTGCCGATACCCTTCTCGCAACTTGACCTCAGCTTCTTTGATTTATTCATCCCGCACACGATCTCTTTCAACGCAAGCGACCGGGTTCGGGTCGATGGGGTGGACTACGAAGTTCAAGATACAGACGACTGGCTTTCACCCGACCAGATCAGCCGCAAATATCTCATATCGAAGCTGACGCCATGATTGATCTCCTGGTTGAGACCACCTTTCAGGGGCTGGATAAATTCACGCAGAATGTCAAAAACAATCTTGTCATAGCGGTCCAAGATGCAGCGGTCGAAGTCGAGCTAATTGGTATCGAAGAGGTCCTTCTTTTAGATGCCTACGATACGTATGCTTTGATGGAATCGATTTACGTCTCGCTTTACGGCTACTCGACTTACGACGAAAAGACCGATATGGCCGCAGATGCCGCGCTGAACAACCCAACAAACTGGGAAGCAATTAGAGCATGGAAACTCGGCCAACCTGGTGGGATTCCCCCTCACGCTAATTCTAGGGATTCTGGAATGGGATCTGGTGAAGCACCGGAAACCTATATTGAATTCGACCCACAGGTAACCAGCGAATCACCTTACGATGCATGGGTAGCGGTTGCGGCATCCCACGGCAAGTACGTTGAGAACGGCTATATCTCTTGGTTCGGAAACTGGGTTCCGGCAAGACCGTTTTGGGAAGCAACAGCTCAAAGAGCCATCCCAGTGGTTTTAGCGATTCTGCAACGGGCAGTAGACGATGCAATGACTGGATAGGCACAAGGAGCTTAAATGGCAGCAGTAGGAACAATCATCAGAGAAATCACGATCACTTCGCAAGGAGCGAACGGCGATACCATCTCGACCACGTACCAGCTTCTGGGTAACGCTGAATTCAATATTCGGGCGACCGTAGCCGCTGGGACTAACACCCATATTACAGGCGCGTTCGCCACCGCCAATGTCCAGGTCGCTGACATTACTAGCTCGACCGCCGCAACTCTGAAATGGAATAGCTCAGGTTCCCCTGCGCCCTTAATGAGTGTTGGGCCATCTCAAGCGGTCCACTGGGATGTAAACCAGTACGCGGTAGACGCAACGGCTTTCCCCAACCCTTTCACTGTCGATATCACAGCAGGCGTTTTCGTGACAAACGTCGCTGAAACCGACCTCAACATCAGCATCCTTCTAAATAACTAACATGGAAGATAACACCGAATCAACCGAGACAACTAGCGAAGTAGCATCCACAGCGCAGAAGACTCAAGTTGCCAGACTTATTCATAGCTCGGCGCTCTCCGCTGCTGAGAATAAGGCGCTAAAAGAAGGCACCGGCAACGCCTCAAAAGCAAAGCCTACGCTTGGGCCCGGATCTAAGTAAATGCTTGACGTCCAGGCTGCGGATACATGGGTTAATGAGGTCCTAAGCGCGAGCACGGATCTTACGGGCCTTCTGCCACTTGGGGCGGCAAGCATTTACAACCAAATCCCTCCTGCCGGAGTCTTCCCGCCCTATGTGATTTTTAGCGGGATTCCGGCAGCCGACACGACAACCAATGGTTACGTGTTTGTGGGCGCGAACTTTAACTACTCAGTCCAAGCCGTGATTAGCGACACGGAAGGCGGCAAGCCTTTGACTGATGCCTGCGCACAGGCCATATACGACGCTATGTTTACAATCGGAGTCGCAGAAAACGGCTTTTGGATTACCTGTTCTCGTGCGAAGCCAATAAACCTTGCGCCTCAACTGAAGAACCGACCCTTTCGCTACGGCGGAGGGACTTACACCGTCTCCGTTCGACCACTTTAAGAGGAACAAATGTCATTACCTGCTTTCGAATCTGCTGTTAGTGCGCTTCAGGATACGCTGTGCACTTTCTATATTCCCAATGTCGGAGATACGGGCGTGCTTCCTGATGACTGGGGGGCTGGAGTTGTTTGTTACATCGACAAGGTTAACATCAAATCCTCGATCAATACCGCCGATCATAGCGCGGGACAGAATCCATACCCCATCAACCGAGCCACAAAGGGAGATGGGCAACTCGATATTGAGTTTAAGTACGTCGTTTCTCCTTGGCAGCTTAGTTTCCAGGCTCCCAGGCAGATCAAGATGGTCCAGGTATCAACAATCAATTCTGTATCTAAAACGGTGACGATCACTGGGATAATCACCGACGTTGAAAACGAGATAGCCGGTCCATCGACTTACAAGGTGACCGTCAAGCCGTACGCTGTTACAGGGCAGCCCCCGGTGGTTTACTCGTGAGTAGTCTGAGAGCGCGGCTCGGGAAGCAACTTAAAACCAGAACCGGAGAAGTGATCGACCCGGAAGACAATAGTCTTGTTTATCGGTTCTCCGGTTTGCCTTCGGTCAAGGTCGCAATGGAGTCGATCGGTAACCCGAAGAACAAAGATATTGCCGCAATGTGGAATATCCAGTTTGCTCCGAAGGACGATGACGGTAACCGGATTCTCCCGATTCCAGAAATCTTCAACGCGAATTCTGTTGGCGAAATCCTAACAGTGCTTGCCTACATACAACCAGACCCATTAGAAGCTCCTTACACAGAAGTCGAGATCGCAGAGATCTACGCCACTGAACCGGGCTTATTTATCCTGCTGTTTGGCAAGGCAAGCCAACTTATGTCTATGCCAGGAATTGGCACCGTCGAGATTGCGGCGGGAAACTCTACCGCAGTGGCACCCGCTGCGAACTAGAAATGTGGTGTGTCGAGGCGACCGGTAAGCCTATCTCCGTTTTGACGCGAGAGGGTTGGACGCCTGACGAGATAGAGACCGCTTGCGCGGCCAAATGGATCTCGGTTCAGTTATCCCACGAGCGCGAGAATGGAATGTTAGGCGGCAAATGAATCCAAACGTATTAGCTATCCTGATTACCGTTCGAAACGCGAATGCGGCGGTCGAGCAAATCAACGGTGTTACTGGTGCTCTAAGCGGAGCGGCCCAGCAAGCAAGGTTGGCGATGATCGCGTTTCGCGCTCTCGCTGTTGCTACGTTATTCCTCTTTGGCACTCTGAAGGCGGCTGGCGAAGATGAAAGTATGCGCCTTCAGTTGACGGCGCTAACTCATTCGTCATCGATCGCTTTGAGCCAAATGCAGGCGATACGGCAAGAGTCAGAAAAGGGACTGTTCGACAAGGAGCAACTATTTCAAGCGCGGAAGGTCTTTGATGAAGTCCACGCCTCCATCACGGATCTTTTGCCGCTGTCAGAAGAGCTTGCATTGCGTTCCGGCAAGGGCCTTGATGCGACCGCCCGCATATTCGCATCCCTAGAATCAGGCGGTATAGCACGACTAGGCGCGGTGCTTCGGCAGGCTGGGCTTGGTATCGACGCCCTACGCGGCGCTGGACTCGATGTTACAAAATCGTACCAAGTCAAGAGTTCTCCGCAAGAGACGCTTAGGGTTCTTCGGGAACTCTTGAGCAAAGATAGTCTAACTGATGCGCTAAATAACTCTTTATCATCCTCTGCCAAGGGCACGATGGCTGCGCTCAAGGATCTATTCCGAAGCATCGGCGAAGGACTCTTGCCTTTCGTGAAACCGGCGCTCTCGCTCTTAGAAGGACTACTAAAAACCTTAACGCTGCTTAACGATATAACTCACGGCTGGATTGGAAATATCGTGCTGGCGGTCGGAGCACTTAAGACCATTTCATTGGTCCTGCCGATCATTCAGTCACTTGTATTGTGGGAGAGGCTTGCCGCTTTTTGGACAGGATTCCTCATTGTCCTAAACCAGCCTTGGCGTACGATAGCTGATGCTATTTACCTCGTCGTTGCAGCTACGAGGGCACTCATTACAGTTGAGGCTCTCGCCGCTGTTTGGGAAGCTATCAGAGCAGCTCTAACTAGAAACTGGGTAGGACTTGCGGTTGCAGGCGCTATCGCCGCAGGAGCGGGTATCGCTTGGTATGGTGCAAATCATTCATCCAAGAATGAAGAAAGTGTCTCGCCAGCAGAGCGACCTACTAGGCGGTCGGATATCGAATCTCAGCAGCAACGTATGAGGGCTCGGGCTTGGGCGTAGAGTTGAAATTCGCGGCTAAATAGTATCCAAGCGCGAAGCAAACGCCTATCACTAGCAGATATAGAGCACTCACAACCATCGGCGCTCTCGGCGGCTTGTAATGAGGGTTCTTTGTCCGAATGACAACTCTTGTACCAGGCGGCAAAATCTTCATTCGGCTCTTAAAATTCGTGTCGCAATATGTCAGACATTACCCTAACTCTTAACCACGCTCAGAGCGAAAAGCTTAACCAAGCCTGGTCGAGATTCAAAACCGCGCATGGTATGGCGTTCTCCCAAAATCAGGGAGGAGTCTACTTTGACGCTTCCTTGCCTGACTATCTTTGGCAAGAGCCGAATACTGGAATTATCATCATCAAGCCGGGATTCTTTACGGCTAAACGCTTTGATCCAACGATTGCACTCAGGACTTGGATTAAGCCTTCAGATATCGACTACCGCGGCACTAGCCAGGGTGGAACGCTTTTTAGCTATTTCGGATCTACTGGCAATGATACAAGCTTTTCGGCAGACTATCAGGTTTCGAGTCCGACGCTCGTTAGCTCAACCGATATACGCGAATCCGTTATTGTTCCTCCTGGGCTTATGGGCTTCATTGCTCGCACGGTGTATTCAGACCAAAACATGGTTTGGAATGCCCAAACAACAATACAACTAGAAGCAAATCAAGCCTTCGCTGTAATGATCTTCCCGTCCGGCATACCGGGAGACTTTGCCCATACATTTTTCATGATCGCATGGGGGCAGAAGTTCGTCATGGAAATAACCATGTCGGGATTCGCTTACCTATGGGGCGACATCGACGGAAACGGACTTTATGTACCGATTGACACTTATGTTTTAAGGGATGGCGGCGTCAACATGACGAACCCGTTCCAGGTATCTGTTGTGCCACTCGGAAGACGTTTCCTTTCGGTTTCTTTCACTCAGAATCCACTTACGGGTAGAAGCAAGCGAGTAAGCACCTACTCATCTCAGACTGAGAGCTTCATCACGGTTCTTCAGGGTCAAGGACCTCTTGCCACCGATAACAATAATCTTGAGCCGGTATGGGATGCGTCTCTAAATCAGTGGGTGAAATACCCTGCGGCCAAGCTTTCGATTGGGCTTAAAGCCGACGATTTTGATTATCACTTCATCATGGCGAAGGGTTACTTTCCGGCGCCTCAAACGATATTCATGGCTAAGGAGTACCCTCCTGCAAAGCCAACTTGGAATGGTAGCGTCGGAATCGATCATTACCTTTTGTCGATCGAGGGCCAAACGGAAGCGTCTGGCGGTACTCCTGCTTCTACTTCCGTAGTTCTCTATAACCAGAATGGAACTCCGTATTTAGCGTCTTCAGGACAAGCCCTCGTATCGGCCGTAACACTCAATCCATCTCAGAACGGCGTTTATTCTCCTGAGTGCCATGCTTACGGAGTTTCCTACCCTGCAAATGTCCACACGCCGGATTGGAATCCAATCGACGCCTCAGCAGATTGGGTACTCATTCGATTCATCCTATCTACAGATCTTAGCGCCCAGCGAGTTGAGATCAAGCTAAACCGAGACAGCGTTGCCGACTACCTAGACCTTCTCAAGCAGCCAGGACCATGCCGGGTCAAGGCGCTGAATAACGATGGCGACGAGGTAGTTCTTTGCGACTTCTACCCTTCAAGAGACCAGCCGACTGCCGAAGGCCCTTCCCAGATTACGACGGACCAGTTAGAGGGTCTCGATATGTGGGACCGATTGGACTCGACGCCTTGTTTGCTCCAATCGGTAGTTGAAGGAGAAATAGTCGCCGAAAAGTTCGCTGAAGCGATCAAGAGTTGCGGGTTCCTCGATTCAGAAGTCTTTGTCGATTATGCGTCTTCGCCTGAAATGGCCGGCATAACTTTCGCCAAGTTCACGAATCCAAACGATCTTCTCAGACCGAATACGGACACAAGCGTAGGCGACTTCATTCGGAATGTCGCTTCAAAATTGGGAGTCCAGTTCTCGCCACCATTTAGAGTTCGTTGGGTTTCAAACGGAATTGGAGGGATGTATTGGAGGATCTATATTGGTCCGATCTATGGCGACCGAACGGATTTCCAACACGGAAAAGTGCAGCACCGGTTCTTCCTCGATAACTCGTTAATTCCTTGGGATGATTATTCGACTGAAGCGGAGCGTTATCAAGGGCACGACTTCCTAATTGTCGGGAAAGAGGAGTTAACGGTTCAAAGACCGGACTTTAACGCGATCCTAGCGAGCGCAGCGAAAGGAGTTGATGGCAAGCAAGGAACCGAGGTCCGCTACATCCCTCCTCCTTCAAGGGTTCTAACAGATCCTTCTTACATCGGTTTCGAGGGAGCTGAAAGAGTCAAACAACTCGGCACCGAAGATTTGCAGATTGCTGAGACGGCGGCATCCGTTGAACAAGTGGCCCGGCAGTATTACGAACAGCATTACAACCTTAAGAGACTGAGATTCTTTGAGTCCTCCGTCGAATGGCAGCCAGAAGTAGCGGTAGATGAATTCTTCGTAGTTATCGGAAAAGCGAAGTTCGATGATCCTGACGGCAGGTACTTAGCGGGCGCACCCGTTTCGTATGGCGCGTACCGATTTGAGCATATTGATGTCGAGATTCGGCACGACTTTACTCTTCCGTCCTCATCGTCTTCTCGTTGGGAATGGGCGGGTTCAGTTACTGGCGGATATGTTGGACCGTACGAAGATGCTGACTTCCAAGTCGGTGGAATTCCTGCGCCGCTGAAGATGTGGACGACTCCCAATAGGCTTCCTGATAACTACGATTTACCCCCAGGGTTTACGCCATGAGATCAACCGAATTCGAGTACATGAAGCAGTCCGAAAGGAAGCGCGATCACCACGAAAAAATTCAAGGCGCTCATTCTCCATTCACGAGAGGGCGGGCACTTTCTCAAAGTATTAATGTCGATCAACTTCCTATTGCTACCTATCTCAACATGGTTCAAGATGCGACCGGCCCGGTACAAACGTTTTACTTCGTGATTGGCTACAGTAGGATTGGCGGGCCGGACGTGGTTCGTTAATGCCTACTTGGAAGACTGGAAAGTCCAGAACTATTACGATATCTGGCACGATGTCCGGAGACTATTCCTTTTGGATCGAAACAGTTGCAGTTCCGCTTCCAACTAGAACTCACAATAGTCAGTCTGCCGGTTCAATGGAACTCGCTTGGGGCGCTCTTGGGGCGATCGTAACATGGCAGCAAGCGCCGACCGTTCCTACAAATCCATCCGGGGACAAATTCTATGGCGTTATCGTCACGGCAGATGATGGACAAGGCCATACCGGATCAGATCAGGCAGGCGCATATATTCACGAAACTAGGGGCCCAGGCTTAAATATTGCGTGGGACCTTTCAGCGTCAGGAACCTGGTCTTTTTCCTGCGATGTCGAAGAATGGGCTTCGACTTATATCCCAACTGCTGCATCTTTAATTGACGGAACTCCGTTCTCGAGTGCGGGCGGAGCCGCGCAGGGTGACGGATTATCTGCAAGAGGAGTTGTATTTTACGAACTCGCAAAGGTGGGCGGCACCCTTACGGTTCACATTGATTATGGTGGCGCTTCTGTAACGCTTTCAAATCCAGTCACAACCGCTTTCCCGATTGGATATATCCACGTGGGCACCGTAAATGGGGCCGTATTTGGAGCATCTTTTATTTACAACGAAAACGCGACGGTTCAGTTCGATACCGGAGTTGTCTTGCCTTCCCAAACATGGACTAAAACAGATTTCGACGGGACAGCGACTGCCACGTACAGCGGACGGCTATTAAGCCTTCAGACTCAAAACATTCCAGCAAGAACAGTCGGCGGCCACGGCTCGGCTTCTGGCGCAGTGCAACCAGTTACCGAATACGCGCTTTCGGGAAGAATCATGTCTTTCCGAAGCCCCTTCCCTGCGCCTGGACATACGTTAACAATTCAAGAAAAAGCAGGGGGAACGAATTCACTTCTGCTCAATAACTCGGCATCAACCAGTTGGTCTCAGAACCATTACAATATCGCGGCGTTCTTGCAGAGTACGAACTTTGGGCCACTAGTTCTCGATGAGCTTTCACCTGTTTCATGCTGGCTCTCTGGGCTTTCTCCTGATGATCCTCATGATTGGCGTTGTATGTTTCGAGGGTTCAAGTGGGACGCGATGACACTGGCTCATGCTCCTTCGGTTACGGTAGATCCTTGTACGGCTTTGACTCACTGGACAGCCGGGAGCAACACGACCCTATCCATAAGCGGTGGCCACTTGAAAGCCGTCGTAGCGGGCGGCGCGGGGGCTTTCACGCTAAATGTCCCATCTACCGTAAGAGTATGGGAAGCGTTTCGTTATCTTCAGATTCACGGGTTCTTCACTGCACCTGCTTACGATAACGGGCGAACGTACTTAACCGGCGAACTAGTTCTTGATGCTGGAATAACCTATAAGTGCATCCTGCCTACGGTTGGCCATGCTCCCCCAAATGCAACCTATTGGGCTGTCTTTAATGATGTTGTGGCCTTCACTATCTCTATTGGCTCGCAAACTTGGAATGTAAATCTCAAGACTACGACCTCGCAGCCAAATACGGATCTCACTTGCTCGACAAACGATACAACGACGGTAAACGGGACTCAGAGTAGGTTCCCAATTGTTAATCCAGGTGGCTTCCCGATTGCGACTGATCCGACAAATCAATATGAACTCGGTTGGGGGACAAATTTCTGCGACACCCTTATTTTTGGAGCGATTCCAGATGGTTATACGATTGAACTTACTGGCGTTTCTCTTGTCGAGTCAACATCTCCACAAAGGCAAGCTGCATTAACGCTTCTTGAACCTTTCATAAGCTTTGTCGATGGTTGGACATCTCCAAGCGATCAAACAACCGTTCAGTCGTATGTGTTCATTGAGACCGACTATCGCCCGATGGACATGCCCGCCCTCGCTCATATACAGCCATTCTCAGGAGGTCCAAGCTATCGCTACTACTCGCTTTCTGAGATGCAGGTTATGCTTGCCTACTTCCCTGGGTTGACGGCTACCTTGCTGCCAGATCCAACAGACGGTTACCACAACTCTGGACTCGAAATGCTTCTGGCTGGGGCTGAAGGCGCAACTTATGACTGGACTGCTCTTGCGTGGAAAGATTGGGTAGATGTCCCAGTAAATACGACCATTCCTGCTCAAGACCTTTGGGACGAAGTGCAAGTTTATCCTGGCGCCGGGAATGTTTGGGATGCTACAGCGGGATACGGAGGGGCAACGCCTTTACTCGTTTCAAAGAGTTTAAGGGCTCAGGCGTGGGGCATCGTCTTTACGCTTGACGGAATGCCTCAGAACCATGTGACGGTAACGGTTTATGAAACAGGGAGTCCTTCGACCGGCGAAGGGTCTGGCATAACCAACACATTAGGATTTTATCTAACAGATACACCTTGGGCATTTGGTAACGTGAATTCAACTGTCGAGTTGCAGTTACCTCCGCTTCCACATCTGACCGACCATGCAGTTTTGCAGAATAGACAAAGGCGCAGAGAGTCGTTTCGGCATCCAAGCCTTGGGCTAGGAGTGGACCTCACCCATGACAAATTTGGGATTGTCTACGCCGTGATATCGGGAGGAACGAACCTAATTGCGACTCGATTTAACTTTGCTGATGTCAACGATATCTTTACTGCCTATAGCGGAACCGCCCTTAATGCTGGCATCGCTTGCACCCCAAGCCGAGGGCTATTCATCGTGTTTGATGACGGGACGACCTCCTATATCATCAGATCGACGAACGCGGGGCAAGACTGGAGTTCGCCAGTGAGCGTGGCAACTGGAACATGGCCTGAACCATGCATAGACGATTTATCGGGCACTGAATTTATCGCGATCTCTGACGGAACAACTTACCATTGCTACCGAAAAACGAACCAAGAAACGACGTTTACAAATGTTGGGGCGATTGTCTCTGTGACGCCTGGAAAGTCGGGGATGACGGTTCGCGGATCAGTCGGACGGCAGGTCATTTTTGAAGTCTCCGACTCGGGGACAGTTAGACGATTTGTGAGCACTAACATGGGCGTCGCCTGGAACGAAGTATGAGCCAACCACTATCAAGACTTGCTGCAAATATGCCGCTGACCACTTATGTAGTCAATGACAATACGGACTGCCAAGAGCGTAATGTCGTTCAGCAGCAAGGATCGGGAGTCGTCAATGGGATGGCGCTTTCTGCTGGCGCCCTACTGGTTCTAAACATCGCACCTGGCTACGTCCAGAACCGTAGAACCGTGCCTTATGCGGGAGGATCTGCAACCGTTCCAGATAGCTCGACCAACTACGTTATGGCCGATTGGGTTTCGAGTGTAGACACCGGAACGGGCATGACAATCTACACGTTTTCGTTTTCGTTCCAAGCAGGATCGACGCCACCAGGGGGCCAAGTTTGCATTGGAAGGGTTACCGCTTCGGGTGGATCGATAACTGAGGTTTCGACGGATGGGCTATTTGTTCTTCCGCACGTTTCAGGTTCTTCATTCATCATCGGCCAAAACCGAATTGTTGTTGATGATTCGACGGGTGAAACTTCGATCCAGTCTGTTCAAGGGTTTTTGGCATCCAAAGATCACTTGGTTTCTGGAGACTCCATTTCGGTCTCTTCTGGCTACCAAGTGGCACTTTTCGACTCGTTTACGATTGACGCTGGAGCTTTGTTCTCGTGCTCAGGCAAGCTAAGGATAACTACATAATATGGCTGGAACTTTCTACGCAAACGGCGGCGACGTCGCTCTTAACTCTCTTACTGGCAACGGGGTTCCATTTACTAAACTGATCGCTTCAGTTGTGTACGTGGACGCTGACGTAACACCACTGGCTGCGGTTTATTCTTGCCCCAACATTCGATGTACCGGTACAAACGCTTCTCAAAGAAAGCTAATTTTGCCACTTGTGGCGGGCGCTGAATGGTATGTAGCTAACGATGGAACCACCCAGAACCTGCAAGTTATTGGAGCGTCCGGAACGGGCATTATTGTAGCCAATGATCGGGGGGCGATCCTTTGGAGTGACGGTACCAACATCCTGCGGAAGACTGCTGACTCGACCATCGCCACCTAAAATTCAAATCCCGCTCACCCATCCAGCCCTGACTCTTTTACTTGGAGTCAGGGCTATTTTGTTCACGCACCTAAGGAATCTCCAATGTTTATCGAGGCCGTCTATGTCTAATTTAGGAACTATCAGTGCTCAGCAGGCGGGAACTTTCCCTGCCCTTACTCAAGGCTCCTACGTCTCGCAGGGATGCGGTGCCGGACCAGGGATACTTGATTTCCAAGTCGAGTGGAATGGTTCAGGCTCGTTTTCGCTTCAAGTAGGCGATTCGATTTCAGGCAATGCTTGGGAAACGTATCCCGTGTCGTCTATTATCGGCACGAGTAACGGGGTGCTAGTCACGGGCGCTCCTACGGCATCTGGCATTTACCGGTGCGCGGTTGATGGTGGTGGGGCTTCTGGCCAGTCACCGTTAACGAAACTGGGCGCGATAATTTTCGCTACAGCCCTGTCGGGGGGAGCCGTTGTAACGATTTCAAGTTCGTTCACCCCTCAATTGGACGCGAGCCCAGGCACACCCGCTGGAGGCGAGGAAGTAACCTTCGTCCCTCCCAATTCCACGGCATTCGGACGAATCACCATCGCCTCATCGAACGCTGCTCAGCGAGGACCCAATGTGCCCCTTAAAGGTGGTGTAGCACTTCAAGCAGCTCCTAATGACGGAACGTTTACCGGCAACGTCGCGACGGTCTGGGTTAAGGGAGATGACACCGTCTCACCATCAACGGGAGCGGCTCTTACAACGTCCGGCGGCGGCTTTGCGGTTGCCTGTTCAAACCTCAATCAGGTCTGGTTCTACGGGACCGCTGGCGATGTCATTCAATACGGAGCAAGCTAATGGCAGTACCTTCAATTATTAATCCACCGGCAGGCCCCGCGATTGCGGCTGCTGAAGCCACGGCACTTGGCATCACTTCAACCTTTGCCCTTAATGGGAGATTAACCGATTCAGTCAGTCTCCGAACGATGGCATTTAATCGGATAAGCGCGGCTGTTAGCTACTCTGGCGCGAATTATACAGCCAACTCCCCACGGTACGAGCCGTTCGTAAAGGCGTCGTTCTGCGGTGTGTCCTTCCATACCAAAGACGCCGTAAATGGGACATCGACCGTTAGGCCGATGGGAATCAAAAACAATGTCCTTCAGGGCTACGCTGCGAACTCAAGCTTCCCACAGTGGTACACCGGACCGAACTCCCAACCTTGGACACCAGTCAACAATAACGCTTCGGGACTTAGTAACTTTAACATAGCTTGGATCTTGGCGGATGGCACTATCCTAGCTGGGATTTCGCCATCTACAGCGTCCTATACAATCAAGAGGTCGATTGATGGGGGGGCTACATTTGTGGACGTGACAGGCCCTTCGGGGTCACCGTTTACCCTCGGAGTCGCGGCCAATGGAATCACTGCCACCCTTCAAGACGCCTCAGTCCTGCAAGCAGTTAACGGGACGATCATCATGGGTGAGTACCACATCGTTCCAGGCACCCAAGGATACGCTTGCAAAGTCTATCGCTCGACGGATAGCGGGGCAACGTGGGCACTTGTCTTTGCCCTTCCAACTCCGATACCTGCTCCGACGACTAATTACCATTGGCACACCTTCGCGAAGCAGGAAGCCCTTGGAGTGTGGATCGGAATCAACGGAGACGGGAGCCTGAACCGTGGGATATGGAACTCTCTTGACGATGGTTTGACGTGGAATCGTTCAGCAGCGGCAGGCAGTTTCTATTTTCAACCGGTCGGACTTCTGGACTTTGGGGACCCCACAAGGCTATTAGTTGGATCAGATACGATCATGGAAACGTCTCTGCTCACTATCAATAGTGCAGGAACCGTACTAGCGATTACGCAGGGTTGGGACGGTGATCCTTCTCACCCGTACTATTGGCCATTGGGCTATTTCAGAGGCGTTTTCTACTCTATCGGTACCGATTATGTCACCGCCGATGGATCAAGGCATTGCCCGTTGGTTTGTTCAACTGACCTTGTGAACTGGGCTGCGGTATCAGAAGTTTCGATAGACGGTTCCGCTTATTCAAAGCGGATCATTGGGGTTGTAAACAATGAACTTCACGCTCAGGCTGTTTTGGCGACGGCGGCGGCAGGCCATATTTCATTCCCCCTGCCCACCGTTACAACAACTCAATCAGTCAAGGTAGATCCTCCTGCTTCGAACCTTTTGACGGGGGATAACTCTACAGATTTTGAAACTGGGATCGGTGGTCTTGTGAAAACATCTGGTTCTCCCACCATTGTGCAATCAAGCACAAACGGAGCTTGGCATGGTACTTACTACGCTCAGATCACGTACGCAGACAATTCTTGGACTATGGACCAAGCGGTAGCAACCGTCTCGACGGCGAGTATCACCGCGATTACGGGCCAGGTCTACTACGCTCAGGTTCACATGAGAAGCCCGCTCCCAGGTCAAAGAGTTCAGCTTCAGTTCTTTTCTAACGGCCAAGGCACTACAGTAGGAACCGCGCTCCAATATTGTCTCGATAATACGTGGCGAACGTTTGACGCAATTCCTTATACGGCAGTCTCGGGGGACAACGCGGGCAACCTCAATTTACAGATCACGATCTATAACGAAGCGTCACCCGGAAACGTCGAAGTGCATTTGGATGGCGTCATGCTTTCCACATCGTCAGGCGCTTGGACTCCTGCGGGTTTTGCGGCAGCACGAAGTCCGGAGATTCTTTCGCAAGCACTCAGAACTACAACGTCATGGACCCACGGATTTACGATTGAACCATCTAGCCAGTCAGATAAACTGATAACGACTCACGCGCTTGTGCTATCTGGGGCGACTAATTCAAGTCCCATTTTCTGTACGGCCACAAGTGCCCACGGCTTAGCAGATGGGCAACGAGTGACAATCGCCGGGGGGCTTGCCAATACAGCCGTAAACGGGAATTGGTATACAAAGGTTACCGGGAACTCTGCTACGACGTTCCAGCTTTACCAGGATGCCAACCTCACTCTCAACGTGGCAGGAAACGGAACCTACACTGCCAGTTCAGCAAGCATCTCGGCGTCAAGTTTGTACGGAATTGCAACTTACCAGATTGATCCATTGAACTACCTTGAAGTGTACTTTGATGCCAGCGACCAAACGTTTGCCATGAGGCGCACAATTGCGGGGGTAGCTCAAACGGCGGTCAAGACTACGGCCCAATACTTCACCAAAAAGACCCGAATCAACATCACTGTCTGTTCTGATGTCAATGGGATTACTCTCATTGTCGGAAACGAGACAGATCCAATCCAGATCACAGATACCGCGTTCCTCGCATTGAATAACGCTCTCATAACGTGGCGAAATGGGACGGTTACCCAGACTTCGCAGTTGCCTATGAGGGTAGCCGATCTAGTCTTGTCTCATCGTCCAACGTCGGCGGCGAGTCTTGCAAATACCCTTGCTCCGGTTCTTTCGAACTATCAAGCAGCAGTAGCTTCGACATTCACGGTTCTATCTAATGGAGGGTCCTATGTTGGTTCAACTTACTCTGCAACCGGCACTCAGACGATAACCTTGCCCGCAACGCCATTTGTGGGAGAAACCCATCAGATAACCGATGAAGGCGGCTCAGCAGGTTCGAACAACATCACGGTAGCTGGAAACGGGAAGAATATAAACGGGGCAGCAAACATGCTGATCTCGGCAAACTTCGGCTCATTCACGATTCGCTACAACGGTACTCAGTGGATAAAGGTAGCTTAAAATGGCATCACAAAATGAACTCGTTACGATCATCGGGCCATCTTTCGACCTTACCGCGATTGCGAACATTACGACGCTGACTACCTCATCTTTGAGGTTTAGTGTCATGTCGATCGCACTCGAAATACTCACCGCAACTACCGTCACGATCCTAAATACTGGGTCTCTAGGAGTCACAAGTTCAGGGTATGTCGATATTGCCCCCGCGCTCATCTCAGGATCGGGAGTCGTCGGGACTATGAACCCTTTGGTTCTTGTGGCTAATCCTGCGATAGTTCCTGCATCGACGGCCATCGTCTACAGAAACAGCATAGGAGCTACAGCAAGCGCCTTGACTGGCAGAATCCACATGACAGGCTATTACCTGCTCTAAGCGCGTATTCAACTCGCTTAAATGCCCGATCCTTCTTACGAGGGGTCGGGCTCTTTTTTTGTTTAAGTCCTATGTTCACGCATAGCCGAGATTTGGGCCGGATTGCCTACGATGATCGCCATTGGAGGAAATTCGCCGCGAACGACAGAACCAGCCCCGACTATGCACCCATCCCCAATGACAGTCCCAGGCAAAATGATGCAGCTGTCTCCTAGCCAAACATCATTGCCTATGGCAATTGGTCTTGTTGGACTTACCCCTTGTTTCAAGATGGGGATATCAGTTCGACTGAACCGGTGATTGAGTGTCTTGATTTTGACGTTCGGACCCATGAGAACATCGCACCCAATTGAGCAAGGTCCAGCAATATTGCAGTCAATACCCAGACTCGACCGTGCTCCTATCTTTATGCCCTTCCCAGAACCGAAGTGAGCCCCCTGCTCGACACCTACGCACGGACCCATTTCCTCGATAAGCTTCCTAGCAAGAGTGCTACGGATCACCGTGTAAAAACTGCAAAGCGGCCAATGCGATGCAGAAGAAGAAGGCAAAAGTCTGGCAATTCTGTAAAGGCAGTAGTAGAGGTATCTCATGGCTCATATTTAACGCTCGTCGCGAATGATATCAAATAGGGTCTCCACATTTGCGCCAAGATGCTTTTCAATCAAGTCGCCTAGATGCAGTTCGTCTAGGGCGTTCGTCCACTCCCAATCGTATTCTTCGAATATTTGCTTGAGTTGTGACCTTGCGGAATTCAACTGTTCTGACAGTGCTTCGATCTTATCGTAATCGGCTTCATCAGTTCTTGCGAGGTCGGCGCGGATGTATTTAACATCGTGCTTGAATACCGGTTCGTGGCACCAGGAAATTTCCTCTCCTTTGGCTGGATCGCCGTCTTGTGGTTCTCCATCGCCATACCACTGAAGCCATGAAAATCTCGGAGGCGGGTTAGGCTCGTTGCTCATTCTCTTCTCCTGTCTTATATTGTGTAGGGGTCAAACTTCCTTGTTTTCGAGTCCGCAGTTTGAACAGATACGAATAGCGGTTTGGCCGCAGTCCTCTACGAATTCGTGGGCATCATGCGGTTTACCAGAGCCGCATAGCGCGAAGTTCATTCGGAATTCAAGGTCAGGATCGCTGCCCCATCCTGGGCACTGAACCTTTGCTTCCCAATGCTCGAAACGGTCTGCCTTGTGCTTCAAAAATCGGCCACAACGAGCGCATTTATAGACAGGCGCTTCATAGTCCCCGTTGCCTGGAATGTCACGGACAAAGCATCCTGGCGGCATATTAAAGCTTGATCTGAGTGCGTCCATATGTTCTCTCCTTCCCTCTACTTATTTTCAGGTAGAGGGAGCGTTTTTATTTGTGGCTAGAGTGCCGCGATTCTGGCGTCAAGTTCCTCCTCAGTCAAGGTCTCAAGACTTTCGTCTTGGCGCTTAGATTTGATCTCAAGTAGACGCTGCTTGAGTGCGCGGTTCTTGCTAGCCTCCAGTGCGGCGACGTTCTCTTCTTTCTTGATTTTTATGACCTCAAGAACGACGTCGAATTTGGTTCGAAGGTCTTCGTTTTTGATGCTCGTCTCATTTACGAACGACACGGTATCATCAGTGCTTTTAAGTTCCCGATTGATGCCGATTGCTATAGCATCGAGGTTGGCCGTGTTTGTGCGTGTTGAGCTTAATGGGATATCCCACAGGTCTTCAACCGTCAAGTGCCCTTGTGGGGTCGAGAATCGGAATTTCTTACGTGATGCGATTGCGAAAATATCTGCCATGTTCTTACTCCTAGAAAAGTAGCTTAATCGTGCGGCTAAAGGACCCATGCACCTTACAGATAAGGTGGTTCCGCTGGGTTGATGAGAAGCCTAAGCCGCTCATTTGATCGTCTGATTGATCGGTTCTCATTTTGGAACCTACAATCTCCATCGTTTTTCGATGTGGTTCGAATTCGGAGCTTAGGAATTCGTTGTAGAACCCCCGCGCTGATCCGTCGTTTTTGCAACCGTCCAGCATAAAGAAGTAGTGCTTGTTACCAAGTGATCCTTCCCAGAAGTTCGGGGAAAGCATCATAGCCGTCACGGGTCGGAACTCCTGAGTTTGGATACCCCAGACTTCTCGAACGGCCTGCGATGACGGCAATGCGGGTATAACCTCGACTCCGCTTGCAGTAACATTAAGAAAGGCAACTGTGACTTTCGATTGTGATTTGACGGCTTCGGAATAGTGGAATTCGTGAACCGTTCCGAGAATGTCAATCTGCACATCGAAGCCGACATTGGTTGTCTCCCTCTTGCTATATTGATGGACAAAAAGCTGATAATTACCCTTCGGCATTAACCGCCAATTGTTGTAGAAGATGTTCTCTACGGGCGTTCTCGTACTGCCGCCACCTGCGTTCATGTCTACGTCAAGTTGGCCACCTGTTGTAGACCGTTTTGTCATGTAGTAAATCTCATTGCCGTTCGCCTCTTTCATGTGCAAGTCAAGATCGTCAAAGTTGTACCAAGCCAATCTACAGCAAACGTCACCGGTCACATTTCCCCCGGCTTGCTTGACTCTTTCCTTGATGGAGTCCGCTACATCGCCATTGTAGGACCATGAGAACGGATTATCCCATTTGAACAGACTCTTGGCTGTCAGGTCTTCGGGCGCGATCAGTGAAACCAGATTCCCAGTCTGTCGATTCTCAAAAAGCACTTCCAATGACTTCGCGGTAGGGAGAATGTCTGCAATGAACTTCTCAATCGGGATCTCCTCCACCTTGTCAAAGTTCTGAGATTGGCCTTTGGTTACAACCTCGTCAAAAACATCGCCTTTCATGCGTCTCTTGGCGCTTCTGTCCGCGAATAGGACATCAGTTACCCGAATATCCTCTAGCTTCGCATAACGCCTATCCAGTGCCGACATGAGACCAAGTTCTACTAATGCTTGCTTGGCGTTATCCCTCATTCGTGGAGTTACCAAAGCAGTAGGCCGCTTATAGTTCGTGCCCGACACCTTGTCCTCAAAGGACTTCACGGCCTTTTCGAGTTCAACCCCTTCGGAAAGATCGACCAAGAGCGTTCCGATAACATCATTTCGCATCCGGCAAATGAACGGGTTCATGGCTACCTGAGACCAAACAAATAAATCCTCGTCGGTCGTCAAAGCATCGAACTGTCTCTTTGCCGATTGGAACGCTTCAAGTAACGCCTTTTTCTCCGATCCACGGTACAGGCTATCTTGTGAAACAAGGTCTAATACCGTTTCGATCGCATCGGGGATGATCTCCTTTAGCGACCTTAAAAGAACATCGTGTTGTGCCCGATATTCGGACTCCTTCGGTCCTCTTTGATCCGTCGAGCATTGAAGAGCCTGGGTTAATGTGACATGGAAGTGCTCCCAGGTCAAAACTTCTTTCTCGGTTTGCTCAAAATTCTTATCGGTACCGATTTGCGGATCACAGTGAAGAAATACGTTTTCAATCGGGCATGACCGAACGTACTCCGCAAGAGCGTTGATGGAGGGTTGATATTCTCCACCTACTTGGATGTCCCAAAGCGTGACCAGTTGGCCGTTTTGGATTGAAACCATACCGCCCGCGTTTTTGATGAACGACCGGCAACACGAACAATCATGCTCGGTTCGTTCTCGAAACTTGAGGTTCGTCCCTTCTGGGAAAGAATCTAGATAGAGCGACCATAAGCGGTCCCTATCGTATTGCACCCTAAAGAGCGGTTGGCTCTTCATATCGTTGAATTGTCTTTGAACTGCCTGCTTACATTCTCGAAATTCCATGAGTCTCCTTTTGAAAGCTGACAGGATTGTATCACACTCCGCAATCATTGCGCACGCGATTGTATAAAATACGGTTATACTAAAATCTATGGATGATCTGAGATCAAAAAGCATTGTCGTTCGCCTCACTCCGTCCGAAAAAGAGGAGTTCAACCAACGCGCAAAGCAATCAAGGCTATCTCTTTCGGCTTATGTTGTGGCACTCCATAGAAGTTTCGGCTCAGAAGTCGTCGCGAAGTTTGCAGACAAAGGAGCTAAGGACCAATGAGATTTGAATACATGACGCTGACGGCGAGTAGCAATTACCGCAGGGGTCAATACGACGGCTACGACCCGGTAAGCCTCGCTTCCTTGAACGAGTACGGAAAGGCAGGTTGGGAAGTCATCGCAGTCGAGGATATTAGCAGTGACAGCGTAAAAGTCGCTTTCCTCAAGAGGGAACTCCAATGACAGAATCGCCATTAAATAATGAACAGAAAGTTTGGCCGGTTTGCGTATCGATCCCCATCCGTAACCCCGTTACGAATCGCTTATCGATGGAATATGTAACGGAATACATGTTTAGCGCAGAAGAGCAGGCAATAGCATTTTCAGATTGGTGTCTCTCTGAGTCGGCTAAATCAGAGAAGCGTAAATCAGAAGCGATTGAACGGATACGTAAGGGGGAGTTTTAGAATGGAGATACCGTTCAAGGAATTGGACTTGATCGAAGTCCTACGTACGACATCGAATCAAAAAGAATGGTTCGAACGCCAAGTCGCGATGGTCAACGACGTTCGTAAAACGGGGAGGCAGAATAAGCAGGAATGCCAAGTTTGTTTCTATTCGATGAAGGTCGGTGGTGCGGCCATGACCTCATCAAAGTGCGGGATCTGCCAAACAATCCTATCGTTCGGCAGCACGAATGTAGACCGCGTGTGCATGAATTGCGCGACCAAGCATCGCCTATGCAAGCACTGCGGCGGCGACATCGAATTTAAGCAACGGAGGAAATTATGACCTCCGATCTCCGTAAATGGAAAGAGGAACAGGGATGAAGCAGTGGTATAAGCTTCGGAAGATCTCTCCGACATCGGGATATTTTGCCATCTGGGGCACTCAGAATTGCGTGTTCGTCTTAGTCCATCCTGAGTTACATTCCTCTCAGATTTTCAAAACCAAAGACAGGAATGCCGGAATATCAAACGTTCGTATTCTCAATAAAGCATGGCGAGATCGCCTAAAGGCAGAGTTGAAATGATCAGGCCCGATCATCAAGATGGCTTCAAATGTCCTAAATTCGTCAACGCGCTTGACAAGACGAAATTCTACAAAGTCCAGATCGGAAGGCGTGACCTGTCAATCATTTGGACGCGCCCCGGCGTTTGGGTTGTCTCCCCGCAAGAACCCGGCGCACCTTCCGTAGAATGGATAATCGAACACGCCCAAATGTGGGTCAAGGAATGTGACTAAGGAAGGGACGGGGAACTTAATCCTCACCCCTTTGGCTTCGTTTGAAAGCAAGGTGCTGTTCACGGAACTTGATACAGAAGTCTCTACGTCCTAGCTCCACGGCCCCATACTTGACCGCTAGAACCCTTCGTGATGCTGTCAAGTCGTAATGGTCACCTTGGAACCAAGTCTTTCTACATCCGATCTTTTCGGCCATCGCGTGTAGTTCATCTTCTGAGTCTGCTCGCATGTGACAAGCCCAATTAAATGGCCAACCTTTAACGTGTGGGGTTTCGAAAAGCGGATCAATGTAAACACTCATTCCTCGTCCCTCAGTTCTTCTGGAATGGGCTCACCGGCAGGATATTCGTGTACTGTGACCCATTGGCCGTTGGAGAATGCTTTGACTTTGACCCCCGGTCTACCGCTTCGCCTAGCTCTTCTCATGACATTAGAAATAGAAACAGGCTTGGCAGGGTTGCCGTCCCATACCCAATCGGACTTTGGCGTGCTGGCTTGAGTTTCGGCGTCTTCCTGCGAGTAAAACACACACGCCCAGCCAGGGATTTTTTCGCCGTTCGGGTTCCATCCCTGACGCGACCAATAGGACACCTTCCTAGGCCAGCACTCAGGCGCTTCCGTAGTTCGTGGTTCAGTTGCTTCTTGACTTACATTCATACTTTATAATCTCCTTCTGTGTATCAATTCGTTGGTGTCACCGAATTGATTCCAAAGCAACTCATTAGGATAATAATCCCGTGTTCGGAAGTGCGTTGGATCGACATCACATAGTCTCTTGATTTGTTCAGGGGTCATGCTGCCTCCTCCTGCTTCGGTTGGTCGATTGCGTCGGCGAGTTGGAGGAGCGACCAGGCTGGTACAAACCACACTTCGTCGTCTCCCCATTGCACTTGGTTCCAAGTCTTCGTAAATCGCTTACCGATCTTCTTTCTGGTACTTGAGTTGATCTTGATTACGACTGGAAACCCGTTGCCGGGTATTGCATTCGGAACTCCATTATCGAGGAGCACGACAAGGGCATCTTTAACCATCGTTCGAAGATGGGTGGCGAATGGATGGTTATTGTTCACTCTTCCCACTCCAATATTTCCCCGTCGGGAAATCGTTCTTCGATGTCTTCCTTGGCGGCCCGCATCAGGTCACGCAGGGCTTTGAGCGTCCTCGGGGTTGCTCCACCGCCGACCGCCGTGCAGAAGTGGACTTTGAATCCCCTGAAGGGGTTTGCGGCATCGTAGACAGTCACGTCTCCGTCATCGCTTTGGATGAGGCCCAGTACGCCGCCTTCCGAGTCGTGTAGTTTCAGGTGTTTCACGATGCTTCGCCTTCCTCTCGAATGTGTTCAACCGGCTCTCCGTCTATCGGCTTGGGCCACTTTCGTTCGAATCGGTTAATGTGCTGTTTGCGCTCTAATTGTCGGCAAATAGCGTATGGAGTGTGACCGGCTCTTTGGGCTCCGTCGAGCGCGATCATTACAATGTCGCACCACTCTTCCAGAGAATCCGGGCAATCGCGAATCTCTTCTATTTCCTTCTCAATGTGCTTAAGATTTCCTTCAGTTCTTGGACCGCGACCGAATGTTTCGAAACTCCATCGGCGTTGGGTGTTAAGCCATGTGAAGAGATTCATTAGCAGCCACGCTCCTTGAAATATTCCTTCCAGCGTTGCCAACCTTGGTACGTGAAGAATCCCCAGTCTCGTACGTAGGGGCCGCGAATAACGAGGGTCCACGCTGGTTTGCCATCGATCAGGACTACTCTGTGCCGGTGAGTTGCACGTCGGAAAAGGACCATGCCGGGCCACTTGCGCTTTCGGGAGCACATATCTCGCATGCTCCGATCATCAAAATTGGATGCGAATGCATCAAGCGACGCGTATTCTATTTGCTCGCGGGTCGTAAATTTTCGACTTATACGGATGCTGACAAGTTCGTGGTACCGCGTCCAATTTGCGCCTTCGTACTCAATGAGGTCGGGAGTTGGCGTTTCCTCCTCGTACCCGCGCCACAAGATCAGGGACGCGAACGCCCACGGGTGATCATGGTGCTCGTCGGCGTCCGATCGGTGGAACTTGTGGATGTAAGCCGCGCCGAATCTCGTTTCGATCAGGCAAATACGGGTCAGGTAGGGCGATTCCCCATCACCCCGCGAGTCGCAACCCATGATCACCTTCTTGGTTAGAAGTCTCATCGACCCAACTCCTGGAGTGTCCAATCCTTCAGGGCCTTCATTATTTCGGCAGGCAGTTTGTTTTGAACGGCTACCCCGTTGACGATGACCTCGATGCAAACGGTGTCCATGCGCCCAGTCAGGTCCGTGATATCGACACCTAGAGCCGAGGCGTAGGCCACTAGCTTATTAAGGGTGACGTTCTGATTCCCGGCTTCAAGATTAACGACCGACGTTCGAGACAGTCCAACCCTTGCGGCTAACTTGTCTTGCCTTAATCCCATCCTGATTCGATGCAGGCGCACGTTTGCGCCAACCCGTTTGCATTCTTCGCTTGCTTTCATTTCACCCACGTTTAACCACTCTCCTTGCCGCCACGTTTGCACGTGAAGCACAAAGTGCCCCTCTCGTTAACTGGCTTTTTGCATTCGCAGTTGAGGCAAGCACAAGTGAATCCCGTTGGCTTCGGCGCTTCGTTTTTCTCCCACAGGGATTGCATCCCCATGACTGAGTTGGCCCAGCTTTGAAGCTTGAATTCGTCTATGTCGGGGTAGACATCGCGGAATAGTTCCCGCATCCTGCCACCGGAGATCGAGCCGGTACAGAACGCCATTGCAACCATGAAGCCTTCGATGAAAGCTTTGGTTTCCGGCGTTGATTTAGGCGTGACGCCTAAGACATTGAGTTGATAAGGGTCTTCCTTTTGCAGTCGCCACTCGGGAATGTCGAACTCCTGACATGTGAAGTCGTGGGCGTAGGCGGCTCGCTCAAGAGCTGTGTACCCGCATGGGTTGTGACCGATCTTGGCTTTCGGTAAGGGGTTAGTTTGTTCGTTCATGCTGCGTCCTCCATAAGCTTTGGTTGAGTCTGTAACTCTAAAATTTTCGCATCTAACCACTTGCGATAAGCGGTTTTGCACCATGAGTACTTGAGGCCGTCTGCGAGCCAGATCGTCTCACCGTGATACTGAGTTCCGTGGTCTTCGTAACAGCCAGTTTCAGCGCACTTACCGCCTTCTGATATGCCACAAGACCCGTTTTCATCGTGGGGGAACATGGACTCGTACGCCTTAAAGAAAGCCTCTTTTGTCGGATAGGAGCACCCGGTTCCCTTACAGTACGGGCATGAATTGGGCGAGTGGCAGTGATAGCCAATACCTGTACCATCGCAGTGCCCACAAGGCTCGAAGCCTTCAATCTCGTGCGCTAGATGGATGATAATTTGCTTCAGCTCAGCCTTAGCCGCGACCCGCCAAGCCTGCCTTGCGGTCGCAAATCCTTTACCGCAAGCGAAGTACCTATTCACCTTTCGACAAGTGACATGACTCATTCGGAACCGCCATTGATTACCATCAGTGCTTGTCGAGCTGCCGCACGTATTACGCTTTGCACTCCTTCATATGGATCACATGCTGAAGCTCTCAGTAGAGCGCAGCAATTAGACGGTAGATGGTGTGGGCACTTCGAGCAGTCCACTTTTTTCATAACACCAAGCATTTGCGATAGAGCGCAAGGTATGCGCCTCATGTTCCAACGCTCCCATCATTGTTTCTACAAGGGCTTGTGCCGCAAAATAAATGACATGGAGGACAGCCCTCGGTCACACCAACACAAAACGCTGTAAGCTTCGCTGCCTTCAAACGATCGATGCGATCCGTAAGCCCGAACATCTCTTTAAGCGCGTAGTAATGCCTCCACTTGTCAGGCTCGTTTTCCCACTGGCAGAAGTCTGATAGGAACTCTAGGAGCATTGGCGCAGCGGTGACGAGTTTCGCTACATCGCTGCCTTCTGCGAGCGGCTCTAGTATGCCGTCTGAACCGCAAGTTTCTAGCCCATTCTCGCCCGAGCAGAGAACTACCTTGCAGTGGCCCCCGCGCTGCATAATCATGGGGCCGCTTCCGAAGTCGCGGAGGTCCCAGGCTGGGGCGGTGATTGGTCTTGGATCTAGGCTCATTCCCAATCACCACCTGGGAAATCAAGTGCGGATTCTCGCTTAGCGACTTCGATGTTGTCTCGATAGTTTTGTATTGCCCATTCAAGCGGTTTGAGTGGATCTCGAATTAGATACGTCGGGCGATCCGAATTAAGATCGTTATTGGCTTTGAACATTCGCTGTTCAAGAATCTCAATAAGGTCATCGCCGTTCTCCCAGTCCTCTTGATCTTTTTGAGTCATACCTAGCAAAAAGGCATCAATAACCGAAATTACATTAACTTCGTGGGCAACCCTGACGCATCGGAGAATGTCCGTATTCAGGTCTGCTTCGGTAAATACATTATCGTCGCTTGGTTCTTGTGGTGCTTCGCCCATTAGTTTTTCAAAGCCTCCTGAAGGCGAATCAAGGCGGTTATGGTTAGCTGCAACTTGTGCTCGTTGATGTCGAAAAGTACGAGCCCAGGATCTAGGCTTATCGCTTCTGACAGTGTGATTTCACCGGTTGTCGCACCGGGAAACGGGGTTGACGGGTACGTGTCTGTTAGGTCCATTCGGCGGGTTTTGAAGCTCATGAAATTCCTTCCTTAGTTACGTAAGAGTAGTAAGTTCCAACTTTTACGACTGTCCATCCTAGGGGCTTTAGGAACTTAGCATGGGCGTTGGCCACCTTGAATGTCGATATCCCATCAACCCTTACGCGCCCCCACTCTCGGATTCCGTGAAGTCCGTTGCCACTGACTGCGTACGGTTGAACTTCTTCGGTCCCTTCGAATATCCAACCAATCTCAACGTGACGCGCGAACCCGAAAGAGTATCTTTCTTCGCGCCAAACGAACCCAGGTCTATTCTTGCCTTTACGTGTTTTCGAAATTGTCATTTACGTCGCCTGTTTGTATTCCCCATCATCGCCTCAGAGATTAAGGATTTAGTCATCTCTGAGTGCTTAGGCTGAGTCTTTGCCTTAGTTGTCCAGACCGGATTATTCGCCCTAGCTCGCTTCATCGAGTCCGATATCTTCTGCCTGATTGCGTCGGATGTTTCCCTCATTTACTATCTCCTTTGGGCCAATAGCTACCCTCGTCTCGATGCAATCTCCCCTCGCATTTAGGACACTGAAGAGGCATCACGGATTTAGTCGCAGCTTGCCAAGTTTCCCAATGGAGGATGACGGTGGGCATTATGTAACTTCCGTCTGGATACACTGCAAATAGGTCCGCGTGACTTCCAAAGTAAGACTCAAACGCTTCCGCAAAGTAGGCTTCGAAGTTGGATCTTGTTAAGTCGTTCATGTACTCTCCTTTGCTTGTGCAGGGTCGCACTCAATAGCCGCAAAGACTTTCCCGGCCAAAATCGCGTCCTCTAAAGCCCCGTGCACATCCGAACCACGACTTAACCCGAAGTGAGTCGACACGGAGTCAAGCGAGTATTTATCAATCTTCAGCGCATCCATAGCGAGCATTCTCACGCACTGCCACGGACCCAAAAACGGCGCAACGAATGATTCGAACGACCTTGTTTGCTGGTTCCATGTCCCAGCCATGAACAGCAATTCCGAATAAAACGAAAGATCAAAGGGGGCGTTAAATGCCACCACAGTTAAGCGCCTAGCGTCATGAGTCACTGCCCATTCCATGAGCGTTTGGCAAGTCTGAAAAGCTGGCGCACCGCCTTTAATCTTCTTCCAGGTCGTACCGGATACCTCCAACGCAACCACGTCATATACCCTCGTTATTCTCCCATCTCGCATTGGTGGAGCAATGATTATCTCAAATGACTCAATCTCGGTCCCGTCATCCATAAGGGCTACCCCAATGGATACGGGAGCATTAACCTTCGAGTCAAGGCCCGATGTTTCGAAGTCGATCGCAACGTACCTCATGCTCGCATCCCCTCAGCGAACCCATACAATGCCGCCTTGTCTGCAACCCCAGCGGCTTTAGCTTGCGCCTGTACATTCTCGGGTTCAAGATTGTTAGATTCGCACCAAATAACAAAATCAAGCCGTTCATTTTCGGGCATACCGAGTTCTAGCGTTAGGGGGATAGGCGCGCCGAACGCGTTTTCGTCAATGATTGCGCCCTTTGCTTTAGCCTTATCCTTAACCCCGTTGACGCCTTTCGTCGGTTCCGATGGTCCGGGTAATTCTAGGGCTTCGGGAATGTCGAATTCGAGCAGAGACATATCTCCCGTGTCGATCGCGTCGTCTAGGCGTTCGGCCTTTGCCATCTCGATTGACTTTGGAATAAGCTTCGTGCCGTTTCTGATGGCGGTCTTCATGTACATGGCCGCTGTGTCTGTATTCCAGGGAGAATAGGCGCTGCTGCTTCCATCTGCTCTCTGCCGAATGCGGTCTAGTTGCTTGCGGTTAAGCACCTTGAAACTCTTGCTACCGTCCTTCATTCCCACGACCATGTAGGCGTAGATAATCTTGGATGGATCAATATCGTCCCCGTTGGGAATGTGCTTGAGTTTCGGGTCGAGGCCAAGTTCGAATTCGAAAAGATCATCCTGGTATACGACCTCGGCCGTAAGGAAGGAAACCATGCCCGAACGATACGCCAAATCGACATACCCCCGGTAGTCGATAATGAGTTGCGCTTCCCATATTGGCGGGTTCATCTTGTTGTTCTTTCGAGGTACGAGGTGCGCAAGTTGCAAAGCGCTTCCCGGCTCGAATCCGAGTTCCGCGCCTTGCATGACGGCGCGAACTATGCTCTGGGTCGTGCACTGCAACAACATCGGGTTTCGGGTAGCCGCGCCAAGTGCGACCTTGATTAAGCGTTCGGCGGTTACCCGCTTGGCGGCGACGGCGCTAAAGGAGTTTCGCGCCTTTTCGAGCGCTTGGAGCAATCTTTGCTCAGGACGGACTAGTTCATCATTTGCCATAATATTTAAGCCTTAGCTGATTTGTAGGGAACTCGGAAGCTTCGTTTGCCGTTCTTGTCGGCCTTCCAAGTGAAGTCGTTTACGCAGGTTTCGAGGACGGATGCATGGCCCATGAATCCCTTCAGAATATTCTTGAGGCGGTCTACCTCTAGTTCTGCCTTATCGAGGGCCGGGAGCGCCTCACGGATCAATTGTGCAGCGATGGCGTCATGTTCCTCGTCCGTGTTCGTTTTCCCGCCATTGTCGTACGAATATTGGGTCTTGACCCATCGGGAGTCAGGCTCATATCCAGACAGAGGAGGAGGAACGTCGGCCAAGTAGTAGTCCTTGTAGAACGCCTTGGCGCGGGTTCCGAGCATGTTGATTAGGTCTTCATCGCGAACGATCTTGAATATCTCGAATCGAGAATTGTCGATCAGGACTGCAAGGTAGCAAAGGGCCTTCCCGGTGATGGCCAATTGCCACTGGCACTGAATTACGTATTGGTCGGGCACCTCATCAGATCCCCCAAGTCCGAAGTTTTGACCGCTGAAGAATCCTGCGGTCTTGCACTCGAGAAGCGCGTCCTCGCCAATGACTTCATAGTCGGGAGTGGCCCCGAAATAGCTAACATTGGGATGCGTCGTGAACTCCGACTTCTTGAGTTTCTTCTTGGTTCGTTCCCGAAAGAGCCGCGCCACGATCGGCTCAAGATGGTTCCCGATTTGCATAGGGAGATTGACTTCAGGAGTGTAAAGGCCCTTCATCTCTAACCAGACTTGATGCGCTGTTGCGTATGGATGAAGGTCCATAATCGCGGCGATGCGCGTAGCTGTAATGCAAGGCCGACGCTTTTCGAGCCAGATTTCTTGCTTGGTCTGCTTCTTAACGCCTGAGTTAGCCACCTACCCACCCCCTAAAAGAATCGCCCGAAAGAAAAAGGCCGCGATACCGGCGAGCAACAGAACAACAATCAAAATCCGTTCAAGAACTGGAATGGCCTTAGTCTTGAGCGTCGAGCAAGTTCGCGCTACTCCGCTGATTACGATCTCTTTTTGAGCCTTCGTATCAAACGAAAACGGTCCAAACTCATCACTGATAATTTGCCGTGGGTGCAATCGGGTCACTAAGATATTCATGCTGCCGCCTTCAAGGCCTTTCGGCGGTTCGCAAGGATTCGTTGCCATTCATCAGCAGGAATGCCCATCCCAAAGGTCTTTTGAAGCCAAGCGTATCGTTGGCTCCCAGGCGGTATTGTCGATAGTTCGGCTATTTCTTGTCGATAGTTGTGAACTAAACTTCGGACACTCCATACAGAGGGGAAGTAAGCGGAATCCATCTCAGCCCAAACCGCGTCAGATTTAAGACCATCAGCAAGAAGGGCGATAGCTGGCCCTAGATATTGATGGTACGCCTTCTTCGTTGGCCTCTTTGTTCGCATTGCTAGTGATGGAGGGATGTGCGCCATCGTTGGGGCTGCGTTTTGAATGTGGCCATTCGTTTTCTCAACAGGCTTATTGATGATCTCAGGTCTGCAAACCACCGGCTCTGTAAGATCAATTGAGAGTTGTCGAAGGATTGGTAGCATGAGCCGTTCAGCCATGCTTGGACTATCCTTAAATGAGTCGATGGAACTTTTGACGAGTTCAGTGACGATCTGAAGATTTAGTCCTTCTAATTTCATGCTGCTACCCCCCTTGGAAACATTGCCGCTACCCCAAATTGAAGCATTTCGATAGCTTCCCAGTAACTAGCCGTACCGCAAAAACCTTTATGAGAGTGCAGCCAATAAGCTGTCTTACTCAGTTCCAAATCAACGAATCTCAGCGCCTCGTGCAGTAAAAACCACCTGCCTTCTTTAAGGTATTGGGGGGCTAGTGATAGGTCATTTACCTCACGTTCGGCTTTCATCTCGGATTCATGGGCATCTGAAATGAGTTTCGAATATCGCTTTATTTCGGAACTGCAATGCTTCTGAGCCTTTGTATCACCCCTTAATTGGGCGTCGATTAAGGCTGTTTCCCAGATAGTGTATTGGCGGGTTAAGTCGGAACGGTTCATGCTTGCACATTCTCCCTCTGAGTAGCTTCGAACTCTTGGGCATCGAGATTGATTTGCCCTATCGTTTCGTTTAGCTCGTCAATCGCGTCTGCGATGCCCGTTATTTGGTCGTCTTGCGATTCAACGGCTATCCTATTCGCAATCGTTGCGGCGCGACTGAGAAGCCCGTCGATCTCAGCGAGCGCATCGGCTCTTTGGCTTGGGGTCATCATACTTCCTCTTTCGGATCATCTCCGAACTTCCAACCACCGACGCGAGCGTATTTTACGAACGCCTTAATAACATCTCCATCCATGTATATCGGATTCTTCTTCATGTGCCCGTCGCCATTTTCGAGATAGAGGATGATTCCCCCGAAGTCGTCACCCTCCGCGTAAACTGAATCGCCTAGGTAAATCTTGTTCACGCTTCGACCTCATATTCAGGATTGAAGTTCAGAAGGGATGGAGGACAGATATATTCGTACACGGGAACTTCTTCCGTGACCTCTACCATTGGCGTATCTGCTTGGATAAATGAAGGATCGACAATCAACTTTGTGACGATCTTGGTTCCACTCAAAACCTTTCTGCAAACGGCGTCTCTGGACGTAAAGCACATAAGCTTAATGTCCCCAAACATCTTATTCATGTGGAGCGAATCTTCCGTGAATTCCTTCGTAAACGACCCAAGGGCCTTAGCCGTCGCAGCTACCTGATCCTTGCCAATCTGCATGACGATAGTTCCCGTGTAAGGTACGCCGAGATCGGGACTCTTCTCAATGAGGTTGCATAGATCGCGGATATTTTTAAGCCACTCTCTCTTTTCTTCGGAAACGATGGGCTTCTTTGTTCGGCTCATTTCACGCCCCATTTACGAGATTTACGGGCGATCTGATTTAATCGCTGTCTTTTGGCGTTCATCTTGCGGTAGTGGCCTTTCTTTGCGTTCTTGCGCTTGCCCGGAACGGCGAAAAGCGAAGGCGATAGGATTGTGTCGGGTTGCATTTTAGAATCTCCTTGAACGGGGTGTTTCCCGCTTACGGACTATATTAAAGCAGGTTTTTCGTCCGTTGTGTAATTATTCTGAATAATTCTAAATAATTTGTGATACGATAAGCCATGCAGAAAAAAACAGGACCAAAACGGTCTTTCCCCGATGCTGTATACCGGTTGGCTTACGAGCTGTATTCCCAACCAAACGCAAGCGCTAGGAGCGTAGCGGATGCCATAAATGCGAAAACATTGTGTGACAGGATCAGTGAATCTCAGATTCCTTACTTGGCGCGTGTTGGTGCGGATATGGCTGAAATGCGTGGTGGAGAATGACCCTACGCTCTCAATTGGAGGTAATGGCGTGACAGTCAGCTACAGATTCGATGAAGTCGTTCAACGCAAAACTTGCAAAGTGCTGTGCCCTCTATGTAAGCGAAAGCGCAACAAGGTGGTTTCGGAAGGCTATTACGAGAACGGGATGCACAACGTGCAGGAAACCCGCGCCTCTAACTGGGTGAAGATCGACGCGCAGATAGCCAAACTAGAAGCCGAGGGGCTCATTTGTCAAACGTGCGTTTACGCTCAAGAGCGAGCCGTCTGGAACGCTAAGGGAATAGCCGGACGTGGCGACAAGGTTGTCTTCGTTCAGGCGATGGCAGTCCCTAACGACCATTTATCATGGGGGCGGAAACTTGAAAACAACGAAGAGTACACGGTCCTTGAAACCGAATATGACCGTTACCGCGACCAACATAGCCACCGGTTGAAGGGCTTCAAGGATGAATGGTTCCGGTCTGAATTGTTCGTTTGGAGGTAATGGCGTGAGCGTCACTACAACAGTTTCGACAATAACCCCTCAGTATCTTCGCAACAAAACGAAGGACGAGATTATCGACCTTTGCATGATTCTCCTTGATGATAAATGCCGGGTCGAGAAGCGTTCCGAAGACTTTGCCGAAGCAATCAAGGTAGCGATTCGCAAGCTTTCGATTTACAAAGGCGATGAGGATAGCGGGAGCGCTCAATCTGCTTGCGACACATTGGAAACGGCGATCAAATGAATCCATCCGATCTCGTAACAGTCTGCGATAAGTGCTTTCAGGCTTCGTGCTGGCAAGGTGTTTGTATGTGCGATCAGTCTCGAACCGCTGGCACTGTTCAAAAGACAATCGCAGAACTAACTGAACTGAATTTAGAACATCCCTCTTGGCAGGGATAAAGAGAATCCAAGGAGTATTTAACATGCCGAACATTCAAATCAAATCACGATGGTATCCGTACGCTGTACTGCACGAAGGCGAGTACGCGACGGTGAAAGATGCGGTTCTAGGGGCGCTCGCAGCCGACGCCAACCTAACCGACGCCAACCTAACCCGCGCCGACCTAACCGACACCGACCTAACCGACACCAACCTAACCCGCGCCTACCTAACCGACGCCAACCTAACCGACGCCAACCTAACCGACGCCAACCTAACCGACGCCAACCTAACCCGCGCCAACCTAACCGACGCCAACCTAACCCGCGCCAACCTAACCGACGCCAACCTAACCGACGCCAACCTAACCCGCGCCGACCTAACCGACACCGACCTAACCGACGCCAACCTAACCCGCGCCGACCTAACCGACA
>Ga0134125_10000691_pt1 | contig 44168 bp, 59 predicted proteins | sample KB31751_FD_96464 | JGI IMG/M metagenome (GOLD analysis project Ga0134125, IMG submission 96464) | Terrestrial soil microbial communities with excess Nitrogen fertilizer from Kellogg Biological Station, Michigan, USA - KB3-175-1 | ecosystem: Environmental > Terrestrial > Soil > Unclassified ...
AAGGTAGGCAGAATTGTCTAACTACTCACAAATTGTATCCTACGGTCCTAAGGACAACCTGTCTCCAGGTGACCCCAATAAGGTTATTAAGGGAGTCCAGATAGATGCTGAGCTAGCAGCTATCCAATCAGCGATAGCTACTAAGTACGACTCTGTACAGCAGCCGGTATCTCTAGCTCTAGGTGGTACTACCACTCTCCAGATAGCTTCCTCGTCAGGGGAAAACAAGATCCAAGGCTTAGGCCCTCTGGCTGGTTCTTTCCTCGACATGACTCCTGACCAGAAGAACTTCACGGCCAGCTACTCGGGGTTTGTGTCCCCGCCTAGCGGCTCTTGCACAGTGTTCAGCCTAGGGCTCCTTACAGCCCTAGTAATCGGTCCTTTCAGTGGTACCAGCAACGCTAATACCTTCACCATGACGAACATGGTTGGAGGGTTCATGCCAGGAGCCACTACCCAGCTTATAACTTGTCCGTCGTTCGGGTTCACAGATAACGGCACTGTCCTTAACCAGGAAGTGTGCGCTCAGATAATTACCGGAGGCACCTCTATAGCCTTCTGGAAGAGCACCAGCGCTACGGGATGGACGGCCTCTGGTACTAAGGGCATCAATCAGACCATCACGCTATGGTATGTCAGGACCTAACATGCAATTTAACACACATCCTGCCATGCAGTACGGATCAGCTTCCCTCTTTTCAGCCCTAGTAGGGTGGACTACAGAGGCTTTGCCTATTTTGGCAGTCTGCGCTTATATCATAGCTATAATCTCAGGTCTAGTAGGCCTTGTAAAGGCTTTCAAGCGTAAGAAGGACGAAGAATGAGCTTTCTTTCTGGTTTAGAAGACTACATTGGTACAGGTATCGGTAACCTTACAGGTTCCGGTTCTCAGCAGACTAATGCAGCCAATAGTATCTGGCAGAGCGGCCAGTTCCAACCGTTTAGCGTCAATAACCCTATGGGGACTATTGGCTTTAACGGGACTAGCGCCTCCGCTGGGCTTAGCCCGCTACAGAGCCAGATCCAAGGGGCTTTCGGGAACACGGTTCTCGGTAACCAGGGTCTTCTGCACTACAACCCGAACACTAGCTTCCTTCCTAATCAGTACAACTCTATCTATGGCGCTGGATTCCAGCCACAGGTAAACCAGCAGTTCTCGAACCTGATGAATGCCCAACAGCCGTTCATCAACCAGTACCTCAACTCTAATCTCACTAACGAGTTCTCCAAGGGCACACTGGCCTCCACAGCTGGTGGCTATCAGACTATGGGCGCTGACCAAGCTGTCAATAATCTGATGAACCAGAACATGAACACGGCCTTCGGTCAGGTGTCTCAGCTGGCTGGCCAAAGGATGGCGGGAGCTCAAGGTGTAGCTGGTCTAGGCGAACAGCAGTCGGAATTCGGACCCTCTTTTGCTAATACGGCCAGTAACTCAGCTTTCGGCAACCTAGCCACTCAAGGCGGATTGCTGAACTCCCTGCTCCAGACAGGCGGAGCGCTAGGCTCCCAGAGAAGCCAGGCTAATATAGCCGCTGGGTACCCCATGTACAACGCGGCCATAATGAACGACCAGTCTCAGTCTGGGTTCTTGAACGGACTTCTGTTCGGTGGTGGTAACCAAGGAGGTCTTCTAGGCTCTCTGCTGGGCACCGGAGCCCCTGGCTCTACTAGTGGCATAGGAGCCATAGGATCAGCCCTAGGACGCGGTATAAGCGGTGTAGGCAGCCTATTCGCGGGTAGTGGAGGCTCTAGCGGGGACGGTTCTCCTCTAGGCTATCAGTACACCAATACGGACCCCTCGGCTAATTTCTCAGATCCGACCCAGACGACCACTCAGACAGACGACGGAACGACCACGTACTTCGGGGACGGATACCCATACTAATACCGCTGGCGGGACCCCCGCCCAGTCCAGCGGACCAAACCCATTAGTGGGGGAGATAGGACAAGCCAATAGTGCTGTAGGACTCGGCAATAACGTTGCCGGTATGTTCGGCCAAGGCAATTCTAGTCTAGGCGCTATTAACTCAGGCGTAGGGGATATCCTGGGACTCTATTCTGGACTATCCAGAGGTGGAGTAACCGGAGATGCTCAAGCAGCCATAGATGCTGGCAGATTAGCTAATCAGGCAGGTCTATTCGGCAGCGCTAGCGGAGGCATAGGGCAGGCTCTAGGAGCAGCTGCTATACCTCTCAGCCTCTATAACGAGATCAATAGCTGGGAGTCCGGTAGTACTGGTAACGATGCCCTGGGCGGAGCTTCTACAGGAGCCGCCATAGGCTCTGTGGTACCTGGAATAGGTACGGCCCTTGGAGCCTTAATAGGAGGCGCTGCGGGCGCCCTATCAAGCCTGTTCGGACCTGGCAAGAAAGACCCAGAGACGGCAGGAGTGCAAAATATCATTAACGCGGTTGGCCAGAATCCTGGACAAGCGCAACAGATTACTTCTCAGGTCCAAGATCCTTACCTAGGACTAGCGGGACTGTTCGATGAGAGATCCTCTACTCTGCCTATGTACCAGCAGTACGGTCGTATGGGGGAGCAGAAGTTCACCAACGACATGATTAACAAGATCAACTCTGCCTTTGCAGCGGGTACCATAAACAAGTCCTCTACTCCCGAGCAGGTCTACGATAAGGTCGTAGCCCCTTGGGTAGGCTCTATGGGCCAGGGATGGTCTAATGTAGGCTCTACTTACAAGGCTACCACACAAGGTCTTCTGCAGGATATGGTCTCCCAGTATATGTCAGGACAGGCTCCTCAAGACTGGAAAGCCATAGGAGGAGATTCTCCGTTCTCCGGATTAGCAGCTTACGGCTCCGCTCCTGGTGCCTCTAGTGTTCCTTATAACCCTGTAGCTATAGGCGGTAGCGGGGCTTCTAATCGTTCTTTATATAGGTTGTAAACCAATGCCAAATGGTATGATTACTCCCAACTTCCTTCTAGCTGACCAGAGATATAATAACTCTCCTGGCATAGATCCGTACGCCTATAACCCTCAGAGTATGGGAGGGTATGATCCTATGCAGGCCATGCTGATGAACCAGTTAATGGCTAAGCAGCTGTTCGGGATGCAGAATCCTAAGCTCATGCTGTCTCAGAACTTCGGGCAGACAGTAGGGGCTAGACTTGGGCAGTCTGTCAACAACATGGTTAACAATGAGGAAGACCAAGCTCCTAAGCAGACTTCCGCAGATCCAGCAGGTCCTGGTCAAGGTCCTGGTGGGCAGCCTAAGTTTGCTGCCGCTCAGTGGATGCAGCAAGAGCAGCAAAGACTAATCGCTAACGGTACTCCGGCTAACAAGGCCCTCTACCAAGCAGCTACGTCCCTTATAAGTAACCCTGCTTTCCAGGGTGACCCCATGACTCAGCTGATTGCTGATCACGCTCTAGTCCACGCCACTAAAGAGCTAAGCTATAATCCTATTGAGGATCCTGAGTACAAGACTAAGCAAGAGGCTCTAGGCAAGTCTGCTGAGAACTTCTACCAGCCCCAAACAGGGGCTAGAGTGTCAGCTATTCCTGGTACTCCTATGTACATGAAACTAGCCAACCCCCAGAGTGGGTGGGTTAGAGCCGAGAATACTCCTCAGCTAACTCCTGGAGCTATCGAGAAAACCACTAGGAACGGCATGAACGCCACCTATCAGGTTGATAGCCAAGGTGGCCTAGATATCTCTGGTAAACCCGCTATTTCCAGCACTCAGCCTTTCCAGGCTGCTGTGAACATGTCAGGTACTCCTGATGAAATGCAGCAGGCCGGGGTTCACATACCCGGTCTAATGACCAACTCAGGGTATGATAAAGAAGCTACGGATCTCTCTAATAGAGCCAGCGCTACCCAAGATGCTATCAGAGCTATCGACAAAGTTACAGGCATGGTAAACAACGATCCTGCTTCTGTTGGTAAGTCTGGTGATGTTCTAGAGAGCATCAATAACTGGAGATCCACGGTTAAAGGTCTGGCTAGCACAATCACTGGCAAAGACTATTCTATGTCTACCCAGTTTGCTAAAGAGTCAGCTCCTATACTTGATCGTCTACGCCAGAAAGGTATAGATGCCACTACGTTCAACTCGGCTATCACAGACTTGGCGTACGTCATCGAGAAAGCTCAGGGTAACACTAACACAGATCCTGCTTCTCGTAAGTCTCGTATTGACCAGATTAAAGAGGATCTCCTGGCTGATCGTAGCTCAGATCCTTTGGCTGTTACTAAGGCTTTAGGGATGCAAAGGGACAATCTCATCGAGAGATTGAACGACGCCTACGATAACTCTCCCAACAAGAACCTAAGGCAGTCTAAGCCTCAGTTCTTGCTAGACGAGAACATGCAAGCTAATGGTAACAAGGACTGGGGATTTGCTCCAGCCGGTCAGGTCATGGGTAAGCTTAAGAAGGGGGATAAATACATGGGCCACACCTACAAAGGTGGGGACTTCAAAGATCCCTCTAACTGGGAATAATTAATGCCCACCACTCCTTGGGAAGCACTTTCAGCTACGAGCGCTGACGCAGGGCCTTCTACTCCGTGGGAGGCCCTCTCTAATCATACGAACGTAGTATCTAAGGCTCTCAACAGAACACCTTTCATGCTGCCTCAAGGCTACGCTGCCATCGATCCTTTCAACAAGGTTCAGCAGAGTGAGGCCGCTCAAGGCATATCTCCGTTCACCTCCAAGGATCAGATGGCGGCTAAGAACGGAGTAGACATCTTTACTGGGGCTCCTTACGGTCTACGGAACATGGTAGACCTAGCCTCAGATCCTAAGGATAAGCTCCAGGCCATCAATAGCTACTTCGGTCGTAAAGGTATCCACCCCCCTGAAGGGGTGCCTGGCATGGCCAGGATAGGACCTGATACTGGAGAACCGGAGTACTACAATCCTGAAACTCAACGGTACACTACCGTAGATTCTCGTAAACAGAACTCTAACGGTCTAGCAACTCTGCCTAGCATCCCTAATGCTGTGGAGGGAGGAGCCGTTACAGCGGCTGCTATGCTTGGGGGGCCAGGAGTTATAGCTCCGGCTCTTATGGGCGGTCTAGCTACCTCTGCTGCCGAGACAGTCAAGTACGGGCTTAACGCTCTACTAGGCAACGACTCTACAGCTAAAGACACTCCTACCATGACAATCAAAGGTCAGCCTGTCCACGTAGACGTAAGTGCTCTAGGCAGCAACGTTCTAGAGTCCGCTAAGACTACTGGCTCGGGGCTGCTGTTCGGAGGAGTAGCCTCTATTCCTAGGGCTGCTAAGTTCTTCAGATACGGACCTACGCTGTTCGATGAGCCTGTGTTCCACGGAGACTATTGGGGAGAGATCGCTAAGGGCCTACAAGAGGCTCAAGGGGATCTGCAGGACTTCTATAAGCTGGCGGGGGAGAATAAGGTAGTCCTGGACGTAGCCCAGCAGTCTCAGCACGAAGCTGCTCAGATGGCTATGGGTACCGGCCTGGGCCTCAAAGCCAATCAGGTAGACTATAACCTCAGGGCTAAGGATAACCAGACTAGCCTCCAGAGAACGTTCCAGAAGGTCATAGACGCCTATACAGGCTCCGCAGAAGGGGCCCCTATGGAGTCTGGCCAGAACATTACTAATTTTGCGGCTGAGCAGAAATCTGCTGCAGCTGCTAGATCGCAGCTGGCTCAGCAAGCGGCTATAGACAACGCTAAACAGACCGTAGATGGTCTGCCTAAGATGAACGACGCTGAGATTAACCAAAGAGTCACGGAACAGCTAAACCTTAAAGAGCAAGCCCAGAAGCAAGACTTGGATCAGGCATGGGGGGACCTTAATGTCAAGCTAGGCGTTCACCCGTATGATGCCTACCAGCAAGATGCTAGCCTCTATGCTCACCCCGTAGACAGTACTATGAACTTCCAGTGGTTACCAGAAAATCTGTCCCTGATGAAGGAGTACTTGGCTAGGGCAAAGACTATAGGTAAGGTAGACACAGATATTAAGGGAGCTAAACTCAGGGCTATCCCTGACGGGTTCCTAATCAATGCCGAGCCTACCCCTGGCACAGATATTACGGAGGCTGATAAGGCTCTTATGGAGTCTATCGGCCTAGAGCCCCCAGAGCCCTCTGACGGGGAGTCTGGTGGACTCAAGATCAGTGAGAAGCCCAAGCCCATGTGGGCTGTCATAAGCGCCATTAAGGGCCTACGGGCTGGTGTGCGCCAAGACATGGCCAGAGCTAAGGGGGCCATACCCCCCGATATCCAGGACACAGCGAGAGTAGCTCAGATCCTGGCAGATAATGCTAAGGCCAATATGGCCGAGCAAGATCCTACGGCTCTAGCAGCCTGGGAGACGGCGGAGACTAAGACTCAAGCTTATGGAGATAGGTGGAGACAAGGTGTACTGGCTGAAGCGGCTAAGAAGAAGGATGGGTTCAATACTCCTGTTCAGTCTAATGCTGTCTATAATACTCTATTCGATAGTGGCATTAACGATAATCCTGCTGGGGTTCAAGCCCTGAACGATATCTCTGACGGGGATCCTAGTTTTCAGGATTCTATCCGTCAGTCGATATTCTCTATCTATCGTAACCACTACACCAAGAACGGTGTCCCAGACCCTAAGCTACACGCTAAGTTCATGAACGATATGAAGCACCCTATGGATGCTTTCTTCGGACCTGACGACATGAGTGCTGTAGATAGGTTAGGGACTCTAGGAGACGCCGTAGCCTCTACCTCAGCCGAGGTTAAGGCTTTCGAGAAGACGTGGAAAGAGTCCCCATACGGTGATATTCCGGCTAACTCGACTATGCTAGCCAAGGCTGCGTTCTCTAATGCTGACAGTGTGCAGGGTATAGGTTCGTTCCTCAGGAACCATAACCCAGAACTACTGGCTCAGCTTCAGAAAGACACAGCTATCCAGCTGGCTAGTCAAGTGCTAGGCACAGAAGGTAAAGGATTCAATAGGAAGGTTTTGAATGATGCTCTGGACACTGTAAAGGGGCGCCAGATCCAGGACATTATGGGTCCTGAGTTCATGGCTAATTTGAAGACTATTAGGAACGTTGCGTTCCATGTCCAGAACACGGTTGCGGGGGATGTGAAAGCTGATGACCCCCTCATCTATAGGATCATCAAGCTTTACACGGGTGCCTTTGGACGAGAGGCCAGAACGGTCCACGTCCTTAAAGGGTGGAGACAAAAAGGGGCCCAGAATCTTCTCTACAATATTCTATCGGACCCCGATAAGATGAGACAGTTTATGTCGAAGGCTCAAGCTCAAGGAGAGCAAGCTACGGCAGGATCTGTTCTAGGTACTATGGGAGCTTCTATACTTTCCCCAGACTTCGACGATCACCAGCCATCACAATAACCAGATACCTCCGTACTTACCTCTGGCTAGAGCTTGGTGGACAGTCCAGCATCCTCCTGACTTAACGTGATCCCAGCCTCGATGGTAATCTGCCCTCTTACAGTGGTAGCAGTAGGGGAAACGTAATCCATCGTACTCTAGAGGATACTCTCGACGAGTTAAACACACCACTATGTCACTGGCGTTAACTATTTCTAAGTTCCTGTCCTTATAACCTCCTGTCCATTGATACTTCTTAGGCAGAAACTCCTTGAAAGGTACGCCCTTCTTTTCGCACTCCTCCTTGGCCAGGATATCTATTCCACCTAAGTGGCACCCCCCAGAGACCACTAGATCAATCTTAGGGTGATCCATAGGGAATCCGAACATATTTCCAGACTCCCAATTTCCCCTCGTAGGATCTATGATATCTCTAATCCAGGCCTGAGCTATAGACCACTCTCCTGTTAGCTTTTTAGCCTCTACCCCTACTATCCCTACAGTTATCCCCATCCTTTTCCTCCAGCTAGTGCTATCAGACACACAGCCAGTACCACAATCCCTAGAAGTACGGCCCCCCAGGCCAGTACAGTCTGAAGTAGATCAATCATTGGTTACAGCCTCGAAGTAGCCACAAGGCACAAGAGGCCCGCCAGATAAAGAGCGAACGCAACCGCCAATATTACAAATATACCGCACATGTCAGAACTCCTCCAAGCACAGTTTACTTTTTCTCGCCTACTGCCTCGTCTTTTGGATCAGGCTTACTCTTTAGGATATTCTGTAACATTGGGCGAAGCCTATCGGACGCCGCAGCAAGCGCTCCTAGATGCCCAAGCAGGTTCTGGCATTGCCCAAAGCTTACATTGCCAGAGACTAGCAATTGACCTACAACTTTTCCGAGACGGTTATTATCTATCCAAGACAGAAGATTATCAAGCTCTTGGAGAGTACTGGGAAAAGTTAGGGTCTCAGCAGAACCCGCCGGTCCCACTTTGTTGGGGCGGACGATTTTCATCTCGTCCCGATGGAAACCATTTTTCTCTAGAGTTTCAAGGAGTTCGGTGAGATCGTACACACCGCTCTCTACCCAACCGCTTCCGTGATTATGGAAGAACGGTAGACGGCACGGAATTGTCGGTAGCTGTTTCATTAACCTTCTCCTCTTTCACTGGTGTAAGTGCCAAAAGTGCTTCATCAATAAGTTTACTAGCTCGATGCCTAGGGAAATCAGAATAGGGATCCACCACGGCATAGACGTAAGTCTTCTCGTCAAGCGAGAACTCCACGTAGAATAGCACTTTAGCTCTAACGTCTTCCCTTCTCTTGGCATATAAACTAGCATCTAGTATTCTCTTTAAGTCTCGTCTCTCCAATACTTGCATAGGGTCTCCTACATGAGCGATATAATTAAAGATCTAGGAACGGCACTGTCAACTGCGACAGCTGCGACACCTCTGGGTTGGCTTCAGCCAGTTCTAGGTTTGCTTGAGCGACTAATCCCGGATCCGGCGGCACGGGCGCAGGCACAGCTTGCCCTACTCCAGCTACAGCAGCAGGGGGCGCTGGCGGAGCTACAGGCTCAACTACAGACATCCTTGGCGGAATCCCAGACAAATACGGCTGAAGCAGCTTCTCCGACTGCAGGACTGTTTCGAGCTGGTTGGCGTCCTTTCGCAGGCTGGATATGCGGCTTTGGATTGTGCTACCAATTCCTCTTGCTTCCTCTACTAAGTTGGATATCTCAGTCTGCACATCTTCCAGTTCCTTCAGGTCTAAATATAGAGACTTTGACAACGCTGCTATTTGGGATGTTAGGTCTCGGAGCAGCGAGGACGACTGAGAAGTTGAGTGGTCTACCTTAGAATATGAATTGATGAAATATGATGATATTGCCAAAATAGGTTCTCCTTACTTCTTCTTGCCGTTCCAAATCTGATTGACTCTCTCGCTCATGCGAGACCTGGGCTCTGGTGGTAAAAACTCCAGAGCCCATTTTTTTGCAGCATCAGGTCCTTGAGTCTTGTACAGATGGATGTACCTAAGAGCCCATTTCTCAACTAGCTTAGGGTGTTCCTTGACAATCTCAGCTAGCTTAGCGACGGCCACTCTTACCTCCCTTCTTATGTACTCCGGTAGCGGGATCTCGGAAGGGTATAGATCCCCATTTACCGCACTCCTGACAGCTGATCCGCTGCCGCTTGGTGGCTGGGGTGACGTAAAATCCTCGTTTCTGGACACGTTGTGAGCCGCAAGCAGTGCATGAGAGATCACGAGTGTTAAGCAGCCCAATATGAGGGTGAGCAGGAACCAAAGGGCGTAGTTCGACATAGTTCTTGGCCAGTATGATAGCGTCTTTATCGCAGTGTTTAGCCACGTAGTCTATCGACTTCTTGTGGCCTCCGGCAGCTTTGATCCAGACAGGCAGCTCAAGGGAAGTCTTATCTCCGTGCCCGAGTAGGTCGCTGACAACCTGCAAGCGGTTGGAGTGGAGTCGTAGTCTCCTCTTAGCTGTGTCGTATAGGTCGATATGAGGCACGTTCTCAAGATGCTCGATCGACCTACCCCGACCCCGCCAATAAACAATCCTAGTGCTAACGAAAGGATGATCAAACCTCTTTCCGTAGTAAGTAACCCAAACGTCAGCAGTAGCAAGATATTTAGACAAATCCCGAACGAGAGCAAAATCATTGCCAGGGTCATTTTTCCACCCCTTGTAGTCATCTATGCGGAACGCTCTGAGGACCTTGGACGGCTTACTAGCGTCCACCACTGAGGCGGTAAGGACAAAGCCTCCATTGCCATTAAGCCCGCTCGTTTCAATGTCCCAACAGTAAATTTTAGCCATCCATAGCTCCTATTATTATTCATGGAGAATCTCCAAGGCTGATTCGATTTGGTCCAGTACGTCTGTAACATACCAATCCTTGGTTCTAACAAGTTCTTCTAACTCCTCTTGACAAGCTTTAAGGGTCTCGACGAGAAACCTCCGTTCCAGTTCTGTTATTTTCATCTTCCTCAATCCTTTGAGTCACTAAGTGCACGTATCCCTCAATATCATGCCAAGAATCGTGATGGTTGTGGTCACCGTTCAGGATTCGACCTATCTTGTGCGCCACCATCTCTAGACACTCCGTCTGATCAGGAGGTAGTCTGTTCCAGTTAGGAGAATCCCTCATGGCAGTCTTTAAGTTCTGTACTATCCTCGCGTGATCTATGAACGCACCGTACTTAGATCCTCGGGCCTTCAAAGTCGTCCTTATGTCTGTGGAATTATCCATTCTTCTGGTACCTCTTCTCCTACGTAGTACTTCAGTCCTAGTTTCGTGCACCAGTCCGAGTACCTCGCTTTATGTTTCTTAGTTATCCAATTGTCCCTTTGAAAGAGAAACCTCAGGTCAATTCCAGGATACGCTTTGAGAAAATCTTCCATTCTCGATCGAATTTCTCCCGTGAGCTTTCCTTTAATTTCGACCCAAAACCCTCCCACCTCAAGATCAGGCGTGTATTCCCTTTCGACGCTAACGTCCTTACTTCCACATGCTCCACAGAGTCCGCGATGTACACGTCTGGGGAACTTGAAGGTTTTTGTCTCGTAGCCATACGGAATACCTCTCTTCTCTAAGTCTGCGATTACTCGATCCTCTAATCCAGATCGGTGGTCCCTAGTCCGTCGCAAGTGGGGCAGATGTCTGCGAGTCTTCCGCTTGCGATTCCGAGACAGTCGGGGCATATACCGACTCTTTTGTGCCGAGGCTCCTTTCTCTTGGGACTGGTCTTGGCTTCCTTGCTTCTTTTTGGCCATCCTTGCTCTCTCTGTTTATTGTAGGCGACCATAACGGTTCATTCTGTTTGTGTTTCAACCTCGTAAGACGAGCTGTCTCTAGTGCGACCTCTTCTGGGTCTCTGTCTTTGTAGGGACAACCTTCTAGTTTCTGAGATTCCTTATACTTCTTGACTATCTTAGGCCATACCTCCTCGTCGTTAAGACCTTTACAGGTCGTGACAAAGTACTTAGCCTTTGAGTACCCGAACTTCCAGCATCCCGGCACATTGTCGGCCGAGTCACCAGAAAGTACTTGGCACCAGAACCATATCCTGGCTTCATCCTCCGTTACTGTTATAGTATCTTCCCATTCCCAGTTGTAGTGGGTGCCAGGGATCTGCACAAGGTCTTTATCATTCCCGATGATGACCACCTCTTTCCCTTGATTGTGCATCTCCCTAGCGGTCCAACTAATCCTATCGTCAGCCTCCTCACTTACAGCAACCATCGCACCCAGGGTATTAACGCAATACTCTCTGAGATCAGGATAGTAGACAGGCCTCTTATGCGTGTCCCTGTTGCCTTTGTACTTACGTATCGTGGCAATGGAATCCCTGAAAGTACCGCCAGTCGGGCTGAGATAAATGAACGGTGAAGTATCACCTGACCCTCCCGCGCCTTTAATGGCTTTTTGAAGAAGAGCGTTGAGCGTTCCTATAGCTTGATCAAGAGAGCCGACCTCCCGTCGGCTCCATATCCAGCCTCCACCACTTTCTACGGCGGCGTCGGCTTGGGCTTTGGTATCACAATGAGTGAGCCTAAGTCCTTGATGTTCCACAAGATATTTAGTTTTCTCGACGGAGAACCCTGCTCTGTAGACGAAACTATCTCCATCAATCAGTACGTACTTAGCCATTCAAGAAGTCCGGCAAAGCGGCTGGACTAGTCTCGTCCCCTGGGGGATTCGAGATCCATTGCTCCAGCATTTCCAAGAACTTCTTAGCGTTGGCTAAGATAGACGTAGACATTTCTACTACTCGGTACCTCCGATTAATAATCGCGTAACAAGTAGTGTCTACTCCTGGGACATCAGCGACCACCAGAGCGTAGTGCTCAGTTTCCGAAACTGTCTCGTATACCTTAAGATCCACTATTAGCAACCTCCATGTTTGAACACTTAGCGAAGAAGTCATTGGTAAGATCGTCTATCTTACCGATAACCACCGCGACGTTATCGCCGTCCTTGGCTAATTTGAGCAGCTTCTCACGTAGCAGAACATCTACTACAGTAATAGCTGCGTTCCTAGCGGACTGATACTGAATGCGAAGATCGTTCGCCTTATAGTAGTCGTCCTTAGCTAGATCCCGTAACTCCTTGTTCTTCCAATAATCATCCTTGGAAAGACCCCCGGAGTTGACTCGATATTCAGCAGTACGCACCTCAGGAACATCGCTAGAGGTACTAAGATCAATGCTCCGGATACTAGCAAGATCGACATTTGCGAACCCGTCCTTCTCTTCGTACTCGAACTCAATGAGGTCGTCTTTGGATATAGCCGGCTCGGCGGTGCCGCACCGGAACCACAGATCCTGATTCTTCAGTCGGAACGAATACAGTTTCTGCCCCTTGTACGTCGTTCCTCCTAGGTAAGTAACATATCCCTTTGTTTTCGTCATTCTTTTCTTCCTTTAGTCTAGCTGCCATGAACTCGCATATTGGGCAAGTGCTGTTTTCCTTTAAAGCCTCCCTGTAGCACTTCTTGCACTTCTTCCTAGGTTCGTACCTAGGCGTAAGCTCACTAGGTTCTACTGCCATAGCCCGTTCTTTATAGCCGGATACTTGTGGCAGTGTCGGAAGTGAACTTGAATCTTTTATCGTTTTCATATTTCTTTTCAGATCCTTCCCCCCAAAAACTCGAACCAGATTTAAAACCGAGGCCGAAAGGAGTAACAGCATTATACCCATATAGACGATCAAGACAGTCATATATTTCTTCTGTGTAACAGTATACCATCAACTCCTCTATTTTGTCAAGCTCCTCTCGACAAGCTTCGAGAACTCCTGAATCGTGAATAGTATTGCATATGAAACTGTCCATACTACCCATATGATGCCAAAGTAGAAGCAGGCTAAGCTGAGAAATATCAGCAGTAGCAAAAGATGAAATAGGGTAATTAAAGATAGCTGGAGTGTTCGTAATGTAGCCACTGCTGGTTATCTCCGTGTCCGGCCAATAGAACACAAGTCCGGATGAGATTTTAAGAGACTTAGTTTCCAGTACTCTGTAGACCCATCCCATTTGCATGTCATACATAACTCTATAGCGGTTTCTGAAAGCTTCGTAATAATCCCGAAGCTTCTTAGGACCGGATCTGCCCCCGTACATAGGCTTGAAAGTATGGGGTTTAGAGTCAGTCCTACTGAAGCCTGTAACGTGCGAGGTGAGAGAGTGGACGTCAGCTCTCGCCAGAATATCTGCGAGTCCAACCATGTCTCTACTGAGGTCAATTCCAGTTCGAAACTCAAGTTGCGGGCAGTCTCCTTCAGCCACCACCCAAGTTCCATTGCTAGCCCTAAAGAGAGTCTTGAAATCTCTCGGGAAGTTCTGGAAGTTAAATCCCCACTTAAGGCCAGTCGACGATAGCCGGTGGTTTCCTGCGACGCACTGGTTAAACTGGGCAAATACGTGTCCACCGTCTTCTTCGCAAGCTCCGACTAGGTTTTTAAGGATTGAGACCCTCTTCTTTAGGGGGGATAGCTGCCCGTATAGTTTTTTGAATTTAGCTTGAGCTTCTGTTGTGGCGACAAGCTTTCCAAGTACTTCGTCCGCCGTAGAGGGCTTACCTGTAGCAGTTCTCTCAGGTTGGCCCCTGTAATCTCGAACTTCAAAGAACCCAAGCTTCTCATATACGAGCTCCCGCACCTGCTTAGAAGAGCGAAAATTAATTCCTCCGAAAGCTTCACCAAGCTCACCCTCAAGTCTGTCGTACTCAGTATTTGTAGACTTATATCGACTATATATTCTTTCTTCGTCGAGCTGCATTCCTCTAGCTTCGATGTCGGCAAGCATCGGTGATTGCAGGCATCGTCCGTAAAAGACTCTCTGAAGGCCGCTTCTAAAAATTTCCCCTCTTTGTTGAAGAAAGAGACTTTCTGTTCTTCGAACGTCACAAATGCAATACTCTCGAAGCTCGCGTTGAGGAATGCTGCTTGGGCATACTCCATTGTCAATAAGTGCCGACACATAGCGCAGCTTACCTGGAATTTTGTACCTTTGTAACGTAGCGTCAAGGGAAAGCCCTCCGTCAAATTTGCGGTTACCGGCGAGCACGAACTCGCCGATCATAGGATCGTAGACTATTAGTTTCCTAAGATCCACCCCAGCTCTGAGGAGCCACCCGAGTTCGAACTTTGCGTTGTAAGCAACCAGAAAAGAAGATCTTGCAATAGCCTCGTAAAGTTCGTTTTGTTCGTATTCATTTCCAAATTTATGTAATATGGACGACGAATACCCTGTGTGTAACGGATGTTCGTTTCCGATACTCCAAGCAGCGAGCACCACGTTATTGCCGGGATTAAGTGGGCGTCCGTGGTCCAGATTTGTAGTCTCAAAGTCGAGGACGACATAATCGTTCCTCCAGTATACGTCAGGATTTAGGTCTAGAGGGTGGGGCTTCCTTGCCAAATTAAGCTACCTCCTCGACTAGGCCGATTCTCGGATCGACCCTGATTTGGAACGAGTCGTGGATACCCCCGAGCTTGTTCTTCGAGACGTTGATCGTCCGAAAATTATATCTCTTGTCTTCATTTGAAGCTCCGATCCCCACAGCCAGGTCAATGGCTCCAGGAATCCCGGTTTTTGAAAAGTCAATGTCACTGAGTTCGAGGTGAGATCGGCCTTCAGCCGAATCCCCTGCTTGGGTAACTGAGACAACCAGGACTCCAAGACTTTTAGCGAGATTCCTGGCACCGATGGCAGCTTTTTCGAGGGCAACGACACGGTTATCATCTCCTACGTTAAGGTTACGAAGCTGGTCTAGAACTACGACCTGAGGTTGGTACTTATCACATAGTCGCACAATTTCCGGGTATGACCCCGGCGATAGTGGGGCTCCAATAAAGAAGTCGTAGTTTCGAGATTTTGCCAAGTCAAGGCTTTCGCGTGGAGAGCGCCTAATCTCCTCCTTAGTTCGTCTTGTGAGGCCCCCCACAAAGCGAAGAACCAAGTCAGGCATTGGGTCCTCGTTGCCAATGTAAAGGCAAGTTCTCTCTCGCTCAACGAACGAGCGTACCATGTTAAGCGTGATGAGGGTCTTTCCAATTTCAGGTCTAGCAAATACAAGGACGTGATGTCCTGGTCTCGCGCCTCCTTCGCACATCTTATCAAGCGTTGGTAGTCCCAGGGAAATTGTGGAGGAATCAAAGTGTCGCTCAAGTAACTCCTCGAGCCCAACTCCACGATATACGTCATTGCCGTCAACCCTATCATCTGGTACTCCTAGCTCTTGATATACCTTGAGCAGTTCATCGACTTCACTGCCCTCTTGGCGATTTGCGAGTAAGCCAGCGATCTTATCACCGACTCTAAATCTACGCTGTCGTCGAAGATCGCTGACAAGGTTGGGTACAGATATGGTCCCGTCAAGTCCAGATACGAAACCCTGAATGATTCCAGCAGTCTTAGGGCTGAGGACCTTCTCTGTGCAGCGGTTAGCAATAATCTCCTTGTTACAAGATCCTGCAGCCGGGTCTTGAGTGTAGTAATCCTCGATACTTTTCGCGACGACAGTGCCAATCGAGGAGAAGGCGGAGTCGTAACTGGAACCGATAGCCTCTCGTACCAGCTCATACGACCCCCTGCTTCCTATCATCGCCGATAAAATCTCTCTTTCCATCTACTGCCTCTCTAATCCTTTTCCTTGAGACGTACTTCAGGTCATCCTTAAGAGACCACACTTCTACGTTATCCCCCCATATTATACCAAATTTGTCCTTATATTTCATCAACAGATGCATGGTTCCTCGATCCAGGGCCAAATAAATGGGTCCGTTCCAGTCATTATAAGCCTTGATCTCATAGGCTCTCTCGAAGTCTATGAAGGTCCCTAAGAGGGCCACAGCCTTCATGCCGGCATCGGACACTTTCTTAGCGCTGAGCCAATCCTCAACTACCACTACCCCTGGGGCATAATCCTCTATGGGCATATCCCAAGAGATAAAAGGCTGTTCCGTCGTGGACGGGTAGTGCAGAGCCTTTATCGGCCTAATCCCTAGGTAGTCCCTGAGGGTCCAGCCCCGCATTTCCATGCTGGGTCCCCTGACCTTGTGGGCGTACATCTTCTTCTCCTCACACCAGAAGGTTGACATACGGTTCAGATTGATGCCGTAAGTATCCCTGAAGATCTCGACATCCGTATCCGCAAGGTCCGTAAGCTCGTCCTTAAAGAGCTTAGAAGCCTTCATAGGCAGAGGATCCTTCTCCTGGACGTGCTGGGTACCCATGAACTGGCGACCGTAGAACCGGCAAGTAGCCCGGAAACAGATGAACCTTAGCATAGAGCCTAGGTCTCGGCTCACCAAGAAAGACTTCTCTTTGGAGTCACCTCCTTTACATTTGGGACATATGCCACGGGCAGATTGCCCGGCATACAAGGTAGTAGCCATAGCTACTATTTCAGCAGCTTGGTCTGGAGTTGTGCTATACATCGTCTTCATGCTCGAGATCATCAAGGGCTTTTCCTATGACCTCATCTAGGTCTGGTTCGTAGACTCTCTCGTCGTCTACGTGAAGGTTTAAGGGCTGGTAAGACTCATCGTCCGAAAAGTCTACCGACTCTTGATCGTCGGGTTCCTCCGACGAGTCCGTCTGAACTCCCGGTAACAGAGGTACTTTCGTTCTCATTCTTCTTGCTCCTCAGGAATACGGTCCTCTTAGAGACCTTTTTGTCTTTGTGGGCGAACCACATAAAGAATTTCAGATAGTTATAGCTCTTGGGGTTCTTGCCAAGCTCGATCTCGTCTACGTGGTACCCCTCCTTACGTAGAAAGGCAGCCCAAGCGTCCCCTCCTCCGGCCTGGTGGTCAGGAGAGGCTTTTCCTGTGGCATCCGAGAACACCACAATCACAGGTAACTTACCGTTACCGGATTGCTTGAGACTCGTTAAGATGAGGTCCAACGCCTCCTTGGTAGGCGGCGTATAGAGACCAGTCATCTGGTAGGTCCCGCAACAATTCATCGTAGATGATACTTGAGGCATCTCTGTTTTCCTTTGAAATAAATCGCTTGACACATGTTAGTCAAGCTGATATAATATTTGTCTTCCATCCCCCAAGACAGTGGGGGAATAAAAGGGGGTTGATAAAACTCTTACTCTTCGCGCTGTCCACCCCAAGACAGCGCTCTTAGAGTCCGGCCTCACCCAAAGGCCGGACTCTCTTAAGAGAGATTAGGCTACAGCCTTCTCGGCTTCCGCCTTATCTACAGAACCTAAGGAATAAGCGTGAGAGGTTAGCATACCTCGAGCGTTATTCCTGAAGCTCTCGCTTTTGGTAGCGAGTGCTTCTTTATCGAAGACTACTACATCCGGAAGGAACAGCACCGTCAATCTTGACGGGTGCGCGAAGGTGCCGTAGGTCAAGTTGCCAAATATAGGCAACTGGTAGACCGTAACTCCGTAGCTAGGATCACGCTTGAATATCTCAATAAGAGACCCAAAGTTCCTCCAGTATGGGATGTCCCGGAGGTTTTGGTAGATAGTATCCGAGAACACAAGAGCTGAGGGCTTGTAGTGACCTGGGTCACTCGGGAAGATTGTATTAGCTCCCCCAGCAGACAGAGGGCCGAAGGTTTTGTTCACCTTCAGGCTAGCCAACCACTCCGTGATAAACTCTTTCTCGTTCTCCTTGCCGAGCTTCTCGAACTCTGTGGTCCTGGGCGGATCGTAGTACGTGTCGAGAGAAGTGCTGGTGGCGTCGCCGGCAAGCCCTTGAGTAGTCACCTCAAGATGGATGCGGCCTACCATCTTCGTGCCACAATTGTACTCGACGAACTTAGTCACGAGCCTAGCCGTAGCGGCTTTACCGAACCATTTGCAAGCGATAGACATAATTAATGACTCCCCGGATTGATTAAGCGACCTAAACAGAGTGAAAACCAACTAAGCGCTTGGCCTTCTAGGCCTGGGGCGGTGTTCACCTCCCCCACTACATAGTTCCCCTTCGTATCCTTCATCACATCCACCGCTCCGTAGTCCAGTTTCATAGCTTTCATAGCTCTGATTGCTAATTCCATAGCCTTCGGGTCGTCGGGGACCTCCCTCGAATATATCCACCCGTTCGAGTACGTCCTGACGAACGTTGTCGGCGCTTCGCTTATGTCGAACTCTTTGTACCGATTTTCGAGGACTCTTTTTTTCTCCATGTAGAAGGTCGAATACGTGTCCCCTGACCTCACGCACAGGACCCTGCATTCCACCCTCTTCGGGAAATACTTTGTGTAGACCTTGCACGACGACGGACCTCCTTCCCCCTTCTTGAATAAAGTAAGCCCCGACCCGCTGTGTCCGTGAAGGTTGTGATGGCCTATTACAGATGATGTTTTGTGCCACTTTAACGCTTCGGCCACGTCCTTAGTCCATTCTAGGGTCGCTATCTTAGCCTCTGATAGAGCTTGGAACGTCCTGAGCTTATTGGCGGCTACGGCAACCCGGCTTGCATGGTTGAGTACCCTGCACCTAACCGGCAAAACTTTGCCACATCCCCAATTAAGAATCAGACTAGGAGTCACGAGACGGGGCTTATCAAACTTTTCTGGTGTCCTTACGACCGCGTTCAAGGACGCCGCAAGCCTTCGCGGCGTCCCTCCCCTCCACGGGGATAAAATTACTTTCATTGCCATGGTACCCCCCTAATTAATTTCCGCCGAATCCAAGGGTCCAGGCACGAAGTCTTCGTCCTCGCCCTTATCTGGAGCATCCGGGAGAACTATCTTTTCCTCTTCTTCGTTCTCCAGCTTCTCAGCTATGTCCTGAGGAAGGGTGATGTTCCTCTCAGCCGCTATCTGGAGAGTAAGCTCCTTACAGCAAGTAGGGCAGACCATCTGCCTCTGAACATCGGTCGGCAGATCCTCGGGATTGAGCGGATGAGTCATGAACCCTACGTGACCCACGTCTGTATCCAGAATAGCTCCGTCGCACTCAGCGCAGCCCTCCTTCTGAAGGTCCTTCCACTTCCACAGAGAGATCTGACCGGCCCATCCAGGGACTAGGTTAACCGTGGGGTGCCAGTACTTCTTATTGTTAAGCTGAGTCTGGGCTCTTGTTCGATCCAGACACACCTCATAGCTCAGGATCTCCCTATTCGTAGTGGTCTGCTTTACAATTTCCACTCTGAGGACCTTGCACGGTAACTCCTCGATGAGATCCTTGTAATGAACCAGATCCTCTTTGTTTATGCCGACTAGTTTGATCGACGAGTCTTGGTCGAGTTTACGGGTCCCATAAATGTACCCATAAATAGTCTGTTCTCCATTCTTGTTTGTTCCGTGGTGGAAACTTCCTCTCGATCCCGCAACAAAGCTGAAATCTCCGTAGATAATGTCCCCTTTAAGGGGATGCAAGGGATTGATTTTGACGGCAGAATCTTCTGCGAGGGGGTCACTCCCAGTATTCGCTCCAGTCGTCCGCGATCCATGGGTACCTGCCTTCCCTGAACCCCCTTGGTACCCCTGGTACGCTTTTTTTTCTTCGTATTTCCTTGCAAGAGGCTTGTCCAAGCTATTCTTGGTAAGGTCCCAAGTATAATGGATAAACGGTTTCAACTCCCAGTAGTTCTTATCCACCTCTACGCCTACTCTATCCAGAGCGAACTTCAACATTTCCTTCTCGGAAGAGTAGTAGATCTGAGTCTTGGCCTTGTTCGCCACCATGTACAGCTCACGAGTCCCATCGTTACGGCAAATGTTCATGGTCTTGGCTAGCTGGTTGTACCACACCAGTACGTAGAAACCGTCAAGTTCGGCCAGGACGTTCTCCACCTTGTTCTCGCCAGCCATCAGAAGGGCGTAGGCGATGTGGGCGGAGTCCACCGGATGGTTGAAGTCGGTTGGCGTCAGCCTGAAAGCCTTCGAGCAATGCCCGTTGTGCGTCAGCATGACCGCTTCCATCTGCTTCTTGTCGTTCTCGATCTCCCATACAAAGGGGTGCGCTCCTTCCGTATTGTAGCTGTTCTGGTTGGTGGAATGCCTGGTATGCCCTAGACAAGCCCTGCTCTGAACCATGAACTTCTTGGCCCAGGCCCAATGACGGGTCTGGAGGAAGTCCGGCGAAGCAAGGTGAGACTTGCTGAACGAGGCGGCGAAGTTCGACTCCACCAAGCCTATACCAGTGCCGTCGGTACCTCGCAGAGCATTGACGTACAGTCCGTGCTCCATGAGGTCAATGATTTTATGATCAAAAAGGGCATTATCCGCTCGGAAAGCCCCAAAAAGTCCACACATTTCGACCTCTTCTTATTTGGTGTAAGACGCAAAAAGATACAAAGTGGCTAGACCCAGCTTAAAGTTGCCGTAAGGGTCGAGGCCGGGCATGATATCTGCGTAGTCTTCTTCAAATACCTCCTTAGTAAAGTCGAACGGGCCCTTTTTCTGAGCCTCTTCTATGATATCGCGAACAGAAAGAGTGTGGGTCACGGCCCATTTCTTGAGTCGCATCAATAGATTAACCCACTTGACGATCTTGTTCTTAGGCATGTCCACAGAGGCGTGCCTGAACTCGATCGTACCGTAGTCCCCTAAGCTGAAGAAGTTCAAGCCAGCGTACTTGTACTGCTTAGCCTCCTTCAGGCTACGGGCCACCTTGGTAGGGGCCTCTGGGAACATTTTAAAAACGGACATAGAACGGAAGTACTGCTCTATGTGCTGAGGATGGATGTACCACGGCACACAGTAGTTACACAGACTCCGCTCGTCCCCTATAAAGTCGTACAGGGCAGGCTCTACGAGGCAATATACAGCCCCCAGACGCTCTACTGTCTCAGGGAACTCCGTGTCCAGCATATCCAAATGGACGTGCAGGGAGGTCCTATAAGAGCCCTGAAAGCCCTTTGCTTTGGCTACCTGATCCATTACGTCTATGGCGTTTATAACGTGAGACCCCATGAACGGCTTACGGAACACGTACTCAGCAGAGCTGCCCCTAAGGGAGCCGTCGGCGTGGCAAGTAAAATAGTTCCTAAACTCCGTACCTAGTGCGTCCGTACCCAAGAAAGAGAAGTTCTGTACGTTCTCCCACTCGTACTCCATACCTACTTTGCACTTCGGGAGACACAGTAAAGGAGTATCTACGGCTGCCGGAGGATCCGGGGGGAGCCCCAAGATATCCCTGACTTTAAGATTGGTTTTCATTCTTATATTTCCCCAAAGTACTTGGTTAAGACGAGGTTGATGTAGGACGCAGACAGTTCGTTCCCCTTGTTCCACGCGGCTACGTGGGTGTAGTTGGGATGATTTATAGGGTCTCCTAAAAACAAGTAGAAGGCGTGATCTATATTACCCTGCAGAATGTGTCCCCTGCCCCAGCTAGGCATGACCATTTGCCCTACTGACTCGAACGCTCGGCCTGTCTGTTTGCTGTAGACTCCTAGTCTCCAGGAGGCTTGAGTAGCTCCTGGAGGAGCAGCTGGGTGCAAAGGCCCAAACTCATGACGTTCCGCTTTTGCTGGCTCTGGAGGATCTACGGTGATGTTCTGCGGGCTTACACGAGCCTCTCCGACTAAGAGTTTGCCAAAGAAATCGTTCCTATTGTAGAGGTGTATCTTCCTAGCCAGATCTATGGTCCCTATCTTTCTCCTGCCGTACAGCACGTCTCCTTCAATAAACGGGTTCTCTTGCACGAATACGAACCCTCCTTGGACATGAGCTGCGGCTCTCTTGGACCGTAGGAACGCATCACCGTCAGGCAAAGTGAGCTTATAGGAGGGTGTATAAATCTCAGGGAAAGCCTTCTGCAAGAAGTGCTGCTCTATCCTCTCATTAGTAGTCAAGTTTCCCCTGACCTCAATGTTCGCCGTCTCAGCGTACAGAGACTTTCTCCTGTTCGTGGCTAACTCAGGGTACCAAGAAGCGCACCCATCGTGGAGATTAAACAGCCTAGGCTTGAACGAGGAAATGCAGAAAAGGTACTCCCACCAAGCAGCGAACGGCACGCTCTTTTCCTTCCACTCCTCTCCTAAAGACAAATACTGGCCCCCTATTGTATTGTGGTCATTAGTCCCCTCCACTTGGTAAAGGCGGAACTTATCACTACCTGGGCGCAGCCTGTAGACCATGTAGGTCCCACGGAAGTAGTGATTAAAATCTTGCGCTGAGCAATCTTTGTACTTAGCTGCGCTTATGAAGTGTTCCCCCATAAACTACACCGCCTCAGGGTCGTCGCCCACATGGAATACGAAGTCGCCTGTGGAGAAGGTCTTCTTGAGTGGAGGAGGCTCTTTCTTTAGCGGCTTGCCAGGGAAGACCACAGTCTCTAGCCTTCCCTTGAGGATGTTCCCTGCGGACGAAAGTGAGTGGAACGCCCCGAAGGAAGCCTTGAACTTGTTCGATGAGGTTAGCTTCCTAATCGAATAGTCGGACATCCAAGTATTCACAATCTCAGCAAGCACTCGTCCATCAGAGCTTTTCTCCAAGAGAGCAGAGACTAGTGTCAAGGTGTTATCGAAGAGGTTGATGAAGTGAGTCCTATCAGATTTCGGCTGAGCATGGTGGCACCACCAATTATCTGGGGATCTCCACTCCACACCATAGTCCGTGTCTCTGTACAGTCCAGGGTGTCCATAGAACGGATATCGAGTCGTGTCCATTCTCTTACACCACGGGTTCAAGACTAGGAAGTCTAGGACCGTAACGAAAGTCTCCCTCGCCAACCCTTCGGGCCACGGATCGATGCCTACGTGAATATGGCCTCCTGCGAACCGGCTCGTCTTGAATCTGTTGATCTGAGGAGCGGTGCGAAGGCCATACACAAACTTGTCTGCTGAACACCCTATCACCATCGTGGCGGGGTTCATCTTGAGAACAGTTTTTGGAAACTGCGCGCTGGTGCCTGGCGCTATTACGTAGTTCGGGAATTTGGCTTCGAAGACTTCAAGAACTTTATCGATCTTCAAAGCCACTTGTTTCAAAGAATCAGACGGAACAACGTTGATCTCCACTGTTGCCCCATCCTCTAAATAGCCCCCCTCTTCACAAATAAGAACGGGGGCTTTTTTAGTGCCCCCGAATTTACCACACGCCGGCACTACGTGCCCAGAAGCCTCCTCCTGGACAAAGAACTCAGGATCAGCCCCGACCGTGATGTTGAACTTCTTCTTGCTTTTCGTCATTGGAAATCCTCGTTACTTCTTAGTGGCTACCCAGAGCCTTAAACCGTTCCCGGTAGTGGGACTCCGATTTAATTGAATCCTCTTGACCTTCCATCCCATCTTCCTGAAGCACGAAGCCCAGAACTCCCCGTTCTCGTAGTCAACGGCAAGGTCGTTGGCGTCCGTGAACACCACGTTAACGGCTCGGGCAGTAAGGTCTTTAAGAGAGTCTACGCCTGCCTTGAGTTGATCAGATCTTTTAAGAACTTCCTTCGTGTAACTGCCGGCAAGTTCCTCGTAAAATACGTCGTCTTCCGGATTCCCGAGGTTATACATAACGAACACACCGCAACATCCAGGGAGTTCGCAGATTTCGTTTTCTTCAACGAAGATCGGATCGCCTTTTGCACTGCCTTTTGTACCGCTCACGATTGATCCTTTTGCGCTCTAGGCGCTGTTTAAGTCGTTGATTTTCAAGCTCTTTTATCTCGTCCTCACTAATCCTCGGCTTAGCCATATCAGGCGGTACCCTCCGCAGCTGGAGTGAAGACGTGGAAACTCTTCCAGATTCCCTGATTGTACCCATCTATTTTCTGTATCTCTGCCCATTCATCGCCCTCCACAGTGGGCTGTTTCCATACAACGAGAACACCTCCTGAATGAATGTCAACGCCGATATCAGTAGCGTCCTGCGGTTGATGTATAGTCACGGGCTCTGACTTGTGAAAATAGATAGTGACTGCTTTCATGTTTTCAGTACCTCGGAAATGAATTGTGGATGCTTCTTCAACAATCGTCCGACAGCGCATTGCCGTCCTCGCTTCCTGCTAGGAACGTCTCGAGGGCTACAGAAAGCCCAAAAATCCTCTGTCAAGGCTTTGCCTGTTTCTAGATCAACTACGGTTGCCCTTGTAGCGTACAAAGGAGGATTGTTTTTGCCTTTCTCTGCATCAACTGCTCTAACGGCTCTGACCGTGTGGTCCGCGTCGTTACCATCATGAAAATGACGCACAACGATTTTCGGTTTCATGTGTACCTAACTCCTGAGCTTGACCATTAGAATGAAAGAATGGCCTGGACTTCGCCGCCCAGGCCCATACGGCCCATTAGGATAGTAGTGTCACCTTACGGTTAAGAAATAACCAGAATTAACGTTAAGGATTCTGTATAAATCGAGGGTACGGGTTTATCAGTCCTGCCTTAGATAAATACGTATTCTGAACGCAATTGTTAAATCGCCACCATCCCTCCGGTAAACCAATAGATAAAAGAAGGCCCTAATTAAAGGGCCTTATAGTGCAGGCTTTTCCGGGTTAGGTAGCCTGCTGACCTCCTCTCAGTCTTTACAGTCGAGCAATCATCGGGAGAGCGGATAACGGTGGTCGCTCAACGGGCCTTGTAGCGTCGTAGACGTGCGTCTCGACTTTATCAAGTCTGTTAGCCCGGAGCCAATCCTCCGCTTGTCCGCGATCAAGAATCAGGTGCACTTTAAGAGTGCCTTCATATGGCCGTTGGGGATTAGGCCAATTAGTTGTCAAATAAACGTGGTCAGGACCCGACTTTAGTCGGTAAACCTCGACGCTTCTTACTTGAAAAATCATCGTCGTTTGACTTACTTGCGAAATGCTCATTTGACGCCCCGTACAGCCAAATAGCTAAATTAGTGCAAGCGATACCCAAAGCTTGTTCAGCCTCTCTTATTAGTCTATGTTCAGAGAGTACAGGCTTTAAATACGCCCGTGTCGAGGCCGCCTCATTGAGGGCAGCCGCAACAAAGTTCTCAATTTCTTGCTTGCTCGGCAAGGTCTATAACTCCTTCAGGCAATAAAAAAGGGCGGGGCTCTAAGTGGTGGAGTGGCAAGAGGGCGGCCCCGCCCTTGAATGTGAATGATCTTTCAACAACAATCAGAAGAACATGCTTGGCACATGGCACATGTGCTTATTTAGATCTCACATTGGGGCACCTCCTTTTCTTTCTAGACCGATTTCATCGCTTACAAGGCTTAGACAACGAAAAACGGAAAAAGTTCCCGACAAGGAAACGCAAAGTGTAAATTTTGCGCCAATCCCAATACTCTTTGATCCTAAGCACCGCTATGATGCCTAGGACCAAAGGATACTCAAGGAAAGAGCTGCCCCACACAATCAGTTAACCACGAAGGGCTTTCCGTCTTTGAGAGGTTCTCTTAGTATGTTCGACAGAGCCATAAAAACTCCTCGGTGAATATGAAAAGAAAAAGGGCCATCCATGGCCCCCGCTGTCAACCAGCCTTACTCTCCTGACTCGGAGAACTCACCAACCTCGATGGTGAGGCACTGAGGGGGAGTGTACCTGTCGTCGTTCGCCTGGTAAGCGTTCTGTACCTCCCGTGTGTTGGCGTTCCAGGATTTTTGGAATTCCTGGCTGTTGTGTGGCCGGATGAGCACAGACGCGTTGTCCGGCATTCCTTCCAGAAGAGTCCTGAGCTTGCCCACGGTGATGTTCGTGGTGACAGGCTTGGACGCACGTTGAGCCGATGACTTCTCGTTCATACGGATATACTCCGAGGTTACGTGTGTAAAATAAGACCTCTTGCATGTTTTCACGGCACATGCGGCCGATCCCCCTTAAGAGGGGGAATTCTTTAGTGATTACCAATAGGAAGGGCGTCCGTGGCGGACGTGTGGTAATTCTTGACAAGGTAGTAAGCCACGTGACCCACAGCCGCCTTCTTGACTGGCGAAAATGTGGCCAAAGCCCCGTCCGACAAGCACCAGTAGTTGCACTCAAGGTCCAGTTCGGGGCTTACCGGCTTTCCGAACGTTTCCTCAAGCGTCAGCCTAGTCTTTGAGGCTTCTTCCCGTGTCTTGTAAACGTACCGGAAAATGTAGTAATCGTGGCGGTATTTGACGCGAACGCACCAGTAATTGCCGTGGTGCGTAACCTGAAACATTGCGACAGCGGACATAGAGCTATCCTTTCTATGCGTTGAAGAAGTCAGGAGTCTTCATTCCTGGCGTTACGGCCGAAATGATTTCCCCCAAGGAGATATCACGACCTAGCCGGACAGCCTCAGACTTGCGCAATTCAGCCAATGCGTTTTTGTCCTCTGCGGACATAGCCTGATAGGCTTTCATGACGTTCATACCTTCACTCATAATTAAGGTACTCCTAGCAGTTTTGGGAGGAAGTTTAGTATCTGGTGGCCATTTCGGGGGCTTATTTTTATTGGAACATTCTCGCCACACTAAGGCTTAGACTCTGTTTTAGGCAAAAAGTTCCCTAGGGTTCCGGTTCAAAAGACACAAAAAAAGAGGCCCCCAGGCTTGCGCCCAAGGGCCTCGAATCGTCTTACTCGCCTACAACGTCTTGCAACGTCTGCGGCTCGTTCTCGATCTCTTCGATAATCGCCTCGTCCTCTTCCGTGAGTGGCTCGCCAGCCGGATCATCGGGCAGTGCGTCCATGTAGGATTTGGCTGCGTCTGCCTTATCCTCGTCCGACATGGCGAACGCGGGTTTCTGGGCTGCGTCCCGCTCGTCGGACATTTTGTCCTTAATCTCACCGACTGCGTTGTTGAGGATCGCTACGAGCCAGCCTTCCCGTTTCTCAACTGCGGCATCGTTGCCGCTAACCGCGTCAAGGAAAGTCTGTATCATGAGATTCCACGCAGCTTGCAGAGTAGGCGACTTGATTTTGATTTCGTCCCTCTTGTCGCCACTGACGGCCGTGCCGGCTCCGTTTTGATCTATCTTGCGCTGCTCCGCTTCCTTCTTTGCAGCCCGCTCAGCCCGTGCCTTCTTTGCCTCGAATGCCCTAAGCTGTTGCTCCGTTCTGTTCGCGTCCCGGCGCCACAAGTCGAATCCTTCCGGTCCCTCATAGCGCTTTGAGAACATGTCCAGCCATCCGTCGGACAGCGTGACCTGATCCGCCCCCTCGTTCTTCACCAACCAGTCATAGTACTCTTGCATCTGCTTGGCCAGTGTGAACCGCTCAGTATATGCCTTGATTATCCGAGACTTGTACTGCTCGTAGGTCAATCGCTGGAGTCCTAATCTCCGAGCGATATCCCGCAGAGTCTCAATCTTAGCGGTAGGTTCCTCGACCTTGAGTGACCGCTCGAAGATTGTGCAAGCGTGGTGTTCCGCTGCTTCGAGTGTTCCGACGACGATCATTGAGCGGTAATCCTCCCGCTTGATCGGATCGGACTCGTCCGCCGGGAAATCCTCCTTGAAACCCAGAATGAAGTTAAACAGCGCCTTAAATGAGCTTGTGGCTCGCTTGGCGTCTTGCAGGATTACGTCTGCACCCTGCTTGATCCGTACCACGTCCAATTTGACCTTAGGCGTCTCGACTGGCAATGGCCCGGTCTGTGCCTTCTGGACATCCTGTTCGGCTCGCTTCTGGGCTACCGCTACTGCGTCCCGTCCCGGCTTGGGATTGGCCCGATTCTGCTGTGTCGTCTGAGTAACCATAAATCACCTCTTGTGTGTTTAGGCTTACTAGACAGACTAGACTACAAAGCGCCCCTATTATTCGTTGAATCAAGATGTTAAGACACAGAACCAGTACGCTAAGCCTACTCCGAAGATAAAACCAAGCGTGAACATGGACCATCCGAAAGCATCAAACCCAGCTACTGGCTTAGGGCACCAATGGTCTAGGTTACGTTTACGCCTATCCATGGCTAAACTCCCAGTGCAACCAGCGCCAATACCTGTGCCCGACCGTATCGTACATATAGCTCGGCTTGCATCGTACTGCCATTAGCGCCATGTTAAACCCGTACCTATCACTAGCACGGGAATACTCAACCAGATTAACAAGGAATGCCGTACGCGATACTTGCGCAGGCGATCTTAGCCAAATGACTGCCATAGCTGCCTCCTTAAGCGGGAGCTTAACCCGCGTTGTAGCAACGCTACAGAGGCGCTTTATGGCCTAGTCTGCCGTTCAGCCCGGATTGTTAAACAGTCTGCGCAGCCGCAAGGGCTGCGTATAGATTAGACCCCAGTTCCTCCTATAAGTTCCATAGTACATAGCCCTCAAATTGTAACCGATTGTGATGTAGACTATAGTACTCAATACCTAGGTATATCCCATACCGTGGTATGTGCCGCTATGCAGTAAGGATTTGGCACGTTTCTTGCTTGTGCTCCCTGTATCCTAGCTCTAGCTCCCACAATGCCGCGTACAGTGGTGCGTCCAAACCGCATTAGAGGCTATTACAGCGTACTTCGTTGTACCCTAGGGTTTGGTATTACCTAGTCGGAATTGTAGTTGTTACACATAGGGAACATCAATGAGTTACGTAGTATATCAGCCTCGAATTGTATAGTCTATCGACAGTTATTGTTTCATGTGCAATTCAATCTATCACTAGGATATCACCATTGTATCACTGTACTGCTGTGTGGTTCGTACTATCATGATGTTCTTAATACATCACGTATCTCCCGCATTGCAGCATTGGTGCGGTGCAGCAATTGGGCCTTCTGTAGACTATATCCTACAGCCGGGGCCACCGGGGGCCTTCTTAAGAAGTCCTAAGATGGGTCTGTAGACCATTCCCAGATGGGGGAAGAGAAAACGAGTCTACCCCCTGCGGGTCCCCCTACGACTCTAGGGAGGCTCAAGACGGGTCCTCCCGTCGGGCACGGGTCCCACCGTGGGAGGGGAGAGATAGGGGGACAAGTCCAATTTGCAAATAAAGTAGAGCATTTTGGTAGGAAAAGCTTGACTTTCCGAATACAACTATGTTATACTATATCTCGTAAGGAAAAAGTAATAAAAATAGCTTACTTTCTCCCGAAGGGCCTATTAGTGGGCCGGGGCGAATACACTAAGACGTCTGGGGCGTGGCCCATAGCGTCCAGAACTCTCAGACTATGATGCCTTGTCTAGCAAGTGATACTGGCTTACCTTGAGGGGTATCCTCTCTTGGGGTCGGATCCCCTAGCCGAGATAGTCTACTGGGAAGTAATACGTATCTACCGGGACTTACTAGAAAGAGTTTAAGGTTTCTAGTGGGGGCTGAGAGTAGTAAGGGCGGATATTGCCTAGAGAATCTTGAGGGAGATCATATAATTCTTAAACTAAAGAACCAATCTATAGATGCTGGTAGAAGAATACCTATGGTAGATGTACTGGATCTATGGAATTATACCAAATTCCTAAAGAGGTCTAAATCCTCTTACTCTCGCCCGAGGCGGTACCCCGCCACTTGCGGGTCCTCTCGCCCTCCGTCCGAAGCTTCCCTCCTCCTAGACCCAAAGGATAACCCTCAGTGGTATCCCACTCTAGCCGAGCTTCGGGCGGACCCTCTCTGGAAATCACTAAAGACTATACCTAATGAAAGCTATACCTAAGCGGGTCCTCCCGCTCTGCAGGTCCTACCTGCCCCTAATAATCTCTATACTTCTTTTAGCTAGCTGCTCTAAGGGTCTTCCTGGTCCCAAGACCGAAGCCGGTAAGTACCTCTTCGTACCCGTAGTAATGATCTACGACGATAAAGAGATCTCCGACATAGAGTTCTTACCTAAACCGTTCGACGATATGGGAGAGTGTAGATCTTTCCGAGATAAATTCCTCTCCGCCCTCTACGAGGCTCCAGAGAAGCCTGAGAACCGAGATTACATAGTAGCCTGTATGCCCACCCCTATTCTAGAGAAAACCGCTCCTACTCCGTCTAATGACGGCACAGAGCATAATAAGGACACCACCCTATAACAGGGCTTCAGCCCGACTTTGTTTAAGGACTTAAACGATGACTGCTACCAATATCATCTTTACCCTCCCTACCGCTAATACCGACGGTACAGCTCTCCCCACCTCCGCCATTACTGGGATCAAGGTAGGAGTAGGCACCGTATCGGGTAAGTATACCAAGTTCGTAGAGGACACTACCCTCACTCCGGATGCTAACGGTCAGTGTACCTTTCCCATCTCGGCCCTAGGCTTGGGCCCAGGTACGTACTTCGTAGCCCTCCAGACAGACTCAGTCTCTCAGGGAGTAGCTGAGGAATCGGTACCCTCTAATGAGGTATCGTTCGTCATTCCGCCTCCTCCGTCTGTCCCAAACCCTCCGTCTGCCGTCTCTGTAGCCTAATAGCCAATCTCTGGCTCTTTAAGTGGCTCTATAACTACCTTCACTGCAAAGACTGTCCTCATGCCTAGCAAATCTCCTAAACTCGCTCCTAAAGGAGCTACTTGTGCCCTCTAAATCTAAGGCACAACATCGTCTAATGGAAGCCGTGGCTCACGACAAGAAGTTCGCAAAGAAGGTAGGTATACCCCAGTCGGTAGGCAGGGACTTCGCCCGTGCCGATGACGCGGAGCACGGCATCCAACGAAGACACACTAAGGTAACTAATTATGGACAATGAACCCAAGGATCTACAGATCCCTGGCAAGACCGTAGGTCTCATGGCAGGCAACAGGGGTATGGAAGCCCACTCTCAGGGTAGGTTTGACAATCCTACCGAAGCTAGCCGGAAAGGGAACGGTCCTAGGCCTTTTATGGCCCACTCTGGACCTGACGTAGAGTCCCCCCTTAATAGGGGCCAGTTCTCTGCCAGGAACGCCCAGAGAGGCAATAAGTAGTATATGGCTAGCGATCCCACTCGCGTTTGCCAGGAGCAACGCTAATGGCAGACATGGTACTACCCCCTCCGGCTCCTCAATCGGAGCTAGAAGGGATGAAGATGGGTAAGGCTCCTATAGCGGAGCCTATCCCCAATAGTCCTATGGACGCTAACGGCCTAATAGAGCTAGAACGAAGACACGGGTCTGTCACTCAGCACCCTGAGTCTAAGAAGTTTACTAGACCTCCCACCATTAAAACCAGCTATTAGTAATGGCTAATCTTTACGTAACTGAATACCAGGGCATAGGACAGGTAGGGGCCGGTATAGATGGCTCTTCCTTCCGAGTTCCTTGCCAAGCCCCACTAGGGGACGGTACTCAGATAACCCAGAAGATCCTTATAAGCGGCTCTAGTACCCAGTCAGCGGCCTTCAACCGCAATACTAGGCTTATTAGGGTCCACACAGACGGTATCTGCTCTATCTTCGTAGGAGGAGCTAATCCTCAAGCTACGGTAGGTACGGATCGTCTAGCGGCCAACCAGACTGAATACTTCGCGGTTAATCCCGGAGACAAGATAGCTGTCATTGCCAACACGTAATGGCCAAGAAGCCTATGCCTCCTAGGTATATAGCTGTGCCGTTCTTAGGTCCCGGTCCTATCCTCACTATAGGCAACCCGGTCCTTACGGCTACTACTATCTCATCTAGCGAGATAGATCTATCTATAGCGTACTCCGGCCCTCCTAACGCCATATCGTACGCTTTTGAGTCAGCTACGCAGGTTGGAGGACCTTTCCTACCCCTCTCCTCTTCTGCCTCTCCGTCTTTCAAGAACACCGGCCTCACTCCCAATTCCCAGTTCTTCTACAGAGCTAGGGTCCAGGCAGCTGACGGTAGATTCTCGAACTTCTCGAACATAGTCTCGGCCACTACTCTTCAGAGTGCTCCTAGCGCTCCTTTAAACCTAAACGTCACTGTCGCCTCCTCGTCAGAGATAGATCTCACTTGGACAGCCGTATCCGGGGCTACCTCTTATAACATATATCAGAACGGTGTATTGGAAACTACGGGAGTCCTTACTCCGTCCTTTAGTGACACAACTTTAAGCCCCAGTACTCTCTACACTTATAATGTTACTGCGATTAATCAGTTCGGGGAATCTCCTCAATCAGCTCCTGCCTCAGGCACTACACCGAGCGCAGGTGGAGGTGGAGCTGGTATCCCAACAATAAACTGGTCTCCAGGCCACTGGTTTGAGATAGGTGGCGTAGACTCTCTCCACTCGATCTCTGACTTCACTACGAACTCTCAGATTATGGTGAACATGGACACTACGAACATAATCGTAGGGTTCTCAGCCGTGTTCGACCTCGGGCAAACCGAGGGAGCCATGAACGACTATACGGCTTTCTTCAACAACGTTCAGCAGATGATAACTTTCTGTCAGAGCGTTAACCGGAAGCTGTTCCTGAACTTTAATCTTACGGGTAACGTAGTCCACGCGACAGTACCTAGCTACATGCTCAACAACTCTACTTACGGTAGAGTGGGAGCGGGTCCTGGTACAGCCACGCAAGGTTATCAGGGAGGTCTGTTCAGCGGTCCTTCCCCAATCAATTTTAACTCCACGACTAATAGTTCTCCGAATGGGTCAGCTAAGCTAGTACGTTTCGATAACGCTAACGTTTGCGCTAGAGTTGCGAACATGCTAGCTCAGCTGTATATCAAGTTCGGTAACCAGATATACGGGGTAAACCCGTGCTATTCTGAGATCGAGGACCTATCGAACATAGTCCCTGAGCTTACTAGCGCAGCTTTTACCGCTGCTTTGTACGGTCAAGGAGGCTTGTTCGACCAGATTAGGGCAGCTTGCCCGACCTGGTTCTTACTCACTACTCCGTCCTTCCTAGGACAATCAGACTACGATACGGTCTTTGCTTGCACAGACAGAAACAATGTCTCGGTAGGCTTATACGACTTCTGTAACGACGCTGCCGTCCGTACAGGAGGAGTCTTCAGAACGTTCCCCACAGTGGGAGCTTTCTTAGGCGGACAGTACGTCAACAACGTATTCCAGCCTGTTGCTGGTAAGATAGACCGCAGAGCCTTGTTCGGTGGACGAGATTTCTCCGCTCACATAGGCGACGATGAACTCGGAGCCAGATCTTCTAGTGGATCTACTACGGGTACGGTACCTCCTGCCAGAATAGGTGATGGAGCCCTAAATACCGCACTCTGGCCTATGTGCCAGAAGATGCAGACTACCCACCAATGGTGGTACAAGAACGTCTCTCAGGGTCCACTCTGCAACACTCTGGCTAGCTATACAGGGCAACCGCCCAACTACACTGACTACTCAGGCTGGGGAAACTTGTTCGGCTTCATTAAGCAGAATCCCACCTCTCCAGTAACAGCCTACCCCTCTACTTGGCCCACTCACTAAAATGGCAATAAGCGTATTTGGAGTAGCCGCTAATCCTGCGGATCTCTCGTCATTCAACGAGAACAGCGGAGCTTGTGCTATTACGCCCCCGGCGTCGATGACTTCTGGGCAACTAGTGGTCATCTTCTCCGATTCCATGAGCGCTAACGGAGCTAGGGTTCACCACATCAGCCAAGCTGGTGGGCAGACCTGGAACACAGCTTTCACAACTACTACAGCGTTCAATACCGGAGTCTTCTGGTGCCAGTTTAACGGTACGTGGTCCGCTAATCCTAGCGTAGCCGTGACTTCAAACGCTACTTCAGAAGGATTCCAAGCAGCTATGCTAGTGATATCCCCGTCAGGAGCTAGCCCCACTTGGAGCCTGGAGTCTAGCGGCACGAACACAAACTACGCCGCTCCGTCTTCCCCGTTCAACGTAACTACGTCCGGTCTTACTCCGGTCACCCAGAACACCATAGCCGTAGCTTATTGGTTCACCGGCGTGAGTGTCCTGCCTTCACCGGCCTATACTCTCCAGACATCTGGATGGGTAGCTCCCGGAGGGGCGGCTCAGTGGAGAAACTCCAACCGTGGAACCGTAGCCCTAGGCGTAAATCTTGGCACCTCTCCTGGTTCTCCTACTGGCTCTGTGACTACTCAGATGAGTGCGTCACAGGGCGGATGGACGAACATGATGATCTTCTCAGACGGTCTCGCTGCCAGCGGTGGTGGTGGCGGATTCGGTACTAATATACCCCCCGCACAACGTAAAAAGTACGTCTTCTACGACAACTACTACCCGAGGTAACTCACAGTGGAATTAGGTCTTGGTCAAAAATATAACGCTATCCAGAACTCGTTCTCGGTAGCCCAGAACGCGAGTGCAGTGGATATCGTTGCTATTACGGCCGTGTCCAACGTTCCCGTGGTTATCGAACGTATCGTCCTCACATCTAACGCTAACGCGGCTAATATCCAGGCCATATTTCTGGCACGCCGATCTACGGCGGGTACAGGCGGTTCGGCCGGTACTCTTACTCCAGAGCCTAACTCAGCCCCGGCTGCTAGCTCTACGTTCACGTTTAACGTGACGACCCCTGGTACTCTTAAGAACGCCTCAGATCCAGAGATCTGGCAGCAGTTCGCCCCTTACGAGTTTAACCGTAAGCCTGGTGGTCTTCTGGTTGTTCCTGGTGAGACGTTCGTTATCGCTGCCTCGTCTATTGCGGCTACTTTCACTGCTTCTGTTCATATCGAACTAGTCGAACTCAAGTAACAGTGATCCAGGTAGTTGTTCGTAATAGGGAGGTCCCAAGTGTCAGGAAGACTAGGAAGTACTTATCTTTCCTTTTTGCCCCCGTACACCAGGGATCCCCCAAGCCTCTCCTCACAGTTAAGGTTAGGAACAACTACGTATTCCGTACAGGCTGTAGAGCTAAGACTCTCCGGATTGGAATTCTACTTGCAGCCACTAGAAAGACAGCCGTCCTTCTCTACCGTAAGCTCCAGTGGCCCGAACAACGCTTCCCAGTGTTCACCCCACACAAGCGACCCATGAAGGCTTATGGCCTCGTGGTAGCCCCTCAGACCTCTACGGGTCAAGGAGGAACCGGTATGGACGTTGACCACTATCTCGGCCTATCATTCATTCACCTTGGTGGAACTCATGGATTTTAAAGAACATACGGACGCTCCGCACTTCATCTATCTAGTGGAGTGTGTAGGACCTGATGGTAAGGTCAAGTGGACTGAAGAGTTCCACAATACGGTTACCACAGGAGGCAAGAACGACCTTCTGACTAACTACTTCAAAGGCTCGGCGTATACCGCTGCGTTCTTTGTGGGACTGGTAGACAATGCCTCATTCTCTGCGATTTCAGCCGCAGACACTGCTTCTTCTCACGCAGGTTGGGTGGAATCTGTGGCTTACTCAAACGCCACTAGGCCAACGCTTACTCTGGGAACAGCCTCAGGAGCCTCCATCGACAATTCGGCTTCTAAAGCCTCCTTCTCGATTAACGCCACAGCTACCATCAACGGAGCTTTCACTATCACGAATAGCACCAAGAGTGGTACGACAGGAGTGCTCTACTCTGCGGGCTCGTTCGGAGCTACTCGTTCCGTTCTTAACGGCGACACTCTAAACGTCCAAGTAACCTTAACGGTGTAACTTGGCTGGTGTTACCGCCATTGGTGCGCCTGTTCAGATATTCATTGTTCCCACAGCGGTACTAGGGGCAGGAGTCCACGGTCCTTTCTCTTCTCCACAAATGGGAGGATCTTACTCACGGTACCAAATACAGATTACACCTGGGCCTAGTTGGCCGGCTACTGGTGATGTTCTTACAGTATTCGTAGAAGCTAGTACAGACGGGGTAACGTGGAAACCTGATGCTCAAGTAACTTTTGGTGGTGGTACTTGGACAGATAAGTCTGGAGCTACGGTAACTACAGCCCCTTGGGAAGTTACAATAGGCACGCTTAACCCAGGCCCTAATGCCATTAAGTTAACCACCCGTCCCACAGATTTGTATAGGGTTACCCTCACAGCGTTACAGACATGTGCGCCAGTGCTTAAAATGTTCGGAGTTCCGTGACAGCTTCGGTTTTACAAGAAAGACAGACCTCTAATGGTGGAGCTACCGTACCTTCGGTATCTTTGGCCTTCAGTTCTAATCTAACTGCTGGAAGTACACTACACGTTGTTGGTTCTCAAGGCCAAGCTAGCACAGTTACTTATACTTTCTCAGACACTGTAAACGCCTATACCTCTCAAGAGAAGTCTTATGACACAGGCAATAACCAGGGCATAGGACACGGAACGGCCGTTAATGTGGCCGCCGGAGCTACAACAGTAAAAGTTACCTTTTCCGTATCTTCCGCTTTTACGGCTCTATGGATAAGAGAGATAGGCGGAGTAGGCACAGCTTCTCTCGATGGCCACAATAGCGCCGACAATACTGGGGGCACAGGTAGCGTAACTGCCACTAACGCCAATCAGCCGGCACTAATAAGTGCGGTAGCTGTAGCGTCCAGCACACCTGCAGCGACTAGCGGCACACAAGATAGCTCAGGATGGTTGTTCGGAACAGTCACTAATTTTGGTACTAGCTCTCACCAGAGAATAACCACGACAGGCTCACAGAGCGCAAGCTTTTCTTCAACCAGTGGACTTTGCTCAGTTATAGCCATCTTTGATGAGTCCACAGGAGCAACTGTCCAGGGCATGCTGCCACAATCTTTCAACAGACTACTTTACGTTTAAGGACTAACTATGGCCGCTAATGGCATAATGTACACAGTAGCTTTCGATAACCAGTCGGTTACGAATGCGGCCCAGGATCTTATGGTAGTCGCAGCAGCGGCTGCTGTTCCGGTCCTTATCCACTCATGGAAGCTCACTTTCGTCCCCACGATTTCCTCGGGCGTAGCCCAGGATGTCAGGGCTCAGTTACGTACTCTCGTACGCTCTACCGCTGGCTCAGCGGGCACAGCCGTCACTCCTAGAGCCGTTAACCAGAGAAATACTCTAGCCGCTCAGGGCACCTATACGCAGCTTAGGACCACTCCCGGCACATCCGGTAACGTCCTTAGTGCTGAGCAGCCTTCTATCATAGTGCCTTGGGAACGAGTATTCACGGCAGACCAACGTATTCTAGTCCCTGCTAATACTATCTGGGCCATCAACCTAGAAGCTGGACTAGGCGGAGCCGTTAACGCCTCCTTCGAGATGTACGTCGAGGAAATCTAATGTCCGGTACGACCGTATTCCCGGTCACTCAATATATACCTCTTGGTCGAGAGGTCGAGATACGGCCCACCGACCATTCTGCCTTAATGTTCTTGAGGCACGTCTCGACAGGTACTACGTATAATCTCTCTATCACTGAATCAGGCAACGCTACCGATTCCAATGTCAATTTCCTCACAGCCCTCAATACACTACAAGAGAATGGATCAGCAGGAGATGTGGTTACAAACGTCCTCTCTGCCCTTAACGTACTCACCGAATCTGGATCAGCTACAGACTCTACAGATCCCCCCGGGTCTGTTTACACAGTACCCTTGTCTGAAGCCGGTTCAGTTACCGATTCCGTGGCTGGCGGATTTGTATTCCTTAACTCGCTAACCGAGTCCGGGTCTGCCTCTGATTCTCCCAGCAACACTCTCACAGCCGTTAATACGGTTTCTGAGGCTGGTTCAGCCAGCGATTCTACTGATCCTCCAGGATCTACTTACAACGTCCCAGTCACAGAGGCAGGCTTAGCCACAGACACTCTAGCCGCCGATGGTGGCCTAGGAAACCAATCTGGATCTGCCCTTCTAATGCTCTTTCACCATAGGCTACACTAATGGCATTTAACATACACTATGACACTATTAAAGTAGCTGGTGCTACGACTTCTCAGACTAGCCCGGACTATAAGAACGAGTGGGGATGCGGAGCCAGGATCTTCGTGAACATGACGAACGTAGGTACGGGTTCTGTAACCCTTACGTTCCAGGGCAAGGACCCTACTAGTGGTCAGTACTACAATATTCTAGTCGGGGCTCCTATAGTCTCGAACACCTTTACCCAGTACTCTATCTTCCCTGGGGCTGCGGCAGTAGCCAACTCCTCGGTTAACGATATCGTACCTCTTACTTGGCGCATTATCATGACCGCCAATAACGCCAACCCCACGACTTACTCAGTAGGAGTGTCACTGATTGGATAATTTACCCGCAAAGCACCGCGCCCATCTTTGGAAGAAGGGACAGAGCGGCAACCCCGCTGGAAGACCTAAGGGAGTCCGTAACAAGATTACCCTTATGAAAGAGGCTCTCGAAGGAGAGCTCAGGAGCCAGATTGGCCCTCATATGGCAGATGTTGTCATGAAAGCTATTGAAATGGCTAAGGACGGCAACGAAGCCATGATTAAACTGTTGGTAGACAAAACTGTGCCTACTACCAAAGCTTCTGAAGATGAAAGTGCGCAGAAAGAAAAGATCGTCATTCAAATCGGCAAACTGCCCGACCGTAAAGACGAAGAGATTCCTATTAAAGGAGAAGTTATAGATGGCTAGTTATGATTCGAAGGCTGCCAACAAAACTAATGGCGGGAGCAAACATCAACGCCAGTGCACGGGGGGAGACTTCGACAACACCCCGGGCCAGGTGGATATGAATGTAGACGCTAAAGTTCTGTTGTGCGCAACGGAGTCTGGTCCTAAAGGTCTAGATTCCATGGGTGGTTCCGAGCATCGGGGCCGTGGTAATTCTAAGAACTCTGGGTACTAATCATGCAAACTAACGCACCTCAGAGACGCCAGTACCAGGACGTATTTACTCAGATTGCTAGTGGGTGGGCAACCGCCTCCCCTGGTGCGATCGCGTCAGGTGCGAGCGGCTCTGTCACTATTACTGTCCCCGGCGTAGCCGCTGATGGTACTTGGGAAGTCATAAGCGAGACTACTAACGCCGCCAACCTGGCGGTGGCTGGTGTCCTTATTACTGGCACGGTTTCGGCCGCCAATACCGTTATCCTCACTATTGCCAACCTGTCCGGTGGTTCAATTACTCCTACGGCTGCCTCTAAGTATGTGGCTGTCTGCGGTAAGCTGGATCCTCGTTTCACTCTCTAATGGAGTTTAACCTCCACGAAGCTCAGCTAGAAATCTTCGAATCCCCGGCCCGTTTCAAAGTTGTTGCGGCGGGCCGTAGGTTCGGGAAAAGTCATCTAGCTGCCGTAGAACTCCTCGTACACGCCTTACAGGACACTAATAACCAAGGCTATAACGTACAGGATAAGGAGGTCTATTACATAGCTCCTACCTTTGAGCAGGGCAAGAAGATCATGTGGCCCAAGCTCAAGGATATGGCTGGGTATGCTAAGGATGGAGGTCTGATTGAATCGACTTTCGAGAATACTGGTACCGCTACTCTTATCAATGGTCGCAGGATATCTATTCGCGGCGCTGATAGACCAGACACCCTTCGGGGAGTCGGACTTTCTTACGTCGTCCTCGACGAATATGCCTTTATGAAGCCCGACGTGTGGTCCTTGATTATAAGGCCCGCACTAGCAGACGTAGAGGGAGAAGCCTTGTTTATCGGTACTCCTGATGGCAAGAACCACTTCTACGAATTGTGGAACGATGCTAATGGAAAGCTCAGAAAGCACGGATGGCAAGCTTGGCAGTTCGAGTCACTTAAGAATCCTAAGCTCAATCCTGACGAAATTCATCAGGCCATCACCGCTTCTAATATGTCCGTCGCTGCGGCTCGTCAAGAATTCGGAGCTAGTTTTAACTCGGGCGGAGGCATCATCCTTAAGGAAGAGTCTTGGAGATACTCTGAAGAGCCTTCCGAAGGACATTATTATATATCAGTGGACCTTGCGGGATTTACTCCAGAAGGGTCTATCAAGAAAGGCCAGCTAAAGATCCTAGACGAGCACGCTATAGCTATCGTTAAGTGCGGTACCTATGGATGGTGGGTCAAAGAGATTATCCACGGTAAGTGGGATACCCGAGAGACTGCTATACGCATCCTCAAGGCTTACAAGGACACTCGTCCTCTTAAGCTAGGCATCGAGAAGGGAGCCCTCAGAATGGCAGTGATGCCGTACCTAGAGGACGAAATGGCGAGACTAAGCGTCTATTTCCCCGTATGGGATCTGACGCCTAGCGGTAAAGGAAAGGGCTCAAAAGAGGACCGTATTAAGTGGTCCTTAGAAGGACGCTTAGAGAAAGGAAGGATATTCCTAGCCAAGGAAGAGATCCCCTACAACCTCTGGCAGAGAGCCTTGATTGAGCAGGGTAACGACTTCCCCAGTCCCCTAGCTCACGACGATCTACTAGATGCTCTGGCCTACATAGACCAGTTGCAGGACGTGGACTACGGAAACGGCAACTACGACGGGTTTGACGAGGACATTGAGATACTTAATGTCTTTGCTGGTATTTAAAGCTATGAACTACGTAAAGATACTAGCGGTCTCTGTAGACATATTCTTAGCCTCCATATTCTGGAACAAGCCAGATGTCACTATTTCAAGCCTGTGCGGCTTAGCCCTAAGAAAGGATCCTAACGTAAGGTCCTTTGAAGGGTACCTAGGAAGAATGCTAAATAGAATCCAAAAAGATCACTGTGAACACGCTATAGCTTCAGATATCATTAGAGCTCAAGGCATTCTAAAGGTCCTGTCATGACTATAGCAGCCTCAGATGTAAACACCGATCCACAAAATGTAGCTTCGGAAAATCTACCGACTAGGGAAAACGATGGGGAATTGGTATCTTGGATTATGTCCCGTGTCGTCCGTTGGAGAACAACCAGAGACTCAAACTACTTCGATCTCTGGGATCAGTATTACGCACTCTGGCGAGGGCAGTGGAACGCCAAACTTAAGCAACGAGAATCAGAACGATCTAGACTCATTAGCCCAGCTACCCAGCAGGCAGTGGATGCTACCGTTGCTGAGATGGTTGAAGCTACGTTTGGACGAGGGGACTGGTTTGATGTACGTGATGAAGGGGATCCTCAACTTCAGGCGCTAGCTGAGCAAGCCAGGGATAACTTATTGGACGATTTCCAAAGGGACAAGGTTAAACATGCAATCATTGAAACGTATCTTAATGGCGCGATATACGGAACTGGTATCTCTAAGCGCATCATTGAAGACAAAAGCTACGACTCTATGGAAATGGATTCGTACAAAAATCCAGTCACTAAGAGCCAAGATGTAACTTGTGTCTACTGGCAGGCCATTCCACCATACAACTTCGTCATTGACACTGCCGCTCTTACCATTGAAGACGCCCAAGGCGTTGCTCACGAGACTGTACGACCTCTCCAAGAGATCGAGAACAAGATGCGATCAGGGGAGTACTTTAACGTGCCCATTGGCTCAGCCTCGGGTTATGCCACCGGGATCATTGCTCGGGGACCGAAAGGTGAAAACTTCGAGGTAAACATCCTAGATGCTACTTATATCACTGAGTACCATGGGCTGGTTCCGGCAAAGTATTTCGACAAGCCAGAGGAAGATACTCCTCTTGCGCCGTACGCTATCGAGGATATCTCCGACCAGCGTGCCCATCCGATGGATATGGTTGAGGCCATCGTCGTCATCGCAAACGGTAACGCACTACTCAAGAAAGAGATTAACCCCTTTCCTAACGGGGATAGGGGATTTATTGCCTATCAGCACGATAGAGTTCCAAATAGGTTTTGGGGACGAGGAGTGGTCGAGAAGGCTTATAACAGCCAACTGGCACTAGACGCAGAACTCAGGGGCCGCATAGATGCTATGGCCCTTATCACATATCCTGTTGTGGGCTTCGACGCTACTCGTCTGCCTCGTAACCTCAATCTTCAAGTGAGACCCGGCAAGGCTTTTCTCACTAACGGCGATCCTGAAACCATTATTCGCCCCCTTCAGTTCGGTCAGCTTAGCCCGCAATGGTTCGAGCAGAGCGGAGAACTGGAAAGAATGGTCCAGCTGGCCACAGGTACCTATGACCCCTCTGACGGAAATCCAGCAGCAGGATCGAGCTCCGCCAGTGGTGCCTCTATGTCCATGGGAGCCCTCATTAAGAGGTCTAAGCTCACCATGCAGACAGTGGATACGGATTACCTGGATGTAATGGTCAAGAAGACGTATATAGCTTATCAGGTACTCAATCCTCAACGCTATCCGCACAATCAAGATTTTATCGTTCAATCCTCTATGTCCATTATGGCTAGGGAATTTGAACAGACTCAGATGACCAATCTATTGGCTATCGTTCCTCCTCAGTCTCCGGCATTCAATATCCTGCTCAAGGCAATCATGGAGAACTACTCTGGTCCGTCTCGACAGGAGGCTGTCCAGGCTATTGACCAGATGATGCAGCCTAACCCGCAACAGCAGCAGATGCAGCAGCAGATGCAGATGATCCAGATGCAGGGTGCTATGGCTGAGGTCGAAAAGCTTAAGGCAGAGGTGCAGAAGCTTCAGTCCGAGATGCCTCTCAATCAGGCTAAGACTATGGAAGCACACGCTAAGGCTCAGGCTATTCCTCAACAGACGGCTATCGAGGCTGCTCAGACGCACATTGAAGCCGTTAAGACTGGAGTTACCGCAGCGGAGGCGCAGCATGCCAGAATCCAAACAGGGCTCGAACACGCCCAGCACCACAAAGACCACGTTCATGACGTGGTTAAAACGGCATCTGACCACGCCCTAGGTGTGGCTAAGATCCACGCTGATATGGAGAAAGCTAAGGCTGACAGAGAACAGGCCAAGCAGGAGGCCGCTAAGGATAGGGCTGTAATGTCTCAGCAGGGCGATGCCGATAGGGCTAGCGCCGAGAAGCAGACCGGCATGAAAACTAAGGCCCAAATGACTAAAGGACCAGCTAAATAATGGAAGACCTAGAGAAGATCCAAGAGATAGAGAACGCTAGGATACTCGATAAGTACGAACGACTGTTCGCCGAGGAAGCCTGGAAAGACCTGGTAGAGGATATCAAAGAAAGGTGCGAGAACTATAAGCAGAGTCTCGTAATGAACCCCTCAGGGGAGAGAGACCTTTACTTCGTCAAAGGCTATGTCTCAGCTATGGGGTACATCATAGAGCTAGAGAACATGATAGCCCAGGCCAGGAATCAGTCCGCTCTGGAACAAGAGGCTATGTCTAGCCTACCAGGATAATATGGCACTTTCAAAGATGTTTTACGATTTCCACTGCGAGAAAGGCTGTGGAATATATTTTGAGGCAAGGGTCTACTCCTTCGAGAAGGAGAACCAGTGCCCTAATTGTGGCCGAATGGCCGCAAGATGTCTCGCTGCACCCTCCATTTGGTGGAGACAGATGGGAGTGTCTAACGACTTCCCCACTGCCGCTGCTAAGTGGGACAAGATGCAGAGAGAGAAGAACAGAAGCGATAAGGGTGGGAGAGCTGACGGTCAGCCGAACCTTAAAGAGTATTAAGCCCCGCTTCATTTTTATCCAACAAACGGTTATCACACCGGTGGAGCTATGATTATGAACTTGAATGCAGATAGTAACGAGCTAGATTTAGAATATAAAGACCTTGTAAAAGATCCTACTAATCCCGAGGCGCTTAAAATAGAAAGCGAAATCCCGGTACAGTATAAGGATAAGAGTCCCGACGAGTTAATCACCATGCACGTGAACCTGGAAAAGGTTCTGCGCAGGCAAGGGAACGAGCTAGGCCAGCTTCGACGACTCGTGGACCAGCAAAGCCAGCTTATTCTAAACCAGACAAACGTTGCTCCTAAGCAAACCGAGAAGAAGGCCCCCGAGATTACAGCGGAGAACCTTCTAAATGATCCGAAAGGCACTGTCAGCACAGTAGTTGAACAGCACCCCAGAGTCACCTCTAACGATCAGAGACTCAATCAGATGGAGCGGCAGCTAGCCCAGGAACAGTTCACCCGAGCTCATCCTACGGCTGTCCAGGACATCAATGACCCGAACTTCCAAGAATGGGTCACTGCCAGTCCTACCCGCTCAAAGCTTCTGATGAAGTTGCATCACGAGTATGACGTAGGTGCCGGCAACGAGCTTTGGGACCTGTGGAAAGACCACAAAGAGGCTAAGGAAGCTTCGGAGAACGCGCGTAAAGGCCGCGTAGCAGCCGTATCGACTGTTAAGAACGCTGGTGGGGAACCTACCGGTAAGACTATATACAGTCGGGCTAAGCTAGGCGAACTACAGTTACGTGCTCAAGCCGGAGATCC
>Ga0134125_10000692_pt1 | contig 44142 bp, 26 predicted proteins | sample KB31751_FD_96464 | JGI IMG/M metagenome (GOLD analysis project Ga0134125, IMG submission 96464) | Terrestrial soil microbial communities with excess Nitrogen fertilizer from Kellogg Biological Station, Michigan, USA - KB3-175-1 | ecosystem: Environmental > Terrestrial > Soil > Unclassified ...
GCTGCCATGGTCGAACGCTGGGTCGCCTCGGCCTGGCTGCTGACTGAAAAACATTTCCGGAAGGTTGTCGGCTTCCGGGACTTCTGGGCTCTCTCCGTCATCCTCGGCAGAGAAAAGGCTCCCAGCCTCTCAGCTCAGAAAGTAGCGTAGGATGTCTATGGCCGCCGGTTTCAACCTTCAACTAACTCCGGGACACGCTCCGGCTTCGCGCCGGTGAAGCCGTAAATAGATTGGTCGGGATCGCCAACCGCGATGATCCGAACCCCGACCTTCTTCATCAAGGACAGCACCATGCGGTGCAGGGGCAATCCCAGATCCTGATATTCATCGATCACAATAATTGGATATTTGGCCCTGATGGCCCGGCGGATCCATTCATGGTTTTCGACGAGGCGCAGACCCGTCAGGACGAGCCCGTCAAAATCGATGAAGCCTCTCTCCAGCAACAGCGCATCATAAGCTGTTACAACCTCTGTTTCGCGGGTGGGCCAGGTCTTCCATTCCGTGCTATCGCGGTCAACGATGGTCCGGCGAAGCTTGTCGAATTCAGTGCGGTACCACTTGGGCGGCTGGCCACCCAGCGCGCGTTTGTATGCCTCCTGAAACGCATCGCGGGATTGGGCCGTTGAAGCCACGACCAGTGGATCAGGCAGATCAACTCCAGCCATGCGGCCATAGGGCAATACCAGTTCGGTCAGACAGAATGAATGCACAGTCGATAAGAGCAGCCGGTCGTCTTCACCGACGCCGAGCTTCCGGAACCGCGTAAGCAGCTCGCCGACGCACGCGTTGCTGTAGGTGATGCAGGCCACGCGGCGAGGGCGCCGCACATCTTCGCCGAGAAGTTTTGCAATTTTGACCGTGATGGTTTTCGTCTTGCCGGCGCCAGGCCCGGCAAGAACGGCGCAATTACCGGCTGATTCGTAGGCGCGCCACTGGTCTTCGTTCCCGCGCAGCTCTTCAGCTGCCTTGGCGTAGAGAGTGATGGTCATGCTAATTTGGCCTTCATATATTCCAATGCCGCCGCGATATAAGGCGGGCATACATCGGAGCCGTGGGAGAGGAAGATCGAAGCGAGACGCTGCGCCACGCGTCCCTTTCCCAGGGAATCGATGTCTTTCAAAAATTGCTCCGGGTCGATCGATTCCGGGTCGGCCGCGAGTTCGTCGAAGCGCTCATGCATTTTTGTGTTGGTTGTCAGCCCTCTGATGGCTTCGGCGAATTCATCTTCTGCCCCGGCTTTGAAGAGATCGACTTCAAAAGTAAAATCATTCAGAAAAACGCCATGCTTCTTAGCCCGGCCTAGAACATCGGCGAAGGCGAGGGATGGCCATTCGTCTGAATTGATAAGGTGCACCATAATTTGGTTCACCACGCGATTTTTCCCGTAGGATGTGCCAACGCCTTCGTCATCCGGGTCCGCATCTTCCTGACTGACAGCTTCCCCCTTCGGATCGAAGTCAGTCAAGACTGCAAAGGGAATATCCAGGCCCGAAGGACCGAGCAGCTGCAGGTAAGGGGCAAAATTCGTTCCTGAGATCGAGCAGACCGTTATGCCAAGCGCGTCGAAATCCAGATCCGGATCATGAAGCTTCGCGAGCGCCGGCAACAGGAATTTCTCGGCGTCGCCCTCCACGAGAATCACCCCTTTGGAAAAGAACAGCTCGCCACGCGTTACGTCGATATAGCGTTCCAGATCGTCCCGTTCTTCCGGTTCGAGCTTCACGCCCCGCAATGACTTGCCGATCGTGTGTTCCTCGCCCGGCACACGGCGCAGCACGACGATGTTGGAGAGCGGCGCTACGCTGGCGACGTTGGGCGAGTGGGTCGTTAGCAAAATGCTGCGCGCCTCGCGCGGCGGCTCGGCCTCGGCGCGCGCCTGGAGGTAGTTTCTGTAAATGAGCCGCTGCAGGTGCGGATGAAGATGCGCCTCCGGTTCTTCGATGGCGAGGAAAGTGTGCTGGCGCTCGCCCTCATCCACGAGATATTGATGTTCCAGCTGTTTCAGGGCCAAATACAGAACATTGGCAGAGCCAAGGCTGGCTTCTGACACGCCGCGTTTTCCGGCGTCGATCATCAGCTGGAGGGCGCGGAGCAACCGGTCGGGTTCGGTCGGCACGAATCCCAAGGCCGTCTCGACGGCATGCTTGCTACCGACCATGGTGATCAGCTGGTCATTCACTTCATCCACGACAGATGAAAGTTCGGGCAGGTCCGCGATCTTCGACGTCGTTTTATGAACTTCACTCGCGATCGAGCTCATCGCCTTGGCGTCGATCGTTCTTGACGCGCGGTCGAGTAGTGGGCGCAATGGAGAGCGGGACCATCTCGCGAGGTCCGATTCGGCGTCGCGAAGAGCCGGGAACAGGTCGAGAGGCATCCACCGCCGCAGATCGTACCCGATGGCATTGTCGGGGCGATCGCCGCCGAAGATCACGAACTCATAATCGGATTCGCTCCTTGGGGCTTCTTTCAATCCGGGGAGCGGCTGGAAGCGATACGTGATTCTGGCGACCATGGGTTCTGGTTTCACCAGATGATCGGCAAGCACTGCGAGCAGATTTTCGCTCTTCTCGAAGTCACGGAACTCCACCGATATCTCAATTGCGTCGTCAGCCGTCAATGGACGCGGCAAGCCGTCCCAGAAATCATCCAGACGAAGACGGCGCAGGGAATCGGCCAGAGAAGGATCCAGGATCAGGCGAAGCGCGAACAGTAAATTGGTTTTACCGACCTTGTTCTCGCCGAGTACGACGGCATGTTCTCCCAGCCTCACATCCAGGGATTTGAAATTGCGAAAATTCTTGATAATGATGCGGCTGAGACGCATTCCTCACATCCTTTAAAAACGGTCATGTAACGATGCTCTTAAGTAAGCCAGGCTCGCCGGGAAAGTCCAGCTTTCGCTACGGCTGGGACTGAGCCGGACGCGCGGCGCGCGGTAAGCTCTGGCACTCAGCGGCCCGCTCAAGCCCAATGAGCTGAACGACAAGGCCGACTTGATGCGGAAGGACACTCATTCGGCCTACCTGCAGGGCGTTCCACACAGCACGCGCAAGTGTTTCAGCACCTATTCCTTCTCTCACCCCCGGGTGAAACAGGATGTCTACTGTCGAGGCGATCCCCAGTTTCGGAAAGCGCTCAGCGCCGATGCGTACGGCCTTCCGTTCATCGATAAGGGCTGACCCCGCTTCCTGCACGGCATAAGCGATAGTCGCCGCCTCGCTGTCATCGAGCGTGGAGGCGGCGGGCCCGATCACCAGTTCTTCAAAATGCCGCAAACCCACTTCGCTCAGTGCCGCGATTTCCACAAACCCAGCTGCCGCCAGCTCCTTGAGTCGATCAGCATCCTTCCGCCCGCGGGCGCGTCCCAGTTCAATTTCAGCAGCGACGATATCCACCGCGACCAGACGGTCAGGCAAGGCCCGGATGATAGCTGGAGCGCAACCCGTGGCTATCAGGTTAATCACCGTGCTGGTATCGGCCACAAGGGGAGGGGAGAATTCAGTCAATGAGGTTCGTGCCCCCGTCGGTTTCGTTCCCTTCGGGATCCTGGCTGGCGAGGATTCCGCGCAGCTCGATCCGGTCGAGCTGCAGAAGGCGCGCCAGCTGGCCTTCGCTCAGAATTTCACGCCTATAAACTTCGTATGCGAGAAGGTTAAGCCGCAGGGTCGTGGGGCGGTCTGCCTCGGCTTTGTGGTCGTCTGCGGCCGACAAATCCCCGAGAACCTGCCGGGCTTGCTCGTCGGTGATACCGCCATTGCCTTGGAACCAGTCCCAGGTCCCGCTCTTCACAAGAGAGAGTTCTTCCAGCCGGCGAACGATGGCTTCGCGTGAAACGCCAAAATAGTGGGCGAGGACGATAACATGCCTGCGCGTCATCCTGGTCGAGCCGGCAATCACCTCTTCGAATTTCTGCATCACGGCGCGCGCGGGCGTCAAAAAGGCGCGGCCGAAGGCGTTGGCATATCTTTCTTCCCGTGAATCCTCAGGCTCATCCCTATGCAAAACCTCGGGCCGCCTGCGCGTCGAGATAAAGTGTCCGCACTCGTGCCCTGCGGTCTGGTTCCGACGTTCGCGCGGATGATTTGCGTTGAGCAGCATGCACGGGCCAAGGGCATCGTCAAAGGCAAATAGCCCGGACACGCGGGCGTCGAGGCGTCGGATATATACCCGGACGCCGAGCTCAAGTTCCAGCAGGGTCACGATATCGGGGACGGGCCTGATGCCAAGGCCTAAACGCTCCCGCAGCTCCATCGCGTCATGCTCAGCTTGCATTCGTATATCGCCGGGCAGGAGCGGCCGCTCCGGCGGATAGTTGCGAACGCGGGTGACACCGAGCAGATTTTCCAGCTCGACCTCGGCTGCCGCGAGATCATTCAGCAGCTGCGCAGCTGCGTCTGCCCCGGTATCGCTGGCGTCGATCATTTTCCGAAAGCGTGGCGTGAGATCGACGTGAACAGCTTCTTTCCGGAGAATGGCATTAACCGACGTCCGATAGAGCTGCGCAAGTTGCCGAAGCTCGCTCATGCGCACCCGGCGCTGACCCTGCTCAATGGCGACTAAAGTCGTGCGCGCGACCCCAATGGAGTCGGCCGCCTGCGCCTGCTTGAGATTCGCGCTTTCGCGGGCAATGCGAAGACGTTCTCCGACGTCTGCAGGAGGAATTTCTTCGAGAGGCGTCATGATCGTCCCTTGATTGCCCAGTCAGCCACGAAGGAATCGGGCCCCAGTGAGTGCACGGAATTTCTCCATTCGCTCTCGTGTTTGCCAATGAGGCGGTCAAGCTTTCTCCGAATCCCTGCCTCCGGTTCACCCAGCGACCGGCTTAGCTGGAAGGCGGTGAGTGCGATGGGAAGCGCGTTTGCCGGCGAATCTTTAATAGCCGCAAGATGATCCATGTGCAGCGCACCCGCGATCGAGTATTCGCGCATCGCGCACGTTATTTTTTGGACAGGGAATGATGGAGCGGCTCCGCTCTCGAAGGATGATGCGCCGAGATTCTGCCACACATACGTGACATCAGATTCCTCAAGGCCAGCGGCATGCACGCTCATCCGCCGCAACATACACGCGGCGCAAATGCCGCATTGACGTTTCTTTTCGTCAACGCTCACTTGCCTTGTTTGCTGCCAGCACGACCATGTCCGCGACCATGCGGGCCCGTCGGCGCATTCGGTCACGAATTCCTTCAGCGTCTCAGCCTTTGTATGCCATATCCGGGGAAAGCGGAAGCGGACCTCGCGTTGAAGCAGCGCTTTCAGAAACGCTTCCATCCGTTCGCAGAAGAGCGGATGGCTGCGATAGTCCTCATATCCCTGGCCGACGGTCACGAGCGCGGGTCCGAGCGCGCCTTGCCCGCTCTCGGGCACGATGATGTCACTTGCTCCCGAAAGATAGGCGGCCAGGCCGCTGAGGACAGCAAACTTAAATCCGCGCGACCTGGCGCTGGACTCGGCAAACGGCCGCTCGTCGCGGCGTATCCGGTAGGGGACGGAGGTAAAAGGGTGGCGCTGGCGCGAAAGGGCTTTTCCATCCCTGATCTTCGATCCCAGGCGTACACGGATAAGCCTGTCTCCGAGTTCCCGTCCCATCAGGCCGGCGACACATCTTGAATCAAGGCCGTCGCTGAAAGGGATGACGGCCGCCGCGCCATCGGGAATGGTGAACTGCCCCTGTTGCGGTGGCGTCAGAAGCTCGGCGCGTCTATAGAAGGTGACCTGCCAGCGGTCTCCGGTCAGAAAGTCGAGGGCTTCATGCAGGGATTCAACGACATCCGCGGCCTGCCAGCGGTCCGGATCATGAACCGGGATATGCAGCTCAAAGTCCCGGCGCCACGCAAGGGCAGGGCGGCGCTGGTTCCTGTCGGCAAATTCAACGGCAGCGGCGATGAGGAAGGTGTCATAAACAATTGGATCCCATTTGGCGAGGCAGTACGATTCAAACCGGTCGGTTTTGAATTCAACGTTATCGTCGATCAGACATGGCAGCCATCCCCGACGGGTTCGCGCTCCTGGTTCCAAGACGTGAACGGCGATGGCAGGTGCTGCTGCGACAGATTCTTTGAGCTGGTGCATCATAGACTCACTCCGTCATCAATGCCTTGCAATTTCAGTTGGGGACGCGGAGACGCTTCGCTTTCGATTCTCAACATCTGCCTGGCAAGTCCCTTAATCGGTTCGGCGCTGATACCAATCGCCTGCTCGATTCGCTCGCGGACCCGGTGGGCGCGGGGCGCGGTAGATTCGCGGAAGTAATGCTCCTCGACCTGCCGCGCTCCGCGGCAGGCGCGATCGTTGAGGGCGTTAGTCAGAGCTTTTTCAGCGACACTCAGGCCCTGCTCGCCCGCTGCTGACAGCTGAATTGCATGATCGAGGACGACTCGTCCGATTCCGGATCCAGCGGTGGCTCTGAGAGCTCTTAATTGCGGTTCCATTTCATCCTTAAATAGGGAATTCTCTTGGTCGAGGCAGACACGGCGAAGACCGTTCAGGAAGTCCTGGCCCAACTCGGCGCGGCAATCCTGCTGGAGAGCGGGGACAAGGGCGGCGCAGATTTCATTCGCCGCGTATGAGTGCTTGTCGCCGCGCTCCGCAACGCGTTTCCAGCCGCGCCGCATGTCCAAGCTCCTGTGGGGTCCATCGCTCATTCAGACGTCACCTTTTAATGTCAGAATAATACAACCAAATAGCTGACAATGTCAAATATAGGCCGCGTGGATTTTCTTAGTTGATTTTTTCTGGTTTTTTTCGACTGTACTGGCCCATAAGGGTCGTTTTTCGACCACTCGAAGGTAGATTTCGACATGAGCCCGTGTTATAGTTTTTTTCGACTGTACACGAACAAAAAGCGTAGTTTTCGACGAGGCAGATAAGGTTTTCGACAATGAAGCTAGGGCAGCCTGCCATCACGATCTTTCAGGAAACGGTTATCCCGGGCGGCACAAGGCTGGCTGGGTGGGCAGCCCTCGCACATGCGTTTGCTATCGCTGCGCCCGTCAGGCGTCCCTGCTGCGTATCCGATCAACATATTCGTGACAGTCACCGGCAAGAAGGGGAGTGGACGATATTTGATAAGCGGTATTGGCCTGGCGATGACGTTGCGGATCATCTGACCTTCGCACTCCGTCACGAAAACATCGATCTGCTGATCCTCAAGCGGATCTTTCAGGCGATACCTCAAACAGAAGTCGAAACAATGATCCATGCGGCACCAACCGGCATTCCTGCCAGGCGCGCGTGGTACCTGTATGAGACCCTGACCGGCCGTGTTTTGGACGTTGGCGACGCACCCACAGCGCCGGCCATTGATCTCCTGGACACCAAGAAGTACTTCACCGGGAAGCCGCGCCTATCGAAGCGGCATCGTGTCCGGGATAACCTGCTCGGCAACGCGCGTTTTTGTCCTGTCATCCGCCGCACGACGGCTTTAGAGGACTTTCTGCGGCTTGATCTGGCGGCCAAAGCGAGGGAGACCATCGGCCGTACGGGCGCGCACCTTGTCGCACGCGCCGCGAGTTTCATGCTTCTTGCCGACAGCCGGGCGAGCTTTGAGATTGAGGGTGAGCGGCCGCCGCGCAACCGCCTGGAGCGGTGGGGGAGGGCGGTTATGCAGGCCGGCAAAAACGCTATCACCCTTGACGAGATAATCCGCCTTCACCAAATCCTGGTGGAGGATACGCGGTTCGTACATGCCGGCCTGCGCCCAGACGGTGTTTTCTTGGGCGAACGGGATCACGATGGCGACCCGCTGCCGGAGTTCATCGGCGCGCGGCCTGGCGATCTGGGCGATCTCATGACGGGGCTGCTGGAAGCAAACGCCCGCATGCGCGATGACGACGTGGATCCGGTGTTGAAAGCGGCAGCCACAGCCTTCGGATTCGTCTATGTTCATCCATTCCAGGATGGAAATGGCCGCGTGCATCGATGCCTGATTCATCACGTTCTCGCCGAACGCAAGTTCACGCCACCGGGAATGGTATTCCCGGTGTCATCGGTCATGCTGGATCGCATCGACGATTACCGGACAGCATTGCAGGCCCATTCCGGTCCGCTGATGCCCTTTATCGAATGGCGATCCACGCCGGAGCGTAATGTTGAGGTTCTCAACGACACGGCCGACCTCTATCGTTACTTCGATTGCACGGAAGCTGCGGAGTTTCTGTATGCCTGCGTCATGCGCACTGTCGAGCAGGATTTGCCGCGCGAAATCGACTATCTGCGCCGACACGACGAAGCAATCCGTCGCATCATGGCTACTGTCGAAATGCCCGATCGTGTTGCAGAAAACCTGGTGATGTTCATCAGGCAAAATGGTGGCAATCTCTCAAAGAAACGCCGCGACGGCGAGTTCAACAAACTCAGCGATGACGAAGTCAGCCTGATCGAGGGCATTGTCAACGAAGCGTTCACCGGTTTCTGAACCGGACTCCGGTTCCTGGCGTTGCTCATATAAGGAAAAATCTTGTCCGGTCAACGAAGAGCGTTCGCTAATTGCCTGACGAAATTAGTCTATTTGCGATTTGATAATGTATCTTACGGAAATTGATGTATCAGAGTCCGTTTATCTCTCATGTAATGACTCCCGGGTGCCTTTATACAGCGGCGACAAAAGAAACTGGATGGCTCTCTGGGAGCCGGTTTTGATCTCCACTGTGGTTGCCATACCGGGTTCCAGATTCTCCATCCGGCCATCAATCATCATTTGTGACCGGTCCATTGCGACACGCGCCGCATAAACGAGCTCCTGTCCGCGCGGCTCACTTGTCTCATTGAGAGCGCCGTTATCCTTCTGATCATTCGCCGGCGGGATCTGGCGGGCTATAGCGTCGTGTGATACCGAAAGGACCTTGCCGTGAATGAAGCCGTACTTCGTGAAGTTGAACGTATCGATTTTGATTTCAACGTCCTGACCTTCATGCACAAAGCCGATATCACGATTTGAAACCATGGCTTCAATCTCAAGCTTGCTGCCACTAGGCACAATGGCCAGCAAGGTCTGCGCCCGGTGTCACCACACCCCCCTCCGTATGGATCGCCAGCTGTTGTACCGTGCCGTCCACCGGCGCACGCAGGGTCTGGAGGCGGTATTTCTGCGTTGCCTGAACGAGTTGCTGCTGCAGGCTTTCGGCCTTTTGCTGGTCCTGCGAGAGCTCATCAAGATTTTTCTGGCGGTATTCCGCCTCGGTCTGCCGACGCTGCTGCTTTAAAGACTCCTCGCCGGCTGTGGCCTCGGCCAGACGCCCTTTCTGGACTTGAAGTTCTTCTTCGTGCTCGACGAGATCCTGCTCCGCCGTCAGGGTATCGAGTTTAGAGCCATAGCCTTTTTTAGAGAGCGTTTCCCGCATGTGGGCGCGCTCCTTGAGCATCGGAATGGATTGCGTCAGCTTGTCGATCGTCGCCTGGACGGCCTGCGTATTGCCCTCGTTCTGCGCGATCTGCTCATCAAGACTTTGTAGCTTGGCGCGGATCTCCTGCACCTGGCTGGTGAGCTGGAAGCGCTGCAGCGCCACGTCTTGTTCGGAGGCGCCGGACGGCGCGACGAAGTCAGCAAGCGGGTCTTCGCTCATTTTGATCGCCGCGTTCAGGCGAGCAATGCCGAGCTGCATGCCGGTCAGTTCCTGCTGCAGCCGGTCGCGCTCGGCCTGACTAATGGTCGTATCGATCTGAATCAGCACGTCGCCTGCTTTGACCGTCTGACCATCCTGCACGTGGATGGCGCGTACGACTCCGGTTTCCAAAGGCTGGACGATCTTCGTATGGCCTGTCGGAATGATCTTGCCGGTCGCGGTGGCAATGATATCGACCTTGCCGATACAGGCCCAAGCGATGGCCAGCGCAAAAAACAGGCAGATCAGCAATGCGGTGGCGCGGCCGGCCGGCGATACGGGTGTTTCCAGCACTTCCAGCGCAGCCGGCAGGAATTCAACTTCGGGATTGTGTTTATTGAACGATTTAACCCAGATGACGCAAGAGTCGCCGATCTTTCGCGCGGCTGGCTTTAAATATTGTCCGACATAGGAGGATGATTTCAGGCGGTCGAGATTGCGCTGCAGATTGCCTTTTGCCATGGTCAGCCGCCTTGAATCCGGAGCAACGAGGCGTAGCGGCCGCCGGCGCTGGCTAGATCCTCATGGGCACCATCTTCAACGACTCGTCCCTTTTCCATCGTGATGATCCGGTCGCATTGGCGGACGGCCGACAGGCGGTGGGCAATGATGATGACCGTCCGGCCGCGAACGATCTGGCGCATGTTTTCCTGAATGATACGTTCACTTTCATAGTCGAGTGCACTCGTCGCCTCGTCGAAAATCAGGATGCGGGGATTGGCCATGAGCGAACGGGCGATGGCGATCCGCTGGCGCTGGCCGCCAGACAGGCTGGTACCGCGTTCGCCGACGGGCGTGTCGTAGCCATGAGGCAGTTCAAGGATAAACTCATGCGCGCCGGCAAGCTTCGCGGCCTGCATGACCTGATCGATCGGTGCGCCCGGATTTGAAAGAGCGATATTTTCGCGGACGCTTCGATTGAAGAGGACGTTGTCCTGCAGGACGACGCCGACCTGACGCCGTAGCCAGCTGACATCGACCATAGAGAGATCGACCCCGTCGACCAGCACCCTGCCCGCCTCCGGCAAATAGAAGCGCTGGATCAGCTTGGTGAGAGTCGATTTGCCGGAACCCGACGGGCCCACAATGCCGACCACTTCGCCGGGGCCGAAGGACAGATTGATGTCCTGCAGGACGGCGGGGCCATCCAGCCGGTAGCGGAAAGTCACATGATCGAAGGAAATCGCCCCTTTGATCGGGGGCAGTGCGGTGCGGCCTGGCGTATAGGATGGTTCCGGCGCGGCATTCAGGATATCGCCGAGTCGGTCGACCGAGATCTTCGTCTGCTGAAAATCCTGCCAGTTCTGAGCGAGACGCAGGACGGGCTGTGTCACCCGGTTGGCCAGCATGTTGAACGCGACCAGCTGGCCGACACTGATCTGGCCCTCGATCACAGCCTTCGCGCCGAAAAACAGAACAGCCACTGTGACGACCTTGCTGACCAGCTGGACAGCCTGGCTGGCGCAATTGCCGAGATTGATGACGCGCAAACTCGATTTCACGTAGCCGGCGAGCTGCTCTTCCCAGCGCCGTTGCATTTGCGGCTCGACCGCCATGGATTTGAGAGTCTCGATGCCGACAATGCTTTCGACGAGAAACGCCTGGTTCTCGGCACCGCGGTTGAACTTCTCGCGCAGTAACTGCCGGAACAGCGGCGTCACGCCCATCGATATGACCACCAGAACCGGAAAAGAAGCGAGGACGAGTGCGGTCAGAAACAGCGAGTAATAAACCATGACCGCCAGGAAGACGAACGTGAAGAACAGATCGATCACGACGGTGAGCGCCGAACTGGTCAGAAAGCTGCGGATGTTCTCCAGTTCCCGTACCCGCGCGACGCTGTCGCCGACCCGGCGATTTTCAAAATACGCAATCGGCAGCGCTACGAGATGCTTGAACAGCCGGGCGCCAAGCTCGACGTCGATCCGGCTGGTCGTATGCGAGAAGACATAGGTCCGCAAACCTGTCAGCAGCGTTTCAAAGATGGAAACCGTCAGCAGGCCGATGACCAGGACATCAAGCGTAGACAGGCCGCGATGCACCAGGACTTTGTCGATGACGACCTGGAAGAATAACGGCGAAACCAGCCCGAAGAGCTGCAGAAAGAAAGAAGCGACAAACACTTCACCGAGCAAGCGGCGGTATTTGTGCATGGCGCTTAAGAACCAGCCGATGTTGAAATTCTGTGTCAGATCGGTCAGTCCGGCCCGCCGCGTGAGAAGAATAAGATTGCCGTCCCAGATAGCCTCAAATTCCTCCCGTTTCACCAAATGCGGGCGTTGCACAGCCGGATTCTGGACGAGGACGGTATCGTTCGCCACTTTGCCCGCAATCATGAAACTGCCATCTTGAAGACAGACAATGCACGGCAAAGCCGTCTTGCCAAGACGTTCCCAGTTGCTCTCGACGAGGCGTGCTTTGAGCTTCAGCTGCTTGGCGCACCGCAGGATGTTTAATAAATCTGCCCTCACGCCGCCCAGAAGATAACTCAGCTGCTCCGGGTCGGCGGCGATGCCGAGATAACGCGCGACCAGGACGAGCGACAGCAGGCCAGTATCGGCGATCGCGGCTTTGGGCAGATTGTCGTTGTCTTCCGCGATCATGGCTTGTCCCCGGGATTGTCTTGCGTATTTTGCGCGAATCCGGCCCACTGATTGTGGACGCGGTTATAATTCTGGGCCGGATCGTAAATCGTGACCGGGAGATGCAGGGATTCTGCCGTCAATTCCCCGATGGCGGCGCGCAGTTCCAGCAGCGCCAGCGCCTCATCATGTTCAGCCTTCACGAGGCTGATCTTGTCCTGCAGCAGTTCCTGTTCGGCGTTCAGAATATCGAGCGTGGTACGCGTGCCGAATTTAGCTTCGGTCCTGACTCCGTCGAGCGCATCGGAGGCCGCGTCAACCACTTCACCAAAGCCTTTAACGGCGGCCTGCGCGGTGGTGAAAGCCTCCCATGCGTTCTGCGTGCTTTCACGAGTCCTGTCGCGTGCATCCTGCAACTCAAACTTCTTCTGGGCCGCGGCCTGCTGGGCCGCGCGTGTTTTGGAATAATCGATGCCGGACCGATATAACGGCACTGACATCTTGGCCACGATGCTGGCCGAATTCTCGCGCTCGGGCGACAGAGAGCTTTGATCGACGCTGTCGGTCAAAGAACCGACCAGATTAACCTGCGGCAGCAAGTTTCCTTGCGCCGAGATAATATCGGCGTGCGCGGCCTGGGCACCATAGGCGGCGGCGATCACGACGGGATTGTTTCGGAGCGCCAGATTAACAACGTCTTCATCCGTCTTGGGCAGGTCGAGGGTAAGATCCGGCTGTTCCAGTTGGTCCGGCATCTGTCCGACCACGCGCATATAGGTCATGCGGCGGCTGGCAAGATCGCCTTCGGCCTGGAGGCGCGAGACCATGACGCCTTTCAGCCGCGATTGTGCCTGCGCGACATCGGTTTTCTTCAGCTCTCCAATATGCAGCCTGTCCTTTACTTCATCGAGTTCGGTCTGCAGCACGGATTCCTGGTTCTGGTCGATAGCGAGTGTGCGCTGGTCCTCTACGACGTCGAGATACGCTTTGGCGGCATCGAGCAGGAGCTTTTGTTCGGCATCGGCGAGGTCGGCGCGCTGGGCCATGACGGCGGCCTTGGCGGACCGCACCTCCGCCACCGTGCGGAAGCCGGAAAAAACCGGCTGGGTGATCGTGAGGTTGGTATCGCGGGGCGTCACGTTGCCTGAATTCACAGGGAAGCCATTGCCGCTGGCATTCTGGCGGGCTTTACCGGCCTCGGCATCGGCTTCGATATCAGGCCGCCAGCCACCCAGGGCTTGCGCGACTTGCTCGTCGGTTGCGCGTAATTTGGCACGCTCCGCCTCAAGGCTTGGATTGTTATGGTAAGCGCTGGTCAGAGCGTCGGTAAAGCTTTCCGCGTGTGCGGACGATCCAGCGTATAGCAGCGTCATCGCAACGCACACCACGCTGCCGCGCAGAGCTCTCCCCCCGTACCACATAAGCCGCCTGCCCCCGCAGGATGATAATTTTGAGCCTTATGAATGCACGACCAGGTTGCCGTTGGCAACCATGGTCGCAGCATCGAGACCCGTGACTCCGGAAAGCTGGGCAATGGTCTGGAAGCTGTAAGTCGTGCCATCACCGTCCCGATCCACTTTCAGCAGATCGTTGCCTGACCCGTCGTTCATGGCGTAGACAAAGTGGGACAAAGTGCTGGTCAACGGATCATAGGTGGGGATGAGATCCTTGATGTCGATCGCATCGCCATCGCCCGTACTGAAGTCTGTTTTGACGTCAATATTGTTGAAGGCGCTGCCACTCAGGAACATGAAGATGTCCGCGCCACTGCCGCCCGTCAGCGTATCAAGACCGTCACCGCCGGTCAGAACATTGTTGCCGCTGCTGCCTGTGATCGTGTCGCCGTGCGACGAGCCGATGACATTCTCGATGTTCGAAAGTGTATCGGTGCCATCCCCCGTAGAAAATCCCGTATTGAGGTTGATGGTCATGCTTGAGGCCAGAGAACTGTAATCGAGCGTGTCCGTGCCGTTGCCGCCATCGATCGTGTCGTTGCCTGTGCCGGCCGTGATCGTATCGTTGCCGTCGCCGCCATTGATCGTGTTATTACCGCCGCCGCCGTCGATATAGTCGTTACCGGCGTCGCCATTGATCGTATCGCCGACATTCTCGCCGTAAATCATGTCATCACCGTCGCCGCCGTAGATGATGTCGGTGTTGTCGCCGCCATGGATGGTGTCGTTTCCATCACCGCCATAGATCGTGTCACCGCCGAGGCCGCCATCTATATAATCGTTGCCGGCGTCACCATAGATCGTATCGTTGCCGTCATTACCATAGATAGTGTCATCGCCGTCACCGCCGTGAATGATGTTGTTATTACTGGAACCGGTCAATGTATCGGTATAAGCAGAGCCGACGATATTCTCAATGCTGGTCAGCGTATCGCTGCCGTCGCCCGTCGCGGTCCCCACCGATAGATCAACCGTCACAGCGTTTGTCACCGCCGAGTAGTCGACCGTGTCGCTTCCGCCGCCGCCATTAATGACGTTATTACCCGAGCTTCCTGTCAATGTATCGTTGTACGCTGAACCGATCACGTTTTCGAAATTGACCACTGTATCCGTGCCCGCCCCGCCCGTATTCTGAGCCGATCCGAGATTCAGGCTATATGTAACAGCCGAGGTGGCATCGGCATAGCTGACGGTGTCCGTTCCTGCGCCGCCATCAAGTGAGTCATTGCCAGCGCCGCCCTGGATAAGGTTGTTGCCGCTATCGCCCGTAAGGGTGTCATTGTAGGCGGAACCGATCAGGTTTTCGAAATTGGATACGGTGTCAGTGCCCGCGCCCCCTGTGGTCTGAGAGCCGGCAATGGAGAGGTTTATGGTTATGCCTGAGGAGGCATGGGCATAAGTCAATATATCGATCCCGTTACCCCCATTCAGGATATCGATACCAGCACCCCCTTCAATCGTGTCGTTGCCGTCCCCGCCGTTCAGCGTATCGTTACCGCTACTGCCCGTCAGGCTGTCATCGAAGGCGGAGCCGTTGACGGTTTCGATGCTGGATAGCGTATCGGTATCGCCCCAGCCATCCGTAGCTGTTCCGGCCGACAAGTCGGCGACAATGCCGGCGGGATCGGAGCTGTAATCCGCCGTGTCGGTGTTGGTGCCGCCATCGAGCGTGTCGTTGCCCTGACCGCCGACAAGCGTGTCGTTGCTGCCGATACCTGTCAGCGTGTCGTCTCCGCCCAGGCCGTAAATGATATTGTTCGAACTTGTGCCTGTGATCGTATCGGCATAGTTCGACCCGATGGCGTTTTCAATGCTAATCAGTGTGTCGCTGCCTCCGCCACCTGTCGCCGTACCAGCGCCGAGGTCAACTGTGACGCCGCTCGTCGCGTCGGCATAACTAACCCAATCATTGCCGCTGCCGCCATTGAGCGCGTCGTTCCCGGCACCGCCTATCAGCGTGTCATCGCCATTGCCCCCACTGAGCGTGTCATCCCCGGCGCCGCCAGATAGTATGTTAGCGCTGCTGTCGCCCGTGATCGTGTCCGCATAGGCCGATCCCGTCACGTTCTCGATGTTGCTCAGCGTGTCCGAGCCGCCATCGCCGTCGTTGCTCGCGCTGCCGGTCGATAGGTTGACAGTGACGCCTGCGCCGGCAAGTTCGTAATCCGCCGTGTCGCTGCCAGCACCGCCATCGAGCGTATCGTTGCCAGATCCACCAATTAACGTGTCGTTGCCGTCACCGCCGGAGATTGTGTCATCCCCGCCCAAAGCAGTAATGACATTGTCACCAGAGTCCCCAGTGATGTTGTCATCGTAAAACGAACCCTCGACGTTCGTGAAATTCGTCAGGGTATCGTTATCGCTCCAGCCGTCAGCGGCGGTACCGGCAGACAGGTCCACAGTAACGGCGCCAAGGTCATTGCTGTAATCCACGGTATTAACCCCGGCACCCCCGTCGAGCGTATCGTCGCCGGCACCGCCTGAAATGAAATCGTCTCCTGTGCCGCCGGTGATTGTGTCGCTGCCGCCCATGCCGTAAACGATAGCGCCGTTCGCTCCAGCCGTAATCGTGTCGGCATAGGCTGAGCCTTCGATGCCACTGATATTCACCAGCGTGTCTGTTGTTCCATAGCCGTCATTGCTGACAACGCCCGTGCCGAGGTCCGCGACGATGCCGGCAGGCGCGCCGTCATATTGGGCTTGGCTGTAGCCCCCGTCGCCGCCAATCAGCGTATCGTTGCCGGCGTCGCCGTAGAGCAGGTTGTAACCGCCTTCACCAGCCAGAACGTCATCTCCGGCTCCCCCATGCAGAACGTCGTCCCCGTCTCCTCCATTGATCACGTCACTGTCGGACGTGCCGTAAAACGTGTCGTTACCTGCACCAAGCTGCAGGGTTAGCGGCCCAAGCGACGCGCTTGCGTCAATATAGTCCCCGTCGTCGGTAATGGTGTAGGTTTCAGGTGATCCGGCAAACAGGCTGGCGACCGAAACATAGACCCCGTCGCTGAATTTTATTGTCGAAAAGCCGCCCTGTCCTTCAAGAGTTGCGAACTGATTGTTGCTCGAATCGTACAGGCTGAGCAAGCCATCGACAGCGCTATAGGTGTAACTGCCGGAATCAACATCAGTGACCTGAAGAGCATTGGTTCCTTCACCGTCGATGATAGTCGCACTGTACGAATCCGTCAGAACGTAGGTGTCGTTGCCAGTCTCGCCGAGCAAGGTCGCATTTCCAACGCTATCCGTCAGAATGTCGCCTGTGCCGGAGCCGTACGATCCCGTGCTGTCTTCGAATTCCCCAACTGCACTAGCCACGTCACCCAAAGTGAAGGCCACGGGCGTGGTAGCTTCTGCCCAGAGAAAGAGATCCCTGGCAAGCAAGATAGTTGAGCCGATCTTGACGAGTTCGACACCGTAACCATCGTCAATCTGCGACACTTCAAAGTCTACGCCGCCGAAATTGCCGACAAGGCTGTCATCGACATATTGGTAAAACAGTAGATCGACTATGGGGTGTTCGCTTTCATAGTTTTCAACATCAGCGGTAACCTTCACAGTGGAATCGAAATTGGTCAGCTGAACATCGTCCAGTCCGGGCCTTGCCAACTCTTCGATAATGGTTTGGCCAAAACCGGTAGTGGTTGTTGAAAGATCATAAATATAGTGATCGCCAGCATCGCCACCGAAGAATGTTATTCCTTGACCGGCGCCGGGGCTAAATGTGTCAGTCACGTTCGTGCCGTAGACGTATGAGATATCGGTCAGGCTATCCTCGCCTAAAGCGTCTCCCGACCCTTTATCCACGACTATATGATCGGTGTCATAGCTGACATCGATGCCTTGGCCTAAAGATCTGTAGTCAACAGTATCGCCACCCCCTCCCCCAGTGATGGTGTCGTTACCGGTGCTAGCATAGAAAATATTGTTATTGCTATTCCCGAATAGATCGTCATCATAGGCTGATCCGATGACATTCTGTATACTCGATAAGCTGTCGGTGTCACCCCAGCCGTCCGTCGCCGCGCCAAGTGCGAGGCTGACCGTGACGCCCGCGGGATCGCTGCCGTAGTCGACGGTATTCGTGCCTGCGCCGTCATCCAAAGTATCACCGCCCGCACCGCCGCGGAGCGTGTCATCGCCGTCGTTACCTGTCAGCGTATCGGCGCCATCGCCCCCGTCAATGATGTAGTCCCTCGAACCGCTAGCGCCGGAAAGCGTGTCGCCGCCTTCACCGCCGAGCAGGTAATACCATCCATTCCAGTGATAACCGTCCGTCGGCGCGGTGATGCTGCCGGTCAGATCATCTTCAAAGCCGGGATAAGGATGTGACCCACCTGATGGCAAATAGCTAGATAAATCCGCATTTGCTATTCCCGCCGCCGTCAACAGTGAAGCGACAACGGAATTGCTATCCGACCCACCAGTTATGCCAGTCAAGTCAAAATCGATTTCGTATGTTGTCGCAGCAGCGTTAATTGCTTGGGCTTGCGCCAGCATAACGGCAAATATGTTGTCAGATGAAAGGCCATTGATAGACAATTCCGTATATTGCCGGTCTGATGGCGTTGTCGGGCTCGCTAAACCATTTGCGGATGTCGCGTTCGGATTATAATCCGTAACTATATCGCCGAATTGTACATAGCTGCTCGTCAGGCTGGTAGGCGTTTGAGAGGAGCTGTCGCCACGTAAGATTATTTCATTATTATTCGTCGGGTCTCCGTCTGGATCATAGACGATGTACAGGTGATAGTATGGGTCGCCTTCAACGACGGCCGGTTTTGTGGCTATGTACAGTTCGCTCATAATACCCTCCTCATCTGCTTTCGTCAGTTGTTACCGCGCTTAGGCAGACTGTCAAATCCGCCATTCAACCAGGCAGCCAAATCTTTTAGTGATTCATCAGCGGCCTTCAAAGCAGCCTGTTGGTTTTCGGCAGCGTTGCCGGACATAAGAAAGGGAACAGGGCGAATGCGGCCGGTAATGAGTCCGTTGAAACCCGAAGCGCGGTCCGCGCTTAATGGTTTCGGGAGAACTCGTTCCAGGGTCGGATAGACCGCCCCCAAGAAGATCGGGCGTTCTTGCATTTGGGCCGCGCCGAAGCCAAATGTAAGCCGCACAATCAATGTCTGCTCGTTATAAACATGTGAATGCTTCCCGTAGATATTGCGAAATGTAAGATCTGCCGAACGGATCCATTTAACTTGAACCCGTTGCTTCACGGCTTCGTCTAGCAGGCCTGTCAATTCGTCACTAGCGGCGCGGTCCAAGTTGTCGAAATCTAACCGCACGTCTGGTAAATCGTCAGCACCTTCATTCTTTCGGTCGAAGCTGTCACTGGCCCAAACGATGATCGTATTAACTCCTCGCAAATAGTCATTAGAAACTGCATGAGGGTTAGCATGTGCGGGAACGAATGAGAACGCAAGGACGGACACAAACGTAAGTGTCGCGCCTAACCCAGCTAGCTTTCTCACTGCCATTTCCTCCTGTACCGTTTGCTTGCCGCACGCCACATCCTGCCCGAAGCGGTGTCAAAGACAAGCAATTTATTTGTGGTCATAAGCGGCTGCGCCTTCTGGTTGCCGCCCATAATCCGGAGCGTGCGGGCGATTGTAGAAGTTGCGCGACCCTGCGGTTTCGAAGACCCCCTCCACTTGCCGCGAAAGCTGCTTTAGAACGAGAACCGATTTTTCTGTTTTACGCCATGTCGGAGGAGGAATGCAGTTGGCCATCATGATGAAACCGGCTCCGCGATCGGCCGCAGGACGATTAGGGAGCCGGTGTCGAGGCGTATCTCGCATCCCTTCCCGTCCCAGTGCTGATGTGCGAAGCCGATTTCAGTGAGACACGCATCGTCGTGGTCCGTCGTAAGGGCATACGCCCTGTGCGAGGGCTTGGAAGTGGGTTTGAAATCTTTCGTCGCGGACATCGCGCATTCCCCGGTTCGTGTTGCGGGGACGACGCGCTCCCCATGGTGATCGGGGAGTTAGAAAGCCCATCAAGAGAAAGGCCGCATGTGCCTTTAGGCCCGAAGGCCCTGGACATACACACATGCCTCCCCGACCGCTGGTCGAGGAGTGCATTGACGGCTGCACAAGCGCCGCTCTTGATGAGAGGTTTCTACGCCCCTGGTCGCCGAAGCAACCGTTGACAAGAGTAGAGGAAAGCCCGTCCTGGGGAAAGAAGAATTTGCGGTGAAGCTTATGTACAAAGAGTCGAAGGCCTGTCGGCCGGACATCGCCCGCGCAATCCCGACAGACAGCGTTACCTCCGAACCCGGCTGCCGCATCAAAGAATATCGAGAATGTGCTGCCAGCGCCGCAGGTCGCGGCGGCTCATTTTGGGGGGAACTTGTCCTTGATGACCTTAACGATCACGCCCTCGACCTGAATTTTCGAGAGATCGACTTTTCCCTTTTTCGGCGAGGAGATCGAGCGCGCCGAGTTCCAATTCAACCTTCTGGGCTCCGTCCCCTTTGGCGAACCAGTCGCGAATGGCCTGCATTAGCTGCGGGTTGGTACGGCCGATGTCGGCGGTCGTTTTTTCCACGAAATCACCGGCGATCTTGACGCGTTCGGGAATCGCCTTGGCGTTGTAATCCTTCACGCTGATGGCGAGAGCCGGCGTGCCGGCGAGCAAGGCCAGAACAAGAGTAGCGGCAGCAATCAGACGAGGCATGAATCATCATACGCTGAATCAAATGAATCAGTTACAGGAATCCTCGAAGATTTTTGAGTGCTAGACGGGCTCTGATTTGGGGCGCTGAGAAACCGTGGTGCCGGTGGCGGCCGGCTGGCCGGGAAACAGGATGTCCCCCCTCCCCGGCCCCGGCGCGGCTACCGCGAATTCACTCTTCAGACCATTTTCTTTCTTGCCGCCATCGGCGGCAGTCGCATAAGACGTTGTGTTATACGCACTGCCGTAATCGACACTGTACTGATCGGCCCCCTGCTTTTCGATTTCCTCCGCGCGCTTCTCGATACTGTCCTGTTGCTGCTCGTAGCGTCCGATTGCATTCTGTTCTTCTTTGATCCGATCTTTACGTTCTTTCGCGCTCAGATCTTCGCCATGCTCCCGTTGCGCACGGCGTGCTTCGATCTCGTGCCTAATACGCTCTTGCTCGTACCACCGACGATCATTCTCTGTCCGCTCCTGCCATGTCGAGGCATTCGGTTTGTCGCGGTGCTGCGCCGCCGCCTCATCATGATCGGCGCCATGCAGTTCAATGCCCTGCTCGTCGCGGTAGGTCGAGCCGTCCACATAGACGCGCCTGCCGTCGCCGAGCCTGATGGCGTTGTCCTCAATCTCTTTCTGGTGCTTGCGCAGCCGGCGCTCCTCGGCGTCGATCCGGGCAAGCAAGATGTCCTCGCGGTCGCGGATGTCCCGCATGGCTTGTTCGTAATTTTGAAGTTCCTCCAGATAGCGCTTGTGGCGGATTTCGCGCTCCCGCTCCTCCTGCTTGCGCTTCTCAGGGTCATACCCAAGCATGCGGTGGCTCGACGAGGCGCCGATTAATTCGCGGGCGAGCTCATCGGCGTTTTGCTTCTGTACGGCGGCCGCATGAAGGCTGCGGAGTTTCGGGAGATCGGCAGGTCTGACATTCGCTTCCGGCAGCACCAGAAGCTTGTCTTCGGACAATGCGTCTATGTCCTCATCTCTGCCCGTCATGCCCCGATTCTGAACGAGGGGCTATTAATAAATGGTTAACCGCACGAAAATTCTGGCCTCCCTCTCTCTACAGAAGGCTGTGCCCGTCTGTTGCCCGCGCTAACACGGCGCTAACACCATTGAAGGCCGACGGGCCCCACAACCGACTTCGCGGCCGACCCCAGCGTAATAGAATCAACTGGATAGCGCCTGATAAGGGCAGGTCGGAGGAATTGCTACGGTTTCGATTCCCGTTAGCGCTACCATGCTACCTTTAAAATCAATAACTTACATTTAAACAATCCCGGAAGGAACAATACCAAGCCAGTAGATTCAGTAGCTTACAGACGTCAAAATGTGTGACCGCAGCGCAGCCCTGAGCCGTGAACGGAAGGCGCAGTTTTCCGTACCAGCCAGTCGACACGTTGAAAACACAAGATGATCTGGCGTGCTCTGATGAATTGTCATTCCAATTAGGTCTGGTGAACTGAAATCAAGCGGGTGTTCTGATGAACGCCACGCCAAGCCGCCCACGCACATTAATCCTCGCGGCCGGGCTCGGTTCAGGACGGCCTTACTCCGTCGAATACCCAACCTGTTGGGTCCGGTCTGGGTCGGTGTCGAGTTCGTCCAGTGCCTCGGGTGTGAGCTCACTCCGGGCGAAGTCCGTGCCCGCCGCGGCACCGTTATGCCCGAAGGGGGGCGACGGCTGAATTTCCCGACTGTAGCCACTCGCTCTCCGCCCGATGCTGGCGGGTTGCAAACCGAGCGTTCGTCGTGAGTCCGGCCCGAAGAACCGGTGATCGAGGAAGAAGGCTCGGAGCACCGTAGTCCGGTTCGATATTGACGAAAGCCGCGCAGGAGCAAGACATCCAAGAGCCTCTGATCAACGCTGAAACGGATTTTAATCAGATCAATCCAACGTGCAATGCGTCTTGCCTGTCGCATAATCGTAGCTTCCCGATGTGAAAACCCGACTGTGTATCGACTGTTCTCCACTGCTGGTGCGCAGTGCGGGCGTGAAAACCTGGCTCGCAAACTGGGTCGAAGCTCTGAGGCTGGACGGGAGGGCGGAGATTCATACTCTCCTCGAACCGGCCGGGCGCGAACTAATCCTGCAGAGTACTCCGGCGTCAAATGCCGGAAGGCTCTTCCTCCTCCAGGCCTTTCGTGCACTGCCTGCGATCGCTGTTGGTCTGGCATCCGGAAAGACCGATGTGTTCCACGCTTCCAATTTAATCCGTAAAGTTCCGCCTCGCCGCCTCGCCACTGCAACTTTGCATGATCTCACCGCCTGGAGAGTGCCACAGTTTCACAAGCGCGAGCAGGTCCGGGCGGATATGGATTTCGCACGATGCATCCTGGCGCGGGCGGACGGAGTGATCGCGGTATCGGAAAACAGCAAGCGGGACGCGGTGGAGATTCTTCGATTGAACCCTGAGAAAATTCACGTCATTTATCCAGGAGTCGCTGAAGAATTCTTTCTCGTTACGCAGGATGAGACACGCACAGCGCTGGCCGCAGTAGGCATCCGGCGGCCCTATTTTCTGCTGAACGCGACGATCGAGCCGAGAAAAAACATCGGCGCCGCGCTGGATGCCTGGAACCTGCTGCCGCCCTCCGTTCGGAGCGAGGTGAACCTGATTGTTGCCGGAATGGTGGGCTGGAACTGCCGTGGCCTGCTGGAGCGGATTCAATCGATGGATCGGGAAGGGACGGGCGTCCGCTATGTGGGCTTCGTCAGCGCGCGCCATCTCCCGGGGTTAACGCGCGGCGCTATTGCCATGCTTTATCCAAGTTTCTATGAAGGCTTCGGGCTTCCCGTGGCGCAGGCAATGGCCTGCGGCTGTCCGGTAATCACTTCGAATTCCTCATCCCTGCCGGAAGTGACCGCCGGCGCGGCGCTGCTTGTCGATCCGCACAGCCCTGGGGAAATCGCGGCGGCGATGCAAAACGTCCTGACATCGGAAGAATTGCGCGGGAAACTTCGCGCGGACGGGAAATCACGGGCAAATCAATATCGATGGAAGCGGGCTGCCGATGAATCGGTCCGCTTTTTCGCCGCAGTTGTCGGCCGCGTTCCGCCAAATAGCGCGTGATCTGGCAGAATTCTACCTAAATGAAACACAAAACGTGCTAGGATGTACAAACGCCGAAACCGGCTGCCGGGATGATTCGGGTCCAGCTTCCGCCTCGATGTGCTTCCGGGTCCAGGTCTGAACCACGAAGGGCGTTGAACAATGAAACTGGCCGTAAAGTCGCTCCTGCCGCTGTTGCTCGGGTGCGCGGGTGCGCTCGCCGCTGATCGCCCGCTCGTCGTTTCCAGTGGAACCGATTTCCGCACCAGCATGCTGCGGCCGCAGCACATCGTGTTTCACGCAGAAGGCGGCGCCGGGCGGTATGCGTGGACAGTCGCGAACGGCGATCTGCCCCCGGGATTGACGCTTCGCGCGAACGGGCTTCTCGCCGGATTGCCCTCGGCAAGCGGCACGTTCGTATTCGACTTGCGCGTTGCGGACGGGCAGCACCGCACCGTTGTGCAGCGCACGACCATCGCGGTCTATTCGGCTTCTATGCCGGCGATAACCACGCCAGCCGACCTCGACTCGCTGCAAACGGGAACGACTGGTTCGTACGCGCTTGAAGCGGCGGGTGGAACACCTCCATATCGCTGGAGCGCCGAGGACGCGCTGCCTCAGGACTTTACGCTGGCGAACAACACTCTTCTCGCCCGGTTGAACTCGCCCGGCCGGCGGCAGGTTCGAATCCGCGTGACCGACGCGGGCGGCCAAACTGACGTTGAGACGTTCACGGTGTCGTCCTCGGAGGCGCTGATCGACAGCGATACGTTGACGCCCCCGGTTTTGGGTCAACCCTGGCAGCAGGCGCTGATCGCGACCGGCGGCAGGGCGCCTTATACGTGGGCGATTACGGAAGGGACTCTGCCCGCGGGAATCGATTTGAGCGAAGCGGGCGTGATCTCGGGCGCGGCCATTTCTCTGAACAGCGAGGCGCCTTGTTTTCGCCTTTCGGCGCGCGATGCGGAAGAGCGGGTGACGTCGCAGCGCGTCTGTCTCGAAGTGCGCCAGCCGGATGCCGCAACCTTCATCGCGTCCCAACCGCTTCTGCTCAGCGTAGGCGAACGGTTGGCTGCTTTACTCGCGGTCCCAGGCCGGTGGAACTGGCAGGTGCAATCCGGCTCGCTGCCCGCGGGCGTGAGCCTTCTCGCGAATGGGCAGTTGGCAGGGGAGGCAACGGCGCCGGGCTCTTTCAGCACGGTACTGGCAGCAAACGGAGTCCAGCAGTCGATTCGAATCGACGTATCGCCGCTTTTGATCGGCCCGCGTTCGCTCAAGGGAGTTGTGAACGAACCGGTCGCGCTGCATTTGACGGCTTCTGGCGGACGCGCTCCGTATGTCTGGTCGATGCCCGATGGCTCGGTTTTGCCGGACGGCCTCTCGCTGAGCGAGGACGGCGCAATTCAGGGGAGTACCGCATTTTCAGGCACGGTTCAATTTCCGGTGAAAGTGACGGATGCTGACGGACTCTCGCTCATAAAAGACGTGACGCTCGAGTTCGGCCGTGCCAATGCCGCCGGAACGAACGTTACGACTCAGACAGCCGCGGCTCTCACGATTACAACTGTCAGTCCGCTTCCGGTTGCCACGCCGAATGTGGCTTATACGCAGACCCTGGCGGTGAGTGGCGGAACGGGTCCGTATTCGTGGAGCGTCACCAATTCCAGCCTGCCACCGGGCATTACGCTTTCCGCGGGAGGCGTGCTTTCGGGATCGACGAACAGCTGCTATGTGGCGACATTCACCGCCCAGGTAACGGATTCCACATCAACCTCCACATCGAAAAATTTTGAAGTCGGGTTTGCGTGCGCCAATCCTTCGGCGCCTTCTTTCCAGGGAACGGCGCTGGGCGAATTTTCTCAGGGTTCGTTCTTCTCGACAAGCTTCTTCTACTCAGCAGCTGGAACTCCGTATTACACATTTGCCGTTGCCAGCGGTTCCACTCTCCCGCCAGGCGTTTCGCTCACTTCGGACCCCGCCGGCACTTTCTTCTTCTCAGGGACGCCGACAACGCCGGGTACGTACATTTTCTCTGTGCAACTCACCGATGGGGCGGCCCATATTGCCGTTGAGCCGTTCAGCATGGTCGTGTCACCGATCACGGTCACGACAGCGATCAACTTTTCGTTCCCCTACAATGCGGCAATCAACCCAGTAACGCTGAGTGCCACGGGCGGCACGGGAACCCTGACCTGGACCGTCGTGCAGGGCAGTCTGCCGGCTGGCCTTAGCCTTTCCACAACCGGAGTGCTTTCGGGGACACCGACGGACACCGGCAATACTTCCTGCGCGATTCGGGTCTCCGATGCGGGGGGACACTCCCGCACCGTGTCAGGCAACTTTGCGATTTCGGGCCCCCCAGTCACGATCAGTTCCAGCGGACCGCTCGTCACGTCACTGGGCCAGCCGTTTACTTTGGGACTCACTGGCGTCGGATCGGCCGGCGCGATTAACTGGAGTGTCGCGACCGAATCAACATTACCGGCCGGACTCGGCCTCGTTCAGGGCCAGGATTACAGCGCTCAAATCTGGGGTGTCCCGACCACGGCGGGAGTCTTCACTTTCTCGATCAAAGCGACGGACACAGCGAATAACGTCGGTCTCCGGACTTTTAGCCTGACCGTTACTCCTCTTTATGACGCCAGCGGAGATTTTGGAATCGGCACCCCTGTTGTCGGCAGGGCGTACTCGCGCCAGTTTCTGGTCGCAGGAGGAACCCCGCCCTACACTTTCGCCGTTTCTCCCGGTTATCCATTACCGCTGGGACTGACACTCTCCTCAGGCGGGCTGATCAGCGGTACGCCCACATTCCCCTATCCAGGCGGAACGAAATTCGCCGTTGATGTCAGTGACAGCGCGTCCCACATTGCGACATTCACCTACACCACGCCTGTGCAGAGTTTTTACATTACGAACTCGCCGCTGCTGCCAAATGCCACGACGTTCGCCACGTACTCGGCGGCGTTTGCCGCCGCCGGCGGCGCTTCGCCGTATACGTTCACTTTCAGCTATCCAACCACCACATCCCCGATTTTCTTCAATACGACGAGTGCGGGTCAGATTTCCGGCACCGCCGGGCCCGGCGAATTCGATCTGACCGCACGCGCCACTGATAGCAATGCCAACTCCGCTGGGCAGCGATTTTCGCTTTTTGCGACGACATCGCCGCCGGGCGCGCTCCTGATCACATCCACGAACGCCCTTGGTGAAACTTCGGCAGGCTCGCTGACGAATTTCACGCTCTCAGCAGCAGGCGGCGTTCCACCCTACACATGGACGGTCGCCAACGGCAGCTCTCTTCCCGCCGGAATGTCCCTCACTTCCGGCATCGCAGCCCCGGGCGTCACACCATTCAGTCCCATGGGATTCCCGGGTTACAACAACCTTTACGGCATTCCATCTGCCGCCGGAAATTATTCGTTCACTCTGCAGGTCGCGGACAATGCCGGGCACACGGCCAATCAAGCATTCTCCATGACGGTTTCGCCCGTCACGATCCTTAACGCGGGGCTCACAGCCACGATGGGCGTGGCATATACACATACTTTCATCGCGATCGGCGGGACCGCGCCGTATACATGGGCGCTGGCGCCGGGCTCTTATCTGCCGAACGGTCTCAGTCTGGCGAATGGCGTCATCAGCGGAACGCCGCAGGAGAACGGGACGCTGACTTTCGCTATCACCGCCAGGGATGCGGTCAACAACACACGGACAGTGACCTTCACGATGTTCATCAGTTCCGGCACCGCCTGCCCGATCAATTTCACGACGGATCCTCAACTGCCGAACGGGTATGTCAATCAGTCTTACAACGCTAACTTGTTCTTTGGCGGCTGCGCCGCTTCGAGCTTTAGTCTGGTCAACGGTTCCACGCTGCCGCCGGGATTGCAGCTTCAACCCAACAACATCGTCGGAGTCCCGACCGCGGGCGGCAGTTACACATTCGGAATTCAGGCGACCGACGCCAGCGGGAATCGCGGTGTGCGGTACTTCCGCCTGAACATCACGGGTCTCGTCAACACGACTTATCCGATAGCCCCGGCAACCATCGGCGGGGCGTATTCGCAAACGTTCACTGTCGCGGGCGGGACCGCTCCTTATACGTGGACGCTCTGCGCCGGGTCAATGCTTCCCCCGGGTTTGAGCCTGAGTTCCGCAGGTGTCCTCTCCGGGACGCCCACGCAGTTCGGAGGCTTCAATTTTTCGTTGTGCGTGGCGGACAACGGCTCGGCCACCGCGGCCTTTCCTGTCTTCGTTAATGTTGAACTTCTGTCGATCACTACACCGGCGGCCGTGCCAAATGTGACTGTCGGTCAGTCGTATTCCCTGCAACTGAATGCCGCGGGAGGAACTGCACCTTATACCTGGACTCTCGGCTTCTCGTGCGGAGGAACTTGCCGGTATTACAACAATCTCCCCAGCGGATTGACTCTGAATGTGACGACAGGGTTGATCTCGGGTACAACGACATTGACTTCCGGAACAAGTTACACGTTCGGCATCACGTTGACCGATAACAACGGGAACACCGCGTCAAAATTATTCGGCGGATATGTCGTTCCTGCCACCGTCAGCCAGACCAGCCCGATTGTTTACACCACAATAGGAGCGTTGGGTACGATCCCGGTCGGCCAGCCGTACAGCACTTCTCTTTCCGGGTTTTCTTACAACGGCCCGTACACCTGGTCGGCGGCGCCGGGATCGCAGCTTCCGCCGGGATTATCGATTCAGACGGATCCGACTAATCCTTCAGGATTCATGCTTGCGGGCATCCCAGCTGTTCCTGGGACTTATATCTTTACGCTTCGGCTGGTGGATGCATACGCCGCCGTTTCGCAGACGTTCAGCCTGACGGTTTCATCCCTTTCGGTTTCGAACAATAGCGGTTTGCCCAACGCTATCGTGGGGGCCGCTTATACAAGCACGCTGACGGGTCTGGGCGGAGTGGCACCCTATCGATGGTCGACATTACCCGGCTACCCGCTTCCGGCTGGACTGAGCCTCAGCTCCGCGGGTGTCTTGTCCGGCACTCCGACAGAGAGCGGGGGCTTTTATCTTCGGGTTCTCCTTAGCGACTCTGCGGGAACCTTAGTTCCCGTCTTCGCTTACTTGTTCATCCAGAGCGGAACCCCTGTGGTGCTGGGGATCAGTGGTCCTTACCCGATGCCCAGCGCGTTCGTGCAGCAGGAGTACAACCAGACGTTCCAGTTCTCCGGCGGCACCGGCCCGTACACTTATAGCCTTTTCAGCGGCACGCTGCCGCCCGGCATGCAGCTTCTGCCCGGGGCACTTCCCGGCACATCCGCGAGCCTTTGGGGCGCGCCCACGACGGCCGGAACTTACACATTCACGATCAAGGTCACCGACAGCGCCGGCAATACCGGCTACCGGACGCCGGTAGTGACGGTAAGTCCTCTGGCCAATGCCGTTCCGGCGCTGCCCAACGGCTCGGTAGGCGTGGCCTATTCACAGCAGCTGTCGGTCGTGGGAGCGGCGGGCCCGTATACGTGGTCTCTTCTGCGGGGCCCTTATCCCATCAGCCCCAACTGCCCCGGCTGCACTCCGAATTACAAGGACTCCCTGCTCCCGCCGGGGATGAATCTTTCGGCTTCCGGCAGCCTCTCAGGTACGCCGCTGAACGCGGGCACCTATCTCTTCCAGGTACTGGCGCTGGACAACGCGGGCGACCCGCTCGTTCTCTCCTATACCCTCACAGTCACTCCGCTGACCATCACCAATCAGCGCTTGTTGCCCACCGCCACACTGAATACGGCTTATTCGGCCGCGTTCACGGCGGCGGGAGGATCGCAGCCCTATAACTTCTGGTTGCCAACCACCACCGCGGTGCCTGTCGGGATTACGTTGGCGGCAAACGGCACGCTCTCCGGCACTCCGACTTCAACCGGACTGTTCAATTTTGTGGTGAGCGTACAGGATAGCGCCCGGAATCTTTATTCGAACACCTTCACTCTTCTGGTCTCGCCGACGGCTTTGTCCCCGCTGACGATCATGTGGCCGGGAAGCGCGGGGTATACCAGCTCGCCGCTGCTGACACTCATGCCGTCGGGATCGACGGTCGGAATCGACTTCCAGGCGACCGGAGGATTGCCTCCCTACACATGGACCGTTCCACCGGGCTATCTGCTGCCAAATGGTCTCACTCTCACCAGCAACGGACAACTCACTGGTCTGGCCGAAACACCGGGTTCTTTCAGCCTCGCCATCCGGGTCACCGACAGCGCCGGAACAAGCGCTACGGAGCTTTTCTATCTGCCTGTCTCGCCCCTGAAGATCTATCCAAATCTGCCCCAGGGGACGGTTGGAACCGCTTACAGCACCACACTGGTTGCGATCGGCGGGGCGCCGCCATACACCTTCTCGATCGGGCCAGGCTCGAGTTTGCCCACAGGTCTCAGCCTCGACAGCCAGGGCCATCTGACGGGAACGCCAACGGACAGCGGTACTCTCAACTTTGACGTCCGGGTCACTGACGCGAACGGCGCTACCTTCGTTCGCACTGTGCAGGTCTCGTTCGCGGCATCCACGACGACGACGTACACGATTTCCGGCGCGCCTCTTCCGGACGCGCAACCAAACGGGAGTTACAGCGCTTCGATCTATGGTGCTCCGGCGCTGGGGCCGTGCTGTTTGGCGACGAGCTACCAGTGGACGCTCGCGCCCGGCAGTTCTCTGCCTGCGGGGTTGACTCTCTCCACTTCAGGCAGTTTGTCGGCATCCATTTCGGGGTCGGTCGCGACTGCCGGGCACTACAGCTTCCGCATTCTGCTCACCGACAACCTGGGTAACGTGGGCTACCGGACGTTCACGCTGAATGTGACACCGCTCGTGAGCACCCCGGGTGCGGGCAACGCCACAGTGGGTACGGTGTTCCAGAAAAACGTCACGGTGAACGGCGGGACCGGACCTTACACTTACACCGTGGCGCCCGGCTACGTGCTGCCGCCGGGATTCAGCCTTAACACCGCAACCGGCGTCATCACGGGCACAGGCACGACGCCGGGACAGTACTCCGTCGGCGTTCTCGTAACCGACGCCGCGGGAAACACCACGGTCGTTACATTCACGCTTACGATCAACGCCGTTGGCATCACGAGTCCGGCTTTGCTGCCGACTGGCAAAGTGGGAGTCGCCTATTCGCAGCAATTGACGGCGGCTGGCGGAACGCAGCCATATACGTGGACGGCGAGCAATTTGCCAAACGGTCTTGCGTTGAGCACCGCAGGCGTCCTTTCGGGCGCTCCGACCGGTACAGGCCTTTTCACATTCACCGTTATTGCGGTCGACTCGGCGTTCAATGGGGCGGCCTCGACGTCGCTGAGCATGTATATCGCCGGCGCGCTTCCCTCGTTGCCGGTGCCCCAGGGCTTTTTCGCCCCGAATCTTGTTCTGGGATCGGTCTTAAGCCCAGTCGTGGAAACCGCTGTCGGCGGTACGCCTCCCTATACCTGGTCGATAGCGGGAGGCTCGTTGCCCCCGGGCATCCAGCTCGCCACCGATCCGCTTGGACGCGCGGTGGTGACTGGCACTGCTCTCCAGCCCGGCAATTACGCGGCCGAAGTTCAGGTGACGGACGCGAATGGGGTCACCGGGTTTTCCGTTTGGACGCTCACCGTGTACCCGACTCCTGTATATCTGACGGCTACGTTGAACACATCATTCTCGGCGAATCTGACGATGTCCGGCGGCACGTCCCCGTATACGTTTGTGGTCGCGCCGACCGGGCTTCTCCCGGCCGGCATGAGTCTCAGCACGGCCGGGCTGCTGTCCGGCACTCCGACCGACACCGGAACGCAATACTTCGACGTCGATGTCACCGATGCGACGAACGTGCTTACCCATCTGACCGTCCCGTTTTCGGTGACTGCGCAAACCGGTCCGACGATTTCTCTCAACGTCGGTAGCAGCCCTCTGTTCCGGCTGACGACGAATTCGCCGACAAGCGTGGGCTTCTCAGCTTCCGGCGGGACGGCTCCGTACACGATTGCGCTGGCTAACGGCTCAAACCTGCCGCTTGGAATGAGCCTCCAGGGGCAGACGATCGCGGGCGCACCCACGACAGCCGGAACCTACACGACCGTGATCAAGGCAACCGACGCGAACGGCGTCACCGGCACCCTGACGCTTGAGTTCATCGTGTCGCCCGGCCCATTCCAGATCTTCACCAGGACTTTCCCGATTATTCCCTCAGGCACTCCGGTCAATTTGAATTTGAACGCGGTGGGAGGCACTACGCCTTACACATGGACGGTCGCGCCGAACTCCGTGCTGCCGCCCGGACTGGTGCTCAGTTCGCAAGGAGTCTTGTCGGGTACTCCGACGCTGGGCGGTCAATTCCAGTTCAATGCCGTTTTTACCGATAGTTCGACGCCCGCGAACCGGCAAACCACCTTCTTCATTTTGCGCGTCAGCCCCGTCACCCTGACTACGGCGGGCCCGTTGCCGAACGCTGCAACCGGCGTTGCTTACGCGCAGGCATTTGCGGCCACAGGCGGAACGGCGCCGTATACATTCTGGCTCCCGACCACAACCTCTGTACCCGCTGGATTCACTCTCACCACGAACGGCGTGCTCGCGGGCACGACGGCGGCTGCCGGAAGCTATACCTTCACGGTAAATGCGGCCGACGCGAAGGGTTGGGTCGTCTCGACGTCTTATCGCCTGAACGTGGTTTCCACACCCTCGCCGTTCCCGCTCGCGGCGGTTCCGCTCGCGCCGTCGGCAGCCACGGTCCCGGCCGGGGTCACGACCGACATCCAGTTGACCGCGCAAGGAGGAACTCCACCGTTCACATGGTCGGTGGCGCAAGGCTCGGCACTGCCCGCCGGTCTGTCGATCCAACAGGCGGCAACGCTGCCGGTTCCCACCTACACGCCCGGCGATGCAATCCTGACGGGCGTCATCGCCAATCCAGGCATTTACAGTTTTGCTCTCAACCTGACCGACAGCGCCACGCCTGCGGTCACGGTTTCGCGCACATACCAGTTAATCGCGTCGACACTCGCGGCAAACACGATCCCGGCGAGCTTCCTGGGACTCTCCGGCACGACCGGGACCGCGATGCAAGCCGCGTTCGTGATCGCCGGTGGAACCGCGCCTTATAACGTCTCCACGTTCAGTGGTGCGCTTCCGAACGGCGTCACGATGACCTCCGCGGGAGTCATTTCGGGCACGCCGGTCGATCCCGGCTCCTTCAGCACCACATTCCTGATCACAGACAGCTTGTCCCCGGTGCTGTCGATCTATCGGATACTCAGTTTCAACATCGCCGCGCCTTTCGGCGCATCGAGCCTCCGCTGGTCGACCGGGTCCAACCTGGGAATCGTGCCGAAGAACGGGACCGTCAGTCTCGCTTTAACCGCGACGGGCGGCATCGGACCTTATACATTCTCGGTCCCCAACGGCTCGACGGTTCCGGCCGGAATTTCGCTGAACTCCGGGGTGTTGTCCGGTTCGCCAACCACTTCCGGGAAATACACGTTCACCCTGACGGTAACCGATGCGGTCAATACGTCGTTGACGCGCCAGTTCTACTTGGAAGTCTCGCCCATCTCGCTCAGTCCCAATACGCTGCCTTCCGCGACGCAGGGCACCGCCTATAGCACCACAATCACCGCCGCCGGCGGGACCGGACCGCTGTCGCTTACCGCCTCCACGCTGCCGGCCGGTCTTTCGATCACCGCGGCGGGAGCCCTTTCCGGGACCCCGTCATCGTCGGGTACTGCCAATGTCGGCCTTTTGGTTTACGACAGTGCCAATCCCGCCAACGTCGTGTCAGTCATCGAGCCGCTGACCATCGCCGCGCCCGCACCGCCGCCATGTACTTCTTGTGGCGGTGGCGGTAGCCCGCCGCCGGCGGCCAGCGCCACTCTCACTTTCTCGCCCAATAGCCTGGCATTCCAGGGCTGGGTCGGAGGCACGCAGACGTCGCAACTGACCTTGCAGGGCATACCGCTTTCGAACGTCAGCCTGTCCACGAACTGTGATGCCGCCTCGCGCTGGCTCACCGTGAGCCCCCAGAGCGCAGCCCTGCACGAGGGGATCAGCCAGAACCTGCTGGTCAGCGTGAACGCAACGGGCCTGGCGGCGGGTACCTACACCTGCAGGGTGTCGGCCAGTGCCGCCAACGCCAGCGGCACCAGTCCGCTGACTGTTACGCTCACCGTCGCGACGCCGATCGTCACGAACCGCGCGGCGCTCGCTTTCACGTGGACCAGGGGCGATGCGCCGCCGCCGATCCAGTATGTTCAGGTATCGAGCACGCCGACCGGCGTGGCGTACAGCGTCTCCGCCTCGACCTTGAGCGGCGGGAGCTGGCTTGTCGTTCCCGCCGGTTTCAGCGCGACCACGAATACCTCATTCCCCGTTTCGATTGACACAAGGAGCCTGCAGAGCGCCGGCAGCTACTCCGGGACGGTCACTGTCACACCGGCCCAGGGCAGCATTGTCACTCTGCCGGTGAGCGTGACGGTCACTGACGTCCGGAATCCCCAGCTTTCCGTTTCGCCCCTGACCGAGCAATTCGCTCTGACTACTACGAGTAACCCGGCTAATGGGCAGCTCGTGGTGTCGAACACGGGCGGAGGAACGCTTTCGTTCAATGTGTCGGCCACCTCCGATAAAGGATGGCTCACACTATCCGGAAGCGGTTCCGGTTCCGCCACCGCTGGCAATCCCCAATCGCTCGCTTATGTTGTCGATCCGACAGGCCTCCGCGCCGGCAGCTATGCCGGAACCATCGTTGTTCGCGATAACAACTCGACTGCTCAGGCTACTGTGAACATTTCGCTCTCGGTGACCTCGAGAGCTTCGCTGGTCCTTTCGCGTAACGGCCTGGCTTTCAGTACGTCGCAGGGTGGTCCGGGGGCTCCGCAGCAGACCTTCGAGGTATTCGCGGAAGGCTCGCCGGCGCCAACCTTCAACGTGCAAACGAAGGTTTACTACAACCCGCAGCTCACATTGCCGAGCAACCCGAACTGGCTTAGTGCTTCGCCTCTATCCGGAACAGCCACGACGGGAAGCGCCGGAGTGCCGATCACGGTTACCGCGAACGCTGCCGGCCTGCCGCCGGGGCAATACTTCGGAGCTGTCGTGGTGTCGGCTGCGGGGGCGGACAACTCTCCGCAGAGCGTTGCTGTGGTCCTCAACGTGGCAGCTCCGGCTGCTCCGCAATCGACTCAGGTACAGATCAGCTCCGGAGGTGTGATTCTGGTTGGAACGGCCGGCGGCTCCACGGCGCAACAGCAGACGATCACGCTGTTCAATCCGTCGACCAGCCCGGTGACCTTCTCGACGAATCTGAGCTCGAGCGGATGGCTTAGCGTCACGCCATCGAGTGGTTCGCTGGCTCCCGGACTCGACACCATCACGATCAACGCGGACTTCTCCGCGCTTCAGCAGGGTGTGCAGACGGGCAGCGTCCGATTGAGCGCCGGGGCCACGTCGGGCACGATTCAGGTAGATGCGATCGCCACCAGTTCGTCAGCCCGGTTGCGCGCCGGGATCCTGCGCACAGGAACGCTGCGCGCGCTTGACGTCGCGCCATGTACGGCGGGCAAGCCGGGCTTCGTGCTCGCGGTCCTCCGCCAACCCGTTGGTCTTTCTTCCGTTGCCGCCGCGACGCCCCAGCTCGTTCAGGCGCTGGTCTACGACGGGTGCGGCAACGCCGTTACTGCCGCCGCAGGCGGCACTGTCGAGGTGAATTTCTCGAACGGTGATCCCTCGATTCACCTCGCGGATGTCGGGTCGGGTGTCTGGGAGGCAACGTGGGTGCCCGTGAACGCGGGGCCCTCCGTCACCGTGAACGTGGTCGCGGCGGAAGGATCCGCGGCCCAGTATGGGCCCGCATCGGCGACGGTTGCCGTTACAGCGGCGGCCGCCGCTTCCCCGGCCGCTGTAACGGGAGTCGCCAACGCGGCGTCGGCCGCCAGCGCCGTGGCCCAGACCGTCACGCCTTCGAGTTACGTCGGAGTATATGGGACCAACCTCGCGGATGTGGACTGCACCGATCCCGCCGCGATCGCCACCAGCTTCCCGCTTCCGACTACTCTGAATGGCGCGCAGGTGCAACTGGGTGGAACGGCCGTTCCCATCGTCTTCGCCTGCCGTACGCAAATCAATATCATCGTGCCGCAGGCTGCGACGGCGAACGCACGTTCTCAGCTCGTCGTGCTGCGTGACGGAACCGTTTCCGTGCCACAGACGATCGCCGTTGCCGGTCTTCAACCCGGTATATTTACGCTGGACCAGAGCGGAGCCGGGCAGGGAGTCGCCGAAATATCAGGAACCGCTCTGCTCGCCGGCGCCACAAGCAGCTTTGCGCGACCGGTGAAACGCGGTTCCGAATTCTTGTCGGTTTACGCCACGGGTCTTGGAAGCGTGGCTGGTCCGAACGGTGAACCCGAGCCTGCCGATGGCGCCGCCGCTTCTTCGACACTGCTGTTCACCACCAGCGCTAAAGTGACGGCGACCATCGGTGGAGTGTCCGCGCCCGTGCAATTCTCCGGCCTTACGCCGACGCTCGCCTGGTTGTATCAGGTGAATGTCGCGGTGCCAGCAAATGCTCCGACCGGTGACGCGGTGCCGCTCGTGATTACGGCGACCGACAGCGACGGCGTGGCGTTCGCGTCCAATACGGTTACGATCGCCGTACAGTAACCTTGGTTCGGACGCCCATGAACATTCGCCGGATCGTCGCAGCCATTCATGCGGAGGCAGAAAGCGAAGAGAAGGGCGCGCGACATTTCAATGGCGCGGGCCTGAACAGTTCGGAAAAAACATCGCGGTTTCAAAACGATCTGGGCTCACTGCGAGGATCTTACGAGCGCCTTTACCAGATGCGAGCACTCGTGGGGCAAATGCCGCCCTCACCGGATACCCTTCGGGCCCGCATCGGGGCCCGGCTGGTGCGGCTCGTGCAGCGCATGCTCTTCTGGTACACGCCGCAGATTCATCGCGTCCAGCAGGAGATCACCAGTTCCATCGGCAGCCTTTGCCGGCTGATCGAAGCGCAAACCGAAGAGATCGCAATACTAAGGAAGGAGCTGCGGTCCGCGCAGTCGGCGCGCGCATTCTCCCCCACACCGGTTACGGCGAGCGGCGGACAGACCCCGCCCCCGCTTCCGCCCGCCTTTGAATTCGCCCTGCAGGACCGTTTTCGCGGCTCCGAGCAGGAAACCGCCGCGAAGCTGGACAAATGGTTCCGCATGATGGAAAGTGTGGAACGCGGTTCGGGCGGGTCGTGGCTCGACATCGGATGCGGGCGCGGCGAGTGGCTGAAACTGGCGGCTCGGCGCGGCTATGACGCGCTGGGGATCGACCTGAATCCGGCGGCCGTCGAACATTGCCGGGCGAACGGTCTGAAGGCGGAAGAAGCCGACGCTGGATGTTTTCTCCGCGCTGCGGCCGATGAGACTTTCGCCCTGATCACCATGTTTCACGTCGCCGAGCATCTCACTCCGGAGTACCTGCTCGAACTGCTGGCGCTCGCGTGGCGCAAGCTTCGTCCCGGCGGCCTGCTGGCGATCGAGACGCCGAATCCGGCGAACCTTTTGATCGGCTCGAATCTGTTCTGGAACGACCCCACGCACCAGCGGCCTTTACCGGAGCCACTGCTGGGGCTGATGATCGAGTTTGCCGGATTCAGCGTGGTCCGCCGTGCCGGGCTCAACCCGTTCCCGCCGGAGAGCCACTTGCCCTGGACGGAGATTGATCTGGTCCGTCAGATTGACGCGCTGCTTTACGACGCGCGGGATTACGGAGTCCTGGCGCGCAAATGAATACGCATTGCAGGATGGCGCTGTTTACTCCACTGCCGCCGGCACAGACCGGTACGGCGGATTATGCAGCGGCGCTCATTCCCGAGCTCGCGAAGCGGGTGGATCTGGAGGTCTTCGAAAAGGCTCGCGGCCGCTTCGATCCGTCGGGATTCGATGCGGTTGTCTATCAGCTCGGCAATAATCCGTGGCATGCGGACATCTATGAAATGGCGCTCCGGCATCCCGGCATCGCGGTACTGCATGAACCGAATCTCCACGACCTGATTCGCGGCATGACTGCCGCCCCCTCGGAGGCTTACTTTCGGGAAGTTGCCTATGAGCTGTTTGGCAAGGAGTGGGACTCCGTGCGTAATTCCGGTTACTCCGCTCCTGGACCCCAGCCGCGAACCTTCGCGATGCTGAGACGGTTGCTTGATTCGAGCCGTGCCTGCATAGTCCACAGCGTTTATGCAGCCGGGATCGTACGGATGAAAGGGTTCCGGGGCCCGATTGAAGTCATCCCGCACGGAGCCGGCACCGCGACACAGAATGGAGCCGGCGCGGCGACACCGGACGCCGCGCAATATCGACAGCGCCTTGGCATTGGCGAACGCGCGCCGCTCGTTGGGATCTTCGGATACATGCGTCCGGGCAAATGCATTAATGAGTGCATTCGCGGCTTTCAGCGCTTCGCCGCCCGGAGGCCCGACGCCCGGCTGCTCATCGCCGGCAAGCCGCACCCCGAAGTCCCGATCGAATCGCGACAATCGAACGTGATCGCGCTGGACCATTTACCGGCCGAGGATCTGGACGGTTACATCGCCGCTGCCGACGTGGTTTTGAATCTTCGCTGCCCCTCTCTCGGCGAAACATCCGGCATTACGATGCGTGCGTTCGCGCTTGGTACGGCCGTCATTATGTCCGACACAGGCGCCGCAGCAGAGTATCCGGACGATATCTGCGTACGACTCCCCTGCGACAGCCAGATCGAATATGTCCTCGGCAGGACGATCGAATGGATATTTTCCGAGCCGGACATCGCGACGACCATCGGCGCGGCAGCCGCTCGATGGGCCGATGAAAACTGCCGCTGGTCCCGGATTGCGGAGCGCTATGCCGATTTCGCCCGCACGCATTCCAGCGCCGTCCCGTCGCAAAAACACCCGGCGGATCTTCCGGCCGCCCGCATTCGCGAATATCTGGGCCAGTGGGTGGAAACCGGAACGGATCGCGCCCGCTACCTGGAAGATCACGAAGAGCGGCTGGTCCGGACCCTGCAGGTGATCCCCGCGGGTTCCACAGAGGACCGTATCCTCGAGCTGGGCTGTTATCTGCAGATCACGCCCGCCTTGAGAACTTTGTTGAACTATGGCGAAGTTCGCGGCGCCTATCTGGGGCAGGGCGGCTGCGATATGAAATCGATCATCGCGCGGAATGGAGAGTCGTTCTTCTGCGCGATCGATCTTTTCGACTGCGAGACCGCGCGTTTCCCTTATCCGAAGGGACATTTCACGACGGTGCTTTGCTGCGAACTCCTCGAGCATCTCCGCCGAGACCCCATGCGCATGCTCAACGAAATCCACCGTGTGTTGAAGGATGACGGGGTCCTGATCCTCTCCACACCGAATGCGGCGTCAATGCGGGCGGTCAGCGCGGTGCTGCAGGGAAATCATCCGGGATTTTACAATCGCTACCCGGATCCGAACGGCGAGTCGGCCGGCGATTCAAAGCATGAAAGAGAATACACTCCGGCTGAGATCGCGAAACTGCTGACCGCCGGCGGATTCGTGGTTGAACACATCGAGACGAGCCCATATGGGAACGTTCCCCTGGATACCGAAGCAGGGCGGCGGGCGCTGGCGCATTTGAAACTACCGGCGGAACTGCGCGAAGACTGCATCATCAGCGTCGCGCGAAAAGCGGATTTGCCGCGTGACCCGCGGCCCTCATGGCTCTACGATTCCGGCATCGCTCTGGACGATCGACAATGATTGATCCGAATTGCCGCGTCGTGGTGGCGATCCCTACCCTGCTCGGCGGTCCTCGCCTTCACGCCTGCCTGACCGCGCTGGACAGGCAGACATGGCGTGATTTCGAAGTGATCGTCATCGATAACTCGCGTGGCGAGAGCAGAGCGGAGATTCCCCCGAGCGGGAATTTTCGTTTTCGCCTCCGCGTGCTGCGGCCGGAGGCAAACCTCGGATACGGGTCGGCAATCAATCTGGCGGTGGCGCACAGCGCGTCTCCCCTGGTTGCCGCGCTCAACGATGACACCGAACCCTCCCCGGAATGGATTGGCGAACTCGTTTGCGAGATAGATTCGGATTGGCGCGTCGGCATGTGCGCTTCGCAGATCGTCCTGATGTGGTCGGGGGCGATGGACTCGGCCGGAATGAATATCTGTCTCGACGGCAGCAGCAAACAGCGCGGAGAGCGCATGTCTCCCGATGCCTTCTCCACTTCGGGGGATGTCCTGTTTCCGAGCGGCTGCGCTGCTTTGTACCGGCGGCAGATGCTGGAAGAGATCGGATCTTTCGACGGTGACTTCTTTCTCTATTGCGAGGACACTGACCTCGGGCTGCGCGCCGCGTGGGCCGGGTGGCGATGCCGATATGCCGCGGCTGCCCGCGTCTGGCACCACTACTCGGCCTCGGCGGGGCCGTCGTCTCAGCTGAAGGCAACCTGCGTGGAACGCAATCGTCTCCGGGTTGCGATCAAAAACTTCCCACCCGTTCTTCTGCTGCTTTTGCCGGTGATCTCGGCGGCGCGCTACTTCTGGCAATGGCTGCAGCTTCTCGACGGGCGAGGCGCCGCCGTGCGGTTCGTGAGGACGGACGCCACCCTCCGAACCGCACTTTTCATAGTTGCCAAAGCTCACTTCGACGCGCTTCGTGAAATGCCCGTGCTGCTGCGCAAACGGACGTCGATTCGAAAGACGCGCCGCATCGGTTCCAGGGCATTTATAAAGTTGATTCTGCAGCATCGGATTACCGTTCGGGATTTGGCCCGCGCATGACGTCTCTCCGATTGCTGATCCTGATTCCCGCGTACAACGAAGCCGCATCCATCGGCGGCGTCGTGCGGTCGATCTACCGCACCTTGCCCGGCACACCGGCCCTCGTGGTGGACGACCATTCGAGCGACGGGACTTCATGTGCCGCTTCGGCCGCCGGCGCTCAGGTGATCCGGCTGCGGCGCCATGCCGGACTCGCCGGCTGCCTTCACGCGGGTTACCGGTTCGCCTTCGAAAACGGCTTCGATTACGTCGTTCGAGTGGATGGCGACGGCCAGCATGAGCCTGCCGATATTCCGCATCTGGTCCGGGCCCTTCAGGAGACTGGCGCGGATATCGTGGTCGGATCGCGCTTTCTGGGCGCGGGAAGATGGCGATCCTCCGCTACGCGGCGCGCCGGCATTGCGATCCTCCGTCTTCTGACCTCCCAGGCGCTCGGGAGAACCATACACGACCCCACCTCGGGTTTCATCGGCGTCAATCAGCGGACGATTGAACTTTTCTCGGCCTCCGAGCCGCCTCCCTATCCCGAAGTGGGAGCACTGATCGCATTGAACCGCAATCGCTGCTCGATCCACGAAATTCCATGCAGGATGTACCCGCGTACGACGGGCCGTTCTTCGATGACCGCGCTGAATTCCATGCGATACGCTGGGGGCGTTCTCGAAGCGTTGCTGACGCGGAAGCTGCCGCGAAAGGAAGTTCTGATTGCCCCGTTCCATGCCGAGATCCCGGAAATCCGCTCCCGCTCCGAGGGTTCCCCCGGCGACTAGGCGCCAGGGCCTTCTGCCAGCCCTGATAGCAGCGGCGTTCGGCTCAATCGTGTTCTGGCCTGCCCTGAATGGGCCGTTCGTCTTCGACGACCTGCATCTCCCGTTCTTCGATCCATATGCGGCGCAAATGCCGGCGCGATTCTGGCTGGGTGGGGTTCGCCCGCTCCTGATGGCATCTTATTGGCTGAATTTCGCTTTTTTTCGCACCGATCCATGGCCCTATCACGCCACGAATATTGCGCTGCACTGTCTGACCGCGACAATCCTTTTCTTCTCCGTAAGGCGACTGACTGAGCTTGCTCTCGGGCTGGGATCGAACGGGCTCGCTTTCGCCGCTGCTGCAATTTTCCTGCTGCATCCACTGCAGACCGAGCCGGTCGACTACGTGGCCGGGCGCTCTGAAGTGCTGTGCGGCCTCTTTGTGCTGGCGGGCTGGCTTATATTTCTTGAACGTATCGACAGGCCGCTGAAGATTGCCGATGTATGCCTGATTCTGCTATGCGCGATTGGTGCCGTGCTTTCAAAGGAAAGCGGAATATGCCTGCTGGGGATCCTGTTAGCCACCGATTTGTATTGGGGCACGGGTACGCTCAGGGATCGTTTTGAACGGCGAAAGGCGATTTACATCCCAGTCATAGCGGGTGCCTTGATTGCAGTTGCCTTTATTCTGCGGAGCCTTGCGCACAGCGCGACCGCCGGCTTCTCAGCTTCCATAGGCCCCGGAAGCTACGCGTTGACGCAAATGCGGGTGATCGCGACGTATCTGCGATTGTTCTTTTATCCCGTCGGCCTGAACCTCGACTGGGGGATGTCGTTCCTGCACACCATTTCGCGATCGTGGCCATGGATGATCCCGATTGCCGGGACAATGGTGCTGACAATTGTGCTCTACCGGCGCGTTCGCCTCGCTTCATTCGGACTGGTGGTCTTCTTCGTGACTATCGCTCCGACGTCTTCGTTTATTCCGATCAACGACGCGCTGGCCGAGCGCCGCATGTATTTGCCGGTGGCCGGGCTCGCGATCTTTGTCGCCGGAATGGCCGCCGCCCTTCGTGCTCCGGAACGCGTCAAACGCCTGGCGATTTGTGCAGTCCTGCTTGCGTGTGCCCTGCTCAGTTTCCAGCGAAGCGTAGTCTGGAGCGACGATGAACGGCTGTGGAGTCAGAGCATACTTCAGAACCCGGGGAATGCGCGCGCACACGCAGAAATCGGAGGCTCGTACATATTCCGCAAGGACTGCGCCCGAGCTGCGATTGAATACGCGAAGGCAGCGACGATCGAGGGCTTGAGTCCGCTCAATGGCAGAAATCTGGCCGCTGCCTACGAGTGCTCGAAGCAGAACGAGAAAGCGCTCGAGACGTACAAGGATCTGGTAGCAGAGCATCCGGGGGCGATGGAATGGACCCGAATCGGATATCTGGAAGCCCTGAAGAATGACGTCTCGAATTCGCTCGCGGCATTTGAGAACGCGCTGCATCTCGATCCCAATTACTCTCCCGCATGGTCTTATCGGGGAACGGGTCGTTTGGCTCTGGGAAATGTAGAAGGCGCTCGCAGCGATTTCAAACGAGCCCTGGAACTCGATCCTGGCGACCCGGTGGCGGCATCGGGGCTGGTGAAAATCAGCGGGAAGAATTAGTGCCGTGCGTATCGGGGTCAACGCACTTTATCTCATTCCCGGAAAGGTCGGCGGCACGGAAATCTATCTGCGGAGCCTCCTGAAGGCACTCGCGTCCGTCGACACCTGTAACGAGTATCTGATCTACGCCAACTTCGAGGCCGATGCCGAACTTGCGCCTGCATCGCCCCGCTTCCGATTGATCCGCTGCCATGTGAAAGCATCTTTCCGACCGTGGCGAATGATCTATGAACAGGTGGCCCTGCCGTTTCTGCTGGCCGCCGATAAGGTCGATGCGATCTTCAATCCGGGATTCACCGGCCCAGCGCTCTGCTGCCGGCCATCAATCACCGTCTTTCACGATCTTCAACACCGCAGGTTCCCCGAGTTCTTCCGATGGCACGAAAGGCCATTTTGGCGTTTCTTTCTCTGGCTTGCCGCGCGGCATTCCAAACGAATCATTGCCGTCTCGCAGGCGACTCGGCGCGACTTGCTCCTTTTCTATCCATTTACACAGACCAGGATCACCGTGATCCCGCACGGAGTAGACCCGGAATTTTTCGAAATCGGCGTGCGCCGGGGTTCCCGGCCGCGATCATTTTTCGTGCTGGCGGTCGCGACGATTCACCCGCATAAGAACCTGGAGCGACTGATCGACGCATTCGCTCATTTCCGCCAGCGACGGCCCGCGTACAGGTTGGTCATCGCCGGCTTGAGAGGCAATGCCAGCAAACAGGTCGAGATGGCAATCCACCGGCTCAACTGTGCCGATGCGGTGGAGATTACTGGTTGGATATCGCGCTCCACGCTTTACAATCTCTTCGAGGAGGCCGACGCTTTTATCACGGCGAGCATCTTCGAAGGTTTCGGAATGCCGATTTTGGAAGCTCTGGCGGCGGGAATCCCGTGCGGTGTTTCCAGAATTCCTGTCTTCGGGGAAGTAGCTGCTGACGCGGCGCTTTGCTTCGATCCCTTCTCAACCGACGACATCGCCCGGGTCCTTTTGCGGCTCGCTGACGACGAAGAGTTTCGGTCAAGAGCTCGAACGTACGGGCCACAAAGAGCTCGACGATTCCGATGGGAATGTGCGGCGCAACGGATTGCGAAAGAAATGGGACTGACCCTAACCGCTGCTGAATAGTCCCTCTTTCGCGCGTGATTGTTCACCTGAGGGCTGTGCTGTCTCAGGAGCGCTTCGATACCTGTCTTATACCTTGCAACGCACTTTGCTGAATGCCGGGCAGAACTCGCAATCGACCTGTTAAAAGATTTTCAAGGAAGGTGGCGGCTGCACCCCGGCAGAGATAATATGGTTTCTCCAGAGGAATCGGCCAGATTGTCAGATTCCTGGGGCTATCGGGCATTGACCGCCTCCTGCGTCAGAACGGCGCGTGCCCGATCTACGATCAGACCAGTTCCATCCCGGTCGATAATCGCGGGACATTCCGGCCACATTGTCCTGATCACTGTCAGCCAGCCCTCCAATTTCTCGCGAAACTTCGGGGACGCGCATATTCGATGCTTCCGAGCTGATTGGCGACAATTAGAATTCCCCATCGACGACAATTAAAACTCCCCAAAAAACGACAACCATA
>Ga0134125_10000693_pt1 | contig 44085 bp, 32 predicted proteins | sample KB31751_FD_96464 | JGI IMG/M metagenome (GOLD analysis project Ga0134125, IMG submission 96464) | Terrestrial soil microbial communities with excess Nitrogen fertilizer from Kellogg Biological Station, Michigan, USA - KB3-175-1 | ecosystem: Environmental > Terrestrial > Soil > Unclassified ...
CGCGAGCTGCTGTGGCAATACCGCAATCAGCTGAAGCATTTCAGCCGTGCACGCTCGCAGCTTGCGCGCACGTTCGCGCTGAGCCGCCGCCTCGAAATTCTTGGCGAGCTCGGGTATGACTCCCTGATGGAGAGTTACCTGTGGACTATCCATCGGTTTCACCGCGAGCACGAGCCCCCCGGCCGAGCCTGAACGGCAACCTGCCCCACGCCGCGCGGCCGATGGCTGCGTTCATCAGCGACTGCGCCGGCGGCCAGAGCGATTCGTCCTTGCCCTGAAACCAGCGCAGCAGCGTTCCACGGGGGCCGTTCCCGCATCCGGCGGCATCTGGGCTCTGGAACGGGGCGTGCCAACCCTGCTTGGAATTATCGTCCGCGATGAACCGTTCCGAGGCTTGCAGGCACCGACGATATGGGCATGGGCAATGCGGACAGGTTTGAATGAGCGCAATCTCGACAGTGCGGCTGTTGCTGCGCCCACTCCAGCGCTGGGTCTGGAGCGACACCTCGCGGCGGGCGCGTAAGCTGCTTCGTTTTGCCGAAACCGAGGCGGATGGCGGGCATGATCTGGTGCGCGCCGCCGAAGTGACGCCCGACCCGTTGCTGCGCAGGCTATTTCTGTTGCATGCGCGCGATGAGCAGCGCCATGCGGATTTGTTTCGTGGGCGCGGGATGGCGCTGCTGCGCGGGCTCCCGGTGGCCTCGCGCTCCGGCTACCGCGCCGACTGGCTGACTCCGGGCGAACGCGGACTGGACGACCTGCGGATAGAGGACCTCAACGCTGAGTCCCTGCTCGCCTTTCTGCACCTGTCCGAAAAGTCGGCGGCGACGGACTTTGTATCGTACTGCAATGTACTCGAAAGCGATCCGCAGACACGAGCGCTGTTCCGGAAGGTTCTGCGTGACGAGGTCTATCATATGGATTACACGTTGTCGCAACTCCACCGTGTATCGCCCCAGCATCACCGCCTCATTCTGTGGCGCGCCCGCCTGAGCCGCCTCTGGAAGGCATACGTGCGCATGGCGGTCGCGCTGGCAGGCCTGATCAGCCGCCTGATGCTGACCATCGTGTATTTCACCGTGTTGGTTCCCTTTGCCTGTGTCGCCAAAGGCGCCGCCAGGCGGGAGATCCCTGGCTGGTTCTGCCTCAGTGCGCAGCGCCAGGCTTCACTCGACAGGCAATACTGAGATGAAGATCCTCGGAATCTCCGCGCACTATCACGATTCGGCGGCGGCGCTCGTCATCGATGGCGTACCGGTCGCAGCGGTTCAGCAGGAGCGCCTTTCGCGCCGCAAGAATGACGCCGCGTTCCCGCTGGCAGCGATCGAGTGGTGCCTGGATCACGCCGGTATCAGCCCCGAGGCGTTGGATGCGGTGGTTTTCTACGAGCGTCCGATGTTGAAGTTCGATCGCATTCTGACGAGTACCCTTCGGGCCTTTCCGCGTTCCTGGCGCGCGTTTCCACAGGCGATGCAAAACGCGCTCGGTGAGAAGGTCTGGGTGCGCGGGTTGATCTCGTCGCACCTGGGCATTCCGGCGCGCAAGGTTCTGTTCACGGAGCATCACCAATCACATGCCGCGGCGGCCTTCCTCACGGCGCCGACGCGTCGGGCGGCGATCTTGACGACCGACGGCGTCGGCGAATGGGCAACCCTGACCGTCGGGTTCGGCACGCGCGGTCCCGACAGCTCCCCGGCGATCAGGCTGCTGCGGGAAATCAGGTTTCCCCACTCGCTCGGAATGCTTTATTCGACCTTCACTGCCTATCTCGGCTTCGCCATCAACGAGGGTGAGTACAAAGTGATGGGGCTGGCCAGCTACGGCCGCCCGACACTCGTCAACGAGGTCCGCCGGCTCATCCGTCGCACTTCGGATGGGGCCTTCGCTCTCGAGCTCGAGTACTTCGAATTCCACACCACGACGCAATCCTCCTATTCCTCGCGGTTCGTCGACCTGTTTGGCCCGCCCCGAAATCCCCACGAACCGATCGATCTGCAGACCGCCGAGGGGAGGCGCCTCGCAGACTGCGCGGCCAGCGTGCAGCGAGTGCTCGAGGATACGCTCGTGGAAATCGCACGCACGCTTCGCCACGAAACGGGTTTACCCGACCTTTGCATGGGAGGTGGCGTGGCGCTCAACGGCGTCGCCAATGCGCGGATCCTTGCTGAATCGGGGTTCGAGCGGCTGTTCGTTCCGCCAGCTCCCGGTGATGCGGGGTGTGCGCTGGGCGCTGCCCTGTACGCCGACCGGATCCACTTCGGGAATCCCGATCGCGAGGTGGCCGACCATCCGTTCTGGGGGCCCGCCGTGGGGGAAGCGGAGCTTGCGCGCTTGGTGCGCCAGGACCGGCGGCCCTGCGATGAATGGGATGACGACTCGGGATTGATCATGCAGGTTGCCGACGATCTCGCGGCGGGTCGCATCGTCGGGTGGATGGACGGTGCTTTGGAGTTTGGCCCGCGCGCGCTGGGTCATCGCAGCATACTTGCAGCGCCGCACGCCACCGAAATGCGTGATCGGCTCAACCGCGACGTCAAGCGCCGCGAGGAATTTCGGCCATTCGCGCCGGTCGTGCCGATCGAGGTCGCGGACCGCTATTTCGAGTTGCCTTCCGGCGGAGCCCGTCTCGCACGGTTCATGTCAGGCGTGTTTCCGGTCAAGCGCGAGTGGCGAGCAAGGTTGTCCGCCATCACACATGTCGACGGCACGGCTCGATTGCAGACGTTGGAGGAGTGTATGGCGCCCCGGCTTTACGCCTTGCTCCAAGCGTACGGACGCCGCACCGGCATTCCCGTACTTCTCAACACGTCGTTCAATCTGGCAGGAGAACCCATTGTGAATCGCGCAGTCGAGGGGTACTCGACGTTTCGGCGCAGCGGAATCGACGTGTTGGTCGCGGGTCGGACTCGGGTAACGAAACGCCCACCGTCAGCAGCGCGAGAGGAGGAGATTGCATGCTCAAGAAGCGCGGCAGGATAGGGCGCAACCTGGTCATGTTCGGCAGTGCGGGCGGATCGATTGCCGATCTTGCGCGCGGGATGTGGCACGGCGGTGCTGCTAAACGTTGGACGCTCCCGCTGGCTGTTTTTTTAAGTGTCTTGGGACTCGTGCTGATCGTCGCTGCGAGCGTGGAGGCGCTGGCTCCTTTCATTTACTCAATTTTCTGACGAGATGGACCCCTTACGAGAGCTACTTGCCTGCCCCGCGTGCGGTGGCGCCCTCGCGTCCGGCTGGCACTGCGGGGGATGCGGCAAGACGTACGGCGCTACTGATGGCGTCCCTGACTTGCGCCATGGCGGCGACACGCGCACAGAGGCCGTACGCCGTTTTTACGAGTGCGCGCCATTCCCAGGCTATGGCGTGCGCGACACTGTGGCGTCGCTATACGCACGGGCCGAGCGGAGCAAGTTTGCACAGCTGCTCGATCAAGCGATCCCGGCCGACGCCCGGATTTTGGAAATGGGGTGCGGGACAGGGCAAATGAGCCTCTATCTGGCGCGCGCGGATCGGTTGGTCATTGCCGCAGATCTGTCGCGATCTTCCTTGCTGCTCGGCCAAGCAGCCGCGCGGCGCTTCGGCCTGACGCGCGTGCAGTTTGTCGAAACGGACTTGCACTCCCCGGGAGTGCGGGCTGGTGCGTTCGATGTCGTTTACGCCTCGGGCGTTCTTCACCATACACCCAACCCGCGGGTGTCCTTTGCCAGAATCGCTTCGTTGGCACAGCCAGGCGGCATCGTCATTGTCGGCCTCTACAATACATTCGCGCGCGTCCCGCTTCGGCTGCGGCGTTTCGTTGCCCGGCTCTCGGGATATCGATGGATTCCCTTCGATCCGGTGCTGCGGGAAAGGCACGCCGACCCGGCGCGGCGCGAGGCTTGGCTGAGGGACCAATATCGGCATCCTGAGGAACATCGCCATACGGTTGGCGAAGTGCAGAGTTGGTTCAAGGAGAATCGTGTCGAGTATCTCAGGACCTACCCCAGTGCATGCCTCGGAGAGGCTCGGGAGGACCTCCTGAGCGCCGCCGGTGACAGCTGGAATCCGGAAGAATGGCTTGCGCAGCTCGGTTGGATGCGAAGCCTGGGGCCCGAGGGTGGGCTGTTCGTGACGGTCGGCCGCAGGACGACATGAGCGACGGCGCGGCAAGTCAGCTGAGTACGCACCGCCGAAGGGTTGCCATATCTGTTCGCAGCGCGCTCGAGTGCTCACTGGCGGGTCTGGGCATCGCTCTGATCGTGGCAGCGCTGGCAGCCAGACAATCGTGGTGGGACAGGCACTTTCTGCCCATTTTCGCCCTTACACGCTCGACTTTGGTGACTGCGGAGCAGACCCTGCGTGGGCTCGTTGCTTTTGCCGGTGCCGCCCTGTGCCTCGTGCTTCGCCGTCCGGTAGCCACCGTTCTGAGCCGGGCGACGGCTGGGGACGTGTTGCGGGTCCTCCTCGCGGGCGTGCTCGCGTGCGGTGCTGGCGAACTGATCCTGCGCATCCACCCGCCGTACCCTCACGATGCCGACCCCATGAAGCAGGAGCCGAGACGCCGGACTGATCCGTGGCTCGGTTGGGTTTTCGTGCCCGCTCGAACGGTCCTCGTGCAGGAGACGGGCCGCCGACTATCCTATTCGTTTGACGCAGCCGGCTATCGGGTGTCCTCGCCTGGAGCCTCCGTCGACATCGACAGGCCCACGTTGGTATTCACTGGAGAATCCATCATCGCGGGGTTCGGCCTGGCATGGGAGGAGACGATTCCGGCTCGTGTGAGCGCACTGCTCGGAATACAGAGCGCGAATCTGGCAGTGTTCGACTACAGCAGCGACCAATCGTATCTGCGTCTGGCGGCCGAGTTGCCGCGCTTTCGCAAGCCGGTCGCCGTGCTCACGCTGTTCATGCCGTCCTTGTTCGACAAAAACCTCCTGGAAAATCGCCCACGTCTGGGACCGGGACTACGCTGGCAGCCCGTCGACCAGCACTGGCGCCTGGCCGCGCTGCTGCGTTGGCTGATTCCCTACCGTACCAGCGCTGTCGTGGAGGAGGGCATCGTGCGCACCCGGGGCAGTCTGCGAGCGCTGGTCAATCTCGCTTGCGCGCGAGGGGCCGTGCCACTGATCGTCGTACCGCAATTTGGTCCGGAGAGCCCAGCCGAGGCGATGCTGCGGCGGCGCATCCTCGATGAAGCCGGCTTGCCGTACGTCCACGTGGAGCTTGATGCAAATTGGCACCTGCCGGGCGATCGGCACCCCGATCCGCGGGGCGCGCAGGCAATTGCCAACGCGGTTGCGGCGCGCCTTCGCACAGGCGGCGGCTGTCACCACAGCGCGCGGCCGAGTCGATGATGCTGCTGAGGAATTCCGAGCGGCGCTACGGAGGAGTAGCCATGGCATTCCACTGGCTCATGGCGCTACTGCTGATCGCGCTCGTGGCGTTGGGCTTATACATGGTTTCCCTGCCGGACGTCGGGTTCGATGCGCGGAAAATCTGGCTCATCCTCTATCATAAAGAGCTCGGCATCGTGGTCCTGATGCTACTCGCGCCGCGATTTCTCTGGCGCCTCGGCAACGTGCTGCCGCGCCTGGTCGAGACCCTGCCCGAGTGGCAGAAGGTCACCGCGCGCTTCGTGCACTTGTGCTTCTACGGTCTGATGTTGGCCCTCCCGGTCACCGGCTGGCTCATGTCCTCGGCCGCCGCAATTCCTGTATCCGTTCTGGGTCTGTTCACACTGCCGGATCTGGTGTCACACGATGAGCAGCTGTACCGCATGCTCATAGAGGCACACAAATGGCTGAGTTATGCGCTGATCGCCTGCATGGTGGCGCACATCGGGGCTGCCGTCAGACATCACTTCACCCGGCGCGATGACACTTTGAAAAAGATGCTGCCCGCCCGGTGAGCGCTTACCTCGAGGATGCCTGCCGGCTGCCGTCCGCGGCCTGCTGCAGCACGAAAGCGGCCATCTGCCGCAGAGCCTTCGCGGTCGCTTCGTTTGCGGCAATGACTCCTGAATAGGAGGTCTCCTGCCGCATGGGTTGGCGCACAGCGACTTCCCGGGTCCACGTGTGGTCGAGCGAGGCGCCCTCTACCCCCTCGGGAACGGGGTTGGGCATGCGCTGACGGGTCGTTTGACCTGCGCCGTCGTCGGTCAACCGGAACCGCAGAGTCAGCACCAGGGTCGCGGGCTGTGACGTGAAATCCTGGACCAGCTCGAGGATTTCCGTGTGCAGCGTGTATGTGTAGCGGCCGGTATAGGGCGGAACCACGATCGCGCCGAACGAGTGAGTGTTCTCCAGGGTCTTCACCAGCAGCGGTTGCAGCATCTGCGAGGGTGTCTCGCCCCATTCGCGTTGAGTGAAATAGCCTATGTCGTGCGGTTGGGTGCTGTAGGCCATGCGGGTCGTGTCGTAAACGGCGGCCGTCTCCGGAGGAAGCACCAGCACCGTAGCTTCGTGAGCTTGCTCGTGCGGAAGCTCGAGCGGAGTCTCATTCAGCAGCGACTTCTCGGGTTTGACCTCCCGTGGGGACAGCAACGTACAGCCCCCCACTGTCATACACAAAGCGGCGATGGCGAATCCAGCCGTGATGGAGCGCAACGTGAGCCTCATTGTTTTTCGCCAGGACCCAGCGCGGCCCTGTCCTTGCCGCGCACGAGCACAGACGGGTCCGCCTCGATCTCGGTGGTGATCTCCTGCATCGAGGCTGACAGTTTCTGCAGCTTGGCGAGCGTGTCATGCGCTTGTGGAAGAACCTGGGTTTGCAGGGCCTTGACGGTATCCTGGCTCGAATCCAGCAGCGGCCGGATCTGGTGACTGGCTCGCTCGGCGTTTGCGCTGGCGCGCTCGGCATTGGAGATCGTGGCCTCCAGGCGCGCATTGTTGGCCGACAAGGTTCTCGTGACCTTCTGCAGATTGTCCAGCGTCAGCTTCAGTGAGGCGACCGTCTTCTGATCGAGTACCGATTGGAGCAGGTTCGTCAGCAGTTGAACGTTCTGCCTCACGTCGCTGATTGTGGTATCCAGACTTGCAGAGCGGGGTGATGCAGTGGGGATAACTGGAAACCGGCTGGTGGGGACACGGGTCAGCGGCCGTGTGTCGTCACCGACGTCCTCCAACGCAACGTAAACGTAACCGGTGAATCCGCGTGCCGCGAGCCCCCGCGTGGTGATCGTGGCGACGGTCGCCCTCGTGACGGGGGCATCCCGCTTGACGCTCAGCAGGATGCTCACCGAACGTCGATCGATCAGCCGCACCTTCTGCACCTTGCCGATCTCGACGCCGTGGAACTCCACGGGCGAGTCGGCAATCAGCCCGGAAACGGCGTCTCGAGTACGGATCTCGAATGTCGTATTGCGACTGGAGGCGAGAGAGTGCCACGTCAGACCTGCCGCCGCCGCCAGCAGAACGACCAGCGTAAACACCGCTCGAGCCCGAACTTCCGCGCTCCAAACATGCCACATCTCGTGCTCCAATGAGCTTGGCGGCTCGGTGGTTTCCCAAATCGATCACCAGTGGGTACGCGGATCAGCACGAAGGGTTCTGTGCCGACGCGTGACCGACGCGCGCGAATGCTACGGCTCAGACGCTGCGTTCCAGCCGGCGGCAACGCAACGCCAGGCCTGGGCCTCAGGCCCGAGCCCACTCACCGAATGCAGTGGGGAAGAGCGACGCTTGCGGGAACGGCGTACCGGTCAGTTCCGCCGAAGCACCACGTGCACCGGCAAGCTCAACCGCACCGTGCAACTGCCGGCCCCGCCGCCGGTGCAGCAGGTGCTCAACCCGCCCGCGGATTTCGGCGACGCGGCGATGCACGCGCGCGGCCAGGATCTCTGCCAGCGCCGCTAGCGCGGGTGCTGGCCGAGTATGCGCGCCTTGGCTGCCTCGTACTCTTCCATGGAGAGCGACCCGATTTCCTTCAGGCGGAAATGCTCGCGCATCTCATCGCGCAGATGCTCGCCTCTCGAGCGTCGTCGCACGCGCGTCGCAAGGCGCGTATGTGCCGCAAGCTTTGCCAGGAAAAGCCGCGCACGGCGGTGGGTGCCGAGTCCGCCGATGAACTCGAGCAATTTCGCCCGTCCGTAAGCGCTGTACAGAGTGACGGTTTCATGGGTTCTGTACAGACATGTGACGACTGCGGCCGTTGCGCCAGAAGCGACGAATGCAATGAGCAGCGCGGCCCAGTGATCCCGTGACGCCAACGCTCCAAGGCGCGCGGCGAGCACTGCCGTCAGTGCCGTCAAAAGCACCGCAGCCATGATCGAGCGCCAGACGATGCGCCTCGAAAGCCGCGGCGCCGCCTCGACGAAGCGCAGGTCGAGAACGTATTGCGACAACAGTGTGCGTGAGCGCCACGAGCGCACGGAAAGGTAGTAGTAATCAATGATTTCCAGCTGCAGCACTGCGCGGCGAAGGCGGCTCCTGAGGCCGATGCGCGCATGCACCTTGCGGGCGCCGTGAAGGGCCGGCACCTCACGGACCTCCGACTCGAGGAGGATGTGTTCGGTGGTTGACATGTATCGTCCCGTGCGAGCACCGATCGCGAAATCGAATCACGCAGCGTTTGCCAACTGTAGCGGAGAACCGCCGCTCGTGGCGAGCCGAGCGTGGTTGCGGCGCCGTTCCGGGCAATGCTTAGAAAAAAAACGCGTGGCGGCTCTTCTCAGAGTCGCTGACTGTGGGTGTTTACTTTCGCGATAGCAGGAGCGCGCCGCGCCTCCGCCCGCGGTATGGCGTGGGCGCAAGGACGTACCTCTCACATCAAGACGCCGGCGCGTCCGTTTTTCAACAACACTGTCAAATCACACGGATTATGACAGTGCACGCTGGCGCCAACTGCAGACATCTTCACCATATGTAGGGCATTTGATCTCATATGTATCGACAACGGAGTTGGCGACAGGTCGGAGGGATGTTGGTTCCGGACGTGCTCACGGGAGGTCTCCATGAGAAAGCGGATCGAGTCAGTGCTCGCCGGCGCAGCCGGCCAGGGCGTGCACGCCCGGGACATCGCGTCGGTCGTAGCATGCAGCACGAGACCGCAACGCGCGTGTCTCGCCGGCGCCAACGTGGGTGAGCGCGCACTCGCGCTCCAGTGAAGCCCACTAGCAGCCGCACTCAAATTTTGCAGCGCACTCGCCGGAGCTGATTCAGCCGGCGAACACCCGCGCGTACCGAAAGGTAATCCGAATGCGAATGGCAATCTGGACTGTCGTGTTGGGCGTGCTCATCTGCGTCTGCGGGAGGTATGCGCGGGCGCAGGATCACTCCCGTGAGCAGATGAAAGGCCTCGATGAGCAGGTGCAGGAAGTCAAATCCGACGTCCTGAGCATCGCCGCGGACCTCGATCAGCTGCAGGAGAAGCTGCTCTATCCGTCGGACACGCAGCTTGCCGTGTTCGTATCGCTCGAACAGGGAGAGACGCTGCGCCTGGACTCGGTACAGGTGCAGATCGACGGCCAGCCCGCGGCGCGTTACATCTACAGCTTCAAGGAGTTGGACGCGCTCAGAAGGGGCGGCGTGCAACGGATCTACACGGGCAATATCGCCACCGGGCAGCATCAGCTGGAGGTCTCCCTGACCGGCAAGCTCGCCAGCGGCAAGGACTACAGCCACACCGAGCGCTTCGCATTCACGAAGGAAATCAAGCCCAAGCTCATCGGCGTCAAGCTCGCCGGCCCGGACTCCGGCAAGCCGGCGATCGAGCTCGGAGACTGGTAGGCGATGAATCGCGGACTGACAGAGGTGTTCGCGGCTGCGCTGCTCGCCTCGGCGCTCGTGCGCGCGAGCTTCGCGGGCGGTCCGTCAGCGAGCGCCCAACTCCGGCCGGCGGAGGTGGAGAGCGGACCCGCGCGACCACACCTCGACCTGAGGGATCTGTACTTCGGGGAGGCGCTCTACGAGGCCTATCAGGGACAGTATTTCGATGCCCTCGAGCGGCTCGACGCGGAGCTTGCCCAGCATGCTCGCGTCGATGAGCCGGAGCGCGATTCACTGCAGTACCACATCAAGCAGGCGGACTTCTCGGTCGGCGATTTCGAGCTGCGCTACCGTATGCATCAGCGTGCCGGGCGTGCCATCAAGGCGGTGCTCGATGCGGATGTCGAACAGCCGGTGAAGAACGATGCGGCGTACCGTCTGGCGCGCATCGAGTTCCAGAAGGATCAGCCGCAGGACGCGCTGCATGCCTTGGAGCGGATCCACGGAACGGTGCCGGATAACATCAAGGACGACCTCGAGTTTCTTCGCGGCAATGTCTATCTCGCGCTCGGCCGGCCCGGCGACGCCGTGGAAGTGCTCAAGCGCCTGCAGAGTGCGCCGAGCCTGCAGGGATTTGCCGCCTACAATCTCGGGATCGCTCTGCTGCAGGCGGGTCATGGCCCGGAGGGCCTGCGGCAGCTGGATCAGGCCGGTCAGATCGACAGCCGTGCAGGGGCGACGGCGGCGATCCGGGACAAATCCAACATGGTCCTCGGCAGCGTCATGCTGGAATCGAAGGACTACGCGCACGCGCAGCTGGCTTTCGATCGCGTGCGCCTGGAGGGGCCGTATTCCGACCGCGCACTGCTGAGTACGGGGTGGGCCGAGGTCTCGCAGCATGACTACGCGAAGGCAGTCGTACCGTGGGGGATACTCGCCGGGCGTGACCCCACCGACGCCGCGGTGCAGGAAGCAAAGCTGGCATTGCCGTTTGCCTACAGCAAGTTGCAAGTCTACGGACGTGCGGCGCTCCTCTATGGCCAGGCGCTCGATTCATTCAGCAAGGAGCTGGAGAAGGTGGATGCGTCCATGCGAAGCATCCGCGCCGGCAATTTCCTCAAGGCCCTGGTGCGCGAGGAGATCGAACACGACAACGTCTGGGTCGTGCGCCTGCGCTCGCTCCCCGGCACGCCGGAGACCTTCTACCTGACGGACCTGATGGCCTCGAATGACTTCCAGACCGCGCTGCAGAACTACCTCGACATGGAGGATCTGCACCGACGGCTCATTGCCTGGCAGGGCGGATTCGCCGCGTTCGAGGATCTGATCCGCCTGCGCCGCGCGAATTACGAGCCGCTGCTCCCGCAGATCGATGCGCGCTTCAGACAGCTCGACTCGCAGATGCGCCTGCGCGTCGAGCAACGCGATCACCTGCAGAAGCGTCTGCAGGACATTCTGACGGCACCGCGGCCGGCGCTGCTGGCGACGGCGGATGAAAGAATGGCGCTCGAGAGCCTCGGCAAGATCGAGACGGCGCTCGAGCGCGCCAACAGTCCGGAACGTGCAGCTCTTCAGGCCAGAGTGCGGCATCTTCGTGGCGTACTGACGTGGCGCCTGTACACGCAGTACCCGGAGCGGCTGACGCAGGCTCACAAAGACCTGCACGATCTCAATGACAACGTGAGGACGCTGCAGGATCAATATACGGCGTTCGTGCGCGCAAGACAGGCGGCCGTGCACAGCTATGCAGGCTACGATCAGTCGATCAGTCGTCTGCGTACGCGCGTCGGCCAGGCACTGGAGCGTGTCGACATGCTCCTCGCCCGACAAGGCCAGTTGATCGAAGCGGTCGCGATCGACGAGCTCAACACGCGGCGCCAGCGCCTCGAGGCCTATCAGGTTCAGGCTCGCTATGCCGTGGCCGACAGCTACGACAGGGCGCTGAAGCAACGTGCAAGCGGGAGCGCACCGTGATGCGGCTCGTGCGCGCCCTCGTTGTTGCGTTCCTCCTGGCGCTCATCAGCGCCTGCGCTCATCACGTGGACCGCTCTGGGACACTCGCAATGCTGCATCAAGTGCAGCCGGACACCAAGGAAGTGCCGGTCGAGCAAGGCCTCGATCGGGCGGTGCAGAGCTACGCTGAGTTTCTCAAGGAGGCTCCCGATAGCAAGCTGACACCGGAGGCCATGCGGCGCCTGGCGGACCTCAAGATCGAGAAGGAGTTCGGAATCCAGGGGGACGGCAAGCTCGTGGAGGCGCCTGCGCCCGAAGCTGCCACGCAGCCGAAGTCCGTCGCGACGGCATCGAACGCCGTGCAGGCCGACTCAACGGGCAGCGCAGCGGCCAAGGCCAGCGCAGCGGCGAGCCGAGCGGCCGATTCAGCAGCCAATTCAGCGGCCAACGCAGCGGACCACGCCCGGCGAGACCAGGCTACCGCGTTGCGCGCGCCGGTTGTCGCAAGGATCGACGCGCGGGCGGCTACGCGGGCACAGCCGGAGGCGCCCGGTTCGGGGCTTTCCGCAACATCGGAACGTGATCTGGAGGAACGGGCGGCGTCCCAGGCGGCGATCCCGGCTGCGAGCGCCGCCTCGCAATTGGAGTTGCCGGGCGGAACGGATGCCGATCCGGCGCGCGCCGGCCCCCTCGAGGCGATCGCGCTCTACGACGAGTTGCTGGCGAAGTATCCGCAGTACGCGGGCCGTGACCAGGTGCTCTACCAGAAGGCGCGCGCCTACGACGAGCTGGGCCGGACCGAAGAGGCCATGAAGGTCATGGAGGAGCTGGTCCGTGAGAATCCGCACTCGCGGTTCGCGGACGAGGTCCAATTCAGACGCGCCGAGCGCTTCTTCATCCTCAAGAAATATCGCGAGGCCGAGAGCGCGTACGCGGCCATCATCGGAGGCGGGAGCGGCTCGGAGTATTACGAGCCCGCGCTCTACAAGCTGGGATGGACGTTGTACAAGCAACAGCTCTATCCGGAAGCGCTGCAGCAATACTTCGCGCTCCTCGACTACAAGGTCAGGAGCGGCTATGACTTCGATGCGAAGCACACCGAGGCCGAGCAGCGCCGCGTCGAGGATACCTTCCAGGTCATCAGCCTGAGCTTCTCCAATCTCGGCGGTCCGGAGGTGATCGGCCCGTACTTCGCCGGCAACGGACACCGGGCCTACGAGGACCGCATCTACCGCTACCTCGCGGAGTTCTACCTGGTGAAGCTGCGGTATCAGGACGCCGCCACGGTCTACAAGTCATTCGTGGCGTTGTACCCATTCCACCAGGCAGCACCTCACTTCAGCATGCGGGTCGCTGAAATCTACGAGAAGGGCGGGTTCCCGCAGCTCGTGCTCGCCGCAAAGAAGGACTTCGCGGCCACGTATGGCCTGCAAGGGGAGTACTGGCATCACTTCGACATCGACAGGTCGCCGGAAGTGGTGAGTTATCTGAAACGGAATTTGCAGGATCTGGCCAACTACTATCACGCCCAGTATCAGGACCCCAAGCAGCACGAGCAGCAGGCGGCCAATTACGCCGAGGCGACGCGCTGGTACCGGGAGTTTCTCACCTCGTTCCACACCGACAGCCAGGCGCCGCAGCTGGACTACCAGCTCGCGGATCTCACGTTGGAGAATCATGATTATGCGACGGCGGCGCGCGAGTACGAGATCACCGCTTATGACTACCCGCGGCACGCAAAATCGGCGGCCGCGGGCTACGCCGCCATCTACGCGCATCGCCAGTATCTGAAGGCCGCCGGCGCGGATGTGAAGGACGCGGCTCGCCGCGACACGATCAACAGCTCCATCAGGTTCGCCGACACCTTCCCGCAGCACGAGCAGGCAGCGGTCGTGCTCGCGGCAGCGGCGCAAGACGCGTACGAGATGAAAGACCTGGTGCTGGCTCGCGACACCGGCCGGCACCTCATCGAGAAGTTCCCGAATGCGGCCGCAGGCGTGCGCCGCGACACGTGGCTGGTCATCGGACACTCCACCTTCGGGCTTGCGGAGTATGCGGACGCGGAGCAGGCCTACGGGCGCGTGCTCGAAGCCACGCCAGCGGGAGATGCATCGCGCGCGGGGCTGACAGAAAACCTTGCGGCTTCGATCTACAAGCAGGGCGAGCAGGCTAACCAGGCGGGTGATTATCGCACTGCCGCCAATCATTTCCTGCGCGTCAAGCAGGCCGCTCCAACCTCGAAGATCTGCGCGGCGGCGGAGTACGACGCTGGCGGGGCCCTGATGCGCTTGAAGGATTGGACGGCCGCAGCGCAGGTGCTCGATGAGTTCCGGCGCAGCTTCCCTGCGAACGACTTGCAGAAGGAAGCGACGAAGCAGATTGCGTACGCGTACCAACAGGCGGGGGAGCTGGCGCAATCCGCCGGTGAGTACGAGCGGGTCGCGAAGGAGTCACCGAATCCGCAGCTGCGCGCCGCGGCACTGCTGCAGGCGGGCGACCTGTTCGGGCAGGCAAACAACTCCGATGGCGCACTGCAGGCGTATTCGAGGTATCTGCAGGCGTTTCCCAAGCCGGTTGAGGCGGCAGTGGAAACGCGCTCCAAGATTGCCCAGATCTACAAGGCGAAGGGCGATCGGGCCCAGTACCAGCAGCAGCTCCAACAGATCGTGAATGTCGATGGCGCGGCGGGAGCCGAGCGTACGGACCGCACGCGCAACATCGCGGCGCGTGCGGCGCTGGAGCTGACCAAGCCGATCTACGAGCAGTTTGCGGCGATCAAGCTCGTGCAGCCGTTCGATCGCAGCCTGCAGGAGAAGCAGCGCAGCATGGACACTACGACCAAGGCTTTCGAGGCGCTGGTCGACTACCAGGTCGGGGAGGTCACCGCGGCGGCCACTTTCTATATGGCCGAGATCTACGCGAATTTCAGCGAGTCCCTGCGCGAGTCGGAGCGCCCGTCCGACCTTGGCGCGGACGCTCTCAAGGACTACGAGCGGCAGCTCGCCGCCGTCGCGCAACCGCTGCAGGAGAAGGCGATCGCGGTGCATGAGAAGAACCTGGAGCTCATGAGGCGAGGGCTCAACGATGCGTGGACGCAGAAGAGCCTGGAGCGCCTCGCCGTGCTGAAGCCGGGCAGGTACGCGCGATCCGAGATCAGCAACGGGTTCCTCGGGTCGCTCGAGCGGTATGTCTATCAGCCGCCGCCGCGCGCTGTTGAGGAAGCCCCCACCAGTCCTCCTGCACCCGCAACGGTGCAGAGTGCGCCGGCCCCGTCGCCGCAGGCCGCGCCGGGCCCGTCGCAGCAGAGCGCCACAGCCTCGGCACAACAGACCGCGCCGGGCCCATCGCAGCGGAGCGCCACAGCCTCGGCGCAACAGGCCGCGCCGGCTCCGGCGCCGCAAGGCGCGCCGGCCCCGGAAGGCGCCGCCGCGCAACCAACAGCCTCCGGATCGCCGGAAGGTGCGAGCGGACAGCCCCTCACAGCGGGAGCAGGCAATGAAAACCCGCGCTGATCTCGAGCGAATAGCGATCGTGCTCCGGCTGGCTCCCACACTCGTGCTGGCCATGGCGCTCATCGGTTGCCAGACCGTGGCGCCGGCGGGCAAACGTGGAGCCGAGACGACGCTTCAACCGGTCGCGGGTGGCTTCCAGCTCGTTGAAAAAGTGCGCGTCCCCGCAGACGTTCGTGCCGCTTACGACAGCGCGACTCGCCAACTGGAGGCGAAGCAATACGACCAGGGAATCGCGTCGCTGCTCAAAGTCACTGAGAAAGCACCCGATGCCCCCGCGGCCTACGTCGATCTCGGCATTGCCTACGGCAAGACCGGCGATCTCGACAAGGCGGTCGCGAGCCTCAAGCGCGCCGTCGAGCTCGATCCCCGCCAGCTCGTGGCCTACAACGAGCTCGGCATCATCTATCGCAGGAAAGGTGAGTTCGCGGCTGCCCGCGAAAGCTACGAGCGGGCGCTGGGAGTGTTTCCCGGATTCCATTACGCCCGGCTGAATCTGGCGATTCTCTGTGATCTGTACCTGGGTGACCTCACGTGCGCCCGCGACAACTACGTTGCCTATCAGCAGCTCGTCCCGGATGACAAGCAGGTGGCGAAGTGGATCGCCGATCTGAACGCCAGAGCGAAACCCTAGGAGAGCCCATGGTACGCACGCTCATGCTCGGACTCATGTTGGCCGCTGCCGCGCACGCAGCGGCGGCCGACGCCACGACGCCGGTGCTCGCGACCGCCGCGAGCGACACGACGAGCCCGACGCCCGCGGTCGCCACCAGCGGCACGACGACCTCGGCGCCCGCCGTCGGCGCGACGACGCCGGCGCTTGCGACGGCCACCAGCGACACAGCGGCTCCGATGCCCGTGGCTCCCAACGACATGCCGACCGCCCCGACCCTGGCGGCGGCGAGCGCGCCGGCCACGGCTCCCTCGGGCGTCGCAGCGAATCAAGTGACAAAGAGGCCGACCGACACCCCAAGGGCCGGTGACGGCAAGGCGGCGGCCAGCCAGTCAGCTCAGCCCGGCGGCGACGTGAAGATGTCAGGCATGTCGATCCTCGGCAACGAGGATGCCCCGAAGTCGCTGGTGATCGTGCCCTGGAAGAGCTCGCAGCTCGCCGCCATGCCGAGCGTGTCGAGGCTGCTGGACTCGACGACGCAGCCCGTGGACAAGGACGTCTTCATGCGCGAGCTGGCGTACTACGAATTCAAGTCCGGCTCGAAGTGAGCGCAGCGGCTCACGCTGGCGGTCAGCGTTGAGAATGAATCGTTCAGTGGTTTGACAGTAACGTTCGAGAGGTTCGCATATGGAATTCTTCTATCCGATCGTCAACTTCTTCAAGGCAGGCGGGGCCTTCATGTTCCCCATCCTGCTGGTGGGGGCGGTAGCGCTCGCGATCACCGTCGAGCGCTACGTCACCCTCGCGAAGATGGGCGCGCGCAACCGGCGCACGTGGGGCCAGGTCGAGTCGGTGCTCACGAGCGGGGATTTCGACAAGGCCCGTGAGCTCCTGAGCAAGGACGAATCAGGGCTGTCACGACTGCTGAGCATGGGGCTCGCCCTGCAGGGGGCGGTGCGGCGCCGTGATGACGTGGAGAAAGCGATGCAGGAGGGAATGATGGAAATCGTGCCGCAGCTCGAGAAGCGCACCCACTACCTCGCGACGGCGGCCAATGTGGCGACGCTGCTCGGCCTGCTGGGCACGGTGAGCGGCCTGATCCACGCCTTCAGCGCCGTGGCGACGGTCAACCCGGCGGAAAAGGCGAATCTGCTGGCGGCGAGCATCTCGGAGGCCATGAACTGCACGGCCTTCGGGCTCGTGACCGCGGTGCCGATCCTGATCGTGCATGCCTTCCTGCAGTCGAAGACCACCGGGCTGAGCGACGGCCTGGAGACGGCCGCCATCCGCTTCCTGAATGCGCTGGCCGCCCGCCAGGCGGCCCGAGCCCAGAGCCGGCTGGAGTTGGTGCAGCCGGCGCAGAAGGCGGCCTCCGCCTGAGGGTGACCCCATGCGCAATCTTCTGATGCGCCGCGAGCGCAAGCCGGCCGAGCTGTTGCTCGTGCCGATGATCGACATCTTCACCGTGCTGGTCACGTTTCTGCTGATGACCGCGGTGTTCTCGCGCATCGCGATCATGCAGATCGACCTGCCGAGCTCGGCGGCTTCGAAGCCCGAGGAGCCGAAGTTCCGGCTCGAGGTCATCGTCCGCCAGGACGGCTTCGACCTCAGCGATGGCAAGGAGGCGATCGGCACCATACCGAAGGTGAGCGGCGCATATGACTTGAACGCGTTGACCGAACGAGTGTTGGCCGTGAAGCGTGAACATCCGACCTCGGAGGACGCATCGGTGCTCGCGGAGCCGAAGGTGCCCTACGACGACCTCGTCCAGGTCATGGATGCGATCCGCGGCACCGAGCTGCCGGCCACGGATGCACTCGTTGTCGGCCAGCCGGCGACCGGGGCGCAGACCGTGAAAGTCGCCTTGTTCACGAACATCGCGCTGGGAGATGCGCCGTGAAGGTACTGAAACGGGGTCTCGGACTGATGCCGCGCAAGGTGCGCGAGGATGCGCACCTGAACCTGATACCCATGATCGACATTCTGTCGGTGCTGGTGGCATTCCTGCTCGTGTACTCGACGGAAGTGGAGGTGATCCAGAACTCCAAGGGCGTGAGCATTCCGCAGTCGAGCACCGAGGTGCGCCCGAAGCAGTCGGTCGTCGTCATGGTCACCAAGGACGCCATTTTTGTGCAGGGCGAAAAAGTCGCGAGCCTCGCGGAGATCAGTGACCCGCACACCCAGCTGGTCGAGCCCTTGCGCAACGTACTGCAGCGCCCCATAGCCGGGCTCGACGCGGCGGCGCGTGATGCGGCGCTCAACTCGCACGAGGTCACGGTCATGGCCGACAAGGACCTGCCGTACGAAGTGTTGCGCAAGGTCCTGGCGACGTGCACGGCGGCCGCGTACGGCAAGATCTCACTTGCGGTGCTGCAGAAGGAAAAACCGGTTGGCGCGGTGAAGAGCTAGCGCCTTCTCGAGGGGAATACGATGACCGTCTTTGCACCTCCACCCAACAGCACGGATTCCGCGGCGGCGCCGGATCAAGTGGACGACCTGCCCACGGCGCAAGAGCAGCCGGAGTCGAACGACGAGGCGCTGCAGACTCAAGACGCGCTCGTCGCGCAACTCGGCGCGCAGCAGGAGTCGATCGACGCCCTGGTAGGAAAGCTGCGCGCACTCGATGCGCAGCTGGAGGCTCTGGCGACTGAGCGCGAGCAACACCGCCTGCTGCACCACGTTTGCGATGCCTTGGGCGAGCTGAGCAAGCTCGGCGGCGCGCAGTTGTTCTGGGGTACCCCGGAGGCGGTCACGACTGGTGAGGATCAGCTCGGGCGGGTACGTGAACGAGTGGGCGCGTTCGAGGGCCACGTGGGCGAGCTCGAAGCACGCCGACACAGCACTCGCGAACAGATCGACGAGGAACAGTATCGTGCAGGACTGATCGAGGATGAGCTCTTCGAGGCCCAGGAAGAAGAAGAACGGCGCCGGCAGGAGTGGATCGTCGAGCGGGACATCAGCGGGCTTCACTCCCGTCCACTCACCATGCCCTGGACCTGGGGGGGAGAGGACGACCGGCGCTTTCAGAAGTCGTTGCTGGGCGCGCTGGGGGTGTGCCTTCTCGTGGCGCTGCTCGTTTCCCTGATCCGTCTGCCCCTCGCGCCGGCTTCTCAGGACACCCCGCCAGAGCAGGTGCTGCATATCACCATGGCGCTGCCGCGGCCGCCCCCGCCGCCGCGCGTGTTGCCGCCTCCGCCACCGAAGCTGGCAGTGGCGAAGCCCATACCGAAGCCGACACCACAGCAGGCGCCCAAGCCCCCGGCGGAGGAGCCGGTCAAGCCGGCCGTGGAAGCGAAGGTGGAACCGCCCAAGCCAGCCGGGCTGATGGCATTCAAGGACCGGCTCGCCGCGCTCGCCGACACGAAGATCGACCCGGCGCTCGGCGCTCAGGCACACATCAACAACGCCAACAGCTCGGCGGGAACCCCCGAGCGCGCGATGCTGACCACCACCGCCCCCGGTACGAGCGGTGGAATCAACCTGGCAGCCGTGAGTCGCGGCTTGGGCCCGGGCGGCGGCAATGAGCGCAACGCAATTCGCGGCGGCACGCTCACACAGGCCTCGAGCGGCCTCGGGTCGGCGGTAGCCCCGAGCCGCCCGGTGAGCGGCGGCCCGGGTCCGGGACGTACGGATGAGGAGATACAGATCGTCTTCGACCGTCACAAGGCCCAGCTCTATCGGCTGTACAACCTGGAGCTGCGTCGCGACCCGACCCTGCAGGGCAAGATCATCCTGCGCCTGACGATCGAGCCCGACGGCAGCGTGTCGCTGTGCCAGCTGCACTCCACCAACATGAATGCGCCGCAGCTCGCGGAGCAGGTAGTGGCACGGGTGAAGGGATTCGACTTCGGCGCCAAGGCCGTCCCGCCGGTCACCATCATCTATCCGATCGACTTCCTGCCCTCGGCCTGAAGGAGGCCCGTTGAGCTGAAGCGAACCGCACTTCCTGGACACGACAAGGGCAAACCCACCGAAAGGTGGGGACGCAAAGTCACCGGTCTAAAGAGCCTCGCAGGCTCCACGACAGCGGGACCGCCGACACTCCAGCCGCAACTCGGGCTGCCTCGGCCCCCCTTGTCGATACGAACGATCGGCAAGAGGTATGCGATTGAGCACGAGTGGGACGATGAGTCACGTTGGAACGCGCCGCGGCTGGATGGCCATCCTGCTGCTCGGGCTGGCGCTGCTGTTCCTGAGCGGTGTCCGCCCGGCGCACGCGCAGAGCGCGAATTGCGTCGGCAATTACGGTGGTGTCGTCGACGGCAATGTCTACCGGACGCCGCCGAACCTGTTGCAGATCGACGGCCCCTGCACCATCCAGAACTACCCGGCATCCAACCCGGATGCCGGCAGCATCAGTTGGCTGAGCGTGAACAACACGCTGCTGGTCTTCAACAACGTCGACTTCATCGGGAACATGTCGTGCGACAGCAACGAGCACGGCGACTTCGTCTGGTTCGTCAATGGCTCGGTCACTCGTTCACACATCCTGAAATGCGCGAGCTTGTTCGCGCCCGTCGACAAGATCGACAAACAGAATCCGACGGGGCCGCCGTTCGTCTCGATCGGGGTGCCCTTTACTTATACGCTCACCTTCCCGCAACTGATCAACTCCCTGACCGGTGCCGTGGTCAATCCCAACGGGTCGGACGTCGAGGTCGATCAGGTCACCGTCACTGACAACCTCAATGCGACCGGAGTGTCCCTCAGCTACGTGACGAGCAGCGCCGCCTGGAAGGGAAGCGGCGCACCCATCCCTGCAATCACGACGACGAACACGGGCGGGCTGCTCACCTTCAGCAACTTCCCCGCCATCCCACCCGGGCAGCAGATCGTGCTGAGCGTCACGGTCGTGCTCAACAACGCCGTGCCACCGAACTCGCCCGGCACGCAGTTCTTCAACACGGCCAACTGGACGTTGGGAACAACCGTAGGCGGGACATTCCATTACCCGCTGCCAGGACAGCAGGGAGTCTCCTCGCCGCCGCTGACCATCGCCGCGCCCACCCTGGTCATGACCAAAGGCGGCCCGGCAACGATGAGTCCCGGTCAGCCGGGGCAGTTCACCCTCAACGTGCAGAACACCGGCAACAGCGACGCATGGAACGCGACGATCGTCGACAAGCTGCCGACAGGTGCAACGGGCGGCATGTGCACGACGGCGCCGCAGATTCTCTCCGCGCAGGTGTTCCAGGCCAACGGAGTGACTGCGGTGCCGGGCAAGGGGCCGCTCGCGGCCGGCACGGATTACACGATCAGCTATTCCGGGGCGCCCACCTGCACGTTGACGCTCAACATGGTGAGCGCCGCGGCTGCCATCGGCCCGACACAGCGTCTCATCGTCACCTACCAGACGCAGCTCGATGCGAATACGCAGAACGGCGCCTCACTCACCAACGTAGCTGGTGCGACCCAGTGGTTCAGTGGTCCGAACAGTAGCGCCGGCCGCGCCGGCTATACCTGCACCTTGACCAACGGTACGCCCGGGGTAGCGGACTGTCAGGACGCGCATACGGTGACCGCTTCGGTGCCCGCGCTGACCATCACCAAGCAGGTGACAGTGGTTGGGGGCGGCGCGCCGCTTCCGGGTGCAACGCTCGCCTACCTGGTGCACGTGACGAACACCTCGGCGTACCCGGTAGACACGGTGGTGATCAACGACAACCTGGCCACAGCGGGGTCAGGGGCGCTTACGTACGTGGCCGGCACCGCAACCATGAACGGCTCACCCAACGGCCTGAACGCCAGCGGCAACAACATCAGCGCCAACTATTTTGGGACCTACGGGCCGCTCGCGCCCGGCGGGACGATCGACCTGAGCTTCCAGGCCACGCTCGGCAGCACGCTGGCCGCCGGCACGACGGTCACCAATACCGGTGTCGTCCTCTGGGGCATTCCACCGCAGAACGCCTCCGCAAGTGTCTCGATCCAAGTGGTCGCCCCGACACCGCCGGCTCTCACGCTCACCAAGGGTGGCCCGGCGACGATGTACCCCGGTCAGCTGGGCAAGTTCACTCTCAACGTGCAGAACACAGGAACGACTGACGCCTGGAACGCGACCGTCGTCGACAAGCTGCCGACGGGCGCAACAGGTGGTATGTGCACGGCGACCCCACAGATCCTCTCCGCGCAGGTGTTCATGTCCGACGGCGTGACACCGGCGCCCGGCAAGGGCCCGCTCGTGGCTGGCACCGACTTCACGGTTAGCTACTCCGGGGCGCCCACATGCACGCTGTCGCTCAACATGTTGAGCGCCGCGACGGTAATTCGTGCGTCGCAGCGGTTGATCATCACGTACCAGACGCAGCTCGATGCGAACACGCAGGTCGGCGCCACGCTCACCAACGTGGCCGGCGCGACACAGTGGTACAACGGCTCGAGCAGCACTGCAGGCCGTCAGGCCTACACATGCGCGCTGAGCGACGGCACACCCGGGGCGCTGGACTGCCAGGACGCGCATACGGTGACCGTCGTCGCCTCCGCCGTGACCATCGCCAAGCAGGTTACGGTGGTGGGCGGCGGACCGGCAGTGGCGGGCGCAACGCTCGCCTACCTGGTGCACGTGACGAACACTTCGGCGAATCCGGTAAATCCGGTGGTGATTACGGACGATCTGAATGCCGCGGGCGCGGGGGCGCTGACTTACGTGGCGGGTACCGCGACCATGAACGGGTCGCCCAGCGGGGTCGGCGTTGCCGGAAACCTCATCACCGCTAACTACTCAGGACCGCTCGCGCCGGGAGCGACGGTCGACCTGGCCTTCCAAGCCACGCTCGGCGGCACGCTTGCCGCTGGCACTACGGTCACCAACACCGGCGTCGTCGCCTGGAATATCCCGCCGCAGACCGCCTCAGGGAGCGTCTCGATACAGGTTGCGTCACCGCCAGCGCTGACTCTCACCAAGGGCGGCCCAACGACGATGCTCATCGGGCAGTTGGGGCAGTTCACCCTCAACGCGCAGAACACCGGAACGAGTGACGCCTGGAACGCGACCATCGTGGACAGGCTGCCGACCGGTGCAACTGGCGGCATGTGCACGGCAACGCCGCTGCTCCTCTCCGCGCGGGTGTTCATGGCCGATGGCGTGACGCCGGTGCCTGGCAAGGGCGCACTCACGGCTGGCGCCGACTACACGCTCAGCTATGCCGGGGCGCCCACGTGCACGTTGACCCTCAACATGCTGAGCGCAGCGGCCGCGATCGGGCCGTCACAGCGCCTCATTATCACCTATCAGACGCAGCTCGATCCGAACACGCAGAACGGCGGCGTCACCCTCACCAACGTGGCCGGCGCGACGCAGTGGTACAACGCCCCGAGCAGTAATACCGGCCGCCAGAGCTACATCTGCACGCTGACCAACGGCACTCCCGGCGTGCTGGATTGTCAGGACGCGCACACGGTAACGGTGGCTGCCTCCCCGGTGACCATCACCAAGCAGGTGACCGTGGATGGCGGCGGCCTGGCGGTTGCCGGCGCGACGCTCGACTATCTGGTGCACGTGACGAACGCGTCGGCGAACCCCGTAAACCCAGTTGTGGTCACGGACGACCTGAACGCCGCGGGGCCGGGCGCTCTCACGTACGTGGCTGGCACAGCGACCATGAACGGCTCGCCCAGCGGCGTCAGTGTCGTCAGCAATGTCATCACCGCCAACTACTCGGGACCGCTCGCGCCGGGGGGGACGATCGACCTGCGGTTCAGAGCCACGCTCGGCAGCACTCTTTCCGCTGGCACCACGGTCACCAACACCGGCGTTGTGACCTGGAACAACCCGCCGCAGACCGCCTCAGGGAGTGTTTCGATCCAGGTCGTGACACCGCCTGCGCTCACCCTCACCAAGGGCGGGCAGACGACGACGTACATCGGGCAACAGGGGCAGTTCACCCTGGACGTGCAGAACACCGGGACGACTGACGCCTGGAACGCGACCATCCTGGACAAGCTGCCGACCGGGACGAGTGGCGGCATGTGCGCGGCAACGCCGCAGATCCTGTCCGCCCAGGTTTTTCAGGCCGACGGCGTGACGGCGGTGCCAGGTAAAGGTCCGCTCACGGCTGGCACGGACTACACGCTCACTTATGCCGGAGCGCCCACCTGCACGCTGACACTGAACCTGCTGAGCGCTGCGGCTGTGATCGGTCCGACGCAGCGGCTCGTCATCACCTATCAGACGCGGCTCGATGCGAATACGCAGAACGGCATCACGCTCACCAACGTGGCCGGTGCGACGCAGTGGTACAACGCTCCGAGCAGTAACACCGGCCGTCAGAGCTACACCTGCACGCTGACCAACGGCACGCCCGGGGTATTGGACTGTCAGGACGCGCACACAGTTACGGTGGCTACCCCCGACGTGACGATCATCAAGCAGGTCACCGTAGTGGGCGGTGGCTCGGTGGTTGGGGGTGCAACGCTCGCCTACGTGGTGCACGTTACGAACACCTCGGTGAACCCGGTGAACCCGGTAGTGATCACGGACGACCTGAATGCGGCGGGGACGGGGGCACTGACCTACGTGGCCGGTACCGCGACGGTGAACGGGTCGGTGGTCGGCGTGACGGTCAGCGGCAATGTCATCACGGCGAACTACTCGGCGACCTATGGACCGCTGGCACCCGGAGCAACCATTGATCTGCGCTTCTACGCCAGGCTCGGCAACACGCTCACCACTGGCATGCCCGTCACCAACACCGGCGTAGTCACGTGGAACAACCCGCCGCAGACGGCCTCGGCGAGTGTCTCGGTCGAGCTGAGCATTCCGCCCGGTGCGATCACCGTCAGTAAAACGACTCCGCTGGTCGATGTGACGCGCGGGCAGCTCGTGCCGTACACCATCACTGCCACCAACGTGCTGACGGGGGCTGTTCAGGGCGTAGCGCTCGTGGATACCTTTCCCGCGGGATTCCGCTACATCAAAGGCTCGGCACGTCTCGACGACATGCCGGCGGAGCCTACGGTGTCGGGGCTCCAGCTCACCTGGAGCAATCTCAGCTTCGCGGGCGGCGCGCATCACACCATTGTGTTGCTGCTAGCCGTCGGAGCTGGAGTGGGTGAAGGCCAGTTCGTCAACCGCGCCCAGGCTTTCGCCGAGGTCCCCGGCACTGGCGCCCAAGCCGGTATCGCGGTGAGTGGCGCGCAGGCCCTCGCGGTCACTGGCGCTCCCGTGAGCCGCACCCAGGCCCCCGCCTCGGCGCCGCGCACTCCGGTCAATCACGCGCAGGCTATCGCTCCGGTCGTCGGCAGCGCAGTGTCTTCTGAGGCTACTGCCACCGTGGTTGTGGTGCCGGATACGACGTTCGATTGCACCGACGTCATCGGCAAGGTCTTCGACGACGTGAACGGCGACGGCCGCCAGGAAGCTGGAGAGAAGGGTCTGCCCGGGGTGCGGCTCGTAACCACCCGAGGCCTGGCCGCCGTCACGGACGAGTTCGGGCGCTTCCACATCACGTGCGCGATCACTCCGCTCGAGGGGCGGGGCAGCAACTTCGCCCTCAAGCTCGATGACCGGACGCTTCCGAGCGGCTATCGACCGACTACGCCGCAGGTACTCGTGGAACGCGCCACGCGCGGCAAGGCCCTGCGCTTCGAGTTCGGCGCCTCGATCCATCGCGTCGTCGGCCTGGATCTGTCCGATGCGGTGTTCGAGCCGGGCAGTACCGACATGCGCCCGGAATGGCGCCCGAGACTGGACCTGTTGCTCGCGGAGTTGCGCAAGTCGCGATCGGTCCTGCATCTGTCCTATGTCGCTGACGTCGAGGATCGGCCACTGGTCGACCGACGCCTGCAAGCGGTCGCTCAGACGATCAGCGACGCCTGGCGGAAGATGAACTGCTGCTACGAGCTCACGGTCGAGCGCGAGGTCTTCTGGCTGCGCGGCGGCCCACCCAAGGAGCCCGTCGAGCGACTGCGAGGTGCCAAGTGAGCACCCTGCGCAAACGCAGTTCCTGGATCCTCGGATGTCTGATGCTCGTGGCAGCGAGCGCCCAGGCGCAGACGGTTGATGAGGCGCCGCTCGGCAGCGCGATCGAGCGGCAGTTGCCGACGGAGCCATCGTCCGTGCCCTGGGCGCGGGACCCCGAACAGATCAAGACCGAGACGGGCGACAGACTCGAGAAGCGGCAAGTACAGGCCGAGAGCTTCGAGACCGTGAAGCTCAAGAATGTCATTCCGCCGATTCACTTCGAATCCGGCGTTGCGAAGATTCCCGACACCTACGTAGAGACGTTGCGCAAAGCTCTCGAGAGCTTGCGCGAGCGCCGCAACGTGCGGCTGCATCTGGTCGGCCACGCGGACAATCAGCGACTGTCGCCGATGCTCACCAGAACCTTCGGCGACAATACCGGTCTGTCGCGCGAACGGGCCGGAGAGGTCGCCGAATACCTCAAGCGGGCACTGCAACTGAAGCCCGAGGCAGTCTCGTATGAGTGGGCCGGCGATACCCAACCCATTGCTTCGAACGACACGGCCGAAGGCCGGGCACTCAATCGCCGCGTGGAGGTGGAAGTCTGGTACGACCAGCCGAAAGCGCGCCAAGCGGACGATGAAGTGCTGGTGCGACAACAGATCAAGCAGGTCAAAGTCTGCCGCGTGCAGACGCTTTGCAAGCTGAGCTTCAAAGAGGGGGCGGCGCGGCGGGCACGACTGAGCAATGTGGTTCCGCCACTGCACTACGATGAGGAGAACGTGCAGGTCTCGCCGGAGTTCATCGAGCAGATCAGAAAGGCACTGAACAATCTGCAGGACAAGTCGAATGTCGTAGTCAAGTTCATCGGCTACACGGATGAGGTGGCGTTGAGCGAGCGCGATGAGCGCATCTACGGCGATCTTGTCGCGCTCTCGAAGGCGCGCGCACGCCGTGTAGCGCTCGCCGTGCAGGGAGCACTGAAGCTCCCTGGGACCGCGGTGACGAGCGACGGCCGGGGTTCCGCAGCGCCGCTCGCCGCGAACGACACCGCGCAGGGCCGCGCTCAGAATCGCCGCATCGAGGTGCAGTTCTGGTACGACGACCCTCTGCAGGAGCTGCCCGACGAGCCGCAGTTCTGTCCGAAGCCGGCTAACGAAACAGTCACGAAGGTCTATGACCCCCCGTGGGGTGCCATTGCACCCCTGCAGCTTACGAACGGGCGCCCGATCATACCGCCGGGCTACACCGAGAGCCTGCGGCGAGCCATGGCGGATGTACACGACAAGTCCCACGTGCGGCTGCGCTTCATCGGATATACGGCCAATGAGCGGCTCGATCGCCGGACTGCCGAAGTGTATGGCGATGACGTCGGCCTCTCTGCCGCGCGGGCGCGTCGAGCGATGGAGCTCGTCAGCGAACAGATGCACTTGAGCGCCTCGCAGGCCGAGCACGAGGGCCGGGGGTTCGTGCAGTCGAGCGATGTGGTCAATGCAGGCTTCACGCAGGGAGCCTCCTCGTACGTAGTGGTCCAGGTCGTCTACGACGAGCCCGCTGTGCTCGACGGTTATGACGGCGTGAACATCACGCGCCTCACGCATGAGCTCACACCGCAGAGCCCGTTCGCTGTCAACACAATGCACATCACCGTGGACGGTGTGCCCGTCGACGACCCGGGCAGGAGCTCCGCAGACGTGCAGCGCTGCACGGACGTCGCCCTGGACAAAGCGGACATCCGGTTCCAGTTCGACAATCTCAAGGCGCGTCGGCGACTGAGCGTCGTGGCCTCGCCCGATGTAGTGGTATTCCAGCAGTCGAAGGAGGACGGTCTGCTTGCGCCGCCGGTGCGCTTCAGAATGTACAGCAACTACGGGGCGTTCATTGACCGGGCCGAGGTGAGGATCTTCGCCGCCGGGAAATCCGTCGAGGACGAACCGCTGGCGATCGTTGGAGTCGACACCGACGGCGGCGCCGAGTGGCTGCCCGAGCCGCGGCAAGCCGTTTCGGCGGCGGGGCAGGAGCTGAAATTCGTCGTGCGGGCGTTCGACAAGGACGGGCGGTTCGACGACACGAAGCCCCGATCGCTGTGGCTGGTCGGCGACCGGGGCGCCTACAGCGGCCCGGAGCCTGTGAAGCATGCGGAGGACGAGCGGCCCACCGGGGCCGCGAGTGGTATCACCACCAACTTCGAGGCTGGTGAGTCGGGTCCGGTGCAGATACCGTACGGGTCAGTCGTCAACTTCGGTGTCAGCGGGGTCACGACCAATTTCGAGGCGGTTGCGCTCGTCCCGGGGCCGGCGGCAGGACCGGCGCCAACACCCGCGCCAGGGCCAGCGACGGCGTCGCTACCGAACGCTCAGCCCGTCGCGGACTCCAGTGCCAGCGGCGGCCTTACGACCAACTTCGAAACTCGTGCGGAGCTGGCGGCGCTACGACAAGGCGCGCGGGATGATGCGGCCGGGCTGCCCGTCGCCGCTCACGATGCCGATCTGCAAACGGTGGCCCCAGAGCAGGCGAACCAAAGTGCCTCCGATCCCCCCGGGGCCTCCGATCCTCCCGGCGTGACCGCCCCTTCACCCCATCAAGCCGATCCGGCTCCGGCTCGGGACACGAAAGGCGAGCAAGAGTTACTCGCCGGCTACGGCGAAACCTCCCTTGCGATTCAGAACATTCGCGTGAACGGGGGCACGGTCACGGTACGCGGCGGTGGGATTCCTCCGAAGCACACGGTATGGGTGGCGGGTCACCAGGTACCGGTCGATGCGAAAGGCAACTTCATCGCCCAGGAAGTGCTGCCTCCAGGCACCCATACGGTCGAAGTGGCGGTGCTCGATGCGGATGGTAATGGCACGCTCTACCTGCGCGACCTCGAGTTCAAGCCCAGCGATCGCTTCTTCGTCGGCATGGCGGACCTGACCCTCTCGAAGAGCCATACGAGCACTACCGAGCAGCAGATGCAGGGAGCTGATGCACCGTATGACTACGACGCACGGGTCGCCGGCAGCCTGTCATTCTTTGGCACGCAGAAGTTCGGTGACGACTGGCGGGTGACCGCGAGCGCGGATACTCGCGAAGAGCCGATCAAGGATCTGTTCAGCGACTTCCTGAACAAGGCGCCCGACTCGCTGTTCCGCCGCATCGATCCGGATTACTACTACCCCACCTACGGGGATGACAGCAGCGTGCAGGAGCTTGCTCCGACGCTCGGCAAGCTCTACGTGAAGCTCGAGCACCACGAGGACTACGGCCTGTGGGGCAATTTCAAGATCAACTACTTCGACAACGAGCTCACGCAAGTCGACCGCGGCCTGTATGGCGGAAATCTGCACTGGGTCTCGGACAGTACGACGAGCTTCGGCGACAAGCGCATCGCCATCGATGGGTTTGCGGCGCAGCCGGGGACGGTCGCAGGCCGGGACGAGTTCCTGGGAACCGGCGGCTCGCTGTACTTCCTGCACGAACAGGACATCCTCACCGGCTCGGAGCAGCTGCGCATCGAGCTGCGCGACAAGGATTCCGGGCTCGTGACCGGGACGGTGAACCTGCAGCCCTCAGTCGACTACGAGATCGACTATCTGCAGGGCCGGATCGTCCTGAATCAGCCGTTGTCCGCGACTGCGGCCGACAACATGCTGGTCCGCACCAGCGGGCTCAGCGGGCAGCTGGCGTACCTGGTGGCTCGCTACGAGTACACGCCGGGGTTTGAGGACATCCACACCTGGACGACGGGCGGGCAGGGAGATGTGTGGCTCAACAACTACGTCCGTCTCGGCGTCACCGCCAGTTCCAACGATGACGGGGCCGACGGCAGCAGCCTTCGCGGCGCCGACCTGACGCTGCGCAAGAGCGCCGACTCCTGGGTGAAGCTGCAGACCGGACGAAGCAATGGGCTGGATTCCTCGTCGTTCTATTCGAGTGACGGTGGCTTCGGCTTCTCGAGCTATGACCCGAGCACCTTCACGAACGCGAGCGCCTCGGCCTACCGGGCCGATGTCAGCATCGGACTGGCTGATTTTCTGTCGGGCAGGAAGGGCAGCCTGACCTACTACACGCAACACCTCGACGCCGGCTATTCGGCGCCCGGCTTCGACACGCTGACCGCGACCGACTACTACGGCGGCACATTCAAGCTTCCGGTGGGCGAGCGCTGGAGTCTGAACGCCAAAGCCGATCGCAGGGCCCAGGAGGAGGGGCTCACGACCACGGCCGAGGAGCTGGACGTCGCTTACAAGCTGAACAGGAACTGGAGCGTGAGCAGCGGCGTCCGGGAGGACAATCGCGAGGACAACTCTCCCTTCATCGCTGCCACCCAGCAGCAGGGCGAGCAAACCAATGTGGTGGCGCAGCTGGGGTACGACTCGCTGGCGACATGGCGCGCGTATATCTTCGGTCAGGACACGGTCGCGAAGAGCGGTGATCGCGACGACAACGGACGTGCGGGTGTCGGTGGATCATACCGCCTCACGAACGCTCTGCAGCTCAATGCGGAAGCGTCCGAGGGAAATCTCGGCCCCGGTGGCAAGCTCGGTGCCAACTACCTGGTCTCGAATCACACCACTTTGTACCTCAACTACTCACTCGAGAACGAACTTGCGGACACCGGCCTGTTCCAGCGTCAGGGTACGCTCGTTTCCGGGATGAAGGAGCGCCTGTCAGACAGCAGCACGGTGTATGTCGAGGAGCGCTACCAGGATATCGACTCGGCGTCGGGCCTCACACATGCGACGGGCGTGACGCTCGTGCCCGACGAGCGGTGGAACTTCGGCGCCAACGCCGAGTTCGGCACGCTCGTCGACAGTCAGACGGACGCCCAGACCAAGCGCAAAGCCGCCGGTATCCGCGTCGGCTACAACCATGGCCAGATTCAGGCATCCAGCGGCGTCGAGTATCGGGACGATGACATGCAGCAACCCGACACAGCCACCTACACCACGCTGACGACCTGGCTGTTCCGCAACAATTTCAAGTTTCAGCTCACGCCGGACTGGAGGCTGGTTGGCAAGTTCGACCACTCGCTGAGCAATGATTCGCAGGGGCAGTTCTACGACGGCGGCTACACGGAGGCCGTGCTCGGCTACGGCTATCGCCCGGTGCAGAGCGATCGGCTGGATATACTGGCGAAATACACCTACTTCTACAACGTTCCCACGGCCGGGCAGGTGACCCCTCAGGACACCGCGGCGCAGTTCATCCAGAAGAGTCACATTGCCTCCGTCGATGTGAGCTATGACCTGACCCGGGACTGGTCGGTCGGCGGCAAGTACGCCTACCGCCTCGGGGAGGCGGCGCTCGAGCGGGTGAACCCGCAGTTCTTCGACAACACCGCGGAGCTCTACATCGTGCGCATCGATTGGCGCTTCCAGCAGGAATGGGAGGGAACGATCGAGGGGCGCGCCCTGCGGATGCCCGATCTCAGTCAAACGCGTTCCGGGGCGCTGGTCGCTCTGTATCGCCATCTCGGCAAGCACGTGAAGGCCGGGCTGGGATACAACTTCACGAGTTTCTCGGAGGATCTGACCGACATGAGCTTCAGGAGCCACGGCATCTTCGTGAACGTGGTCGGGTCGATGTGATCGACGCTGACCTACGCGGGGAGAGGAGAAAGCATGCCCTTGCCCTCAGAGATCGCAGCGAACGACGCGGCCGCAGATGCTCGCCGGCCGCAACACCCCGCCGGAGGGCGCTTCATCATCACGCTGTGCGAGGAGGCGGCGCCGGTGACGATTCCGAAGGCCCACCTGGCGCACCTGAACGCCTTCCGATTCTTCGGTTCAGGCGTGCGGGGTGACGGTCCGCCCTATTGCGTTCACATGGGGTATTTCCCGACGCGCACGGACGCGGAGAAATGGTTGCAGGTTCTGCTGCCCCTCTACCCGAAAGCGAGAATCGGGGAGTTGCCGCCGGAACGGCCTCGCAATCTGACGGACACCGGCGTCATGCGGATTCTGGAGCAGCGCCGTACCTCCGATCGACGCACCGGCAAGGAGGAGTCCGGTATCCGGAAGATCCCGCTGTTGGCGCCGGAAGAGACCGCTACTCGACGAACGCTGAGGGATGCAGTGATACGCGGCCTGCCCGTGTCGTTTGCCGTACAACTGCAGCTGTCCGAGACGCCGATTGACCTGCGCACGACGGCCTGGGACCCGATCTTCCGCTTCTACAGCGTGTACGCCACCACGGTGCGCCATGAGGGACGCGAATGGTCCTGCCTGCGACTCGGCTTTTTCAGCGACGCGATCTCTGCCAAACAGGTGGCGCTCTACCTGCGCTCGAGCTACGAAGGGGCGGCAGTCGTCCCGGTCGGTGCGAATGAGAAGGAGGCAGCGGAGCGGGTCCGACGGTAGCGCCGGCTCGATCCGCTCCGGCAGGCGGTCCAGGCACTGGCCACGCGCGTCGAATTGCCGGCCTGTCCCTCCTTGCGGGTTTAACCTTCCGGACAGAGCTCGCCAGTGGAGGTTACAGACCCATGGATCCCGCATTCACAGCCGTCTTCCGGGAATACGCGGAGCGCGAACAGCGTGAGCACGCGGCGCGCGTGGCTGCAAAGACCCAGCAGCCTCTCGCCGTGCGCAACGAAATGCTGCTGGGAATCGGGGAAGACACGGGGCGCCTGCTCAATATCCTGATCAAGGCCAGCCGTGCCCGGAGCATCCTGGAGATTGGAACCTCATTTGGCTATTCCACACTGTGGTTAGCCGAGGCTGCTCGCGCGGTGGGAGGACGAGTCGTCACTCTCGAGCTGGCACCCCAGAAAGTGGCCTTCGCTCGGGAACGCATGCGAGCCGCCGGCCTCATCGACTGGATCGATTTCCGCGTCGGGGACGCCCTCGCCAGTCTGGCATCGCTGGACATGAAATTCGACTTCGTTCTGCTCGACCCCTGGAAGGAACTGTATGTTCCGTGCCTCGAGCTGTTCTACCCACGCCTGAACCCCGCAGCCCTGATCGCCGCCGACAACATGCTGTTGCCGGAGTACAGCCGTCCGGATGCGGCGAAATACATCGCCGCCGTGAGAAGCCTACCCGGCATCGAGTCGGTGACCGTGCCGGTCGGAAGCGGCGTTGAGCTCTCGCGCTGGAGCGCACGCCCGCCCGAGCCTTGAGCCCCCCCGTCCATGATCGGCCGACGCAGGAACTGGGGCTCGTCCGGTACTCGCCCAATGCTGGCCGCGGCTCGACGAGCGAACCGCCGGAGCTCCTGCAGATCGCGCGGATGAGCACAGACCGGAAGGACGCACAATCTTGTGCCAGCCTGCCAAAGCCTTGTCTCAGCCTGCCAAGGTATCGACACAGCGTCCCTTGCTCGAAAAGAATGCCCACCTTCCTCAGGGCGGGGACACAACACCGCTCACGTGTGAGGATGAGCATGCGTCGACGTGAACCGCGCCAGCGCTGATGCTCGTTCGGGAGCGTCGTGGGCGCATGCTCTGCATCTCGTTGGCGCGTGTCCGCAGCGCTCGGTATGGCTCTGCAGACGATCACTGCATTGACATTGGCTGTTAGGAGAACGTGATGTGGCGAGGCTTCTCGGTCGTTATTGTTGGGATGGCGGCGCTATTGCCTTCCACGCGTGCGCATTCAGCGACGCAAAGGGCCCCGCAGGTTCACACCGAGTATGGACAGGTCGAAGGCGTGAGGGCCGGCGAGCTCGCCATCTACAAGGGCATTCGATTTGGGGCCTCCACCGCAGGGGAGGGGCGCTGGCGGCCGCCAGCACCCCCGCAGCGATGGACGGGAATCCTGAAGGCCGACCATTTCGCACCCGGTTGCATGCAGATCTTCTTTCCGAGCACCGTAGTCCGGCCGCGACCTCGCTACCCGCGTAGCGAAGACTGTCTGTTCCTGAACGTGTGGACGCCTGCCAGGAGCACGCATGACAAGCTCGCCGTGATGGTTTGGATCTACGGCGGCGGCTACGATATCGGCAACCCGGAAACGCCGGTGTTTGATGGTGCCGCGCTCGCGCGCAAAGGCGTCGTGGTCGTGAGTGTTTCGTATCGGGTGGGGCTGCTCGGGTTCCTCGCGCATCCGGCCTTGTCGGCTGAAGATCCGCACCATGTTTCTGGCAATTACGGCATTCTCGATCAGATTGCCTCTCTCCAGTGGGTCCAGAGAAACATTGCCGCCTTCGGGGGTGATCCGCAGCGCGTGACGATCTTCGGTCAGTCGGCTGGCGGTATCTCCACGAGTATCCTGGCCGCCTCACCCCTTGCAAAGGGGCTGTTCGCGCGTGCGATCTCCCAAAGCGGCGGCAACTTCGGGCCGCCCACCATGCCGGGCAACCGTTACCCGGGCGAGAACATGACCCGCCTCCGGGATGCCGAGCAAGCCGGCGTGGCCGTGATGGCGGGAATCGGGGCCACGACGCCCGAGCAGATGCGCAAGCTCTCCGCTGAAGCGGTTCTGGGGGCGGACAAGTTCGACAAGCCCCCCACTTGGCCTGTCATCGACGAGTATGTGATTCCGGGTGATCAGTACGAGCTTTATGCGGCAGGCAAGCAGAACGACACTCCGATCCTCGTAGGCTTCACTTCGGACGACGCGGGCAACCTGCCTCTCTCTCGGGTCGAGGACTACAGGCACTACATAGAAAAGCGCTTCGGCCCGATCGCCGCGCAGGTCGAAGCGGCCTATCCGGTCCAGGAGGATGTGCAGGTGCCGAGGGCGGCTCTCGACCTGGCCCGCGATGTCGGCTTCGGCTGGCATGAATGGACCTGGGCACGGCTGCAATCCCGCACCGGCCGGGGCAAAGCCTATGTGTACTATTTCTCCAAGCGCCCGCCGTACCCGGACCTGCCCGCCTTCAAGGGGCTCGGCGCGATCCACACCGCCGAAGAGCCTTACATGTTCGACAACCTGGTGCTCGAGGGATACCAGTACACCGATGCGGATCGTGCGCTCGCGCAGGAGATGTCCAGTTACTGGGTCAACTTCGCCAAGACCGGCGACCCGAACGGCGCCGGACTGCCTCACTGGCCGAACTTCACCGAGGCCGAGCCGTCCGCGATGTTGATCGGTGATTCATCCCAGGCCGGCCGGCTTCCCGATGAGGCGGGACTGAAGGCGCTCGATGCTTATTTCGCATGGCGCAGGACACCGGCAGGGTCGCGCTGAACCGCAGCGCTCGCGGGTTGCTCGAAAACTGCCCGGGCAGAATGACCGAGTGTTATGTGCCTGCGTGGCCCCGATTCTCCTGCTCGAGAATCGTCTCCACCCTCACGGGCGCCAGCAAGGGCACCCGATGCACCACCTTCGTCCACACCAGCGCATACAGCGCGGTAAGCCCCAGCATGATGCCGAAAGGAACATACACATCGCTCCGGCTGGTCCCGATAGGAGCGATGTAGGCGAGGGCGACGGCGATACCGACGATCGACACGATCTGCGGAAGCGGGTACCAGGGCGCCTTGTAAGGGCGGGGCAGGTCAGGACGTCGAATGCGCAGAGACACGACCGAAAGCGTCACGAGAATGTACGCCACCGCCCAGGCGCACACCGCCGAGAGCACCAGGTTCCCCAGCCGAGACACATCCCCGTGAATGATCCAGGCATGGATGCACGGAATGGCGGCGGATACGGCAATTCCCACCAGAGGCGTCTTCAATCGCGGATGCAGATAGGTGAAGGCCTTCGGCAACGCCCCATCGACTGCCATGCCATATAGAATGCGGGGCAGTCCGGCCATCAGGGTATTGATCGTAGCCGCGCCGGCAAACAGCAACCCGATTCCCAGCCAGACGCGTCCAAGGGGCCCCAACACTCGCAGGGCGAAGGCGGGGACTGCCGCAGGTGTATCGAGCAAGTAGGTCGTCCCCTGAGCATCCAGGGGCACGTTCGCTACCTGCCGGTTGATGGCCGATCCGTACAGCAGCATGCACAAGGCGACGGCCCAGAGCCCCAACGCCATCGCCTTCGGGATCACTCGGGCTGGATTGCGCAGCTCCGCCGCAAGTGGCGTGACGAACTCGAAGCCGACGAACATGAACATGGCCGTGCCGACCAGTGACAGCACTGCGGTCAGGCTCGTGCCGATGCGCGAGGGCCCAAACCAACCGTGCAGGTCAACGGCCGGGGCATGCAGGATACCGGCGATGCCGAAGAACATGAGCGTCACCCACATCCCGAGGGTCAGCACAATTTCGACACGCCCGTAGACGCGGATACCAAGGGCATTCGTGGTTGCGAACAACACCACAAGCCCCACGCCCACCAGCCATGACGAGTGGCTGCGTTCCAGCAGGGCGTTGAGGGTATCGAAGTTCACAAGGGCCATGATGCCGCTCAGCACAGTCTCTGCCGTGCCCGCGAACACGTGCACCAGCAGGTAAGCTGAGATCGTCCCGGTGATCGCGCAGAAGCGTCCCAGGCCACACGAGATGTAGTCGTAGACCGACCCCGTGGTAGGCAGGATCGCGGAGGCTTCCGCAAAGGAGGTGGCCTGGGCGAGCATGACGACGAAGGCGATCGCCATGGCGGCCACGAACGCGGCCCCACCCATTCCGAAGCCGCTCGTCACCGTGAGAATGACGGGGCTCGCCATGATCAAACCGACTGCGGTGGCGAGAGCCGTCGGGAAGCCGACGACGCCCTGTGCCGTCGCCGCCGCTCCAGAGGGCATCGTGCCGGATGCGGCGGGGACAGCATCCCCGCGTTCAGCCGGACCCAAGCCTACACTCATTCGACCTCACGAAATCCAGCATCCAGTGCGGCCACGAGCGCATCAACCTGTTCACGTCCAATGACCAGCGGCGGTGACAGGATGATCTTCGTACCCACTGGACGCACCAGCGCGCCGGCCTTGCGCGTAGCAGCCGCCACTGCATTGGCATAACCGTCTGTCGGGTCGATGGACTCGCGCGTCGCCCGATCCTTCACCAGGTCCAGCGCAATCATCAAGCCCTTGCCGCGCACTTCGCCAACAGCGCGATACCGCTCCTGGAACGGTTTCAACTGCTCCAGCAGATAAGCCCCTCGAGCCGCCGCATTCGCGGGCAGGTTTTCCTCGGTCACGATCTTGAGACTCGCAATCGCCGCAGCGCACGCGACCGGGTGACCGGAGTAAGTGTAGCCGTGCATGATCGCGCCGGTAAAATCCTTGTTGTTCTTGAACGCGCTCTCGATGCGCTCATTGACTGCGGTAGCCCCGAGTGGCACGTAGCCCGAAGAAATGCCTTTGGCCAGGCACATGATATCGGGTTTGACACCCCAACCGCGGCAGCCGAACATCGAGCCGCTGCGACCGAATCCCGTCACGATCTCATCGGAAATGAGCAGCACCCCGTACTTGTCGCAAACCTTGCGCACCAGTGGCCAATAGCTGGGGGGCGGGACGATCACCCCGCCGGCCCCCTGGACGGGCTCGGCAATGAACGCAGCCACGGTATCCGGGCTCTGGAACTGAATCTCCCGCTCGAGCAGTGTTGCACAGACGTGAGCCAGTTCCTCCGCATCCTCCGTGAACGGGTTGCGATACAGCCACGGCGTGTCCACATGGAAGCATCCCGGCAGCAGCGGCTCGTAATTGCGGCGGAATGCCGTATTGCCGTTCACCGAGGCGGCGCCGAAGTGAGTGCCGTGATAGCCCTGCTTCAGCGCAATGAACTTGATGCGATCAGGCTGCCCCTCGAGCTTCCAGTATTGCCGCGCGAGCTTCAGTGCGGTCTCCACCGCGTCCGAGCCGCCAGAGTTGAAGATGAAGCGGCGCATGCCCTCCGTTTGTGTCAGGCCAAACAGGACGTTGGACAACTCCTCGGCCCGCGGATGACTGACGCCGTCGAATAGCTGAAAGTACTCCAGCTCATCGAGCTGCGCGACGATCGCGGCTTTTACTTCGGGGCGATTGTGTCCCACATTCACGTTCCACAAACCCGCGACACCGTCGACCAGCTTCGCCCCTGAATCGTCGTATACATAACAGCCGTCCCCGCGCACGATGCGAATGGGCTGGCGCTGCGACATCTCGTTGGGGTGCAGCATCGGATGCCAGAAATGGTTTTCCCTCGCGGCAGACTGTGCCCCGGGATCGCGAGCTGTTCGCTGAGCCGTCACGGCGTTTCCCCCTTGTGAGCGCCTTGGGGCGCGCGATACACGATCTCTCCGTTGATCATGGTTACTTTCACGTGCGTGTCGTGGACCTGAGTGATCGGAATCTTGTACGGATCCCGATCGAGCACGATCAGATCGGCCAGCATCCCGAGCTCCAACGTGCCTTCCTTCGTGCGATCTTCCATCTCACGCGCGGAGTTGACTGTAAACAAATCGATGGCCTGTTGCAGGGTGATGCGCTCCTGGGCGCCCAGCACCTCACCTCCGCCACCGGGCTTCTGGCGAGTCACCAGGGTCTCGATCGCAATCCACGGGTCGACCGATGGAACCACCGACCAGTCCGAGCCGGGAACGACCAGTGCACCGGAATCAATGGCGTCCTTCACTGGAATCCACCGCTTCATACGCTCGGGACCGATGGCTTTTGCAATATCGGGAATGATCGGATTCGGATACCAGATGTAGGGAGACATCTCGAACGTCGCCGCGATCCCGCGGGCTCGCTTGATATCGCTCATTTGCACGAAGCTGTTGTGCGCGACCTCATGGAGCTGACCACTGAAGCCGTTTGCCTTACGCGCGGCCTCGATCGCATCCAATCCTTCACGCACCGCGGCATCGCCGGCGGCGTGCATTTTGACCGTGAATCCCCGCTTGTCGAAATCGATGAGAGCGGCATTCAGCGCCGCCGGCGGGACCTGCAGGAGGCCCCTGGCGCGGGCTGCATCCATTGAGCCTGCGTCCGCGTACGGCTCCACCATTGCCGCGGTGTGGCTGTCCGTCGGCACTCCATCCAGGAATATCTTGATACAGGTTGGCGAGAAGCGCTCCCGGGCATAGAGGTTACGCATCTCGATGTACTCGGGCTTGCTCGGGTTCGAGAGCGCGGGCATCGCGCGGCTCCAGACCAGGCAGCCTTTGACGCGTTGCTTCAGCTCCCCTTTGTCCGACAGCGTCGCATAGGCCTGGGCAATGTTCCCGTCCACGACGGCATCGGTGAGAGAGGTGATGCCGTAGGAGAGCATGAGGTCGAGCGAGGATTTCAGGGCCTGGACGTTCTGCTCGGGCGTGGGCGGCGGCACTATGCCTCGCACGAGCGAGGCTCCAGCCTCGCGCAGCAGTCCGGTCGGCTCGCCCTTGGCGTCCTTTTCGATAATGCCGCCGGGCGGGTTGGGGGTAGCGGCCGTGATGCCCGCCATTTGCAACGCCTTGGAGTTCGCCCACGCGCTGTGTCCACTGATGTCAGTCAGCACGACCGGGTTGTTCGGCGCAGCCAAGTCCAGGAACTGCCGATTCGGGGGTGTCGCGCCGAAGGCTGATGCTTCCCACTGACCCCCCGTGATCCACTCACCTGGTGCGTGTTTGGCGGCACACCGCTGCACCGCGGCCCGAACGACCGCGGGGCTCGATCCTTGCGGGAAATTGCAGGCGAGCTTGGCAAGCCCGGCTCCCATCGGATGCACATGCATGTCGTGCAGTCCAGGGAGAACCGCGTCCCCGTGCAGGTCCATGACCCGGGTCTTTTGACCCTTGTGCGCGTCGACGGCGGCTTCGTCGCCGATCGCAATGATCACCCCGTTCTTGATGGCAATAGCGCTCACTACGCCGGAGGGCGTGTGGATCGCGCCGTGGTCCAGGATGAGGTCTGCCTCGGGTGTGGCCGCCGCAGCCAAGGAGGCATAGGCGGTTGCTACCACCATCGCACAGAGGGAGTGGGCAAGTGTTCTTGAATTCATGTTCGCCTCGAGCAGTGAGCGCAGACATTCATCGTACGGTCGCGTGAAAGCGCGGCGCTTGCTTCGACACGCCAGAGAGTTGACTGGGGTTGCCAAGGACCGGAACCATCCGCTGCACGGGCACGGCTCATGCTGTCAGGCCGGCCCCGCCCCGGCTACGGCAACCTTGCCCCGGCGGCCTCCCGAACGATCCGGCGGCCGTCAGAAGGGGTGATCCGTCGCTCTTTGACTGCACGCCGAGTCGCCGCTGCCACTTTAGCCCGATAGTCCGAGGCGGACCGGTAGAGATGATGCAGAGTATCGGGGGGCAGGGGAGTCTGATAGCCCCACAATTCACAGATACCGGGGCCGTCCATGTAGGCGGCGTACCGCACGAGCGGGACGTCCACATACGGGGTTCGCAGCCCGCCACGGGCATTGCCGAACTCATCCAGAGCCAATGTTGCACGGGCGTGTGCCGGATCGCCGATCTCCAGAGGGGCGGCGCGCGGCGGCGGAATCCCCTTCCGGGACCACAACTCCAGGTTGGCGAAGGCCGCATCCAACACATACTGCGTCGGAAACTCGCTCCCCGCCGCTGCGTGCTGTACACAGGGCGCGTTGGAGAGAAAGCCCGCTGCGCCGGTCTTCGCGACATCCTGCGCATCCGCACCCCACTGCAGCACCCACTCATGCACGTGCGCTGCGCCGGCAATCTCGTATCCCCGATACAGGTCAGGCGGCTCATCGCTGTCAGGGCGACGATTCAAATAGCCGAGATCGGTCTGGTTGATCAACCGGATGATGGGGACACCGCGTGGCTGCATGACCAACCGGGGATCCCCGGGACCGGCCTGTGGAGCACATTGGTTCACCGGCACCCCTGGCCCGCTGGCGGAAGAGGTGAGATAGCCGTCGTAGATGGGTTTTCCATCGGCGAGGGTGGCAAACGGATGAATCGCATTCGCGTAGATGAGCACGAAGGCCCCGCTCTGCGAGTCCCCTGTCAGATAGACACGGCTTACGCGCAAGTCCCGCAGCGGACCGGCAGGGCTGCGCACCAGCGCACCCGTCTGACTGAGAATATCCCAGATCAAGCCGTTTTCGGTAGCCGGAGAGGACTCCGGCGGAAGCCCGCCCGGCGCGGCCGGTAGCTGGGACTGCGGACAGGTTTGCGATGGCGGCAGCGGGTTCTTCATCGAGAGGGGCGCATAACGCTGCGGATCGAACCGCTGCAGCGAGTCGATCGCCACGGGCTTTACCGTCACGCCAACATACACGTCCCCATGTTCGACAAAGTAGTTCTGCGACTCGATCCACATGATCGCCGCGTCGTAGCGCAGGGAGGGATTCAGGGCTTCGACAATCACCGTGCCGCTGAACTTGGCCGGGTTCCGAGGACGTCGGACGAGAATGCGCGTCGTGTAGGGGCCCTGGGCAAAGCTCTCCAGACGTCCCACCGCGGGCCAGTTGTACACACGAGCCGTTCCGCTGATGAAGTACTCCTGCTCCTCGTAGCCGTCCCGGCTCAGGTCTCTACGCGTGACAGAGTGCTCCGTGGAGGCGAAGGGCCAGGTGCGATCGGTGGTTGCGACTGGTCCTTGGACGCTCGGAAGCGCCACGGCGGATCGCGCGACCGGCTCACCTGCGGGAAGAGCTTTGACGGACGTCGTCAGCGCGACGAGCAACCCACCAAACAATACGGCACGAGCTTTCATTACGCGCACAGCATAAGGTTGGCGCAGTCGAAAGTCTTGCCTCCTGCAGACAGTTGATTCCTCTCGCCCGTGTGCCTGGCACGCGCAGTCAAAAGGCTGGCGAGTGGGGGCAAGCAGCCGAACAACGGCGCCTCTAGCATTCCGCCGGCCCTCCCCTTCCTGAGCGCAACCAGATGAGCGAGCCGTCCGCCTGGATTTCCGTAGGTGATCTGGGCACTGCTTTCCAAAGTGGTGCCTACCGCCTGCGTACCGTCGAGCCGCTCGTGGGCCGCACATTGGCCCTGCACCTCGAGAACCGGGGGATCGTGGATTTCACCTTCGAAGCCAACTCGCAGCTCACCTGGTCCGGCATCGGCCTCGGTATCGAGAAAGGCAGGGCACCCTACGAGGCCACCGAGATTCGGCCCGGCATCGTCTTCGTGGACTTCGTGCCCCCACGCGAGCGAGCGATTGCCGTCTCCCTGGTCCTCGACCTTGGGAAAGGCATCTGCACGGCGCTCGTGGGCAGGCTCCCCACGGCACAAGAGGCTCGAACGCCTCTCTCCGAGCGTCTCGAACACAACAGCGAGCTGACCGGAGTCACTTCAACGTTCCTCGCCGGAGCCATCGACCGCTCGTTCACGGAAGAGACACCTCGCCACGCGCTCACACGTGACATGTTGGGAAAGCTCATCGAGTACTCGTATAGCCCGAGTGAGCGTTACCAGCACATCTATCTGAACGAGAACCTCTACTCGTGGTACTGCCTGGAAGGCGCCGAGAAAGGACTGGCAGACACGGATCGATGCTCCTACCGAAAGCTGTCGGGCCGTCTCTACCTCTTCGTGTGGCGAGAAAAAATAGTCCCGACACTCGGAGTGGTGATCGTCGATCTGCACCAGATGAAGACCACAGGCAAGATCTTTGGTTACCGCGACTTCCGCTTCGACGCAGTGAGCAACTTCGCCATCGGCGCGTGGGCGCGGATTGTGAACTCGCTATGAGCTTGAGGGGCAAAGTCGCCCTGATTACCGGCGCAGGGACGGGCATTGGTGCCGCGTGCGCACGACGTTGTGCCTCCGAAGGCGCTCGAGTAGCTGTTCTCGGGCGACGCCGCGAGCGGGTGGAGGAGGTCGCCGCCGAGATAGACGGTGTAGCGTTCGTCGCCGATGCCTCGCAACCACGCGAGATGAAGACCGTGGTGGGCGCAGTCCAGGAGCGATTCGGTCGCCTCGACATCCTCATCGCCAATGCCGGAGGGCACGGTGTCAGTGCCGCGCTCGAAACTGACGACACCGCATGGGCGCTGGCCCGGACAGCGAACCTCGATACGGCGTTTGTCTCCGCACGCGAGTCTCTGCCGGCTCTGCTGCGGGGGCGCGGCTCCATTGTCTTCGTTGCTTCCATTGCCGCTTTGTCAGCCGGCCCGGAGGTCTGTGGCTACACGACTTACAAACACGCTCTCATCGGGCTCACACGATCGCTGGCGAGGGACTACGGACCCCGAGGTGTGCGAGTGAACGCCGTCTGTCCAGGATGGGTGCGTACGCCCATGGCAGACGAAGAGATGCTCCCGCTGATGAGCAAACGCGGGCTCACCCTCGATGAGGCCTACACGGCAGTCACGGCAGACGTGCCGCTCCGCCGTCCGGCAACAGCAGAGGAGATTGCAGCGGTGTGCCGGTTTTTGGTTTCCGACGACTCCTCCATCGTGACGGGTGCAGTCATCGTTGCAGATGGCGGTTCGAGCATCGTCGACGTTCCCACCCTGGCTTTCCAGAGGTAATCGCATGCTCACCAGTCGCCCTTTGCTGAGCGATTCCGTGGTACCGCTCGATTTCTCGGGTCGCGCGTGTGTGATCACTGGGGCCGCACGCGGAATAGGGCGTGCAATCGCGCGCGCGCTGGCAGCCCATGGCGCGAGTGTCGCAGTTGCGGACATATCCAAGGAGAGTGCAGCTCAGACCGCCAGAGAGATCACCCGTGATGGCGGTCTGGCTCATGCGATTGAGGCGGATATCGCCGAACGCGATGCGGTCATTCGGCTGATGGATGAGGCGCGTCATTTCCTCGAGCGTGTAGACGTCCTCATCCACAACGCCGGTTTCTACCCCCTGCGCCCGTTCGAGCAGATCGATCCCGAGCTGCTGGATCGCACGCTGTCGGTCAACCTCAAGGCTGCTTTCTGGCTCACCCAGGAGGCACTCCCGATGCTCAAGCAGTCAGGTCGTGGCCGAGTCGTCGTGACGTCCTCCGTCACGGGCCCGCGCGTCGCCTATCCGGGGCTGGCGCACTACGCAGCTTCCAAGTCCGGTCTCAATGGCTTCATTCGGGCCGCCGCCCTCGAGCTGTCCCGCCACGGGATCAACGTCAACGGCGTAGAGCCGGGCATGATCGAAACGCCGGCGTCCGCCAATCTGGGCGGGGACGAGCATCACCACGCTCTCGCCAAGCGCATTCCGCTCGGTCGCCTGGGTCGCCCCGAAGATATTGCCGCCGCGACCGTATTCCTCGCCTCCGACGCAGCCTCCTACATCACCGGACAGACGCTGATCGTGGACGGTGGATCGCTGCTTCCCGAATGCGGCTGGATGCCCGAAGGCGCCGGCCCCTGTTCCTGACCCTCGCAGAACGCCTCAATCCAAAAAAAGGGTGAGTACCATGCCATCCCCACAGAGATCGCTCATGACATCGGCCCTCCTGTGCCTGGGGCTGATCCTCGCGATGCCTGCGCCGGCACAAGACACAGGCGGCGCGACGCTCGAGGAAGTCACCGTCACTGCGCAGCGGCGCGAGCAGAACCTCCAGGACGTCGGCACGTCGATCACCGCGTTCGGCGCCAAGGATATGCAGAGCCTGGGCCTGACGGACGTGACCGACATTGCCGCCCAGACCCCGGGCCTGCAGTTCAACCAGTACGGCGCCACCATTACCGTCTACAACCTGCGCGGTGTCTCGCAGAACGATTTCACC
>Ga0134125_10000694_pt1 | contig 43979 bp, 58 predicted proteins | sample KB31751_FD_96464 | JGI IMG/M metagenome (GOLD analysis project Ga0134125, IMG submission 96464) | Terrestrial soil microbial communities with excess Nitrogen fertilizer from Kellogg Biological Station, Michigan, USA - KB3-175-1 | ecosystem: Environmental > Terrestrial > Soil > Unclassified ...
AGGGAGTTGTATAATCGCAAAAACCAAAAGTACAAGTTTATAAATCCAAAAGTACAAGTTATACAGATAAACACGAAAAAAGCCCTTTAAAGTACGTTTAAAGGGCTTTTTAGCTAATAGAAAGCGTTACGGTAGCTTTATGGGATAGTTGGCTGTGATGACCTCAATTTTCTTTTTTAGAGGCTTGGTGGAGTTGTGGTTGGCCACAGACACCGTTTGTTCTATCTGTACCTGATACCAACCCTTAGCTTTCACGTATTTGGTTAAAACATCACTTGGGTAAGAACTCAACATAAACTTGCCCTTCACTTTAGAGAGTGATTTTAACAGGTTTTCATAGTCCTGTATGCTATAACCATTGTAATGGCCGCAATCAGAGTTATAGTAAGGAGGGTCGCAATAAAAGAAGGCGTCTTTAGTATCTCGGCTCTCAATTATATGTAAGGCATCCCTACGCTCAATTTGCACATTTTGTAGCCTAATAGCGTACTCTTCGGTAAACGAGTCCCTTTTATTAGTTATTTTCTTTGTGGTGGTGTTTTTGGAAATATCGTAACCCCAACTACCATCTATAATAGAGGCAAAGCTTTGACTCGCTAATGTCCAAAAAGCCCATGCACGCTCAATAGCTGAAAACATATCCGGGTTATTGTACATTACACTTGCCTTTCTATGTAAGTCCTTGCTATGTAAAGTTATTCTTATATGCTTTTCAAGCCCAATAAAATCATCCTGTACAACCTGATAAAAATTTATAAGCTCTTTATTAGTGTCGTTTATGACTTCAACAGCCGATTGCGGCTTTGAAAAAAATATTGCGCCTCCACCCAAAAATGGTTCGCAATAAAGTGTATGTTTTGGAATTAAGCTAACAATGATAGAGGCAAGCTTCTGCTTGCCTCCGTAATAAGTTATAGGTGTCTTCATCTTTTTTTTACAAAGGTAAACACAAAATAACTTTTGCTAAAATATTTAGCGTTAATTTGCTAAAATTATTAGTTTCTTTTTATACCTCCTTAACACTTGCATAGCCACCCATACATAATGTACCCGGGCCATTACTGGCAAGAGTAATCTGATTAAAATTAATCGCTGTATTTGGTGCTACTCCAAGTATTATAACTTTACAAGTTAAAGTTGTTGTTTGGCCAAGACCCGATGTACCGGGTGCGTTAAACCAAAATTCTCCAAAAGCTTGTTGAGTACTGCCTATTTTAATTTCAATTTGGTTATGTGCTTGACCACCTCCATTCGGTTGTATATTAACAGTTGCAACAAACTCAACCTCATAATTACGAGTAACACCATCATCAGGAGTTGTAATAGTATATATTGTATAGGTACCTGTTTGATAAGATTGATAAACAATGTTATGAAATATTTTAACTGATTTCTTTATTGCACGGTAATAATCAAGCGTACTACGCATATCATTTACAGTAGCATTTACTATAACCGATGCTTGGTAATCAATATAAGTATGTTGCGTTGACCCATCTTCGTAAACATCATCGCCTGCACTTAATGTAACAGATGCAAATTGCCAATTTAAATACTGTGCGCCCGAAACTACCTGACTGCCTGCAGCAAGCCGATATATGTTTCCATTATAATATACAAGTCCGGCAGTCCAATTCCATTGTCCGGTAACGGGTGTTGTAAAAACACATCCGCTTAACACCATTGGAACTCCAACTACATCTTGCATGGTTGCCATTCCGCCTTCTCTTGCGCCATCTTGCATAAACATTAAATCGTCTCCGACTAATGGGTGTCCTCCGTTGTGTGTGGTGTCTAATTCTTGCATTTTTATTTATTTTAAAATAATACTATTTGATACATTTTGCTTAAAAACCTGTAATAATCTATTTGTGCACGCATTGATGAATCATTAAATGGAAGTCCAAGTGGAACATAAACAGTAAAATCATACGATGTTACAAACTCACTTCTGCGTCTTAAATACTGTACGTTTTTGTAATAAGCCCATTTAGTAGGATTTAAAGAAGGCTGTTCACCAGTTGTGGTTACAAGAGCAACATACACTCTATTATTTTCAACAGCATATTGATTAGCGGTGTAAGTAGTTGCCGATTTCCATCTATTATAAATATAGATGGGCGGCTTGCTTTCTGCTTTTTGATAAACCCAAAACAAAGTACTTGACCCGGTATTTTCAATATATATTCGCCTTGCGGTCGGGTCAAACTTATCATTAAGCAACATTTCTAAATACTCAATTTGCGAATTGAACTGCGCTTTATATATGAAGTCAGACTTTGCTTGCAAAAAAGATGCATATATAGCTTGAAACGGAGAAATAAGCGATTGTATCCATGTCACCCTACCTATGTTTTGCAAATCAATTGCAAGATTCTCATAAATGATTTTTAACCAATTTATATTATAATTAAATGGCATATTAAGATGTATAAGTTATTGTTGACGATAAAGGTGTTCCACTGTAAATGGTCATATAACCCGCAAAAGCGTTATATCGCTGACTAAATCCAACAAAAGAATTTGTTCCTGTTCTTGCTGCTGCCCAATTTATATAGGCTTCTTTTACACCCACGGCAGCTTGCATGGCATCTACCAAATCGCATAACTCAAATACCCCATTAAAGTTTCCAGTATTTTGATTACTTATAAATGCGTTAATTGCATCTTGAACAGGAAATGTGCCGGGACTAGCAATTGACTCTCCGGTGGTAAGCAATAACAAAGGGTCGATTTTTATCGTAGCATATAATTGCAAATCGTCAGGGTCTGTGCTTCTAACACTTACATTAACTCCTGCAGGTTTTAATTTCTGGTCGTTGACGTATGATACAAAAACAGGCAGTTCGGTTGATGCATCTAATTTTACAATAGTATTTCCAGATAATTTAGCCACCTTAAGTATAACAGAATTGTTAGCCTCCTCAGCAGAAGCCATTGCAATAATTTGTTTAGTTGGGTCAATAACCGCATAATTCCAAGCATTATTAATAAACACTAAAGTGTCGCCATACTGAAACATTTTGCAAGTAGCAACCCACCAAGGCAATGTGCCATATCTTGAGTTAGCTATAATGTTTTCTACATCAGCCCTAAATACATCAAACAACACTTCTACCGCATAAGCGCAAGCTGCAACACACCAAATCCATATTCGCCAACGTGCAACCCTACTAGTAGATGTAATATCCGTAAGCAATGTCTGCGAATTATCAATGGTAGGCTGCAAACCACTAAGCTCTGTATAGTTTTCTTTTTCAGCGGTTATGTAATCGTACCAATATGGTATTGAGTGTGCCATTGATTTCTATTTTTTTGATTGTTGTAATTGTTCCTCTAATGATTTAATTATTTCCAATTGCGAGCTTATAGTCGTTTGTAAATCAGTAACCGTTTGTTCTAATATATCTGCTGTTGCCGCTTTATTTGCTAAAAACTCAATACCTACTTTTCTAACATCATGTTCATCTGCAGTTCCAACTATTGAACGCAAGCATATATAAATAGACTGAGCTACCTCTTGAACTGTTGGTGTTTTTTCTTGCGTGGGTTTAGTTGTTTCCATCTTGATTTATTAATTAAACATGAAAAAGTTACTGAGGGTGTTTGCCCAGTTTATAGTGTTACTTAAAACACCACCTATGCTTCGTATAGTAGCTCCTAACGAGCTATCTATCCATGTGCCGTTAGTGTATGTTATATTTTGCACAGAACCAGTCATAGTTAAAACAGCTCTTACGCTAGTACTACTCGATTTTATTATTTGATGAGAGCCTGAAGTTCCGGTAACCGTTATAGAATTTGTTACAGTATAAGTATTACCCGCTTGTAAAACCATCTGAGCGCCTGCGGTTGCAGTCATAACAAATGAGCCAACTGTCCAGCCTGCTGAACCTGCAAATGTTAGGTTATTTGACGTGTACGTCATTGTACCTGTTGCATTTAAAGCTGAGTTTAATGTAACAACAGGTGCATTATTTAAAGTTATATTAACGAAAGTTATTGCCGATACATCTAAAGTGCATCCTTGGTTTATTGTAAATGTAGTGCCAGGCGTTACATTCACTGTTCCTGCAGTATATGTAAAAGTGCCAGAGTTTCTGCTAATATTGCCAATAGTAATAGTACCTGATGTGTTTATTATAACGTTTGAATTTATTTGAGATGAACTTGCAACACCTGAACAACTAAATGTGCCCGTACCGTTTAATATTATTGTAGCTGCGGTTGAAGGCCCTACAATTGAATTACCGGCATTGTTTAAATTACCGCCAACATACACATTGTATACACCCGAAAAAGTACAATTAGCTGTCGTGCCAAAAGTACAATTACCTAAAACCCATACATCGTTTGTCAATGTTATACTACCGTTAAACGATGCTGTTGGGAATTTAACGGCACTCCCTAAACTTAATGTACAACCGCCTCCGGTTGTACTACAACCAAATGATAAAGAACTAACATTTACCGTGCCTGATGAATACGCAAAAGTACCCTGTACCATTGTTAACCCATTGCTCATTGTAAGCGTTCCGCTAACCGAAATAGTAAGGTTAGATTTTAAAAATAAATTGATGCAATTATAGGATGGATTTGCGCCATTGAAAATTATATTAGTTGTACCTACAAAGGTGTTTCCGTTTTGACCTGTCAATAACGTGCCTATATAAATATTATTACCATTAAAAGTGTATGTTATACCTCCTGTACCTAAATTTAAAGTGCCGATATTTAAGTTATCTGCTAAAGTATAAGTAGCTGTTACGGAACACAGAATATAAGGTATAGTTAACCCATTTGTAGTTATAGTTGTAGCGGAACCACCTAAAATAAAATAGCCGCTACTTGTTACAATAGTCATACCTGCACTAAATGTCAACACTGTACCGTTAACCGTTAAAATATTGGTGGTTGTTATAGTTCCTGTATAACCAGTGAAGTCTAAATTAGCGCAAGACAAGCTTGTTGTATTCACGCCAATATTACCGGAATGAGAGTCAAAAAAAACATTATCAACAGAGGTAGGCACACCTGCTCCACTTGCACCTCCACTTGTAGATGCCCAATTTGTTGATGAGTTCCAATTTCCGTTACCGCCCGCTACTTCGTAATAATTAGCCATTAAAAATTATCTAAAAAAGGTGAAATACAATCCCATTTGCTATCCGCTGCGTTGTACGAAAAACCTATATACATAGTTTTTGATATAGTTGTAGTTGCTGGCGCAGGTGCGCTTGTGCTAAACCTAAAAATTGAATTAAAAGTTAATGCACGAGCTGTTGCGTTATCCTTAATTCTTATGATAAGTTTCTGACCATCATTAGGAGTTCCTGTTGCTGTAATTGTATCAGCAGATGCTAACGCAGTAATAGTCCACACATCATAATTATCTGTGTTTATAGAAGTAGCTGTGTTAGTTGCTTCAGTTCCTACTCGTAGTTTTGTTCGGGAGTTCCAAATACCTGCTGTTATAGTACCAACCGTTGCAATATCTGTACCTACTAATTTTGATGCAGCAATAGAGCCGCCTAACATTGAGTTAAGAACTTTTCCAGCTCCTATGCTAATTACTCCTGTGCTTATAGTCGCATCTCCACTAAAATAAGTGTTATCTAAAACAAAATTATTGCCTGATAAAGTGATACCATTACTACCTGTATAAGTAGTGTTGCTGCCTTTAATGTAAGTTAAAGAAGTAGTCCCTATTGTAATTACAGCATTATTAGATAACAACCACATTTGGTCTGCATAAGTACCCTCCTCAATTGTAATTACCATCCCAAGCACACCAGTATTAGAATAATCTCCAGTAGAGCAATCAGTAGCTCTAGTCATAGCGGAAGCTGCACCATTAAAAACATAAACACCGTTTTGAGTTCCGGTTGTTTGTGCATTTAAAACAACTCTATCACCATTTGATAGTGTTACACCATCAATAGAAGATGGTGCAGAAGAAACGTTTATGTTAGTATTAGACATAACACGTGCAGCAGCCTTCCAACCACCTATGCCAATCATAAGGTTGTTTAGTTGGTTTTGTATATTAGATGTTGCTCCACTTAAATAAGAAATCTGTGTAGGCGTAACACCATTTAAGTTTCCGGTCAATGTGCCGCCTGTTAATGGCAAATACAAATTAGCAAGAGCAATTAATTGTTGGTATGTTGTAGCTTGTTTACCTGTCGTTGCATCAGCATTTAAAACCAGTGTACCAGTTAAAGTGCCGCCCGCTAATGGCAAATACATATTGGCAAGAGCAATTAATTGCTGGTATGTTGTAGCTTGTTTACCCGTCGTTGCATCAGCGTTTAAAACAAGCGTTCCAGTTAAGGTGCCACCCCCTAAAGGTAAATAAGTTCCTCCGGTTAAATATCTTGCGTCGGCATAAGCTTTGTTAATTAACGAAAGTGCACCGAACCCTGCTGACACATCTGTATTATAATTTAAAACAGCTGTAGCATTATTACTACCGTCCTTTGCTAAATATGGCGCACCGCTTTCGGCACCATAAAATGATATTAGTTGGTTTAACTTGGCTCTTACCGAGTCGCCTCTTTCTCCGTCTGTTATTATTGATATTGTTGGCATTATTATTATTTTATGGTGTTAATGGTGGTGGTGTACTTACAATTACAGTTGCTCCGTCGTTCCAGCGCATACTATCATACCATTGCCCGGTATCATCCCAGTATCCGCTTGCAAGTATCCAGTTCCGAACATCTACTGCAGTGGCCATTATAGTGCCATTCGCTTTTAAATAATCAACTATTGCTTTGTTAATTGGCGGCTTACTGATTAATATTTTAGTGCCAACAGGAATAGAGTCGTTAAAGTTTATTGTGTTTGGATTATCAGTTATTAAATATTCAACGCCCGCGCTATCGCCATACTCTTGCATGGCTAAGTCCCAAATACTTTGATTATATTTTGTTGTTATAAACGGCATTACATTTCAAGCTTTATGTTACCATTAACTACATTTAAAGTTTTTGGTGTTTTATTATCACGCTTTAAATTCAGCAACAATATTTGTTTAATTTGAGTAGGCGACATTTTACTGTTAATCATTTTTTGTAGCTCAGGGCCAAGTATCGGGTCTGATTTTAAAGCCCCTTTATTTAGTTTAAAAATGATAAGGCAATCATCAAGCGTACCATCGCCAATAGCAAAGTCTCCATCCCTGATTAAATCATCTCCGGCAGCATCTCTCAATATGTCAACATTAGGCTGGTTATCCATTTCCGTGTTTTACTTTTTGGTTTTCCATGCTCACAAAATTTACAGGCGAAGCATTAACAGCAGTTGTATAGGCTGTTGCCGCAGCAGTTCCTATGGCACTACTTGGGTATTGCCCAACAGAAGTTAAGCCAGCAGCAATCGCAACATCTTGTGCGTTTAAATGCGTTTTAATGGCGTTTAAATTGTCTAATATTTCCTGCGCTATTGGTATGCCGCCATTTGCATCACCCATCAATTCTACATTATCTGTTTGCGATGCATCAATTACTCTTCCGGTTAAAGAGTCGTCAACAAACATTACAAGCACATCGCTGCCCTGAGTAGGGTAAAGCACAACACCACTTTTAGATGTTCCCAAGTCAATATTTTCAATATCTAAATCATCAACAGTAATTGTACATGATGTATCTGCAATGGATACAGATTTACAGACAGCCCAAATACAAATCATGCCTTGTTTTTTAGCAAGAGATTTTATAGCGTTTATAAATTCTGACTTCTTACTCATGCTGCTTTCGGGCCAAGGGTTAATAGTTTTCTTAGCCCACCGTTCTCATCACAATTAGGGTCTACATTATCAACATAATAATGTCCAGCTCTTTCAGGCCACTCATCACTTGTTAGGTTAATTATGTCCCCAATCTTAATTGGGATGTTTCCAAAAATTAAAATTGTGCCTTGGTAACCATCAAATTTTAAACGGTCTAAAGTTTTAGTTGCAAGGGCTAATAAAACAGTTTCATCAGTAACGTTAGTGCAAACTAATTTTTGCTCTTCGCCATCTTTATCACCTACATGTACAACTTTCTTTTTACCCTTGGCGTTGTAACTTGTCATCGTTACACGTATTTTTATTTGGTCTTTGCTACGGTATTCTAAATTGTTTGTAATGCAATCTTTTAAAAGGTCAAGCGTGTAAACTTTAGCGTGTGTATTATCGCTGTAAATTTTACCGCAAATCAATTTATTACCATCAAAATAAGAGTATAAACCCTTTTGGTCTTTTAGCAAAGTAAGTACCCCGGCAACAGTCATTTTTGGTAAAAAAACGCTGCCTAATTCAATATCATAAGCATCTATTTCGTAATTGCTTGGTACGATATTTTTTAATAATTGTTGAAGGTTTATACTTGAATAGCTTACATTAACAGGGGTGCGCTTCATTAGCCACATTGGAGACTCCATTTGTAAAACAACAGGCATTGTGTCATTTACAAAACTTACAAAGCCTGTAAAATCTAAATTATAGTCGCCATCATAACCACTCCATAATTCAACCGGGTCTCCTGCTTGTATTAATTTGTAAACCTGTCCTAATTCATCAAAATAAAGCTTCTTAGCAACTTTTACTTCCGAATTATCCGTAAGCTGCTTCCAACTTTTTGTTGCGTTAAATGAATTGACTGTGTAAAAAGTAAAACCCTTTCTGCCTCTGTAGTCAGGAAAAACCATTTTAATATTTACAACATAGTATTGCATTTTAATCTACCAACTCAATTACTTTTGAAATGAATTTATCAGCGGCATCTTTGTAATCAGAATCGTTATATTCTTTAATAAAATCCTTTAACTGATTTATAATCTCACTCTTATGGTTAACGTGGTTTTTCAGTTCATCTACAGTAATTTTTAATGAAGCGTTTTCCTTCATTAAATCATATTGTATTTTAAACAACTCCGTTACTTGTTTGCGTAAATCTCTAACCTCAGTAACAAACTCTTTTCGCTCTTCAAAAGCAACATCTATTTTTTTTACACGTACTTTACTCCACGCATTAAATGCCGCCGCACCTAAGCCGCTCCCTACAAGTAAAGTTGATATTAGTTCCCACGGTTGGTTCATGCTGCTAAAAGTTCTATTGGTTTTACACTACGTGCGATTATCTCATACGGTTTAATCACACTCATATCTAAGTCTCTTGCGTCCGGATAGTTTATTGAAATGATTGCTATTTTATGAATGCCAAGCCATTCAAATATTTTTCCGGTTACGCCAATGGCATCAGCTAACTCTTCATATTGTTGTAATTGCTTAACCTGTTCTTCAATAGATAGAGTGCCTTTATCAATTAAGCTTCTTTCGCCTGCGATTATAAAACCTTTAATAGTTATACTCCACGCATTAAATCCCATCATTTCAATAACTGCATCATCCTGTCCGCTCATTTTTGTTTCGGTCATAACCTTACTCCGGCTAAATGATGCTACGCTTGCAAAAGGCAAATAACAACCACCTAAAAACTTCTTTTTTACTTGGCCATTGTCTAAGTATTTATATGCGCTACTTCCATTAAATGCCATTGGAAACTGAACAGGCAACCCCAAGGAGTTTGTAGTAAAATCACTTTCGTCACTTTCACCTACTTGAATATTGTAAGCTCCTAAATATTCTTTGCTTTCGTCTTTGACTACTTTATATTTTCGTATAGCAGGCCCTGCTATACCAAAAGTATCTCTAAACAAAGTATCAATAGGTATGGTATATGATATATTCATTACACGCCAATAGTTATTAATCCGTCCCTCGCAGCATCTACTATTTTATCCATCACTTCATCTGCCAGTTTTTTCACATCTACTCCTGTAGCTGCCATTATTTTCTGGTCAAACTTTATATTCATAATTAAACTGCGGTTTCCGGTACTTGCAGGTTTACCCTTTATTTCTTCAGGGTCATTAGCTCCGGCAGGTAATCCTTTGTTTACGTTGTTTAAAGCTTTTTCTGCGGCTGAAGCTTCGTTAGGGTCAATATTGTTTTTAGTGTCTTTATTTCTTCTATCAAAAGCTATTTTTTGTGCAGCACTAAAGAATGCCCATTGGTCTTTGGTGTATTTTGCATCAGATGATAAACCAAATTGCTTGTGTGTTAAAGCATGGGCAAATTCAGTGGATTTCTCCATATTATATATTTTCGAACGCTCAGCCCACTCTTTTTGAGTGGCCTCTTTATATAATTTTCCTTCATATTTTCTGAAAGAAACTAAACTCACTATTTCATCAAGGATTAAATACGTGCCTTTTAAAGCAGCAACTAATCCATCAACAAAAGGAAGTATGATGCTACCTAAATCCTCACCTAAATCTTTGAAACTATCCCATACATCTCCCCATGTTCGACTGTAATTTTGTGTCAATTCTAATTGCCTATTTGTCTCACCAATAGAATTATTAACCCCCCCCATAACTTCTTTAAACTTCTCAGCATCAGAGGTAAGTACACTAAACGCCGTTAAGGCTTGAGCATCATGTAATTTTATATTGCTTAAAAATATTGCCCTTCCTTTGTCGCTAAGGCTTTGCCATTTTTTTGTAAAATCTCCAAGTATATCACTAATATTCCTCCGCATACCTTTTGCATCAAAAACTTTAATGCCGGTCTTTTCCATTTCTTTTAAAATGGGGAGCTTATTCATCGCTGTAAATGCGTTTTTCATAAGCATTGTGGCATCAGCTGCACTTTGACCTTTAGCAGTCATAAATGCAAATATTCCGGCAACATCTTTAAAATTTATCCCAAGTACTTTACCATCAGCAACTAACTGGGGTAGGTATTGCGCAAAATCTTTAAACTCTCCTGCCCCAAATTTTTTAGCGGCAAACAAAGTATCCATTACTTGAGCTGCAGTGGCATTTTTTTCTCCTACAATAGACAATGTTCGGGCTAGTGCTCCGGCTACCGTATCAATATCTGTAAATCCTGCTTTCGCTCCTTTAACCGAGGTTTCAAGTATATCTAAAGATAAATTGACCTTATTTGTTTGACTTAATATTTTCTCATAAGCTCCAGGTATTAGTTCAAAATTTCCACCGCTGCTGCTTCCAATCTCCTTTAAACGGCCTTTAAGTTTGCCAAGTTGCTCATCACCTAACTGAGCAGTAGCATTTACTTTAGCCATTCCTTCATTAAAATTTAACGCTATTTGCGTAGATTTTAATAAAGTGGCACCAACTAATGCTGCTCCACCCGCAAGCAATATCATAGGATTGTTAAGCATACTCATGCCTCGGCTAAGTCCCGGTATCTCAGATGCGCTTTCTTGCATCATAGACTTATACTTAGCCCATCCTGTTAATGGTGCTGGGGTTGGGTTTGTAACTTGGTTGAGTTTATCCATCTCCGCTTTAGTTTTGTTAATCATAGATTGATATTTCAATATATGCTCAGTACTAAAAGCGGCTTTTTGTCTTTTCTCTAAACTCTTTAGGATGTTTTCTAACTGTCCATAACTACGTTTAAAAACCTCTCCGGTAGAGTTAGCTTGTTTAGATAAATTTTTTAATGAATTTGTATTGGCATTAAACTTTGATTGCACACCTGTAGCTACGGCTTTTATTTTTTGAAAAGCCCCCATCACATTTTCTTTTAATCGTAAGTTCCATGTGGTGGTAGTTTCGCCCATTGTTTAATCTTGTTTGCCGTGAAAGGCTTCTGTTAATGCTTGTTTAAATGTTTCAAACAACAACTCCCTATCTACTTTTTGCAGGTATAGAAAATCAGCGTATGCCTTGTAGTACTGTTCTCTAGGTAACTGCTCCGGATTAGGAATGTTCATTTTATATTTCAGGACGAGGTCTATTTTACGGAATTTATCCTCGCCCTGTGCCTCGCCTACAAGAGCAAGGCTTAAAGCTCCTTTTCTTCTACCTGTAATTTATCAAACCAATCGGTTATTTTCCCATAAACAGTTTCAGCTACAGTTATGTCTTTTTGATTATTAATGGCATCCATGTTTCCGGCAAGTATGCAATTAGCGTTTAGCACTTCGCGAGCCTTGTGGTCTTTACCATCATTGTAATATTTACTAAGCACATCAAGTGTAGTACGGGTAGGCTGGGCGATGATATAGCTTTCTTTACTTCCGTCTTTTAATGTTACATCTATCTGCTTTAGTGCGCCATATTTTTGCTTAGCCTCTTCAATTTTATCTTGTGTAAATTCTGCTACTGTCGGTTTTGTTGGTGCCATCTCGTTTTGTTTTTAAGGGTTTTTAATTAAGGTTTATTCCAAGTAATGTCTGATATAAGTAGGTCAATTTTTTGTACAATTTTGCCGTCGCCTTGTTTAACTTCACGTCCGTTGCTTTTAAAACGACAGTTGTTAAGCACGTCTTTATAAAACACACCGTTATTTTCGTAGTTAACGGTAATAGGAAACGGCGGTATATCTTGTATGCGAACGCCTTGTGGTAATGCAGCTACTATAGAGCGTAACTCTTCACTAAATAAAGACACATAACTTTCGGCTTTGTAGTTTCCAATTGATTGGCCTTGCGGGTATTTACCTTGACCATACTCATTATTCATTTCAACCTCGTCGGTATAACTAATCTCTGTTATACCTTCTACATCTCTTCCAAGTACGTTTAAAGTAATGTTGTTCCAACCTGTTAGGGTTCCGAATTTATTTATAATGGTTACTTCTTGTGCCATGTTATTTTTTTAGTCTTTAATTTTTATTGAAAAGAAATGTCGCCTTCTATTGTACGTGAGTATCCATAACGCTGCACATATATTTTAATCACAAAATTTCCTGTGCCTTTTACGTTTTGAGTAGGGTCAATTATGCAATATGCTTTTGTTGCAATACCATTTACAACCATAATACCTAAGCCCCTTTGAGGGTGGTTTATATCTTCCTGCCAGCCTGCAATAAAACTTGCTTTAATAGTTCCGTCATCGTTAAATGGTACTTTAGAGTTTAGCTTTGGCGTTAAACGATTAACAGCAATACGAGCTGCATAATTCCATACGCTACAATCAACAACATAAGCAAAGTCGCTCGTGCTAACTGTACATGATGCAGCAGTGCAAAAGAAAATACCATTATACTGAGGGTAACGGTCAGCAAATAAATAACCTTGCGCAATTAAAGCAGCGATTTTTGTAGATGATAACGTACTCGTTTTTTCTCCGGTGCTTAAGGCAACGTCCAACCATTTTCCGGTAACATCACTTGCTGCATCAATAGCAAAAGCTTCTGTATTTTTATCAGGATTATCAGCAATAACCAATGCTCCTAAATCCTCTTCGGTTCTACGAACACACCACATGCCTAAAGCGGTTCCCACTGCAGCGTGCGTTGCATATAAAGTATTTAACGATGCAATGCCCGGGTCTTGAGCATTAATAATCGTAACACCATCAGCAGTAAGCGTACGCAAATCTGTAAATGTGGCTTGTACGGTAGGATTTCCTCTACCTTCAATTAAAGCGTCATTAATATATACTTTAAGCGTCGCAAAATAAGCAAGTAATGCTTTTGCTTTTGGTACAGCAGCCAACACTTCATCTTCTATGATTTGAGTTCCTGTAAAGACAGGAGTGTAAGAACCCGTTGGGTTTCTTACTGTACCAACCATACGAATAGTATTGCCGGAGTCGTTAACTAATTTTTTTACATAGTTATTTGCAATGTCCCACATTTGAGTTTGTGTAACAGTTTGCGATACCAACATCAAATACAATTTTCCGTTAGGCGCATATTGAAAAAACTCTTCAATATGATATCTAACTAACACATGGTTAGCAGCATCATAAGCTGCCGTTAAACCCATTGCATCTGCGTCAGATGGTTGAGTTAAAACAACGGTAGTTCCTAAAGTGGTATATGTACCAGGCGATGTTGCGGCTACGCCACCAAGCACCATTCCATATACTTTCTCTACATCAGCAGAAGAGCTGCCGGAGTTGGTATCTATCTTTACTATATTAGGGCCTGCAAACATTTTCTATTTTTTTAAATTATTTTTTACCTTTTTTAGCTGCTTTTACATTAGTAACATCAGTAGTATCATCTGTTTTAGTCAAAGCATCTAAAGCAGCTTGTGCAGTTGCAATAACTGTTTCATCACCGCCTGTTTTTGCTGTTTCTAAATCTGCGGTTGCTTTTGCAATCGCTTCAGTTTTAGCTTGTTCTGCCGCTGCAGCATCTGCATCAGCTTGCTCTTTTGCTTTAGCATCATCAGCTTTTTTTTGTAAATCAGCCGCTAATTGTGCTTTCGCATCGTCAGAAGCTTTTTTATCTGCCTCGGCTTTTGCTTTAGCATCTGCATCAGCTTTTTTATCTGCCTCGGCTTTTGCTTTAGCATCTGCATCAGCTTTTGCCTTTGCATCAGCTTTTGCTTGTTCATCGGCTACTCGTTTAGCTTGTTCTGCAGCTGCTTTATCTTCTAATGATTTATCATAGAGTTCTTGCATACCTTCTTTTACGTAATCAATACGCTGCGCTTCAAACGATGCGTGTTGAATTAACTTAGCATGGTTAATGGCGTGCCCTTTGTCTTCATCAAAAAAACAATTACCATCAGGTGTTACGTGAAGCTTCTCAGCTTTTTTGTTGTGTAAAAAAGCAAGTGTTACCACTTCGTCAAGTTTTTCTTTGTCTAATATTTTTGCCATTTTTAAAGGGGTTTAAATTTTAAATACAGTTTAACTACTACATAAATGATAAGTCCAAGCCAAACAGCAGCACTTATCCATGCAAATTTTTTAAGCCAATCCGGTATATACTTTATCGGAACTTCTACTCGTGTAGTGTCGCTCTTCTTTTCTGTAAGTACTTGTAGCTCTTTTATTCGATGCTCTTGCCATTGACATTTTAATTCTAACTCCTTGCATATACAGTTCGCTTGCAAATGGCCGTTTGATATTAACACATCTATTTCCGATCGTTCCGTTTCCGATTTTATCTGCGGCATATTTATCACACCATTTTTGTCGGCTGTTACCGTTGCATTTATTTTCGCCGCAACTTCTTTGACTACATATACTGTATCGTGAATTATAATCGAGTCCCGAATTGTGATAGTTTTTGTAATTGTGTCCGTAATTGTATGCGTGCTTTGTATTAACCTTCGATTGCAGCTCGAACAAAGGCTTATTAAAATAAAGAATGCTATTATTTTTTTCATGTGTTTTTAAATAAGGGGTTATGTAATTAGTAACTGCGTAAATCTTATGTTTATCACGTTTGTAGCTATGTACGCCTTGGTCATATATACTTCCAGTGTTTCCCTCGGTCGTTATAAAATAGCCGCTTAATTCACCTGTAATAAACCCTACGTGTTCAACTGTGTTAGTGCCCGAATAAGCAACTGTAAAACAATCGCCGGGCATCGGATATGCTTTTACCTTATGTGTTTTTTCAAGTGCCGGACTCCAAACTATATATTGTTGATTTGCAAAAGAAGGTGCCCATGCTGTTTTGGGGTTTATTGGCGGGGCAACTCCAACATCATACAAGTTTTTCGAGCAGAAGGCAGCACACCATGCATTGCCTTTTTTGGCATTAACAAATTGTAAGTAGGCTTCCACCTCTATGCCGTCGTTATGTCCGGTTACTTCACGCACATACATTTGCTCATGCAAAGTATCTATAAGCTCAAAGCGTATGCTTGCTTCCGATAATGGTGGCGACTCTTTAACCTGATAGTTTTTTTCAGATGTAAACTTTTTTTCGTTGGCTTGTAAGGCTACTGTTGAACCTAACATCGCACCGCATGCAATTATTAAAATGGCTTTTTTCATATTTGGTTTTTTATTGTTTAATACTGGTTTAAGGCTTCATTAAATAAATCAGGGCAAAAAAGAAGCAGAAGAAAATTCTAATGCTGTAGGCTCGTTTCTTCTCATCAGGCAATGTGGCAAACCCTGTATAAAAAGCTTTCATGGCATCATACACACTCGGAAACACAATCCTAAGCAATACCCATACTGCTGATGTAGCCCATACAAGTTTCCAAATGCTTACTAAAAAGGTTTCAAATTCAGAGCCTCTATCAAACAAAGCTGTCTCGGGGCTAATCTTTAAAATGATAAACCTGAATAGCTCTATCACTACAAACATCAATGGTATAAAAACCATCTCTTGTTTTAATATGCTTCTTATTTTGTTCATGCTTTTTTACTTAATTTTTATCCTGTTAAGGAGCGGTCTTTGCCTGCTGTCAACCTTTTTTATTCTTAGTTGCAATGATTTTTATTTCTAACAACAACTTTACCCACACTAAAAGCGAAATAAATTCAGTGGTACTTTTTAGTTAGGGAGAATAAACTCTCCAAGTTTCCCGATAAGGACCAACTCTCATACTTGTTAGAACCACTTAATTTTATTCTACTGAAGGAGATATAACAATGTCATAATCTTTACCAAGTACAAACATGTCAGCAGCATCTTTATTAACCGTGTTAAGGGTGATATTTGTGCCGCCTGATAATTTCCAATAAATGGAGGTTTGGTTGTAAGGCACTTCTAACTCAATAGCTGTAGCAATTGGGTTTTCAACGTTATACGATTGGCTTTCTTTTTTAGAAATGCATTTAACTTTTACTTTTGTGATATCCATTTTTTGTTTTATTAAAATTTATAGTTACCCGCACGCCCCTACGCCTTTCGGTTTCAGGGCTCCTCGGGATGGTTTCTTGTTTAGAATACGTCGCTGATAATTGCTCCGTTACCACCTGTTACTACAGGGCTCATAATAAAACGAGTACGGCAACCAAATAAAGACGAACGTGTGTCAGGCGATAACTCTTCAGGACGGTAGAACACTTTTACAGTTCCTGATGCACGCATTGCATTTTGTGTGTTATACATAACAGACGATGGGGTGTCTGTTCCTGCCGCCGATGCTCCAAATGCTGTTTTTGCATAAGTGGTGTTATTGTATTTCGGCGTGTTGTTATTGCTATACAATTTAAAGCCTTCTAATTTTGCAATTAGTTTTCCGGTCTCAGTATTATTGAAACGGTCACGGAACGATTGGTCAAAGCTCATGATATCACCAGCGTGTTCAGGAGATAAAATAAATGCGCAATCATCAATGTTAAAACCTTGTGCAACGCAACGCTGACGGTAGGTAATAAAATCATTCAGAGTTAATGTTTTGCGTGTTCCTGTAGCGGTACCTAATGCATTACCTGTTGTTCTTAAAACAGGCGTGGTAGCTGTGTCAGATGCCGGAGCAAAACTCCATAAACCTTTTTTAATTTTCATTAACTGCAATGCGGTTAAATGGTCAGCCATTACTGATGATTTTTTGTCGTATGCAAGTGCATATAACTCATCGTCTGTAATCTCCGTGTTTACGGTATCAAATTTATCAAGGGCAACAGGGTGGCCTTGGTCTGTTCTTTGTGCGCTTCCAATCGGAGAGCTTGAACTAACAGCCGTGTTTACCAATACACTTGGTAATGCACCTACCTCGTTAAAGTTAATGGTGTTATTGTTTACAAGACCTGAATAGTCTTTTATGTCAGCCATCCAATCGTCTTTCACTTCTAAAAAACGTGTTCTTAATTCGGCTACTACTACTTGTAATAAAACTACTGCGCTCATGGTGTTTTTTGGGTTTTAATTTTTATTTAGGGTTAGTTAATTATATGTTTGTCCAAGCCGCTCCGTAGTGTGCAGATGCTAAAGCATTGTAAGCATCTTTATCAGTTGATGCCATTGCGTGTAAACCTTTAGGGTCTTTCTCAGCCCAATCACTAAACTTCCAAGTGCTGCGGTCTCCTTCAGTAGCTTTTTTATTGGCATCAAGCTGCAGGCTTAAAGCATTAATCTTTGGTAGTTTAGCTACCTCTGCTTTTGTTCCTTCAAAATCAGCTTTATAATTTTTTTTATAAAACTCGCGTTGTGCTGCAACAATTTGTTTGTTGTTAATAGCAGCATCCAGTTCAACATTTATTTTTGCTTCAAAAGCAGTTTCTTTTACTGCATCCAATTCGGTTTTTACAGCATCGTATTTTGTAGCTTTTGCTACCATTGCTTGAAACTGAGCCAGTACTTGGTCGTCAGTAGATGCCGAGTCCATCGCCATCGCTTGAATCATTAATTTTTTGTATTCCATGTTTGCTTGGGGTTGATTTTTATTTATTGGGTTTTTGTTTACGGTGGCGGTTATTTTAGGGGCATTCTTGTAAGCGGTTAATGCGTCAACATCATCATCTTTAACCTCTGCTTCTTCGGTATCATAATCATTTATAAATCCTAATTCTTTGGCTTCCTTGGCATTCATCCAGTAGTCTTGCGCCCACATAGCCTCTATTTTATCTGCAGCTAATCCGGTCTTTTTTACATAAGCATCCAAATACTCGGCTTGCAAATTTTCAAGAGCTTTTAAATCAGCTTTAATTTCATCCGTATTACCCATAAACACACCCATAGGTTTGTGTATCATGTAATTGGTATTTGCAGCAGCAATAACACTATTGCATTTACTTACAATGTAAGTTGCTGCACTTGCGCATAATGCGCCAAGCTCTGCGTCAATAGTTCCTTCAAAATTTAAAATGACATTAGAAATTTCTGCCGCTTCAAAACAATCGCCGCCGCCAGAGTTAACATACAGCTTAGCGTTTTTAATCCCACTTGATATCAGATTGTTTACTTGTGCTTTAAAATTTGCAGATGTGTTTGCATAATCTTCGCACATATCGCCAATGTAACCGTCAATGGTAATTATTGCAACCGTGTTGTTTTCGTTTGCTACTGCCGATATTTTTAAAGTTTTTTTGCTCATCGCTCGGTACAAAATTGGCGTGCGTTTGAGCCAAAAAAAAATTAGCAAAACAACACAGTCCTTTATTTACACCGTGTTGCAGCCGTTTTGTCAGTGTCGTGTTTTCATAATTTTAAATACACTCTTTGTTGGCGCAACTTTGTAGTATGGCAAAAGATACTCAGAGGCAATTAGCACAAACCTTGTACATCGACGAGTGCTTAACAGCTAAAGAAATAGCTGTAAAAGTTGATGTTACCGAAAAAACTGTAAGCTCTTGGGTAACTGCCGGTAAATGGAAAGATTTACGATTGGCTAAACAAACTGGCCCTGAAAACCTAATTAAAAATCTTAACGAGTTGCTTAACATGATGCTTGAAAAGCGAATTGCTTTAGAGCGCAAAAAAGTTAAAACAAAAGACGAAGAGGCAGAATATACCCGCATTATTGATGAGATGAGTAAGCTTTCTAAAATGATTGATACAAACCAAAAAGAAGGTAAAACCTCTTTGCGTATACACATTTTTTGTATCGAAAAATTTATGTCGGCATTGCATCAGCATAACACAAAATTATTTACAGAGTTGCTGAATTTTCAACCCGAGTACTTAAACAAATTGGCTGATGAGCTTAAGTAAAGATGATAAAATTGCATTAGAGCGGTACCTCGCCAAAATTGCACACATAAAAGAGTTTAGTCAGGTTAACCCAAATGAAACTGAACCCGAAAAAAAGAAGCGTATCGAACACGCTAAGCGTGATTATGCCTTTTTTGTAAAATATTATTTTCCGCATTATGCCAATTGCGATTGTGCCGATTTTCATATCGATGCCGCAAATCAAATCCGTAAAAATAAATTCATAGTAGCTATTGAAGAGTGGGCTCGTGCGCATGCTAAGAGTACCCACTTCGATATTATGATACCTTTTTGGCTTTGGATAAACAACGATATAAATGTGATGTTGTTGGTAGGTAAAAGCGAAGAAGATGCAAAAACTTTATTGAGTGATTTACAAGCTGAGTTCGAAAACAATCCGCAAATACTGGCCGATTTTGGCAAACAAATAAGTCTTGGAGATTGGCAGGACGGAAACTTTGTAACCAAAAATGGTAAAGCCTTTTTTAGTTTGGGTCGTGGCCAATCTCCTCGTGGAGTTAGGCATCGTCAGCATAGACCTGATTATATTGTTTGTGATGATATCGACGACGATACGCTTGTAAAAAACCCTAAACGGGTTAAAGAAATTGTTAACTGGATACTAGAAGCTCTGTTTAACACAATGGATGTAAACGGCGCTCGCTTCGTGTTAGTTAATAATCGCATAGGCACTAACACCATACTTACCAATATGGTTAAGCGTCCTAATGTAAAGCATCGTATTGTAAACGCATTAAATAAACTTGGTCAACCTACATGGTGGCAAAAATACAGCATTGATTATTTTAAACAACGCCGTGAGCAAATAGGAGAGTATGCTTTTCAAAAGGAGTTTATGAATAACCCGCAAGTGCAAGGGGAAATTTTTAAGGACGAGCAAATACAGTTTGCACCTATTCCTAAGCTAACTGAGTTTGATTGCATTGTAGGCCATTGGGATGTTGCTTATGCAGGCACTTCTACCGGAGATTATAATGCAATTACAATATGGGGTTTAAAAGGCACTATGTTTTATCACATTAAAGCTTTTGTGCGTCAATGCAAAATGTATGAGGCAATTAAATGGATGATTGATTATGATGCCTCAACTCCTTCAAACGTAAAAATACAATGGCGTTTTGAGAGCCAGTTTTGGAACGATGCTTTAAAAATGACTTTAGAACAAGTTAGAAAAGATACCGGCAAAGATTTTAACTTAATTCAATGCGAACGTCCGGTTAAAAACAAGTTCGACCGTATAGTAAGTCTACAGCCTTACTTTCAAAACATGCGTGTTTATTTTAATGAAAAAGAAAAATATAACATCGACATGCAAACAGGTGTAAGCCAGTTAAAAGCAATAGAACCCGGGTATAAATCACACGATGATGCACCCGATGCATACGAGGGCGCAATTACATACCTAAGCAGGCATATAGCATCAAATAACGAATTACCACTACTTGGTAAAAGAAATGGTGGTTCATCAGCATGGTAAATAATTTAAATTTTTAATTAATATGTTATATCAATTTCTTACAGACCGTGACTTAAACGTCGGAATGAAAAAATACTTCCGAGACCAAATTACGGTCGATGCAGATAATGCAATGGCTCTTAGTGAAGGTGCAGCACTTACACTAATTAAAGCTAAAATTAATAACAGATACGATTTAACTAAATTGTTTCCGGTTATTTTATCTTGGAGCAACGCAACATCTTACGCTATTGGCGACTATGCTGTTGGCTCAAACGATAATTTTTATATCTGCACAACTGCAAATACAAATCAAAACCCTACCACAGCATCATCCTATTGGGCTGCATCCGACCCACGAGACGGAATGTTAGTAATGAATTGCATTTATATTGCTATTTTCTTTTTTTTCAAAAGTGCTGATAAGCGCAAGATAACCGAAGACCTTAGTAATGACTTTGCTTCAGCTTGCGATTGGTTTGATATGGTAAAAGGTGGTCAGGAAAACCCCGATTGGATTTTATTACCCGACGCAGCTTCTATTCCAATTGCCGGAAGCCGTCCTCCTGAGCAAACTTATAGATGGTAAAACAATAATTAAACAGCATTAAAACCCTTTTTAAATGGCAGAAAATCAAAATAGCAGAATAGGCAAACGCTTTGTTAAGGATATAAACAGCAAACCATTAAGCACATTGGTTACACCTCAGTTTCCAAACCTACCTAAAGTAGACTTGGATAAATGGAAGTACGCTTATTTATCAGCTAAAAACCCTGCTTATCCTAACAGATGGATGTTGTATTCCATTTATGATAACATAGATATAGATGGCACACTAACATCTTTAATTGATAAACGAATTATTAAAGTTCAAAAAGCTAAGTTTAATATCATTGATAAAAAAAGCGGTAAACCTAATGCCGAAAAAACAGAGTTATTACAAAAGCTTTGGTTTAATGACTTACTAAAGTATATGATGGAGGCAAAATTTTGGGGTTTCTCTTTGGTAGAAGCTTTCAATTTTTTAGCTGACGGTCAAATTAACAACGTCACTCTAATTGATAGATATCACGTAAAACCTGAAAAAGGTGTTGTAGTACAAACAATTTACGAGCAGGATGGTTGGAATTATTTAGAAAACCCCCTTTGCAATTATTATTTGCCTATTGGTGATGTAAAAGATTTAGGACTTCTTTATAAAGCTGCTCCATTAATTATAGCGATAAAATATGCTATTGGTAATTGGGGTGCTTATAATGAAAAGCTTGGTATTCCATTTCGTTATGTTACAAGCCCGGGCATAAATAAAAATCGCCAAAAACAACTTGGTGTTATTTTAGAGCAAATGGGCTCAGCTGGATGGGCGGTAATTAACGAAGACGAAAAAATACAGCTACTTGAAAACTCGGGGGCTAATCCTACAGACTGTTTTGATAAATTAATTGCCAAGCTTGACGATAGGCTTTCACTTCTTTTAGTTGGGCAAAGTGGCACTACAAACAGCCATACTAACAAAGGCACTTATGGCAGCATGAAAATGCTTGCCGATATCAGCGAAGACATACATGATGCTGATTTGATTTATTGCGGTTATTACATCAACAATGTATTATTACCAAAGCTAAGATTGTATGGTTATAATATTAGCGAAACAGATGTTTTTAAATGGGATAAAAGCGTAGATATCAGTGTTCCTGAAATGGTTGACTTTGTTGTAAAGCTTGAACAGTTTTACGATTTGGATTATACTGAAATTTCACAAAAAACAGGCATTACAATTTTAGGCCGAAAACCTGCTCCTGGCACATTAAAAACCAACCCTCAAAAAATAGAGGCGTCAAAAAAAAAAAGTAGTCAAAAAAAGATAACTGCTTTTTATGCTAAGGTTTGCTGCACTTCGCATGCCCCAAAATTTAAAGCAAAGGATACGGACTTTGATAAAATTATGCGGGGTGTTGCCAAGCGCATTTTCGATGGCAAACAAAATGGCCCTGTAGATAAAACACTTCTTAAGGCAACTGCAAGCGAGTTAATGCAGGGTTTGTTTAAAGGTTTTAAAACAGGCGCCGATGATCAGTCACAAGCTGATAAAGATTTGTTTGAGTCTCTTAAAGAAAACGTCTATGTGTTTTCAGGCTTCAAAACTGAAAAAACATTAAAAGCAGCTTCCGCTTTATTGCTTGATGAGGAAGGTAAAACACGAACCAAATCCGACTTTATAAATCAAGTCTTAAAACTTAATCCTACGTACAATGGCTCGTATTTGGATGCTGAATACGACAATGCATTAATAAGCTCGGATATGGGCAGCAAATGGCTTAAATTCCAAAATCAAAAGGATGATTTAGGTTGGTTGGTTTTTGATGCAACGCTTGATAATAAAACTACAAGTATTTGCCGTGCATTGGATGGCTTAACCGCTCCGGTTGACCATCCGGTTTGGAAAACATATTTTTTGCCATTGCATTTTCACGAGCGTAGTGATATTCGACAAGCAGCTTCAGGTGTACTTACCGATATGTCAAAAATTTCATTTCCCGATGTAGCTACAATGTTCTCACAAAACGTAGGCATAACAGGTGTGGCTTTTCCCGACTCACATCCTTATTTCAGCGATGTATCATACAAGCAGGCAAAAGTTATTACTAAAGAGGCTATGGATGTAATGAAAAATGCTAAAAAATAATGTCCGACGATTTAGGCAGAGACTTCGAATATCTTTATGAGCAAACTCGGGTTGTATTTAACCGCTTGCCTGTTATTTTGGGTAATGTAGCCGAAAATTTTTTTAAAGATAGTTTTCGTCGTCAGGCTTGGATTGATACCACTACTGAAAATTGGGCTAAGGTAAAAAAACCTAAACGTAAAGGTGCGGCCATACTCGTTAAAACAGGTGGTTTAAAAAGAGATATCCGCACAATTCAGGCTAATTGGGATGGAGTTATCATTAAAAACGAAAAGCCTTATGCGGGCATTCACAACGATGGTTTTAGCGGTACTGAAAAGGTAAAAGGCTTCAAGAGAAAGCAGGTAATTAAAAAAGCAAGAAAAGGTAAAAGCGCACAAGGTTATAAATTATTAGCCATGAAACGTGTTAGGATAGAATATGTTAAGCCGTTCACACGCAAAATGCGTATGCCACGCCGCCGTTTTATGGGGCCAAGTGTATATCTAAACATGCAGCTTGATAGAGCAGCTATTAATCAATTAAAAACTATTTAAACATGGATGCAACACAAGATTGGATTGAAGCCTACAAAGAATTATGTACGCTCATTAAAGCCAAGGTTACTGAAGTTAAATACACCGACCTATGGTATCAGCAAATAGACTTCGAACAAAAAGAGTATCCTTTCCCAAGGCACTCGGTATTTTTTGAGTTCTTTTGTGATAGAACCGAAACAATTGGAGGAGGCGCACAGGATATGTACACCTCAATTAGCGTGTACCATGTTTTTTATACGTATAGCGATACTTTCGACGAAGCAACCAACCAAGCTACCGCTTTTGAGTTTGGCGACGTTATACGCAAAATAAACAACTCCCTGCAGGGCACTGAAGGTGTTAACTTTAGTTCTTTAAACCGCACCGGGTTTAAACGCTACCCAGCCGACTCATATTTGGTTTGTTACTGTCAAACCTATAACACCATTATACGTGATTACTCCGGTGTTAAATCTTACGATACAAGCAAATCACTTAATGATATTCCGGTAAACGTACAGGTACAAAATCAACCAACTGAGCCAACTGGCGACTCCCGAAACATTGGTTACACAATAGAGGTATAAAACAAAAAAGCCCCACTAATTAGCGGGGCTTTTTTTAATCTTCTAATTCAGTAAACGTAAATTTATCTTGCTTATCTAAATGACTTGGGAGAGGCTCAATATAACTTTCAACTTCATAAAATATTGCATCAGCAATAGGCACGGCTTCTCTATTTAAAATTTTATACCCCATATCTTTCATATCAATATCAGGATGTTTGTTAATGTTAACTTTATGAGCGCCTATTAAATCGTAGCGTATAATGTTTTGTTTTTGATAATTCATAAATTCTCTCTTTGGGTTATTAGTTATACCATCTCCTGCTTTAGGTATTTCAAAATTTCCTCCATTAACCAAGGCCTGTGCTAAATTGACAGCCTCCTGTAATGAGTTTACTTCTAAGTTAACATTTTGAGTTACTTTATCATCAGTCTGCACGGTTTCTACTTTAGTTATTTTCATAATAATTATTTTAAAGGTTATTGTTTTTCCGATGCTCTTGCTGCTGCATCCGCTTCTTTTGCTATCCTCTCCATTTCAACTGGGTCGTTTTCTATTGCCTGCATAACTGAATCCTGTCTGTTTTTTTCTATTTCAAACAAAGAGTCTACCCTATGTTTTTTAATGGCTTCGATATCTCTTAAATAAGCCGCATCCGCTAATATGTCATTCCTAAATAATAGTGCTATCGAGTCTTTTTTATAAAGCCAGTACTCGGCACTAATACCTAAAAACACTTTTCTATCAACTGAATCCGGTTTACCAAATTTGCTTTCTACATCAGCAGGCCTATCAGCGTTTAATTTTAAATCAGTTATACTGTTTTTATGGCCGCAAGCTGACAAAATCAGCACACAAACTACTATTGCAATTATTTTGTTTTTCATTAGCTTAATTTTTTGGTTAGTAAATATATTAAATTATAGTTTTGTATGAATATCTATTTCAAGTTTAGCGAGGTTAATTAGTGTCTGTGCCGACTTTGAAATTTGTTGTGCCTGAGGCACATAATCCCGGCTTGCCACAACTTTATCCATACTATCCAATAAAACATCCCTTATTTTCTCTAAAGTCTGATTAGGCGCAATTCTCGACCTTGATACCATTTGTTTTTCTGGCGTATTTGCAACAGCAACAATATCATTCCCCTTAACTTCAACTTCTTTATACTCCCGCATAAATACGTTTACATTATAAATAGTTGTTTCAAGCCAATCCTTGTCTGTGGCAACAAGTATAGTTTCTCCGGTTTCTTTAAAGCTCAAAAATTTATAAATTTCTTCGCTCGTTCTGTGCTGATAAGTTTTACCCATCATAGCACTTAATGCTTTAGTTCTGCTCATAATTTTTCATTTGTTTTTTTAGTTATTGTTCTGTTTAATTTATGCACTAGACGTATTGTTGATTTTAGCTCGGGCGAGTATCTGTGAATTGTGTTTTTACTCATGTGTTGCGACCTGTTTATTAATTCAAGATTACTTACTTCGCAATTCATTGTGTTGCCATCTTTAAAGCGTATAATCATGCCGGGTGGTATTTCCCCTTTTTCCTTTTCCCAATTGTATCTGTGCAATGGAAGCCATTTGCTTAAAGATGTTCGGATGAACTGATACTTAACACCTCTTTTATCAGGCCGGATAGATATTACTCCATTTGCTTTTGTATTGTGGGGCAAGTTCCCTTTTTTAAACCGTGTTTTCTTTGTTCTTGCTATGGCTTTTTTGTCCATGTACTCCGATTGCTTTCTTCCTTTATTAAAGGAAATATGACCCTCTCTAAATCTACCTATACTCGAACGTACTTCTCGTATGGAATCAGGAAGTTTTAATCCTAATTTAAAAAGTCTGTTTTTAATAGAGCTTAAAGTGGTATTTAACTCATTTGCCAGCTCCACATATGGTTTAGTGCAAATGTTTTTACGTAAGTAATTATCCTCTTTTTTAGTCCAAATTTTACGGGGCATACTAGTAAATTTTAAGTTTTATTCTATCAGCCAATCTTGCAAGCTTTCTATTTTCAGATAAAGCAATAGCCTCCTTATCAAGCATATTCTCTAATTGCGCAAGCATTATTTTCACGTCGGCAACTTCTCCACACAAGCTAAAGTAAGCAAGTGAATATTTAGTTCCATTGTGCAAGTCCTTATTAGCGTGCATTATTTCCCTTTCCATTACACCCCCTAAACGTTTAAGTTTATTAATACTTTGCATAAGCTCTCCAATCTCTTCGTGCAGCATATCAATTTGTTTAGGGCAACCGTGTAAAGCAACAGCAGCTTGTAAAATTTTATCCCTGTTATTGATTGCGGCAATTATTTTAACCTGCTCGGTTTGTTTTTTATCAACTTCTCGCTTATCAATTTTTGTTTTGTGCTCATAACCTAAACTAAACCCTATAATTAATGCAAAAAACATTAACCAAAATGCGTATAAAAATATTTCGTATCCCATTGTTTTTTTTGTTTTTAAGTGAATTTAAATCCCTTGTTATCTTCTTTTATAGTGGTTTCAAATGGTAAATTTTCTTCCGGTACTTGGCTTATTTGCTCTCTAAGCAACATGGAGTTAGTCCAAAGTATGTGCTGCTTACCACTATATATAAGCTGCATTGTTAGCCGTTTACCATCTCCCTTATCCTTAAAGTTAGACGGCTCAACTTTATACTTCTGTACTATAATTGGTCTGTCAAGCACTTTGTTTATGCTAATCTTATCGCCCGAAAAGGTTAAGTTTTTAGGCTCTTTAATCCCCATATCACTAAATTTTTTTACCGCAGGTTTTTCTTCCATATAAAAGTTTATTAATTAATGTTTTTGTATTAGCATGCTTTGCCTGCCCCAAATACGATGCAATAGTTGAAGCAGGTTTATTTCTTGCAATGGCACGTGCCATTTTTTGTTTGTTCCTTTTTCTTAAAAGCACATGAGTATGAAAATATTTATAACCCAACACATCTACTCCTCTGTCTTCAACCTTAAATACTTGATAATTGCCTTTAAGCTCTAAGTTTAAATTATCTTTTAAATAGCTTTTAATCTCATGTAAAAGTGCGTGCAGCTCTTCTTTGGTAGCTCCAAATAATATTAAATCATCTGCATATCTAAAATAGTATCTGCGGCGTTTTACCTCCTTAATCCAATGGTCAAATGGTGTTAAGTAAAAGTTTGCTAAGTACTGGCTTAGATAGTTACCAATAGGCAATCCGGGTGCGCTGTCAATTATCTCATCCAAAAACCACAACAGGTCTTTATCTTTAAATTTACGGCGCAAAAGCTGTTTTAGTATAGCGTGGTCAACATTCGGGTAAAACTTCTTTATATCCAGTTGCAGGCAATAAGTTGTGCCCTCCACATCAAGCAATGCTTTTTTTATTGCCCGGTGTGCAGCATGTACGCCTCGCTTTTTTATGCAACTGTAAGTATCAGCTGTAAATGCCGATATAAAAACAGGCTCCAAAACATTCATAATTGCATGGTGTGCTATCCTGTCCGGAAAGAAGGGCAATCTGTAAACCTCACGTTCTTTTGGCTCATACACTTTAAAAGTGGTGTATTTGGATGTCTTAAAAGTTTTGGTTATCAAAAGCCTTTGTAGCTCTTGGAGGTTTAACTCTCTTTGTTGCAAATGTAATTTAACGCCAAATTGTTTACGCTTGCCTCGTATGGCTTTCGTTTCTGCTTGCAACAGGTTTTCTGTTGAGCATATTTGTTGGTATAGGTTATTTAACCTTTTCATGTGCCTTTGCTTGTAAGGTCTTCTTCGCTTTCGCTACCAAAGCCCTTGTAAGTTTTAGTTCTTTTTTTGCTATGTGAGCAAGGTTTGCATTGTGATTTTAAAATAGTCTCGCTTAGGTGCGAGCTGACATTCGAATTCGAGTTCCAGTTGTCGTAGTTCGTATCCGAGAAGCGACCGCTCGAAATCCAACACTCAAGTCAGCTCTCCAATGCACAACCTGTTTTGGTTTAACCCAAATGATGCATCAAATGATATTTTTCTGCATGTTCTTGAAAAAATGCAACCTTCTCAGTCGTATCAAACATAAGGCGCGAGCCGACAAACGAATCCGAGTACCAGCTGCCGTAGCCCGTATCCGAGAAGCGACCGCCCCTTGGTTTGTCCGCTGTGGGTGCAATTGCAAACGCCGCAAAAGGTTTCCAAGTTCCGTCTGTAAAGTCAGGCTCCCATACCGTGCCATCTTCGTTAGTGTTTATAGCTTTTGCCCATACATGCAAAACGTAATCACTCTCGGCACGTGGTCTGTACCATTCCGGGTATTGGTCAAAACTTGGTAATTTACTAAAGTCTTCGCCCGCTCTTTTAAATGCCGCTTCCGGTGTTGTTAGGTCTTCGTAATACAACTTTTTTTCTACTTCTTTTTTTGTTTTTGCCATCTTGCTTTTTATTATTGGTTATTTAATTACTTTTTTGTGGGCCCATCCTTCAAATACTTTCGGGAATTTTGCAACCGCATCCAAGGCGTGTGCAGATCTTAAAAATGTTTGGCGCGAGCCGACAAGCGAATGCGAGGACCAGTTGCCGTAGCGCGTACCCGAGAAGCGACCGCCCCGCATATCATAATACACATTGTATTTATCGAATTTGCCGTTATCCCAATCCGGCTCTTTACCTTCATTATAAGCTTCAACAATAAGGCATATAAGCATACTGTTTTTAGCTCCTAACAAACGCAGGTTATCGCCTTCGTAGTTAATAATGTCAAGCACTTCTTTTTCAGGCTTTGTTAATTCAATAATATCCTCAATCGAATTAATTCGGTCTTTAACATCCGTGCTAAATAGTTTCGGTAACAGTTTAGCTAAAAAGCTTTTGTTACTTGCATCGCCTTCGTTGTAGGCTTTTTTTACGTCGTCTTCAAACAACTCTACTGTTTTACTCATTTTTTGTTTTGGTTTTTATGGTTATTATTAGTTACTACTTTTTTAAAATTGTTGTGGGTGGCAATGGCCGCATAACTGTTTACTGTTGTACTCGGTTAGCTTCATTCCTATTTCACCGCATCGTTCGCACTTGGGTAATTTCTTAATAGCATAATAAACAGTATTAAAAAATTCCATAGGCGATAATTCTCCCATTTCATACTGTACAATCCATTTGTGGCAAAATTTGTTTTCTAAGTCTTCTTTTGTTTTTAGTGTTTCAGGCATGATTTGTTTTTTATGGTTTTCATTCTTCAAATAATTCTAATTGATTTGTTGGTTCTTCCGGAGCAGATAAAATGTTATCAATCGTAACGGGCGATAGCCAAAACCTTTTTGAAAGCATTATTAAAATGGCTTCACGTCTGTATAACTCAATCTCTCTGCCTTTTTTATCTTTAATGGTTTTTTTAGCCAATTCATCATACTTGGCCTTTATAGCTTCGTTTCTTTCAATTAATAAACTTTTGTCTCTGCTCATGTTATATATCCCAGCGTGCTTGGTTTAGGTAAGTGGTTGCGTATGCTTTTGCTGTTTTAGTTGTGTTTAAAATGCTATTGTATTTTTTTATATAATCAAATGCTTTTAGCTGCTCTTCCTTTGGCAATTTTTCCCACGATTGTATTGCTTTCTTTTTACCACAGTTTTTTTCAGCATAAGCATCCCAAAACATATCAAAGCTCACTTCCCTGTTTATCTCGGTTAACTTTACCTTATTTTCAATCGCAGCCTTAATAAATGCCTCCTGAAGGATGTATAAATTAAAAGCACCTTTTGCGCTTTCTTTTTTTTGCCCGGCCTCAATAACTTCAAACGAGCTAAATATGCCATCAGTAAAACTTACTTTTACTTCTGATAAAAACAGGCTGCTGTAGTATGTATATATTTTTATGGCCACGGTTGCACAGGTATTGTTTTGTCTATTTCGGTTGCTATTTGTGCAGAAGTTGTGTTGTGGGCTATTTGCTTACGCTTATAGGCTGTTAAAAAGGCAAGAGCTTCGATTGCATTCATTGTAAACTTGCATTCCGGCTTAGGCCATTTAAACGCCTCCTGAAGCTTTGTAGCAGGCTTAAATAAAATCTTAATAAGCATAAGCTGCTCAACGCTTATTTTCTCTTGGTAATCCTCCATCAAATGGTTCATACCACTGTTAAGCATTACTACTTGATGCTGCTTAAGTTTAAAAGTGTATTTATCCTTTAGCATAATAGCTTTTTAAAAGGTTTTCAAATTGCGTTACAAGCTTTGGTAATTCTGCTTCGGTATAGTCATCTAACTTTTTGTGCAGGTAACCATATTTGTTTAGCCAAAAATTAATTCTACTCCAGTCTAATTTTCCGGCAAGCGTCCATTGCATTTCATAACAGATGCTAAAAATCTTCTTGCGCATTTTTTGGCAAGCTTCAGTTTGGTTTGGCATTTGAGTTTTCTTACTGCTCATACTTTCTAAATGCGATATCAGGTTAGCACACTCATGTACAAGCATTTTGCTGCTGCTTGTAGTTCTGCCTCCGGTGTAGCTATGAACTAAATCCTCTTTAGTTTCGGCGTCTATTTTTAACTCCCCAATAAGGGCGTGTAGCTTTTTATTTTGTTCTCGGTTTCTAAACATGATTTAAATAAGGTTTAAAAGCAGTTTAATTTTCATCCAAGTACTTAAGCGCACTTCGTTCATGGTTTCAATTTCATAAACAGGTATTTGCAAAAACAAGGCAATAAATATTTCTCTTACAGCTCCTCTGCTTTTTCGCCAATCATCTAAGGCAAATACGGCATCACACCAAATAAGCGCAGCTATGCAGCATTTCATGTATGCAATCCAACTTTTGTTATGGTTATCATCAAGCTTATGTGGGTTTACAGGTATAAATTTTCTACCTATAATAAAAGCTTCCGCTGCGGCGAACTTCGCCTTGTTACCATTGGGTGCGCCCGTTATGCGTCCCGATATGTAAACTTTTTCTCTTTGTATTTCTGTGTTATTTTCCATCCCTTGGTTATTTTATATTTTAATCTTTGGCCCCGCCGGAGGTTTCGAGCCTCCGCTAATGAAAATCTCAAAACATTAGTGCCTCATGGCATCGGGCGTGGCGGTAAACAGCAGCCGCCAGTTTAAATGCTGCTAAAGTTTAGGTCTATGCTTTTGTATTTACCCTCTTCATCCTTAGCAGATACACGATAGTATGTTTTGCTATCAGGTCTACGTATGCTTTGCTCCAATAAATCCAAAGCCTCCTGAAACAATTTGTTTTTAATTTTTTGGCGATGTTTTAATAAGCTTAAAACCTTCTTAGCATCCAACGAGCCTTTAGTATTTGTAAAAGCACTATCAACAAGCTCTTTTACAAACTCATCGCTTGCAGTAAGGTTCTTTTTCAGAAACTCGTCAAGCTTCTCTTTACATAGTTTAATAAGCACATCGTCAAACTCAATGCGCTCATTAATACTTACTTCCACTTTAATACTGCGGTCTACATTATACCAAGTAAAATTGCCTTTACGCTCTTTATCTTCTCCATTAGCAGCTTTAACAGATTTTCTAAGTACTTCCTGGCTTGTGCTTTTAACGTACTCTTTAAATTCAGCTATCGACTGTTGTATAGCAAGTGCCTTGGTAGCAATTTTAAAAGCGTGCTTCTCTTTAAAGCGCTCGGTATCATTTATGCGGTTAAACGGAATGTTTATACCTGCTTCATCTTTCCAAAATTGGTCGGTCTTTTTTTGTTCTGTTATATTCATGGTTTATTTTTTAATTATTTGATGTGCGTTTTACTTCTGTTATTTTTTCGTAAAAGTTCAGGTCTTCCCCATATCCCAGTATAGGTTCTCCGGCTTGTACATTTTTTATTTTAAATCTTATAGTTGATAGCTTAACACTTAATGCGTTTTTGTCAGCTACTATTTTACCTCTGTCCGGGTTATCAAAATTTTTCACAAGCCAGTTAGCGTAAAAATCAATCTTGTCTTTAATCGCTTGCTCCTGTATTCTCAATTCGTTAAGCATAATATGTTTGTATTAGTTTGGTGTGGATGCTTTTAAATAAATTATTGTTGTTTCGCATATATTGGGCCTCTGTGTAAGAGTGTAGAACAGTGCAATGGTCTCTGTTTATATATGCGCCAAGCTGCTCAAGGGTAGCTGATGCTCCAACCTTTTCTTTAGCTATTAAAATAAACATCCGTCTTGCAAATACATTTGCGTGTTTATTACTTCCTTCAAAATCTTCAACGGTTACACTACACGCATCAATAACACGTTGCTTTAATAAAATCAAGTCGTTTTCATTAAACTTTTTTCGTTCACATTCGCTACATACAAACTCATGCGTTTGTAGTATTTTCATTATTTCGGTAGCCAATTGATGTATGTTTATTTTACTCATGTATTGCTATGTTTATTTTGTTGCGCTCTTTTTTTATCTCTTCTGTTAACACCTTTTTTATTTCGTTCCTAACCCACACATTAGGCAGTATTTTCAATTTTGTTGGCTCGTGGTAATCAATGTATATTTCAATAGCCGCTCTTCTTACGTTGCCTGTTAAGGGCAATTCTAACTCTTCAATAGGCGCATATTTCAAATAGGCTGTGTCCCTAATCTCCCATTGGTTTTTCCACCAGTTCCAAAACATGCCACATTTAGATGTTGCATCAATAAGCGTAGCATCATTTATAAAATAAAAATGCATCCACTCATACCCGGCATCCATAATTATTTTACAGTATGCCAGTTCTGTTAGCCCAAAGGCTTCACAGATGATTTGTTTATTTTTCTGTTTGTTTGTCATTTAAACCCCAATATTTTGTTGCTCCTTCATCCCAAATAGTATAGTATCCTCCAGCGTTGTACCTTCCCTGACTTATAGCCCTGAAGCCTTCAACCCAAATTTTTAAATCGGCGTAGTAGCGTACATCTTCTGCTACTTTACCCTTTGGGCTTTTTCCTTCTACCTGGCTGATAAAGATTAGAAGCCTTGTGTATTGGTACTTCTCTTTAAAAGCAGCAAATTCGGCTTTTGTAAATCGTGCAGCCTGTATGCTGTCGAATATTACTACTCGTGGAGATTTGCGTTTGCTTAATCTTATGTCAACCTCTTTTAAACTTTCAGAACCTATAAGAACATTTTTTTTTACTTCCTCAATACCATGCTTGCGTATGCTGTCTTGTAATGTTTTTCTCGTACCCTCTTCAAACGAGTCGAAAAATATTTTACCTATGTTCAGCGTTGCAAGCTCTTTCATCAACTCCATGATAAAACTTGTTTTGCCGTTAGTGCTTCCACCTGCTATAAACCATATTCCGGTTGTTTCAGGATTACTAAACGCCTCTACCCACTTTGGCCGCCACTGTAATGTGGCATAGTTCATCTTTAATATTTCACTTGGCGAATAAGCTCTTGACATATATTTTATCGTAGCACCTCTCTTTTAATTAATCGTTTCATTAACCTAAAATCTTCTACATAAGAAATCATTACTTCTTTTGTGCCTTTAGCTGTTTTTACTTGGGTTGGCTTTTCTGTTTTTTTAAGTTCACTCCAAATTTGACCTTGTTTAAGTGGGTCAATCACACCGTTAGCTCCACATATATCATACACCTCTTTTTCAGATGCACCACGTAACGATATATACGTTCTGCCAAAGCGGCTTTCCAATTCGTCAAAGCCTTTTTTATTCAGGCGCACACCGTTTTTAATCTCTTTTTTAAGGTTTTCTGTACCGTTTAGTATTAATCCTAAACACTCTTCTGTTCTGTTGTATAATGGTATCAACGTGCGAAGAGCAGCCGGGCGAAGTTTATCTCCTTCGTCAATGATGAGTAAAGGTTTTTCAAAACTCATATCGTTGAAGTATCCGCAAATAATGTCAGTTAATTCAGCAATTGTTTTATAACCTTTTTCTAAGGCTTGCGCACCAACTGTTTTGCTTGCCAGTTTAATTAAGAATTGGCGAGCACTCCATTCTTCGGCCTGAATATAAACTACCGTTCCAGTTCTGTCCTTGTTGTATAAATCCTCCAACGTAGCAGATTTACAGGCTCCAGCCTTTTCACTAATTGCAAACCACATCCCCTCTGCTTTAGCATCATTAAAAACACTTGCAATGCGGCGGTAGTTGCCAATGCTTTCAACTAAGTTCCAGTTGCTTTCTCTGTAGCCAAGTTCGTTTGCTATTTTTTGAAGCATCTGAGCCTCATTTGCGCCGTATTTACCACGCATGATAGTGCTTAAAGATGCCTCGCTTATATTAGCTCTACGTGCTACTGCTGCGTAGCTACCAAGCTTTGTTTTCCATTGCTCTACATGCTGTATGATGCTATTTCTGTTCATTTTTTTGAGATTTTATTTTTATTCGGTTGCGCCGTATTGGTTTCTTACATCATCATCTAAAATTTCGTAATCCTCTTTTGTTGTATTTGCAGCAGGTAAATTGATTACTTGCTTTTTGCGAGGCAATTTGTGTTCGTTGCGTGTATTTTTATGCTGGCCGTTGCTGTCAACTAAAATCAATTTGGTTAGTGTGTCGTTTAGTTGAGGGTTTTCAATAAATGTTTTCTCAACTAATTGGTGATTATGCGTAGCTCTTTCAATAATTGATTGCTCAAGCTGCTTATTATAATCACGTACTTTTTGTAATTGTTCTGCGTCTCCGTCTTTTCGGTCATACAAGGCCATTGGCTGTATGTATTTAGATGTCAATTCAAAACGATATGTGCCTACTATTTCTTTTACTCGGCGAGAAGATGCATCTGTATTAGCATTTAGCACAAGTACAGAGCTTAGGTCTTCGGGGTCATATTTTACAGCCCAGTCAACATAACCAAGCTCTCTAAATTTTTGGTCAAACGAATCAAAGGTTATTGTTTCGCCCAATAAGGTTACATTTAAACCGCTTGGCTGCAGGCGGTTAGTAAATTGATGAGTGTCGCCAAACAAGTATAAATAATCGCTGTTTTCAAGTGGTAAACGGTCTTGCTCGTGTAGGTTTTCAAAACGCTCTACATATTCGCTTATTTTTTCTGAGCGTTCCATTTCAATTATGCGTTTAATTTGGTCTCGGCATCCTTGTTCATCAGGGAAAGTGTGGCGTATTTTATTTAAAAAATCGGCGTTAGGTTGGTTGTCTTTATTTGAGGTAACTCCAAAGCCCGACCAGTTTTTAAAATACAACTGGCACTTTCTGTTCATGTGTAAAAAATATGGCTCAATTACTTTGGCTTTAGAGTTCTTTACTTGCGCAGGTGTAAAGTGCTTTGTCATTGCTTCGTATAGCGTAGCCATTTTATTTAGCGCATATCTATCGCTTTGTACTTGCAATGGTTTGTATCTGCTGCCAAATAGCTCACGAGTATGGTTTGCTGCATTACGCATAGCCTCACGTATCAAATCAGGTGTTTCGTGCGTTCCTATGGCATAACCTATTGGGTATTTTATTCCGGCAACAGGGTCAAGCACAATCACTACATTTAATCGGTTGTGGTAAGTAATACGTTGGTGGCCTTTTTCGTCTCGTTCTGTTTTTTGATATAATAGCTCGGCATCCCATCCATCAATAGTCCAATACGACATTGATGCGGTTGGCGCACTACGTTTAACCTGCATGCTTTTTGTGTTGCGAAATTTCGTTTCACCTTTTGCCCCGGCAAAAACGTACAACCCAAACTCTTTACGATAATTGGCAACCGTAGCTGCTGTGATATCTTTCCAACCAAGTTGTTTGGCAGCAGTGTTGTATAACAATTCTATTTGCTCATTATTAAAGTTGTTGTGCTTACGCATCAACTCCTCAAGCATAGCCTTATTTACATCAGATTTTACTTTAGCGGCGTTTTGGTTTTTATTACGGCCATCTATAACATACGGATAACCTTCCTTCATATACTCAGCAAGTGCAACGCCAAGCTTCCTTTCATTTTTTGGCAACGTGTGCTGTGCGCCACTGTATTTTTGCTTTAAAACATCGTTAAAAGCATTGCAATCGTTAACAACAGTTGCCCAAACACCACGAGTCGGGCGGTTTTTTTGTTTACGCATCGCTTTACGGTTCAAAAACAAGGCGTTTAAGGCGTTTAAAACAGATGCGTTAAGCGTATATTGGCTTATTTGAGACTGAGTAAGATGGGTTTCATCAACATTTCTATGAGTTTCAAACCATACACGGGCTTTACCATCAATGGCAAAATGCTCTTCCATTGGGTTGTGTTCTGTCTTTGGGTTGCCAAACTTGTTTATTAACTGCTCTTGATGTTCGTAAACCTCTTGCCACCTTATCAAAACGTCTTTATTTTTGCCACCACCTTTACGTAAAACAAAATTTGAATTACGGAGAGCCCTCTTTTTATATGCGTCGTAACTAAACAAGCACAAACTATCGCTAACTTTTTTATCTTCATCAGATACCAAGTAGCAAAGGCGAACACCAACTTCGTTGTTATATGTTATGTAAGGGCTTAACATCTTTAATTTTATTCTTGGTCTAAAAGTTCAGCGTCCAGTCGGGCGTTTAGTTTTTCGTTATTGGCTATAATTATTTTAGCCCCCTTAACTATTTTTTTGGCTATACGGGTTTTAGCAGTTATCTGACCTGATGATATTAAGCGCACATATTCTCTACTGCAACCCACTCTGCGTGTAATTAGGTTAAGCTCCCGGGTGCTTAACTTTTTTTTAGGTTCTGTTTCGTGTTGGCCCATTTTTTTTATTATATATTTGTTGTAGGTTCTGCAAATATAGTCAAGAAACATAACCTGTCAAGTATTATAACATGAAAAATAACAAACTTTCATCTAACTTATTGATTTTAAGGCAAAAAAAATCTATTAGTCAGGACACTTTAGCCAAGTTTTTAAACATAAGTCGCACTACAATTACCAATTACGAAGGTGGTTTGAGCGAACCTGACTACGAAAAACTAATACTAATTGCCAAGTATTTTGACATTTCTCTTGATGATTTGCTTACTAAAGACCTGAGCAAGGCTAAAAGCCATGAGCCATCAGGAGCGGCAGATATAGTTCACGAACCTTCCGCCATTTATAAGTTAAAGACGGATAAAAACAAGGAGGTACAATCAATACCGCTATATTCAATAGAAGTAGCGGCGGGTATAGTTCAGTTGTTTAGAGACCATGCTCCAACAAAAGAGTATATAACTATTCCAAATCTTCCAAAATCTGATGGTGCATTATATGTAACTGGGGATTCAATGTACCCTTTATTAAAAAGCGGGGATATTGTAATTTATAAGCAAATAAATGATATTGCTAATTGCATATTTGTTTGGGGAGAAATGTATTTAATATGCTTTCAGATGGATGGGGGCGACTATACATCAGTTAAGTACATTCAAAAAAGCTCTACCAAAGGGTATATAAAACTTGTAAGTCAAAACAAACACCACGATGATATGGATATACCTAGCGACAGTATTAGGGCATTGGCTTTAGTTAAGGCTAGTATCCGAATGAATGCCATGTAATCATACCAAAAGTACATTACAAGTACCCCCTGTTTTTTATTAAGGTATGTTTTTTAACCTAAAAATTGTCATTCAAATAGGCTGCTCTCTTACATACACGCTGCAAGGCAGTATATACAAGGCATGGCATTTTGTACCCTCGAATATGGTTATTAAGTGCATTTTTTAACAATTAAAAGGCTTTATTACCCCTTTTTTGGCACTTGTTTTTACACGTTATTGTCCCTCCAAGTGTCCCCCCAAACGTCCCCCCAAGGGTAATTTTAACACTTTTTCGGGTGCAAAATGGTAATTTTTTTTGCTTGGTTTATCCTATGCACTAAAACTCCTGTAACCCTTGTATTTATAGGGCTTATAAAGCAAAAAGGCGTTATATAAACGCCTTATAAAATTGTATAGTAAATAGGCCTGTTAACCTTATTTGTTGCGGCTTTCGGCTTTTTTAGGGTGGTTTTTATCTAAAATGGTAAATGCATTTACTTTAAACTTACCTTAAATGGTAGTTAATGTACTTTTTGTTTTATGCTGTCAAAATCTGCTTTTTTGGCTGTGTTCCGCTTCTGTTCTGCTTTTCGGGCTTTTTTGGGTTACTCCTTTCTTGTACTATTGGTATTACCCCCCTTAGTTGCACCTTTCGGTTCCATTACTTTCGACGGCACATATATATACGGCACAACAAATCAGGGGGGCATAAATGGTAAAGGTGTAGTTTTTAAAGTAAAACCCGATGGCTCGGTTTACGATACATTAATGAATTTTAGTAACGCAATAGGTGCAAACCCGGTTGCAACACCTTATTACGATGGCACTTATATATACACTACAACATTAAATGGTGGCGCTAACAATATGGGTACTATTTGCCGAGTAAAATCCGATGGCACTGGCGATACTGCAATCTTTAATTTTTCTACCGCAGATGGTTACCAATCTCTTAGCGCAGTTATTTTAGTGCGCGGGCATTTATATGGAATGACATCAAAAGGTGGCACAAGCGACCAAGGTGTAATTTTTAGAATAAAACCTGATGGAACAAACTATACTAAGCTATTCGATTTTAATGGTACTTCAAACGGAAGTGGTTATAGCTCGTTCATTTCTGACGGAACATTTCTTTACGGAACAACTCCGCAAGGTGGTACAAATAATTTTGGAACAATTTTTAAACTTAAAATTCCGGTTATAACAAATAATCAAAATCCAACTGTTTGTCAGGGTCAAAGTGTAACAGTTAGCAACCACACGTATAGTGTAACAGGTAACTATGCCGATACCTTGTTTTCAACTTCGCAAGATTGCGATAGCATCATTAACACAAACCTAACCGTGTTATCATCTTCGTCATCAACTTCACAATCATATACATTGTGTTCAGGTCAATCAGTAAATGTTGGTACCGATGTATATACAACAAGCGGAACTTACACATATACATATAGCGGTGGCAGTTGCGATAGTATAATAACAACCAACCTAACTGTAAACCCAAGCCCAACACTAACCATTAATGGCAGCACCCAGCTTTGCGCTAATAATAACAATGGTACAACACTTACAGCATCTGGCGGCGGCACATATAATTGGAGTACAGGTAGCCAAGCCGATTCTATTTCTGTAACCCCAACTACCAACACAACTTATTCTTTAATAGCAACACTGGGCTCTTGTACCGATACTGCATCAGTTACCGTAAATGTAAACCATGTAACGGCTGCATTTAATTATGCAGGTGTTACTTGTTCATGCCCTGATATGGGTTTTATGGATAGTAGTTATGTTAGCCCTTCCGATTCTATTGTTTCATGGAGTTGGTCTTTTCCTGGGGGCAATCCTTCAACTTCAAATGTGCAAAATCCGGGCGTTACATTCTCTTATGGCACACATCACGTTTGCTTAATAGTTACCACCGCAAACGGTTGTGTAGATAGCACTTGTTCAGATGTATTCGAAAGCATTCAAGCAATCGAAGAATATAATAACCCAACAATTCAAATTTATCCCAACCCTGCGCAAAACAATTTTGCTATCAAAACCAATCGTGTCGAAAAACAAACACTAACCTTGTTTGATGTAAGGGGTAAACTAATTTTCACTCAACTTATAAGTGGCACCACAAGTATCGATGTAAGTAGACTTGCCGATGGCATTTATAACCTTAGCATAATAGGTAGTACAGAAGTAGTAAATAAAAAAATAGTTGTTGTGCACTAAAACTATGACCCAAACAACTTATACTGTACGCAATGCACACCCAAACGAGTTCAGCCAAATTGGCGAACTAATGGTACAAGTCTATTCGCAACTAAATGGTTTTCCAAAACCTCATGAGCAGCCTAACTATTACAAAATGCTGGCCAACATTGGCGACTTAACTCAAAAACCCAATACAGAATTATTAGTAGCTGTTTCTCCCAATAATGAAATAGCAGGCGGCGTAGTATATTTTAGCGATATGCAATATTATGGCTCGGGTGGCACCGCTACTAAAGAAAAAAATGCGGCAGGTTTTCGTCTTTTAGCAGTAGACCCAAACATAAGAGGGCAGGGTATAGGCAAACTACTTACTAATGCCTGCATTGCAAAAGCTAAGCAAAGCAACTTGCAAAACATGGTTATACACACAACCAAAGCCATGCAAACTGCTTGGGGCATGTACGAGGCATTGGGTTTTAAGCGCGCCCTCGATTTAGATTTTATGCAAGAGCAACTTCCTGTTTTTGGTTTTCGTTTACAACTTTAAACCTTTACTTTGTAGTTAGTTAGCGTAACAAAATTATAGCTACTAAATTTGGCATGACAACAACTCAAAATAATTTCATCTACCGTACTATTTCAATTCACGATAAAGAAGAGCTTAAGCAACTCGGCATCATTTCCTACGGGCAGTTTTCAAATGTATTAGAATCCCAGCATTTCGAAACGCTTAATGGCTTCCTGCACGACGAAAATAAATTAGTTCAACTCATCAACAACTCAACAGGTTTTGCTTGTGTGCATAATGGTAAAATTGTTGGCATGGCATACATTTTAGCAAGTGGCAACCCTTGGGATATTTTTAAAGCCGAGTGGTCTTACATTCGCATGGTAGGGGTAAACCCTGCTTATGGTGGTCAAGGCATTGCAAAAACCTTAACTGGCATGTGCATAAACCATGCAATAAAAACAAACGAAAAAATTGTTGCCCTGCACACATCTGAGTTTATGAACGCCGCTAGACATATTTACGAAAGCCTTGGTTTTAAAGTCTTACAAGAAATTGAACCACGCTTCGGTAAAAAATATTGGCTTTACACCCTAAATTTAAATTAATTGAAAACAAATTTACTTGCAGTATTTGCCTTTTTTCTTAACACAACAATTTTTGCACAAACAAATATTACAGAGGCAGATGTTGCCTATTTTATTCCTAAAAACTATTATGTGGTAAAATTGGCTCAGGGCAATTTTAATGATGACAACATCCCCGATGCAATTTTAGTGCTCGGTAAAAAAGGTGAAGACTCTCTCTCAACTTTAGAGCATCCCATAAAACGTAAATGCTTAGTACTGTTTGGCGCAGCTAATAAAAAGTACACACTTGTGGCACAAAACTCAAACATAGTTTGCTATTATAGCTACGACCCCAACTTTAGAGATGCTTTTGTAGATGCCCGTATAGAAAACAAACTTTTTATAGTTGAACATTACGGGGGCTTTGCCCAGCGTTGGGGGCGAACAAGCACCTTTCAATATAACCCGGCCGATAAAATAATTTACCTCATTAAAGATGAGCACTCAACATTCGATGCTACTGATGTAGATAAAACCCTACAAGAAAAAACTTACACCCAAAAAAACTTTGGCAAAATCCCTTTCGATAAATTTAATGTATACAACACAGTTAAGTAGTTTTGTTACTTAACTAAACAAAAAAAAGACAACCCTTGGGTTGTCTCTCTTCAAACACTCACTCGCCTCTATCAATTATTTTTTTCTTCCGCCTTTGCCTCTCCATTCACCACGTGTCCAATGATCACCGCGTTCTGCATGGTGGTTCCAATGTCCTCCATGGTATACGTAACCCGGGTGCGGAGGTGTACCCCAATAGCCACCGCCATATACATAAGTACCATTGTCTTCGTTCCACTCATCACCAATCCACACATGTGTGGGGCTTGGTTGTGCAGTCATCACAATTACCGGAGCAACTGGACGAACCCTAACATAAATCTGTGCATTAGCAGATACCGATGCGCCTAATACAATAGCGCAAAACAGTACTTTAATTCCTTTATTTTTCATAATTCATTTGTTGTTTAAATAAATAATAATATTATTATCTGTTACAAAGGTGCGCATACACAAACCGCAAAGCCTTACATAAGTTATTGTATAAGTTGTAAAATTCACAGATAGCTAACTTATGGGCGTAAAGTCAATAAAAAATCAAACACAAGCACTAAAAACTTTTATACCTTTATAAACCGTTTCCGTAAAATACACTATGAAAATTACTTACATAAGTCACGCTACTCTTTTAATTGAAGTCGATAATCTGAAAATCGTGACCGACCCATGGGTAACAGGCTCTTCTTATTGCAACCAATGGCACCTGTTTCCAAAACCAATAAATGCCAACCTAATACAAAATGCCGATTATGTAATTTATTCACATGGTCACGAAGATCATTTACATGCCGATAGCCTACAAACCATAAACAAAAACGCAACCTTGTTTTATCCTTACTCATGGTATGGCGGCACCACTGAGTTTTTTAACGAGCTTGGTTTTAAAAACGTAAACGAAGTGCTAAATGAAAAAACGGTAACCATTTCCAATAACTTAAAAATTACCTACCTATCTAATAATTTAGATAACGTAATTGTTATTGAAAGCAACGATACCGTGCTGGTAAACATCAACGATGCTCTTCCTTCTGCCTCACCACAAATGATCGACTACTTTATTAAAAAAATTAATCAACGTTGGAAAAAAATTGATTACGTTTTCTCCAGCTATGGTGGTGCATCTTATTTCCCAAACACGGTACACGTAGCGGGCAAAAACGATGTGGAGATTGCCGAAACCCGCGAACTTTTTTTTATCACCAACTTTTGCAAAATAGTATCGGGTTTAAATCCAAAAATCGCTGTGCCCTTTGCTACCGATTTTATTTTGTTAGACGATAGCCAACGTTGGATAAACAACGCCAAGTTTCCGCGCTATAAAATAAATGAATTTTATCAAAATTATACCAAAGGCACAAGCCAGGTTCAAATAGCCGAAGCCTATTCAGGCGATTATTTTGAGAATAAACAATTCCACCAAACATCACCCTACCACCAAACAAAAACAACTTTGCTTAGCAACCTAGATGTTGATTATAAAACTGAGATAGCCGAAAAACACAACATCCAATATTTAGATGCCGATCAACTAGCTGCACTTATTCAAAAAATAAAAACGCACATACTCGCTAAGCAATATATTATACCGACGGATGTACGTCAAAAAATAAAATTTGCCATACAAATCACCGACGCTCAAAATCAAAATACACTCAATATAAATTTTCGTAATAGCGAAACCATCTTTACACAAACCCAACAACCCGACGCTGATACTGATTTATACATACAAGTAAAAAGTAAAACCATCGCATATGCAATCGATAACGAGTGGGGGGGCGATGCTCTCATCATTGGGTACGGCGCCGAAATTTTCCTAAACAATATGGATGCTGTTGAGCATGAGTACGAAAACTACTGCATTCGTCTCCTAAGTCGTTATCCTAACACCAAAGAGTATTTAAAAAAAGAACCTTTGCGTGCTTTAAAATATTTATTGGCTGATACTACCAAGCGTAAAAACCTAATCAATAAAGTGTTAGGTAATCAAAACAAAACCATCGATTATTCCGATGCTATCCTCGGCAAGCGCAACCTATGGCTCA
>Ga0134125_10000695_pt1 | contig 43941 bp, 82 predicted proteins | sample KB31751_FD_96464 | JGI IMG/M metagenome (GOLD analysis project Ga0134125, IMG submission 96464) | Terrestrial soil microbial communities with excess Nitrogen fertilizer from Kellogg Biological Station, Michigan, USA - KB3-175-1 | ecosystem: Environmental > Terrestrial > Soil > Unclassified ...
CGTAGCCTAGAGGCAGAGGATATAGAAAAGAAGAAAGAAGAACATTCGTCCGCTTCGCGGCCGGGGAATGAGGATTTCGAAAATCTCAAGAGGGCCTACCCAAGACGCAAGGGAAACTACGGTTGGAAAGCCGCGGAACGGAAATTCAATTCCCTGGTGAAGACCGGGGTGGATCCGAAGGTGATCATTGCCGCTGCTGTGCGCCTTGGTGAAGTCCTTCGACCGAAAGTCGGGACGGAATTTATTCCGATGCCAGCCAGCTGGCTCAATTCGGAAGATTTCATCGAAAGCGCCATTGCGAGCTTCGATGAGGCTCCGGCACCGATCGACTGGGACTCGATTGTGCGCACGTGGACCAAGACCGGCTATTGGTCGCATCAAGCTGGGCCGGATCCTGAATCGCCAGCTTGCCGTTGCCCGCGTCACATCATCGAAAAGCACAGCTCGGAGGCTAGACAATGAGCGTTGTTGAGAACTGCAAGAACTGCGCGTTTGGCGTCCAAGATCCTGGCAGCGTCTACGGGTATCGCTACTGCCATCGTCGTCCACCGGTCGTCTACGAAGGCATTACCGGTCTTCGCTTCGAAGATGTTTGGAGCCACGGGTATCGCATCGGTTCTGAGGCGAAAGAGATCAGAGGCCCGATCACAGCATGGCCGAAGGTTGGAGACAGCGATTTCTGCGGCGAGTTCGAGCTGAAAGACGCGTCATGATCCGTGATCCCTCAGACGGCACCGTCCGCCCCACAATGCCCTCCCTGGCTTCATTGAAGGACAAATACGGCGAGAACTACGGTCTGAACGTCAACGTACCGAAACGAGTGAGCACCTTCAAGGCTCCGACATCAGACGAGTTGGCCGCGCACTATGCGAGGTTTGGGTTGGCTTTCAGGGAGAAGGAAACGACGGCATGAGTGAATTTCTTGAAAACCTCAACGAGTATCAACGCGAAACGATCAACCTTGTGCGCCTAGCCTTGTTCTGGTCCAGCCGGACGGACGTGAAAATCCGCAAGGACGGGCAAGACCTCTGGTTCGAGGCGGATTGGCTGCGGCATGCGCTGGACGCGCTGTGCGGTCCTCATCCTGAAATCGAGCGCCGTAAGCAGGAAGCCGCAAGGATCAATGCGCAGACGATGATATCGAGTCCAAAATCTGCAGAGTTCGGGCGATCGTAAGGTTTGGGTTGGCTTTCAAACAACGGGAAATGACATGAGCGATCACACAAAAGAGGCAAGAGACCTCGTGAGAATGCGGAAATGGTTGATAGCTACTGGCGTCCCATTGGCGGTCTTCAATCTTGGCTTGGGCCTCTGGTTTGGTGGGATATTTGGGATATCGGCGGCCCTTGGAACGTACATTGCAATGCGGGTTGTTGGCCTGATTTGCGAGCGACACCCCCACAATCTGAACTGACGTTCAGGCAAAGGAACACGAGGATGTACACCATCTACGACGAAGATGAATTTGAGACGATCACCCACCATCGACCATGCACGAATTGCGGCGGCAATCTCGGCAGGTGTCGCGGCGTCGGTTGCAACGGCTCGTTCGGCATAGGCTCGCGGCGGCGTGCGCCAGATGAAATAAGAGCAATCAAGGAGAGGCGCCGGCTGGAGCACGAGGATGCCATTCTCGCCGAGGCCGAGGCCATCAGAGCGCGGCGCGGCATCCAATAGCCAAACGACAAAGGGGGAATATCGAATGACGATCCAGCGCCACCGATGGACAAGGCCTCAACTGGCCCTGTTGAAAGAGCTATGGGAGGGCGGGTCTACCATTGAGGAGATCACCGAAGCTCTATCGCCGCACACGATCCGCGCAATCAAGGCCATGGCGCACGAGCGCCGGTGGACTCGACCAGCCTTCGGCAAGTCCAAATACCTAGCCTACGCGCAGACCCATGTTTACCACTCCTACCGATGGACGCTGTGATGAACGAGATAATTGAACGAGTGGCGCGAGCCATCAGGGCAGTAGTTGTCGCGCCTGGATCGCATCTAGATCAAGACTGGAAGTCGATCGGAGAGCCAGCGCGGGAAATGTATCGGCGCGATGCCCGCGCCGCGATCGATGAAATAGCGAAAGACAAGCAGCCATGTGGCGTTTGCGGCGGTCCTGTTTTCCCGGAACTGGAGAAGGCCCTGAAATGACCATTCACGACCGCCGCTCAACCGACACAATCAAAGCCGGCCAATATGCCGCTGTCGAGATCGACGATCCCATGGAGGAGGGCGGGAAGCTCGTTGTCACCCGCCAGCTTCGTGGAGACCCTTTGGCCCGACTCCACAGCCATCATCAGATCGATGAAGCACAGTATCACGCCGGCCGGGCGTTCCAGCACGATTTCGAAACCGCAGAGCGCGGTCCTCGCGCAATCGACCCGACCAAGGAAGCGGTTGACGGCGGCATGATGCCAGAACCTATCACGGAGGCGCAGCGGAAGGCGGCGGTGCGTTTAGGGCGAGTCCATCGGACATTGGGCCAGAACGGCGCCGCGCTCATCCACGACGTTCTAATCCACGGCAGGACCATATTCCAGGTAGCGACCATCAGAGGCATGTCGGGCGAGCTTGAGATGAAGTACCTCGGCAAACGATTCCGTGAATGCCTCGACTGTCTGGCGAAATTCTATGGGTTTGCGATGGACAAGTCGTAATTAATGTTGCTGGTCCAGCAAATCACTATGTACTGGGTATCATCCCAGAAATTCCAAGTTCGGGCCTGTGCTGCACGAGGTCTCTACCATTCAACCCTTGCCAGAAAAATGGAGAGATTGAGCCATGAGTGATCCTGGCTTAGGCGCAGGCCCGTCCCATCTCAGGCTCAGTCAATGACTGAGCTAGCAGCATTTATTGGTCTGATGACTCTGGCGGTTGTCCTCGCAATAGTGATCCGCCGCGCTTTCGAATTCAAGGTGAGGTGCCTGAGCGTTCGTCTTCTGTACGCGCAGTGGTGGGATTGTGCATGACCAACGTCGTCAACATCCGAGACTATCACCCCAAGCCAAAGCCCAAATCCATGGATGACATCACCATGGACATGTGGGCTGCACTTACGGCTCTATGGGGATTCCCCTCGCGTGACTGCGAGGTGGTGAATCTACCGAAGCGCGGGAATACCCCAAACAACGTAAATGGCTAAAAATCTTACCGATATCCGATCATTAGCGCGGGGCCACACAGAGGGCGCATTGGCGACCCTGGCCAGCATCATGCACTCCGAGGAAGCCCCGCCTGCTGCCCGCGTGGCGGCGGCAAACAGCCTTCTGGATCGAGGGTGGGGAAAGCCGGCCCAGCCTCTGACTGGCGATGAAGACGGCCCGCCGATCCGCTTCACAAGGATAGAACTGATTGGTGTCCGTCCCCCAGATCAGGATTCCTGACAAGCTCGTTCCGGTCTTCACGGGCGAGGCCATGTATCGCGGCGCCTATGGTGGCCGTGGCTCTGCAAAGACCAGAACATTCGCGAAGATGGCGGCCGTCAAGGGGTTGATGTTCGCCGAAGCTGGACTTGATGGTGTTATCGTCTGCGGGCGTGAGTTCATGAACTCGCTGGACGACAGTTCGCTTGCTGAGGTGAAGGCGGCCATTCTTGAGGAGCCGTGGATCTCCGCCAAGTATGAGGTCGGCGAGAAGTACGTCAGGACCAAGGACGGACGCATAAGCTTCGCGTTCATTGGGCTGCGGCACAATCTCGACAGCATCAAGTCAAAGGCCAAGATCAGGCTATTATGGGTGGACGAGGCTGAGCCGGTCTCCGAAGCAGCGTGGTCTAAAGCCATTCCGACCGTTCGTGAGGAAGAGGCGGAAATCTGGGTTACCTGGAATCCAGAGCGCAAGAAGAGCGCAACGCATAAGCGCTTCAGGGAAAACCCTCCCGAGGGCGCCAAGATCGTGCAGATGAACTGGCGGGACAATCCGTGGTTCCCGTCCACGCTCGACAAGACCAGACGAGACGACAAGGAAAAGCGTCCCGACCAATACGAGCATGTGTGGGGCGGGGACTTCGTGACTGCCGTGGAGGGCGCCTACTATGCGCCGTTCCTGACAGCGGCAAAGGAACAAAAGCGAATAACGCGGGTCACATTCGACCCGAACATGAGGGTGAGGGTTTACGTCGATATTGGCGGGACTGGAGCAAAGGCGGATGCCTTCGCCATGTGGCCGTCCCAGTTCATAGATCGCGAAATCAGGACGCGGGACTATTACGAGGCTCAGGGTCAGCCGCTCGCCGCCCATCTGCGCTGGCTGCACTCCAAGGGCTACAAGCCGGAGGTGGCGGACATCTACCTGCCACACGACGGCGCCACCAACGAGAAGATCATAGACGCCTCGTTTGAGAGCGCGTTCAGGGCAGCAGGATACGACGTGACCGTGATTCCGAACCAGGGCAAGGGCGCCGCGAAGCAGCGGGTTGAAGCCGGGCGTCGCGTGTTCGGGATGATCTACTTCGACGAAGAGACGACACAGGATGGCCGGGACGCGCTCGGCTGGTATCATGAGAAGAAATCGGACGATGATCGTGAAGCATTGCTTGGGCCGGAACATGACTGGTCATCTCACGGCGCGGACGCGTTCGGTCTGATGTGTGTCTCGTATGAAGATCCGGCGCGGACGGCATCGTTCAACCGGCCGATCCAGTACGCCAACATGGGCATTGCCTAATGGCTAAAATGACCGTCCTCGACGTGCAAGCCATGGTCAACGGCGAGCACGCAGGAGCGCTTGCTGCGTTGACTGCGGCCCAGCTCGCCCAAGAGCGCGCCGATGCGATGGACTACTACCTCGGCAACATGTCCAAGGACATGCCGGCGCAGGATGGTCGTTCCAAGACCGTCTCCATGGACGTGCAGGACACGGTTGAAGGTCTGATGCCGAACCTCATGGAGATTTTTGCTGGATCGGATGAGGTGGTCCGGTTCGAACCTGTAGGCCCTGAAGACGAAGAGGCGGCACAGCAGGAGACGGATTACGTCAACCACGTCTTCATGCAGCGCAATCCAGGCTTCATGATCCTGTACTCGTTCATCAAGGATGCGCTGCTGTCGAAAGTCGGCATCGTCAAGGTATGGTGGGAGGAGCGGGAGGAGGAGCAGCGCGAGACGTATTATGGACTCTCGGAAGAGCAGTTCATGTTGCTGTCTCAGGCTGTGTTGATGTCGGACGGGGCGATGAAGATCGTGGAGCATAGCGTGAACAACGGGGCGGCAGCAACATCGTGAACGCCTACGCCGCTCCGGAACAGATGGCCCAAGGCGCAGCACCGGCACAGAACGCGCTCGCGCCCATGGCTGCGCCAGTCACCCACGACGTCACGATTACCACGACCAAAAAGCTCGCCCAAGCCCGCGTAATGGGGGTGCCGCCCGAGGAATTTGGCATCGAACGCGGCGCTCGTAACCTCCGGGACTGCAACTACTGCTTCCACACCGTTGTCACCAAGACCGAAGCCCAGTTGATCGGGGAGGGCTTCGACGAAGAGCAAATCAAGGGGCTGTCGGACTATACCGGCCGGACTGAAATCGAAACCCTGGCGCGGGATTCCGTGCAGGAGCATTTCAACACCGCCTCGGACATCAACACCGCTGCAAGGCTGGTCCGGATTACCGAGCACTATGTTCGGATGGACTATCTCGGGGATGGCAGGCCCTGCCTGTATCAGGTGATCACCGGAGGTGATAAGGGCGAGATCCTTCGCAGGGACGGCAAGGACTGCATTGAGAAGTACGATGTGATCCCGTTCGCTGCAACCACTCCGGTACCGATCACGCATCGGTTCTTCGGCCGTTCGGTTGCCGACCTCGTGATGCCGTTGCAGCGGGAGAAGACAGCGCTGAAGCGGGGTGCGCTGGATAACATGTACCTGCACAACAACCCTCGCATAGAGGTGCCTGAGGCGGCGAACGGGCCGAATACGCTTGACGATCTATTGGTATCGCGGCCTGGCGGGATCGTGCGGACCAAAGGTGACGGGGGCATGCTTAAGTGGCAGGTCGTCCCCGACATCACGTCCTCGATTTATCCCATGCTGCAGTACCTTGATGCGGAACTTGAAACCCGCACCGGCCTGAGCAAGCAGGGGCAGGGGATCGACGCCAACGCGCTGCAGAACCAGTCCGCAACGGCTGTGGCGCAGGTGTTCTCTGCCTCGCAGATGCGCATGAAGCTGATTGCGCGCATCATGGCGGAAGGTGTGCGGGATATCTTCTCGCTGCTCCACGGGACGATCCGGAAGCACGGCGGGCAGGCGGAAACGGCAAGGCTGCGCAACAAGTGGGTGCAGGTTGATCCGAGGCAGTGGAAAACCCGCGATGACATGACCATTCATGTCGGGCTTGGGAACGGGGGTAAGGCGCAACAGTTCGCGCAGACCATGGCGCTGGCGAATGTGCAGAAAGAGTTGATCGCAGGCGGCAAGGCCAATCTGGTCGATGACAGGGCGCTGTATAATACCGCAGCCGAGCTGACCCGGATCATGGGCCACAAGAACCCGGACAAGTTCTTCAACGATCCGGAGGCGAAAGATCCGCAGACCGGGCAACTGCTGCACCCGCCCGTACCGCCTCCGCCTCCCGAGGCCGTGCAGGTGGCGCAGATCAAGGCGCAGACAGACCAGCAGAACATGCAGGTGCAGTCCCAGCTTGACGAAAGGGCTGATCAGCGCAAGGCCCAGATTGAGACCACGCAGGCGCAGGCCGATATTGCGACTCAGGACCGCAAGACGAATGCGGAAATGGTCCAGTCCGAGCGCGAGTTCCAGCTAAAGCGCGAATTGGCAATTCTGGAGTTCGAACTGCAGCGCCAGCTTGAGACCGAAAAGCTGAACATGCAGCGCGAAATGCACCAACAGAGCTTGGCACAGAGCGCCGAGCAGCACCGGCAGGCGATGGAAGCCGGCGTGTTCAAGGTTGCGCAGGGTCAACAGGCGCACGAACAGAAGATGGAAATGGCGGCACAAAAGCCGAAGGCGGATGACTGAACTCATCGCGGCCTACAAGCAAACAGCCGCGAAACTCCTGGCCAACCCCGACGATCCCGAGCAGCTATCCAACCAGTACACACTGCTTTCAACTACCCCGCGCAGCCCGGCTCAACTGGCCATCGCAAAACGCTGCGCGAATAATGCTCCGGACGAGTTCATAGCGGTGTTCAACTACGCTTCCGCTCTGATGCGGGGCGGGCACGACAGTCTTGAGGTGTTCAGGCGGGCCTTGGACATCGCGCCGGATGACCGCAGGGCGATTACGCTGCATCATATCGGCTTGGCGCATCACGACCGGGGCGAATACGAGGTGGCGCTGCGCTGGTACGAGCTGAGCAAGTCCGCAGATCCTAACGAGCCGAAAATAGACCACTCGACTGCGATTGCAAAGCTCGCGATGGGGCAATTACGGGAAGGCCTCTATGAGTTTGAAGTCAGACATCACGCAAAGCCGCGAAAAGCTATTAGCGAGAGCGGCATTTCTTGGTGGCGTGGAGAGGCACTTGAAGGGAAACGGGTCATCCTCGGCCACGAACAGGGGTTCGGAGACACCCTCCAGTTCATCAGATTCGCGCCACTGCTCAAATCCAGAGTTCGTGAGCTGGTTTTTTCAGGACCCGAATCCCTGGCACCTCTGATTGCCGAACAATTCGACTGCTTTGACGACGTAATCAACGAAGAAGGGCCGTTTGACGCTGATTTCGTGACCTCGCCAATGGCTGCCTGCGCCCTCATGGGCATCGGCTATGGAGATGTGAACGGGCTGGCCTACATGGCGGCCAAACCGATCAGACTGCCTAAGCGCGGCAAGCTCAAGGTTGGTCTGTCGTGGAAGGGCTCGCCGGGATACGCGAACGACGCGCTCCGGTCTGCCGATCTCAAGGATTTCTGTCCGCTGTTCGATCTTCCGGGCGCTGCGTTCTACTCGCTTCAGGTGAGGCCGGGACCTGAGGAGATATCAAGCCTCGGCTTGGACGGCTTCATTGCGGATGTTGGCTCTACCCTGAGGGACTTCCGCGATACTGCGGCGGCAATCTCAGCAATGGATGTGGTCGTGACTGTCGATAGCGCGAATGGCCATCTGGCCGGGGCGCTCGGGAAGCCCGTTCTGATGCTTTTGGGCCGCGCTACCTGCTGGCGCTGGATGAAGGGCGACACCACGCCTTGGTACCGAAATCATAAAATCTACAGGCAGGCCAAGGTCGATTGCTGGCCCATGGATGAGGTTCGGAGCGAATTGCAGAGGATGATGCAATGACGATCGAAGAAATTTCAGACCTGAAACTCCGCGTTGAAGAACTCGAAAAGATTGTCATCGCCATGGCATCCGGTTCTGGGCAGTCTATTTCACTTCACAATGGGAGACCTGTCTTGCTTGGTGTCATCGGGGGCAGCGAACAAGTCTGGCGCACCAGTGCCAGCAGCCGTTCTTCATGACCGACGAATCCAAGCTTGACGTTGCCGTTGGTCGAGCGGCCCGAGCGCAAGACCTGATCGATAACGAGCTGCTCGCGGAATCGTTCAAGACGCTTGAGGATGCCTACATCGCGGCATGGCGGCAGTCTCCGATCGAGGACACAGCAGCCCGCGAGAAGCTGTTCCTGGCAGTCAATGTCATCGGCAAGGTGCGTGACAACCTCATCGCCGTTCTGAGCAACGGGAAATTGGCCATGGCTGAAATCCAGCAGATCGCTGAAGCAGCAGAGCGCCGCAAGAAATTCGGTTTCAACAAGGAAAACGCATGAGCGACGATATCGGCCCCGGCCCTGAGATTGCTGTAACCCTTCCCGCCGATGCGCCCGAGACATTCGATTCACCCTCCAGTGCTGCGAGCTATCTCGCGGACTACTGGGAAAAACGTAACAAATCTGCCGAGAGCGCTGAACCAGCGACCGCAGAACCTGAATCGGCCGGTGAGGCCGACGCTGCCCCTCCTGAGGAGGCTCACGGCGAGACTGAGGCAACCGAACCGGCTGAAGAACAGCCGCCCATCGAACCGCCGAAGTCGTGGACGAAAGCAGAGAAGGAACGGTTTGCTTCCTTGCCTCGCGAAACGCAGGAATACCTGCACACTCGCGAACAGGAACGGGACCGGGAATTTCGCCGGAGTCAGAACGAAGTCGCTGAACAGCGCAAAGCCATTCAGGCCGAGCGTGAAGCGGCGGAAAAGGCAAGGCAACAGTACGAGGCCCAGCTCCCTGCGCTGATGCAGGAGCTGCAGAACGTCAACCAGTCCAGTTTCTCCGACATCAAGACTATGGATGATGTCGTGAAGCTCCAGGCTGAAGACCCGTTCCGGTTTCAGGCATGGCAGGTGCATCAGATGCGCTTGCAAGCCGCGAAAGCCGAAACGGATCGCGTTCAAGCACAGAAGGATCAGGACAGGAACAGCAAGCGATCGACCTATGAAGCGGAGCAGAACAAGCTTCTCATCGGGCTCGTGCCGGAAATGGCCGAACCGAAGAAGGCGAGCGAACTCCGCGAACGCGCGATTGCCATGCTGACCGATCCTGACGATCTCGGATTGAAGAACGAACAGCTCTCCCGATGGATGGCCGATGACACAGGGCATGAGATCCTGTCGAACGCGGGTATCCAGAAGCTCATTGCTGACGGTCTGAAATATCGGGACATCCTCAAGGCGCCAAAGGCTGTCGCTGCCAAGCCAGTTCCACCCGTTCAGAAGCCCGGCGTGCGCCAGACCGGCAATGCACAGTCCGAGCGGATTCAAGCCCTCACCCGTCAACTCAACGAAACCGGCGATCTCCGTGCCGCGCAAGAGCTGCGAGCCTTGCAGGTCCGAAGCCGGGCATCATAAGGACACACGACAATGGCTTTCCCAGCCTCATCTTTTGCCACCTATCAGGCGATTGGCAACCGCGAAGACCTCAGCGACATGATCTATCGCATCGACCCGACCGACACCCCCGGCATGTCCGGCGTCGCGAAGGAAAAGGCGACCGCCGTACTGCACGAATGGCAGATGCAGGCGCTTGCGTCCGTCGATACCGCCAACGCCCAGCTCGAAGGCGACGACCCGACCACGACCGCGACCACTGCCACCACGCGGCCGAACAACCGCACGCAGATCTCCTACAAGGTGGCCCGCGTTACCGGCACCCAGCAGGCGGTTGAGCATGCCGGCCGCGACAACGAACTGGCCTATCAGGAGATGCTGAAGGGTCTCGAACTGAAGCGAGATATGGAAAGCATCCTGTTTGGCCTGAACCAAACTGTGTTGACCGGCGACACCACCACGGCGCGCACAACTGCAACGGTCCTGTCCTGGATCAAAACAAATACGTCGAAGGGCACGGCGGGCGGTGCGGCCGACCCAACCACGTCCGGAACGACAACCCGCGTTGACGGCACGCAGATCGCGTTTACCGAGGCTCGGCTGAAAACCGTCCTTTCGTTAATCTGGACGGCCGGCGGCAAGCCAAACGTCATCATGACCGGCGCGTTCAACAAACAGGTGTTCTCGACCTTCACCGGCCGCTCATCGCCGATCGAACAGGCGAGTTCGAAGAAGATCGTGGCCTCCGTCGATGCCTACGAGTCCGATTTCGGCAAGCTCAAGGTCGTCCCGAACAGGTTCTCCCGAGCCCGTGACGTTCTCGTGCTCGAAATGGATAAATGGGCCGTCGCCTATCTGAACGGCCGCAACATGATTTCGATCCCTCTCGCCAAGACCGGCGACTCGGATCGACGTCAGATCCTCAGCGAATACTGCCTCGTTTCTCGCAACGAAAAGGCGAGCGGCGGCGTGTTCGACAACACCACTTCGTAAGGCATCGGGGCGGCGAAAGCCGCCCCTTTCACCTCGAAAGGATCATCCGATGTCAACGACTTTTACCAACAAATATGACTCCTCGCCGATGACGCGGCCAGTTGCGGCCAACATCATCCCGACGCAGGATAGTACCGGAAATCAGGCGAACACGATCCGGCATGATCAGCTCTTGCCCATGACTGGGCGTTACCGCGTCTGCACGCTCTCCGGCAACCTCGGTACCCTGTCCTCACTCGGGACTGATACCGCTGGCGTCAACGGCACGATCTGGTTCGCGGACGTGTTCATTCCTTTCGTCGGCACCTTTACCGGGATCGGCGTTCTGAACGGCGGCACGGTCGCAACGGACAAGATCATCGTGGCGCTGTACGACTCTGCTGGGACCCTGCTGGCCAACTCGGCTCTTGCCGGGACCAACATGGCCTCCACGAACGTGTTTCAGGAAACGGCATTCACCGCGACCTATACCACGCTTCGTCCGGGCCGGTTCTGGATTGCATGCCAGACCAACGGCGCCAACGCCAATATCAGGACCATCGCCACGGCAACGTGGATCGACGTTCTGACCAACAGCACTACCGGAACGTTCGGCACGCTGCCAGCGCTCACGCCTGCCACCACCTTTGCCGCCGGCAAGGGTCCCGTCGCATATCTCTATTAAGGATATCCTCATGGCCCTTCCCGGCACTCACCCGATGCTGCAGGAGCGAGTCCTGCAGTCCTCGACCAACTCGATTGCCTCAACGCCTCTCGCCTGTGTTCTCCGTGTGCCGTTCCGCTGCAAGGTCAACTTGGTCAGCGGGGTATCACACGGAGCCTTCACCACGGATTGTTCCGTGGCGGTCGCGATCATCGCCTCTGTCGCGGGCGGTACGGCTCCAGGCAGCGGTACGGCAATCACCGGCTCGCCTCTGGTCCTGACCGCGTCAAACAGCGCGGCAGGGACCAGTGCAACCATGACGCCAACCGCCGCCAATATCGCGAACGAGGGCGATCTGATCTCATTCACCCCTTCGGGCTCGACCGGGACCACGATTGGCGGCACTTTCTATGCTCATGTGACGCCGGTGTAAGCCCATGGTGGCAATGAACCAGTCCTCGAGAGAGGGCGTCACCCAAACCATCGCCTATGACGCGACTGTCCCCATTACCAATGCGTTCGCGGCAGGGACATATCAAATCAGGCTCTGTTGCAACTCGGCCTGTCATTACCGGATCTATGACCCGGCCGGGACGGCTACCGCGACGACAGCTGACCCATTCTTGCCTGCGAACTGGATTGAGTATGTCACGGTTTCGCCTGGCCAGAAGATATCAGCCATCAAAGCCGCGACAAACGGTCTCGTGACGGCCACGGCCGGCACGCTCTGGGTCACGGAGCTTTCCTGATGGATGGCGTTACCCTTCGTCCGCATTTCGACAGCAACGGTCGGGATATGGCGATCGAGCACATTCAGGACGTTGAGCCGATCCTGAATTGGAACAAGGAGGCGCGGCGCGACGAGCAGCATAGCGATTGGGGCCGTCACGTCGCCAAAATTCCGAACGTGATCTATGTGCAGTGGTTGAACGAGGAACATGCGAAGGGCAACATTCACCTTCGCATGTTCACGCCGGAGTTCGATGAGATCGTCCAGCGCAAGCTTGACGATCCGGAATGGGCGTATTTGAGAACGGATAAGCCGGCGCTGATTGTGGGCTGGATGGGTTTCGGCTCATGACCCTGATTACCGACTACACGACCTTGCAAACCGCGATTACCGAGTATCTTGCTCGCGAAGAAGACACGACGCTGATTGCGCGGATTCCGACGTTCATTCAGTTCACCGAAGCCAAGCTCAACCGGAAACTGTTCGTGCGTCAGATGGAGCAACGCTCCACCACGACGGCGGACACGACATCGACCGATCCTGAGTTCATCTCCCTTCCGGATGATTTTCAGGCAATGCGACGTATCAGGCTGTCGAGCGTGACGGGAAAACCGCATCTCGATTTCCTGTCCGGAACGCAGATGGATGAGATTCGGTTCGGGGACGCAAACACACCGGCCCAGCCGAAATATTTCACGATCACGGGCGATGAGATCGAACTCGGGCCAACGCCAGATCAGGATTATACGATCGAGATGACGTACCGGAAAAACATCCCGGCGCTGTCTTCGAACTCGACCAACTGGCTCTTGGACCTCGCTCCGGATCTGTACCTATATGGCGCTCTCCTTGAGTGCTCGCCCTACATGAAAGACGATAACCGGATTCAGGTGTGGGGCGCCGGCTTCGTCAAGGCGTTCGATGACCTGAACGACCTCGGCATGACCTCCGCGTTCAACTCAGGCCCGATGGTAATGCGGCCCACTGGAATAACGCCATGACGACATGGACGCCGGCAGCCGAAGACTCCGAAACGTGGGCGGAAAACCCCGCACATCGGCGCCGGATCTTCAGCCCGAGCACATTCCAGGCATGGCCGGTGTTCGCAACCGGGGTGCTGTCGGATTTCTGGACCGAAGAAACCAAGCAAGCCGAGACGTGGACGCCTGAATGACCGGGGTAATCACACATTCCGTCTCGGCTGGCGGGGCGGTCGACACAACGGCTGATGTCGATGGTGCTGCATGGGATGCCAATCACGTCATCACTGGGGTATTCACGCCAGATCAGGGCGGCACGGGTGTTGCCAACAACGCCGCTTCCACGCTCACGATCAGCGGATCGTTCGGCGCAACATTTACGCTGACCGCGACCACGGGTGTCACTTTCCCGACCACGGGCACGCTGGCGACGCTCGCGGGCGCTGAAGCGCTGACCAACAAGTCATACAACGGCAATACGTGGACGGCCGGCACAGGTACCCTGACGATCGCGGCGGGCAAGACCCTCACGGCGAGCAATACGCTCATCATGACGGCCACGGACGGCAGCACGGCTGCATTCGGGGCTGGCGGGACCGTCGCGTACAAGGGCTCATCGCTCGCTCAGTTCGCCGCGACGACCTCCGCTGAACTCCGGGGTGTCCTGAGCGATGAGAGCGGCACGGGGGCGGCGTATTTCCAGGGGGGCGACCTCGGGACGCCTTCTGCCGGGGTGCTCACCAATGCCACGGGATTGCCGCTGGCTGGCGTAACCGGGACATGGACGATTGCCCGTGGCGGGACGGGGCAGACCACCCAGCAGGCCGCATTTGATGCTCTGGCGCCCACGGCGACCCGGGCCGGCGATATCACCTACTGGAATGGCACGCATTACGTCAATCTAGCAGGCAACAACGCCGGCACGAAGGTGCTTCAGGAAGACGCCTCCGGTGTCCCGTCATGGGCTGCGGCGGGCGCTGGCACCCTCACTGGGCCGGGTTCCTCGACCGACAAGGCGTTGGTCCGCTGGAGCTCAACCGGCGGCACGGTTACGCAAAACTCCGAAATCGTCTTGGGTGACACGGACGGGAAAATGACCCGTACCGCTGGTATTTCGATCAGCGGCACCAACACCAACGATAGTGCGGCGTCTGGGTATGTCGGGGAGTTCATCGAAAGCACAATTTTAGTTGGTTCGGCCGTCTCCTTGACGACCAACACGACCGCAAACGTGACATCAATCAGCTTGACGGCCGGCGACTGGGATGTGTTCGGCAATATCGCCTTGAATCCCGGTGGCGGCACGGCGCTGTCAAAGATTGTCGCCTCAATCAGCACGACATCTGCTACTGAGCCGACTATCCCGAACGGCGGCGCTTTCGTGCTGACCAACTTCTCGGACTCCAACGCGAACGACGTCATCCCGGTTGGAATAAAGCGCCTGAGCCTCTCTGGAACGACCACAGTCTATTTGACGGCTCGTGTTGTTTTCACAGTGAGCACGATGGGCGCCTACGGTTACCTCGGGGCGAGGAGAGCACGATAAATGCGCGCAATAATTTCACTTCTGCTTTCACTTGTTGCGTTCTCTGCATATGCGCAGATGCCATGCGCGAGCTGCACAGCCGGCACTGAGGGAATGCTCTTGCGGTCCAACGGGGACGGCACGGCAAGCCCGACAACGACGCTTTCCAGGCACATGACGTGGGCACCGAATCCCGACCCTGGATCTGACACCTACGCGAACCAAGAGCCTCTTGGGCTTATAGAGTTCCCCAACAACCGCGTGCCGTTCTGCCAATGGGACGCGTCACACACGCACTGCAATAATTTCATGTATTACGATGATGCGCAGGGCATCATTGATGGTCCAAACTGGGATCGCGGCCTCCATCAACGTTACAGGTTCGGGCAGGAACAGCGCGATGTGACCCACACCCGATGGGACTGGATCGGCAATGGTATGCCTCCGGGGCTCGCGGCAACCGGGTCCTACTACACAGACGACGGTGGTGGAGGCGATCTCAACCACCTGTTTACGTCAACTTCGGCTTCCGGAAGCCTCACCCTATCCGGGGTGAACGTCCGCACCAACGTTTCGTATTTGAGTGACACGTATTTCATCGAAGGCGTGCAAACGGTCGATTCCGGCGAACCTAACAGTCTCGCCGATACCTGCATCAACCTGCAATTCGGTCTGCAGACGGCCAACCGCTCAGCGGGAATCGAATTTGCGTTCTACCCGAACTGCTCAACGGGCGAGCACGCAAAAATGGACTGCACGATCTGGAACGCAGCCGTTCCGAACGGGCACACGATCTCGACCGGGATTGAGGGGCTGCTCACGCCGGGAGGTGGCGGGCGGAATTTCTTCCACATCCACATGGACCGTCCAAGGTCTCCTCACAGCGCTGGCGATCAGGTCGAGTTCTGGGCCGGCGACCCAACTGAGCTTGTGAAAGGGCTGATCTACAAGAAGTATTGCGCATTTGATCGCGACGACACTGCGATGCCGGCCGCCGCCGACAACCTCATACCCTTCTCGCAGCACAAGATCACTGGCACTCACAAGCGCCAATGGCTCGTCGGCGCGCGAGAATTGATCCACTGATATGCCGCTTCTGAAATTCGGCGCGTACCTACCAGACACCACGGACTACGAATCGGAAACGGTTCACACAATCAACAACGTGGTGCCTCGTGGAGATGGTTACGGGCCGTTTGGGAGCTTTTCAGCCTATGCGCAGGCGCTTCCTGCGATCTGTAGAGGCGGGTTCTACGCCCTGAAATCAGACGGCACGGTCATCACGTTCGCAGGGACGGTTGACCGTCTTTACATGCTCAACAACAGTGATTTTAGCTGGAAGAACGTCAGTGTGGTTGCGAACTGCACGATATCGAATGCGTCTCCCGGCGTCGTCACCTACACGAATACGTTCGCGGCGAATGATCCCGTGGTGTTCGGGGCTGGTGCCGGAACGCTGCCAAGCCAGATCGTTGCTGGGACGACCTATTATGTGAGTGCAACCGGGCTTTCCGGCTCTGCGTTCAGTGTTTCGGCGACCGCAGGCGGGACGCGGATCAACACCTCTGGTGGTTCCGGGACCGTCAACGTCACGTCAATCTATTCGTCGCTGTCATCCGATGCCAATTGGCAGTTCGCGCAGTTCGGCAATCTGGTGTTTGCGACGCAAAAGAACGTCGTGCTGCAGGTGTTCGACCTGTCCAGCTCCACAGCCTTCGCGGTGTGCGCCGGCTCTCCTCCGCAGGCCGCTTATATCGCGGTCGTGGGGCGGTTTCTGGTGCTCTCCGGGTTGCTCTCGACTCCGTACCGCATTCAATGGTCAGGGTTGAACGCAACGACGACTTGGACCAGCGGAACGAACAGCTCTGACTTTCAGGACTTCCCGGACGGGGGTATTGTTCGAGGCGTAGCGGGCGGCGACCAATCGGGGGTGATATTTCAGGACCAGGCTATTCGAAGGATGGCCTACGTTCCGGGTTCTCCGATCATCTTCCAGATCGACCGGCTGTCCGAAGGCAAGGGGCTCTATGCGCCTTATTCCATCGTGAGGGCTGGCGACAAGATTTTCTTCTTCGCGGGGCAGGGCTTCCACAAGATCGAACCGGGTGGGGTGCCCGAGCCGATCGGGCTTGAGAGAGTAGATCGCACATTCCTGACCAACCTCGATTCTGGCAATCTGCAACTGTTCATCGGGGCGGCCGATCCAAGGGCCAGCATGGTCTACTGGGCATACAAGTCCAACTCAGGTTCGACGGGATTGTTCGATAAGATCCTTGGTTTTCATTTTGCGCTTGATCGGTTCTTTTCGATAACGGTCAGCGCTGAATACCTCGTGGGCATCTCGCAAACCGGCCTCACGCTGGAGGGCCTTGACGCCATCTCGTCGTCGATCGACGCCATGACGCTGAGCCTGGATAGCTACGCGACGGCTGTTCAGCCTCGTATCGCCGCGTTCAATTCATCGCATGTGCTAGGGTTCTTCAGCGGGACACCACTGGAAGCGACCATCGAAACCGCAGAGCAAGGCACCGACGACAAGCGGATTTTCATCCGGGGATTTCGGCCAATCACGGATTCCGCGACGGTCTACGGCTCGTTGTCTTACAGGGATACGCAGGCAGCTACATCGACTACGGGCACAGAGGTTGCAATGAACTCCCGTACAGGTCGATGTGACATGCGCAAGGACGCCAGATATTCCCGCTTCAATGTGAGGATTCCGGCCGGCACGACATGGAGCTTTGCGGCCGGGGTTGAGCCGGACATCACAACCAGTGGATCGATATGACGGTCTATGTCCCGTCGATCGAGGAAAAGGACCTAACAAAGGTCATTCGCTCCGTTCTGGAGTTGTCGGCAGGGCGCTCCAATGCGGTCGGGACGGTGACGCTCACGGCGAATGTGGCAACAACCACCGTCACCAATATGAATTGCGCCGTGGCGTCCTCGATACTGCTCATGCCGACAACGGCGAACGCATCGGCGGAACAGGGAGCCGGTACCATCTACATTGCAACGGCTACAATCCTCAACGGCTCGTTCGTCATAACGCACGCCAACAATGCTCAGACTGACCGAATCTATCGATACGCCATCTACGGTTGATCTCGTTTGCATCGATCCGAAGCGGGTTTCCGAAGTCTGGCCACACGTCAAGCACCTGATCCGATCGGCAATTGAAAGAACGGGGTTGAGCGACTTTCTTGATGTCGAGCGCTCCGTGCTCCGGGGCGATCAACTGTTGTGGATGGCTTGGAATGGCCTCGGGGTTGAGGCAGCCGCAACAACGCATCTGATCAGGGTTTCAGGCCGGAAGGTCTGCGAACTCACGGCATGCGGGGGGAAAGACCGCATGAGGTGGCTTCCGCTGCTCAACGATATCGAAACCTACGCGAAGAACGAGGGCTGCGACGCCATGCGGATACTCGGCCGAAAGGGATGGTCCCGCGTGCTCAACGATTACCACATCGCGCATGTGGTCTTGGAGAAGGATCTAGGATAATGGGCGGCGAATCTAAGACCAGCTCAACGCAGAACAGCACCACGGCGCCGTGGGAGGCTGCACAACCCGCGCTTCAGGGCATCCTCAGCCAGCTCGGTACCGGTCTCAACAACACCGGCCTGACCGGGGCGGAATCCGGCGCGCTCGATACGCTGTCACAGAATGCGGGGCGGGCAGGCCAGTACGCTCCGGCCATTCAAGGCTATGCAACGAATCTGTTGAACGGCGGCGGTGCGCTCAATCAGGCCGGCAACGTCAACCAGAACTATCTCGACTACCGGAACGCGACACAGCCGCTTGCGAGCAACACCAACTATGACCCGTACAGCACGCCGGGGTTCCGGAACGCAATCGATACGCTGACCTCGGACATCACGAACAACACCAACGGGACCTTCGCGGCTGCTGGCCGGGACTTCTCAGGCGCGAACTCCATGGCTTTGGGTCGCGGCATCGCGCAGGGCGTAGCTCCGACCATTGCAGCCCAGTACAATACTAACGTTGCGAACCAGCAGGGCGCGGCTGGCAATCTCTATAACGCTGGAAATACCAATGCCGGTATCCTGTCGGGGCTTCAGCAACAGTATCTCGCCAATCAGGGTCAGGGCGTCAACGCGGCCAGCGCTGCAAACGACGCGGCCAACGCTGGACCTAACGCCATCCTGGCCGCAGAAGCGGCGCGGCGCGGCATCCCGGTGCAGGCTCTCGGGCTGCTGTCTCAGATCGGCATTCCGATTGCGGGGCTTGGTTCGCAGTCCACGGGGCAGTCGCAAGGAACGCAGGAAATGAGCGGTGCGCAGCAGTTCGCGTTGATTGGCCAAGGTGCCGGCGGTTTCGGCAAGCTCTTGTTCGGATAGGAAACAAAAATGGGTCTTCTCGACTCCCTATTTCAACAGCAGAGCGGCAGCGGCGGATTGCTCGACTATCTGAACAACCCGCTTTACCGTGGTCCATCGTTCGCACCCACGCTAGACTTTGCTGACCGCTACAATGCGTTGCCGAACGCTCCGCAGCCGTTCAATCCGGCCCCACGCCAGATGGACGCGGCGAATTATGACCCGGCGACCTTCGCACCGAACCAAGCACAGCCGATCAATATTGGCGGCTACCAGATGCCGCGCATGGGGAGCGCGGACCTCTACCAGCCACAGCAGGTTATGACACCTCCGAACGCCCAGCCGGCGCAGGGGGCAGCCATGGCCGCCCCACAAGGGGGTATGCCTCAGCCACAGCAGCCTGAACAACTACCTCCGGCACTCGGCGGGAACGCGCTCGCCGGTAATTTTGGGGCGGGGCTCCAGAACTTCGTCAACACTCCCGGCGGGCTATTGCCGAAAATCCTTGGCGGCATCACGGGAGGCATCACGGGCCAGCGCACCGACCCGGCCGGGGTGCAACAGCAGAACTTGAAGGCCCAATTCGACGCTACGCGGCAGGCTCTTATCGATAATGGAGTTGACCCTAGGCAGGCGGCGTCGACCGCAATGCTTTCTGTACTCAACCCAGAAGCCGCAAAGACTGTCCTCCCCGAACTTCTGACCAACAAGCAAGATATCAAGATGGTCAAGGACGAGTTCGGCGCGGAGCATCCCTATTGGTACGACAAGATCAACCAGACCTTTAAGCCTGCTTTGACCCAAGGGAATGGCGGTCCCGGCGGTACGGCGCCGGGGCTGCAGCAGGTAATCAGCAGTCTCGACAATATGCCTGCTGGCACGACCCAAGAGCAGCGTCTAGCGCAGGTTCCTGAGTCATATAGAGGCTACGTCAAATCCTTGCTGGAAGGCAAAGCGCTTCCGAGCAACATTGGCCGTTCTCAACTGCGTGGACCGCTTATGACGCTTGCTCACGCGGTTGATGGCTCATTTGACGAATCGCTTATCCCACTTCGTTTCAAGACGGCAACTGACTATGCCCCGAATGGCCAGTCTGGGCGCTCGATCGTCGCGCTCAACACGGTGCAGCATCACATCGGCAAACTGAGCGATGATCTGGAGAACCTTGGAGATACCGGGTGGACTGCCGGCAACGCCGTATGGAATGCAATCGCCAAAAACACGCCAATGAGCCCGGGTCAGGGCAAGGCTATTCAGGCTGTTCAAGACGACATCAAGGCGGTGACCGATGAAATGTCGGCGGCCTACAAGGCTGGCCGCGTTTCCGACCACGAAATCGAGTCGTGGAATAAACTAGCAAATTCAAACCTGCCCCTGCGCCAGCTCAAACAGGGCATCTATGATTTCGTAGGGCTGTTGAATGGCAAGCGTGACCAGCTCAACGAAACACATCAATCGATTCTCGGGAAAGACGCCCCCGGGATGAACAAGGACCTGAACGAGGCAATCACCAAGAAGGTAATTTCACGTAACTCCGGCGATGCTGCCCCAACTCCTGCCACTCAAGGCGCTCCCGCTCCCGGCGCCTATGTCTGGTCTCCAGGCAAGGGGATTTCCCCGAAATGATCACGGTCACGGCGCCGAACGGTGCAACGGTCGATTTTCCTGATGGGACCGACCATGCGACCATTGATGGCGTGATGACGCAGCATTTCGGGGGGAATCAGGCTCCTCAAGTCTCTGCCGGCGAGGATGCCGCAAAAAGCGTTGCCTCGGGCTTAGCCAGCGGCACGGCTGGGATGCTCGGTGCTGCTGGGAGCGTTCGGTCGGGCTTGTCGGCGGCGACCGATTATCTCGGGGAGAAACTGGGGGCCTCACCGGACAAGGTGCAGGCCTTCAAGGATCTGGCGACAAAGGCCGCCAACATGACGGGTGCAGGGGCCGCTATCGCCAATGCGCCAACGCCTCGCCAAATAAGCGACGTGATGGAGCCGGTTGTTTCGACGGACTATAAGCCGCAAACGACACTTGGAAGCTATCTCAAGACCGGCGCGGAATTTGCTCCGGGCATGCTGATGGGCGGCCCGGCAAACCTCGCGGCGCGTTTCGCTACCAACGTGGCGCTTCCCGCTATCGGGAGCGAGACGGCGGGCCAGATGACCAAGGGCACGGCGGCTGAACCCTACGCAAGGGTTGCTGGCGCATTCCTGTCCCCAGCTTTGGCGAGCGCCGGCCGTCGTGTCATTACCCCGTTGCCGGCCACGGCCGAACGGCAAGCCCTTGCCGATACCCTTCGCAATGAAGGCGTTCAAGTCACGGCAGGGCAATCGACTGGCAATAAGCCCCTGCAATGGATGGAAAGCGCTCTTGGCGATACGCCGGGTTCTGGTGGGCCTGCTGCACGCGCCATGGAGAACCAGGGCGAGCAGTTCACCGCCGCAGCTCTTCGTCGGGCAGGTATCAATGCCAACCGGGCTACACCTGATGTAATCGATAACGCTTTCACTCGCATCGGAAACGATTTCGAGGGGGTTGCGCAGCGAAACAACATGCTGGCGGATCGACGGCTAGGTAACGATCTGACCACAGTGGAGCGCGAATACAACAACGTGGTCAGCCCCTCGAACCGGGCTCCAGTGATTGAAAATACAGCTCGCGATATCGGCGATATGGTCGCTCAGAACGGTGGCCATCTCACTGGAGAACAGTACAACGCGATCACCTCCCGCCTTGCGAGGCAGGCCCGCAGCGCGAGCGCGGATGCCCAGTTGCAGGAAGCGCTTCAAGGCCTTCGCAGCGCGCTTGACGACACCATGGAACGGTCACTGTTCCGAACCGGCAATCAAGCCGACATGCAGGTGTTGCGGAACGCCAGAAACCAATACCGCAACATGATCGTGCTGGAGAAGGCCGCAACCGGGGCGGGGTCGAACGCGGCGGAAGGGCTGATTTCACCGTCTCAACTCCGCAACGCCGTCGTCCAGCAAAACCGCAGGGCATATGGGCGGGGACGGGGAGATTTCGCCGATTTGGCGCGGGCTGGAGAAGCTTTGTTGAAGCCACTCCCGCAATCCGGGACCTCTCCGCGCCATAACGTGACGCACATGCTCCAGACCATCGGCGCGATCGTTGGTGGCAGCACGGGGGCCGTAGGAGGGCCGGGAGGAGCGGCAGCCGGCGCTCTCGCGGGGCTCGCTGCTCCTGCTGTTGCCGGGCGGGCGCTGCTCTCCAGGCCCGTACAGGCCTATCTCTCAAATCAGGTGCTCGGCCGGAATGCGCCGGGCAACGCCTCTCGTCAGCGGGCGCTATTTAACGCGCTGCTGGCCAGCTCGTCGCTTCGCCTGCCAAGCCCGTAGTTCGTTGAAAATGCCGGTCACCATCAAGGCCGCCACGACGCCAAGCATGGCGGCGAGGTAGCCGTTGTCCGTCCACTTCCACCGGATGTTGGACGCCACCACACAAAAGATGATCACGGATTGAAGCAGGTACCACATGGGGCTTGTTGACTCGATTATTGGCGTAGAGAGCGGGGGCAATGCAGACGCTCGTAATCCAAATTCGTCAGCGTCGGGATTAGGTCAATTCATCGACTCGACTTGGCTTTCCACGATCCGATCTGCACGGCCCGACCTCGCCGGCAAGTCCGATGCCGATCTGCTGGCCCTGAAATCCGACCCTCAGCTTTCGAGGGAGATGACCGAGGCTTATGCAGGACAGAACCAAGCCATCCTAGCCAAGAACGGTCTCCCCGTCACCGACGGAAACACCTACCTGGCGCACTTTGCCGGCCCTCAAGGGGCGGTGAAGGTCCTTCAGGCCGATCCGAACGCTCCGGTTGAAAGCGTCCTCGGCCCCGGTGTCGTGAAGGCCAACCCGTTTCTTGCCGGAATGACCGTCCAAGGCCTCCAAGCGTGGGCCGCGAAGAAAATGGGCGGGCAACCCACTCAACAACCCGTAGCACAAGCACCTGTCGCGCCCGTGCCAAGCCCTGTCATATCTCAGCCACCAATATTCGCAGCTCCTCCGCAAGCCCCTCAGCAGGCTCCGCAAGCGCAGGAAATGCCGGGCTTCGCTCAGGTCCCTGACACGCAGGCTCCGCCGATATTTTTTGCACCCCGACGTCCCGTCAACCTCTCCGCGCTCAGGGGAGCGTTCCGGGCTCCTGTATTTCCGAACAGAGGATAAGAAATGGCTTTCTGGTCTTGGAGCCGCACGGCTGCGTCGAATGCTACCGCAGATGTGACGATTAACTATAGCGAGGGGCAAGCACCGTCATCTCTCAACGACAGCGCCCGCGCTGCAATGGCTCGACTCGCAGAATATCGCGATGACGTCGCTGGCGCCATCACTACAGGCGGCTCGGCGACGGCCTACACCGTGACGAGCTATCAGGTGTTCGACAGCTTGGCCCATCTCAATGGCCAGATGATTGCCTTCGTTCCGCACGCGACGAACACCAATACCGTTGGTGCAGACGTTACCTTGAACGTCGATAGCCTCGGGGCCAAGTCGATCCGCATGCAGCCGGGCGTGGCTCTGCCAAACGGGGCGCTGGTTCTCGGTACGCCGTATGTGGTCGTCTACAATAGCTCGGACGCAGTATTCTACCTGCGGAACATGGTCAATCCATATAGCATTCCGCTTGCCGCTGGCTTCGAATTTTGGGGCACGACCGCGCCGAACTCGTCGTTTGCTTTTCCAGTCGGGCAGGCGATATCGCGCACTACTTACGCCACACTATTCGCACTCACAGGAACGACCTACGGGGCTGGTGATGGCTCGACTACCTTCAACCTACCAGACCCCACCGGGCGCGTGAGGGCGGTTAAAGAAGCAAGCGTTTCACGGATAACCTCGAACGGCTGGTCCGGCAATTCGTCTATTTTGGGATCAACCGGAGGCGCCGACTCGATCACGCTGACCACGAATGAAATGCCGACGCATACCCATGCAGTCACTGATCCGCAGCACTCGCACTCCTATAACATCACAACCATTCCCGGAGGGAGCGGCCTTCAGGCTGGCGCTGGCGCAACAACTGGTACGACGGGCAGCACAACCGGATCAAGTTCTACAGGGATCAGCATCAACAATGCAGGGTCCGGCAATTCTCACAGAAACATCCCGCCGATGATTATCTGCAACTACATCATCAGAATTATCTGACGGGCCTATCGTTCCGGGTGTTCACGCTGCTCTACGCGTTCCAACTCTGCGAGTTCGATGCGCTCCAGCTCGGAAAGTATGCGTCGGAAGTACTCCGTCTCTTCCTTGGACTGCTCGTACTTCTGCCGAATCCATTCTCGCAGGGACATGCTTGTTGTCATTTCGATCCTATCGATCATCGCACAGCGGTACATCCGAGGGCGGACATGTCTTGTCTTGTGTTGCTGACAGGGCAATCAGAGCAAACATGGCCGCAACCACAAACAGGCTCAAGACGAGCGCTTTGAGCATCAGGAATGCTCCGGTTAAGCCGGGACCATACCACCACAGCCTAGCTGCAATCAATACCGCCGATTCCAAGGGGACCCCGACGTGATGGGCATCTTCACCGTCAAGCACATTCACGACCACTTTTACCACCCAGACAAGGCAACCGCCGACCAACTTGCCTGGATCATTCGCGGAGTCGGCACACTCAACAGAAACATGGAGAAACTCATGTCCAGCTTTGACGACCTGAAAGCAGCCCAAGACGAAAGCGATGCCAAGATTGCGGCCATCAAGGCCGACGTGGAGACCATGCTGGCCAAACTGGCGAACATCCCTGTTGCAGGCATGACGCCGGAGCAGCAGGCCGCGCTGGATGCCGCCGTCGACCACGCCAAGAAGATGAACGACGCAATGGGAGCGATCGACGCTTCCGCGAATCCCACACCGTAAACAACTGGAGAACTAGAACTATGTGGAAGACGATCGTTGGAATGTTTGCGGCTCCCCTCGGAGCAATTATCAACAAGGGCATCGCAATGGGCGCCGCTTCGGTGATCGCCTATTCGGTCGCCAAGGGTAATCCTCTGGGCGATGTGACCAACATCGTGATGATGCTGGCGGCCGGTCTTTCGACCCTGATCTCTGGCTTTGCTGCTTCGCAGGGCATCCAGATCCCAATCATCAACGCTGACCCGACCAACGGCGTCAAGGTCGTTGCGCAAGATTCGCCCGCCCCGGTCGTGAACGCGCCGCTCAAGTGATCTTCTCATGGGTCTCATTCGCGATCGCGCTGCTCAAGTTCGTGAACAACGTCATGATCTGGGCACGCGAGCGCGAATTGATCGCAGAGGGCCAGCGGCAGGAGATCGCCCGAGAAGCCCTCAACATCGCAGCAAAGGTGCATACTCGTGACGAGATTCTGGCCAAAGTCAATGCGCTCAGCGATGCCGATGTTGATCGCGAGCTTCGCGGCCTTGAGCCCAAGTAGCTGTACACCGGAGCAGATCGACTCGTTCTGCCAGATCTACAACCAAGTGATCGTCCAGAAGGGCGACGGCGCGATTACCGCGACACCCGAGGTAAAGCGGCGGCTGCTGGCGAACGAGTTAACGTACAGGAGTCAGTGCAAGAGTTGAAAGCGGCGCAAGCCTCCCGGGGTCAACGGTAGGCCTGCGCCTGACCACATCAAACCCTAAAGGGGGTCTAGGGATTAATATGGCTGGAACAAATCAAAGCACAACTTCAGGGCGCAAATTGTGCGGTCCTATACACGTCCGAAAAATATTCGGAGTGTTGCCAATATGACGGAGCCGCCGATGGTTGAGCGCATTCCTGATATTTTGCAAAGGCTTGCGTCTCTTGAAACAGATATCAAGCGGTCCGATCAACTGCTGAAATCGTCCGTTGACGACATAAAGGCGACGATCAAGTCAGAAATCTCGGACCTGAAGGGCGAGCAAATCGGAGACCTGAAGAGTGCTAACGCGAATCTGATAGAGCGGTTGGATCGTCAGGCTGAGCGCATGGAGCGCATTGAACGCTCAGCCTCCGAGCGCATCGAACGTCTCGAACGAACGCAGGGCGAATGGAAGACAGGCGCCGGTGTCGCGGAGTGGATGATCCGCTTTGCGATCCTTCTCATCGGCGTGATCATCACGGGCTTAGGGGTCTTCGGCTACAAGCATATTGGGGCCGGGTCATGAGCGCGCTCGGTTATCTCCAGATCGCGGCCCATTACGTCGGGATCTTCCTAGGTTCGATCTTCGCGATCGGCGTTTTTCTGTGGCTGTTCAAGCTCGCCTTCGGCGACCGATAGGGGAATCCCATGGCTGACGACTACAATGCCCCACTTGAGGGCCAGTCCTCCTATACGGAGGGAGAAGCCCAACGACTATTCGCTGAAGAGGCGAAGTACAAGCGAATGAAGGCGGCTCCGAAATGCACATGCAAGGGCTCTCCGTTCGGGATGGACATTGATCTCTGTCCGGTGCATGGGAAGGGCTGCGCATGACCATCATTGGCGGGATGATCGGCGCTGTGTTCATCGGGCTCGGGCTCCTGATGAATCACTATTGCAAGACCGGCCCGCAGTCCACAGCGGCAAGCCTGCTGGTCGCCTTCGGCGCGGTGGTGCTGCTCATTATGGCCTTGGCGTCGATTCCGGTGCGCGCCCATGACCACAATAACCCCGGCCTGAATCCCTGGCTCAAGACCCTGAAGAATAAGCATCAGGTACCCTGTTGTGACGGCTCCGATGCGACCCGACTGAGCGACGTTGATTGGGACACGAAGGATGGACATTACCGCGTGCGCCTTGATGGCAAGTGGGTGGACGTGCCAGACGAAGCCGTGATTGAGGAGCCGAACCGGGCAGGGCAAACGCTGGTCTGGCCGTGGTTCAAGGATGGCGAGATGAGGCCGAGGTGCTTCTTGCCGGGGAGCATGACGTAGATAGCTTATCTACGCGGCTTTTGCCTTCGCCTGTGCAGCGAAGATGGCACCTTCAAGGAAGGCATACCGCAGGCTGCCACGGTCCACCGTAATCTTGCCGGCGGGATGGTAGTCGACCGGCTCGACTTCATCCGGGAAGCGCTTGTAGCCTTCTTCAATGAAGCGCTTGATCTGCTCATCCATCATGTTTCCCCAATTGCGTTATTGCGGCGTCACGCCAAAACGGGCTGCGGCAGATCGCAGCGCCCATTCCCTGATGATGCTGGCGCGAATTTCTCCGACGTCGTCAACCTTCAGCAGGGTGCGCGCGTGGCGCTCTTGGTCGGCGAGGTATAGGCACTCCTCCTTGGAGGTCTTAATGTGCTCGCTCATGATTCCCTCGTTATCTCACCGTCAGGGCGAACCGCAGCCGCAGCCTTGTCCAGCAACTGGAGCTGACGGACCGCCTTGTAAATTTTCTGCGCGACTCGCCTGTCGTCAAGAAGCCCAGCCATGGCCACCAGCTCCTTGCAGAGCTCGCTTGTGTCCACGAGAGCGGCCGCCGGCCGTGTCTGCTTTGGTTTTCCTTTGGTCATCGTTAGGGTAACCTCACTTCACAAGCTTGAGACGCGGCTGCAGATCGTCAGGATGCATCATCACCCGAGGAACCGGGCGCGTTCTGAACTCACAGAATACCACTCCGTTCGGAATCTTGCTGCTGATTGGGACATAGAACCGGAAGCCCATTTCCTCGCCAATATCGCGTTCCATCATTCCGCGCTCGACCTCATAGCGAAGTTCGTGCAGCAGCTTCTCGATGCGCTCTTGGCGAAAGTTCGTTGGATCGGCCATGGCTTACCTGTGTGTGATGTTAAAGCGAAATTGCCGCTAGCTCAGACAAGTAACTCAGGCTCTCTCCGAAAGCCTGCGCTATACCCGTAAGTGTCTTGATAGTCGGATTGTCCGAGCGACCCTGCTCAAGATCCCATAAGTGGGATTTTGTACAACCAACCCTAGCAGCGGCCTCCGAAAGGCTGAGATCATTGCGCTCTCGGGCATGACGTATGTAGGAAGGAAAACTAGCCGCTTTCGATATGCTTGACTTGGCCATAATCCGCTCCTCAGTCGTCAGTGTTGGAATCTATGTACTCACCGATATCGGTGTGCTCAAAGTGGCGGTTCTTGGCCCACTTCTCCCAGCACTTCCCATATTCTTCGCAGAATGAAGGAGAGGGGCATAAGCACTTTTCCCGCTCTTGTTCGACTTGCAGGTCATGGAACAGTTCGTTCATTCCCGGCCCGGTGTCCTGCAACGGAAACCCTCGCGACATTCAATCCTCCTGTTTCGTTATCGCTGCTTCAACGCATCGGCGATTGCCTCATCAATCGCCCCAGCGAGATCACGGGTTTCTGACGCCAGAATGTGGCTATATCGACTTGCGATGCTCCACGCAGTATCGCTGTACTTTCGCAAGCTGTCGTATTTGGCGCGATCCTGTTCCTCGCAATGACGCTCGTAAGCCGATGCTCCTTCAAAGTTAGGGTCACCCGGCTGTTCATATCCAGTGGTCATGTTTCCCTCCTTATCTGCTGAATAACGCGGACGATGCATCTCCCGGTCGGTCGATCGCCGTCCATTTCCCAAGTATAGCTGTGACCGTTTCGCTCCATGCGCCGCGCCGTTTTCAGGTCAGTCACGATGAAGCTGGAAATGCGGGAGAAGCGGCCATCAGATACCTGCCGAAGCGCTTCGATCAGTCTATCGCCTGCTTTGCTCATGTTCACCCAATCTACCTAAAACGGCTGATTGCCTCGGCGATGGCTACAAGCATATCTCCTGCAGCCGTAGCCGGAAGCTTCCATCCCATTGCAGTGAAGCCTCGGATCAGAACGTGTTCGAGCGGAATTGGAGCAGACCCGTCGCCTGGATCTACCGTGACATCGCCGATGTTAGCTTTCGCTCTAATCATGCGTCTTGTGCGTTCCATGTCCATGAATGTTCCATACCTGTCTATTACAGCATTCCCAAGCGTAACATCCTGTCGAGTATCGCGCCGACGATCATGCCGCCCAAGAACAATTTCCATTGATCTGTAGTCATCTTCGCCGATTCCATCGCTCAAGCGCTTCGACCTTGGTCTCGCCCGATACTGATGGCCCCACTTCGCAGGTGCACGAGATGAGCCTCTTTGACGGTCGGCCGCCATGCCAGAATTGAATATAAGGAGATGAGCCGCAGAATGGGCAAGGCAACGCCTCTCCGCACTCTTCCGGCTCTCTATTCAGCCGAGCTGTCAATGACAATTTCATCCTCTGTCCTTTCGGTTGCGACGCGTTAGCGAACAACTTCCTGTTCTGATTTTTCCGTGTGCTTACGCTCCTGGTGCTCTAGGAGGCTTGCGAGACCGCGAAAAAGGCCTCCGCAGTAGTTGCATGCCCAACCCATTCGAGCACCTCTGAAGGTATATGGCGGAACTGGCTTGCCCCAAGCGTCAAGAGTTTTCATTCTGCTGCCTCACGGATAATATGCGGTCGCAAGGCGGCGAGCGCCGCACGCCCTATATATTCAGAGTAGACTGGCGGGATCGCCTCGGACATCTCGTTGCCGGACATCCAATCGATACCCATCGCGCCGGGACCGCAGTACACTCCGACGTCGCCAGTGATCGTCATGAACCCGCCGTTGGCCCAATGCTCGCGCCTATTCTCGCCGCGGCGGTTTACCCTGATCTTGTGTTCTGGATGCGCGGGCTGTGCGATTGGAAAGCTACACTCGAAATGACGGTGTCGGTAGCTGCGCAGACCGAACATGTTTGCGCATAGCATCAGGTCGGCGCGCAAAGGCGCCTCTGGCACATTCTCGATGACATATGGCACGCCGCTGGCGATCAGCTTAGCTCGAACTGGGGCTATCAGGTCAGGATAGCCTGACAGATCCTCGCGCGTCTTGAGCCGGCAAAACTGCTGACATGGAGGGGACGCCCAGATCAGATCAAACTTCCGAAAGTCGATCTGCATAACGTCGGCTTGGATGAAGGGGAACGGGTACCGAGGCTGCGGATCGATATCGACGCCAATAACCTGATATCCGGCACGGGTCAGCCCCATGGCAGCGCCGCCAGCACAACAGAAAAGGTCTAAGGCTATCGACATCAATGGTTCACCACTGCAAGGTAGACCGCCACGAGAGCGAGAAATAACATCCAAAATTGCCAGTTTTTCATGTGCGTTAACTTGCCGTATCCGTCACTCGTCGCAGCCGACCACTTGGACATCCCAGCCTTTGCCAGCGCGGTCCTCGTCCTGCTCCTGGCCGGGCCATTTGCAAGCGGCGAAGGATGCTGCCTCCATGGCGCTCGGAAACGGGCCATGCATCTGGCCGTGTCGATCGACGATCTCATAGCGGGTTGGCACAGTTTCGGCACAGCTTGAGCCTGATGTTCGCCTAGTGTTCATGGAACGATCTCCAGTTAAAATCAGCTAAACTATTGAAATATATAGAGGCTGCATCGTTTACACCGAGAGGGTCAGGGGTTCGAATCCCTTGTCGCCCACCACTTTCTGAAGCATTCGGATCAGTTTCGGCTCAGTTATCATATCTCAGCCGCTCGCGATTGGAAGTCCGGAGAGTGCTTCCCGTAGACTTTTGTGAGGATAGCTACCGACATTCCGAGCGAGCCTGCGGCTTCCCAAACGTCGATCCCGGCCTGCATCAGCCACGTAGCCCGCGTGTGCCGCAGTGTGTGCGGGCTCACTCCGGTAAGTTTGGCTTCCTTGCAGGCCGCCGCCCACGATCGGCGCAACTTCTGGATCGGCATCCCGTCGTAATGGATGACGTTCTGAATCTTGCCGTCCTTGGCCTTCCAGCGTCTCAACAGGCGAACCGTGGACCTGCCGAGCCTCACTGGAGGCTTGCGCTTATTGGCCGCCTCTGTCTCACCTGGCGCGCGGCGGTTCATCACGCCACTCGCCAAGTCGATTTGATCCCATTTCAGATTGAACAGCACGGCCGACCGCGAGCCGGTCTTGAGGCCGAGGATCACGAATCGGTAGAGGTGAGGGTGTTTCATGGCCGCCCGCCGTAGCCGCTTGGCCTCGTCTTGGGTCAACCAGCGCTCGCGCGGCTGCGCCTTGTCGGGCAGCACCACGGACGGAACGCGGGAGAGGGGGGCCTTGTGCTTGTTCCAGTAGAGCAGGGCAGCGCGCAGTACCTCAAGATCCCGGCGCGCGGCAGCGGGCGGCCGGGTCTTCGCATAGGCGATGCAGGTCTCCGCGTTCACGTCGTCTGCTCTCTTCTTCGCCCAGAATGGCGTCAGGTTCGAAATGTTGTGAGCGGCCTTGTCTGGCGCTCGGGTCTTGGGTAGCCGCTCCTTCGCATAGATCAGCAACACGTCGGCGATAACAGGGGAGGCTACCGGCGCCGGCCGGTATTTGCTGGCGATGTATTCCGCGAGCCGCCTTTCAGCTCCCGCGTTGTCTGACTCAGGGCAACCAGTGCGGACGAAACTCGATCCATCTCGGATAGCCCATTGGCCGCGCTCTCGATCGAGGTAAAGCCGGGGACCCTTCGCTTTCCTTGGCATCGATCTCTCATTTCGCGGACGCTTCGAAGCGTCGTAAACCAGCGCCGGCCAACCCGGAAGATGTCGACATTGCCGCGCCCGGCCTCAAGCTTCAAGGTCGAAACCTTGATCGCTCCGCGATAGACCAGATCACACGCCTCTTGGAGGGTGACCGGATCGTCATCGCCTGGGTGCGGGTTCATCATTTCGTTTTCAGTTCGTTAGCGCTTAAGCATCTCAGCCACGATGGCCGGGACCCTCGGATCAATCTTCTCGCCGATAGCTTTCAGTGCTATGGCAAAGCCTGCCGCAACGATCACGACGCCATTCGGGTCATTGCCATGTCGCTCCATGACAGCGCCGGCAGCTTTGAGGATTGCCGCTGAGACTTCCTGCGTTGCTTCTGCCCTAGCTACGTCCATCTCAGTCATTTGCCTTGTCCCGAGGTTAAAACAAATCGAGCTGCTCCACGGCGCGCCGCCCCTTGGCGTTCACGTCGTAGAACTCGAATGGAATGAAGGTGTAGGCTTTGCGGATCACCCAACGCTGAAACTCACTGAGTGTCCGATGCTCGATCTTGGCGTTATGGCCGCCGAGCGGAAGCGTGCGCTCGCCGTCCCCAAAGACCATAGGATAGGGCCGGATTCCGCGCTCTTTCATTTTATTGAAGCGGTAGAACAGGCGCTCCCATGTCTCGCGCCTGTCGTAGCCGATAAGCATATAGGCCATGACGTGAGTTGGCGGAACGCCGTGGCGCTCAAGGGTGTCAATGCCTTTGAAAAACCGCGCCTCGTCCCCGACATTATCCCATGCGGTGTAGAGCCGGCGATATTTGAAACTGTCATCGTGGTACGGCAGCTCGGCCAACCGAGCCGCTGACACCTCATCGATCATGCGGACGTTGATGCCCTGGTTCAGGCAAACCTTAAACCCGCCAGTTTTGATGGCGTCGAGATGGGCTTCCCACGCGGCCTGGGGCTGGCCGAAAAAGTCATTGTCCAAAAGGTGAAGGTGCTTCGGATATGGCTCGCCGCGCCACAGAGAGGCGACTGTATTGACGGTTCTCGGCTTGCCCTCTTTCCATGGCACGACACAGAAACCGCACCGGAGGCGGCAGCCGCGTTGCGTGAATCCTATTGAGGCGTCAAACTTGGGATAGATCGAATAGTCGATCTCCTCGCTCTCGGGAATGCCAAGAAACTCCTCGACCGTCTGGTGCTCCTCTTTGTTCCATGTGCCGCTGACCACGGCCTCGGGGAATGCCTGCCGAAACTTCGCCACGCGATCGGCGCTGAATGAGAAGATGGCCGAGCCGTAAACGCGATCATACTGAGGTTCGAGCATGTCCCGCTCGACATGCTTCGTGAAGTGCAACTCGTGACCCAAAGCGCGGTGGTGCCGCGCCAGCTTCATCAGAGCTAGGTTCGGCAGCTTTCCATCGATCTGGGTGAGGCGCACAATCATTCTCGCGCTATCCGATGGTCAACGTTGAATAATGTCGAGCATGCGCTCAATCTTCCGAGCGGCGTTGACCCACTCGGATGCCGATATCCTGAAAACGGATTCGAGGGAGACAGTCGGCTCTGATTCCTCCGTCTCCTTCTCAATGGTGACGGTGATCTTGAACCCGCTGCCGTCCGAGTACGGCGCGAGCCCCGACTTGGAGTAAAAGAACTTGTCGTCGGACATCTTCAAACCTTTCCTGGGCAACTCGTTAGCGAAAACTACGCGCGGCCGGAGACTTCGGGCTGACCTTCGAACCGCGCAATCATCTCGCGCATCAGGGTCACCACGTCTTTGCGGTCGGCGCCGTTCGATATGAAATTGCAGCGCGAGCCAGCAGCGTCACCGAACGGGAAGACGAGCAAAACAAAGCCCGTCCCCCGCGCTGCGCCTTTGGCGTCGCCGTTGAAAGCTTGATCCAGAGTTCGTGCCACAGCATTCATCATGTCGCGGTATTCCTGCTGGATTGGGGCGTCGCCTAGGCGCCCGGTCACGACGTCAGCTCCTTGACGATCCACATGATGGACTGTTCCAGGGAGGTGATCGCCAGTGAGTTGTAGCGGCCGGCCTTGACCCTGCCGAACAGCGCTTCAAGCTCGCCCGCCTTGTCCTTCAGAGCATCGTGCAGCGCCTTCTCGTCGTCCGTCAGAGCACGGTACTTCGGACGGAATCGGCTCACCGGAATCGCGGTGTCTGCCTGCCGGCCATCGGGTTGTCCTTCGAACACATGGGCCATTCTATTTCCTTCGTTTGAGGTTGGTACGCATGGCTACAAAAACGGCGTTACGTGGTGTTTATCGCTTACGCGCGGCCCTTGCTGTTCATCACTTCGGCAACCGCCTGTCGATTGCCTTCCTCGACATTCTGGGCGACGATTTCCATTACCATGGCCGGCGTGTAGGCGCGCTGGTCCTGCAGCGCGCATAACTTACCCAGCATGTTCGCCGCTATTGCCAGCATCTCAATTGCGTCAAGATGTCCAGCATGCTTACGGACCAGAGCGACGAGTTCTTGATAGACGATCTCGTGCTTGGGACTCGCGGTATGGATTTTTGTTTTCATTCGCCCACCCTCGATCCGTCGTCCCATGTGAACTCGCCATCAGGCTGACCAAACGTGAAATGAGTCCGGCAACCAACGCAGTATGTCCCGCTGTAGAACTTGGGATCGCGAGCGTAGGTCTCAGCCAAGGCGAGTCCCATCGTTGTGGCCGCGCCACACTTTTTGTGCACGTATGTGCGGCGAACTGGCTGAACAAAGCCACGAGCGCGCTCCTCGGCACTTAGGACCACGTACCCCTTTTGCATCCCGCTCGGCTGGATTTCTCGGTGATCTGGAGTGACCGGAGAGCCATCAGTAAGCACGCGCTTCGTGCGATCTGGCGCGGGAACGGCGCCAGCATCCCTGATTATCTTGTCGACGTCGTTGCTCATTCCTGTTTCCCCTGTGCGGTCTTTAACACTGTGTATATAGCACATGCCAATGCGGTGATTGAAAACGCGCAATGCGCATCAGCCTCGAAAATCCACTCGTGGCTTTCATGGATGCATCGTTTTCCATCGGCCTCTAGATAGTCAACGATCGTGCGCTCGATCGCCGTGAACTCTGATGCAGCATCGCTCATGACTCGCCCTCGCGATATGCAGAAGTTAAGGACGAAGACCTAGCGCCTTGCGCCGGTCAGCTTCGCTGAGATGTTCGTTGCATTCTTTCAGCTTCGACCATGCCTCTGGCGGAACATCCTTCGTCCATTTAATCCCATACTGTTGGACCAACGCGCGGAATGCTTCGATTGCTTGCTCTTTTGTCACTTTGAGTGTCCTTCAAACTGTTTGATGAAGAGGTGTTTCCGAGAACGCGGGCGCCACTCGCCAGTTTTCCCTTTTATTCCTTGGCGGCGCTGGCCGACGTTCACATTATCAACCCAGAAGTCTGTCTTCTGCGCCGTCAAGCCCATGTATTGGAACCCCGATGCCTTATAGATGATGCCAGTGTGACCAGCCGCGCTATCTGCATAGGTCACGATGCCACTGACGATGCACCGTCTACGTAGGAGAGAAATTGTTTTCCCAATGAACCTACTCTCTGAATTGCGGGGGCAGTTTGGGCTCATCGCTAGGCGCTTAATTTCATACCAACCAAATTGACTTTTTCTATCCCAATATCCCTTCATCTCCGGTGCACTCAGTGGGCCATAAGAGATTGCACCCTCTAATTCCCCTTCGAAATATGCGCCAAAACTGATTTGAGAAAGGAACCCAACGTCACCTAGGTAATGCCACCTTCGGTAAGCTACAGCCGCGGTGCGTGGATCTATGACTTCAAATCTAAGTTGGAGCGGCGAGGTCGGAATTGAACCGCCCTCCTTCCCTTGGAAAAGGGAATGCATTGCCCCTATGCTATCGCCGCGTAAATTCACGAGTTGCCTTTTTCGTCAGTTAAAGAACAACCGGCGTCGCGCTCGCATTCTTCGATCACTCCGATGATGTTGCCTGGATGCGCGCCTTTGTTGGCCCTGATCCAAGTCAGCGCCTTCCTCGCGCTCGCGAGCTGGGCGCGGAGCCGTTCGATCTCGTCGACGCCCTCACTGATATTACTGGCGACGCCTGATGAAAAATTCAGCTCGCACCTTACCGCATCAAACCGCAACCGATCGGCGATGGACAACGTTCCTTTTTCACTCATGAACGATGTTCCCCATGCGCGTCACGAATTGCCTGCGCGATGTCGCGGCAGGCTTCGTCGTACCCGCGAACGTACTGCTCGGAATCGCCAAGTAGATCGATCTCGACATGTCCCTCCGCGATCTTGGCGCAGTCCTCGGCGATGTCTTTAACGGCAGATGAGGGCCGTTCCGGAGCGCATACCTCTTCCACCGCCTTGCAGATGTCCACATTTGAGCAGTCTGTTCGATCGAAGCAATCTGGGCAGCTTTCCGGGGCTTCACGGGCTTCCGGCGCATGCGCAATAATAGTTGTCACCGGATTGGGCTGGCTGGAGCCTGGAATCTTGGGCGGCAAGCTTAGGCGGGAAACGAATGCTTTGACGGCTCCTCTGGAGTTGCGGCAGCATTCGATCACGCAGAGCCGGGCACTTTCCGATAGCGCCGGGTCAGTCTTCACCTGCTCAATCGTGCGGTCGTATTCCGCCAAAACTTGATCGAGAAGCTTCTTCGCGTCCGTCATGGTCTGTTGCCCCTCTTGTTCCGTTATTCTCAGCGTTACCGCAATTGGCAGGACATGAGCTGATACCCTGCGAAGATCAGCAGGAAGACAGCAGCAAGCACGACTTCGATCTTGAATGGCCTCATGTCCGCTTCTGGTTCGCTCGAATAATCCCGTCCGCAATCTCGTCATCTCCAGTGCAGGCATGGAGTGCCAGAGCAAGGCCGAACGGATCTATGCCGTGACGAGCCCAGAACAGAAGCTCATTGCCCTGATGCTGTTCGTCGTGGTGCGCCCTGCACAGCGGTGTCACCCACTTGTCGGAGGCCTTTTCTGCTCCTCCGGTCTCGCGCTTCCCATGCACCGGGCTTGCTGCCCGGATGTGCGCCGGGTCGGGATCTGGAGCGCCGCAGATGCAACAATGCAATGTGCGAATCCATTTCAGGTGCGCCACGTCTTCAACACGGGGCCGCTTCTGCTTCGTGGATGCGACGGAAAAGGCCGTCCTGGGGCGAATGATACGTTGGGGTCTCATGCTCGTTCCTTCACTCGCCAAGCTTGATACTGACTATCGAGCTGATGCCAGAGCACGCGGGCTCTATGGTCGTGTCCAAGGTAACCGCGCGATGCAACTCCACAGATCAGCCGAACGCATTCCTCCGGACTACCCATGGCTTCGTGCCAGTCATCCGGCCGAGTTTCCTTCAGGAAGTCTGCGAACGCCGGTTGACCGCAGCAAATTCCCGCTTGCTGACCTGGCGGCACATCCCGCCAATCTCGCTTGGCAGCCCCGTCAGGCTTTGAGGGGGGCATGGGGGTGTCCTGACGGGGCTGCTCTGCGCGGGCCTCCTTCTGCTGCACGGGTAGCTCGTTGTCGCCGATCTCGACCAGCACCATGGCGAAGCGCGTGCCCATGGCTGCCTGAGTAAGGCGCGGGTCCATGTCGATACCTTGGGCCGTGAAGGACACTTTCCAGTCGCCGGATTGCTTCTGGAAAAGGCCATCCTTCTTGACCTCAAGAGATATCGCTGCGTTCCTGGCGTGGTCGGCGGGGGTCATTCTGCGGCATCCTTCATGTCGTCGAAGTCAGGAATGCTGTCGTTCATCTCAGGCGCCTGCTCGCGGACGTAGGCGTACCGTGACGGCTCCTTTTCGAGCTGTACGTGCAAGCTGTCGTAGCCGGCGCGGAGATCGACCAGCGGCATGAGCTTTTCCATCTCGGTCCACGATGCATGGAAGTGATGCTTGATCAGTTCCAGCTTGTTCTTCTTTTCCAAGGCGGATTGGCCCGGGAAATATCGGGTCAGCAGACTTTCGATTTCGTCCAGAACGATCTTCCGATGCAGGGCGCGGTTGTCGCGCTCGTCATTCGGGATAGATCCCTCGGAGGTCCGCGAGGTATCGACGCCGAGCTGCCTGCCGCCAAGGTTCAGATACTTGATGTGCGGCATGAACGTCTCAAATGTCGGGTTGCTGAAGCGCCGGCCGTCGATCGCCGTTGAGCGATCCTTGATGATGGAGGCAGTCCGGGAAACCTTGTTGGTCTCCATGTCCATTTCGCGTTCCATCAGGACCAAAAGCGAAGGCTCATAGCCCATCTCGCCTTCGGCCTTCATCTTGATCCCGGTCTTTTCCAGTTGCTTCTTCCCGCTCTCGTCCTGGAAATAGTCGTACTCGTAGCCGGCGCGGCCACAGAGGATGATATGCAGTTGCGAGTTGATGTATTGATCGGTAAACTTTGCCCATTCCTTCTTCAGGAAGGCCCAATCCTCGAACTGCAAACGGGTACGGTTCTTCCGCTTCATGTAGCTGTCGCAAATCTCGGTCCAGAAATGCGAGATGGAATCCACCAACAGGAGCGAGGCGTTGCTCTCAGCTTCCTTGACGGCCGAAAGCAGGTCGGTGAAAGATCGGGTCTTCGCCGTGAAGAGACGAACATCGGCCGCCTCGAACTGCGGCTTCACCCAGTCAGATCCGGTCTCGGTATCGAGGAAGAACGCGGGCTTATTCGCGTAGTCTACGCCTTTCTCACGCATGTAGTGGACCAAGCCTATGGCCGTCTGTGATGCCGTGTGCGTCTTGCCGGCGCCGGCAAAGCCCATCAATCCCATCTTGAGGAACGCGCTCGTCACTTCGGCTTCCTTGAAAAGCATGGTGGTATTCCTTTGTTCACGCGATTACTGGTTTGGTGCTGAACTCAGCCATGGCGCGGCGTACCGCGTTCAACGAGTTCTCAAGCTCTGCCTCGGCGAGGCGCAAGGCGTCCTCTGCTCTGGTCTCGAATGGTGGCCGGCTGCGCAGAACTCGCACAGCGCCGGTAACCGTGATTGCGTCGATCATGGCGTGTCTGGCGTAGCGCTCAACGCGTTCAAGGTCGCCGCTCTGGGTAAGGTCGCTGGTCATGGCTGCGCCCACTTGTCGAAATCGTTGAAAGCCTTCTGCGGAGTCCTTCCGGTGCTCCATGCGATCTCAAAATACGGGTAGGCACAAAAGGCCAGATCGAACTCCTCCGGCTGCTCAAACAGCGCCTTGAGCTGCTCGCGCCATACAGTCCAGTTGCTCTGTACGTGGACGTTCATGGTTGCTTCTCCCCCTTGCTCAATCTCTGTCGTCGTATTCGTATTCTGGGTAGTAATCGTGATCCTGCCCGCATATCTCTTGGTAAACGTCGTCGTCCTCGGACAAGATCGTGTAGAGCCAGTCTGGCGCGGGAAAATAGTTCTCGGTCTTCGCCGTCTTTGGGTCGCTATCGGTCGTATTGATCTCGACCTTTACGAACTCAATCTCTGCAGGTTCGGCCGGATGGCCCGGGTAAGACAGCGAACCATAGTGCGCAGGACTTCCGGCGCTGAAGGTGTACTCAGCAAAAACCAGCACCTTCTTGCTGCCGATTTTGAAGTCCGTCTCGTAAAAATGAGTCATCACAGCAGCACCCCAACAATAAGAAATGTTCCAACGCAGGCGATGAGGAGGGAGAGGAGGTAGTCGGTCATCAGTCTTCGTCCAACTCATTCGCCTCGATTTGCCAAGGCTGAGGGCAATAGCAAACGTTGCCTTGGTTGAAGCGTTCGAGGGTGTCCCACGATTCGAGATTGTCGAGCGTCGCAACCTCAGAAGCCTTCTCGATCGCGTCTTCCTCACTGTCGGCCTCCACCTCCACATAGAGGTGGCCAGCCATCGGAATCATCACGCTCCATTTCTTGGTCATCTCAAACTGCCCCATGCTTACGAAGATCGCGGGTGTGATCCCAGCGCGCGGCCTGACGATCTGGACGGTCGAGCGCCGGCATGCCTTGCTCAGCTTCCTCGAACAGTTCGTCCGTCACGTCTTCAACAAAGAGCCCGTCAACGTGGTGGATGAATACGACGTGCTTGCTCTCGCCGGTCTGGAGCATATGGACGACATCACGGCGGGTGTGCTCGGGATTGACGACAGCCTCACGGCCGATCTTCCCGTGGTCGATCATCACGACGAAATAGGAGTGGCTGGTGCGCTTGCAGTGTGCGGTCATTGTTTTCCCCCTCGTTTCAGATCGGATGGGAAGGTGAGGGGCACAGAGCCCCTCTTCGCATTCAGGAGATCTGGATGCCGACCTTCAGGAACTCGCGCTTGAAGTACTCACGATCCTCGGGGGTGAGGGCCTTGATTTCGGCCTGCAGCTCCATGAGCGTCTGGCCCGGCTTCTTGCCGAAAAACTCGTTGATGGCGGCGGTGAAGGAGAGAGTGCGGTTGGTCATTGGCTGGCTCCGTGTTGATGGAGCCAATCTACTTCACGTCTTGTGAAGTCGTCAAGCACTATTTTCACGCCCTGTGAAGATTGCCTTCACAAACCGTGATGAAGTGTCAGGCTGCTTGACGTATTTTCAGCCGCAGCTCGTGCGCCAGGCCGGAGGGATTGGCCCGATAGATCCAATCCAGGGTAAGGCCAAACTCGTCGCATAGCGAAATCGCTACGGGCAGAGTGATTTGCCGCTCGCCGCTTTCGTACTGCGACCAGCGATTTTCCTTGATGTCGATCCGTTTGCAGACGTCGACAGGCCTTAGTCCCAGCGCAAGCCGGGTTACTTCCAGTCGCTTTGCCAATGACTTAAGGCTTTCGGGCATGACCACATTGGACATCACCAAAGCGGCCGTTTCCACTGCCAACCTGTGAAGGCTTGACAACTTCACAGCACGTGAAGTAGTATAGGGCATGCTCAACTCAGTCGACGACGTTATTGATGCACTCGGGGGTCCGTCCAAGACGGCGGACCTTACCGGAGTAGGAGCGTCTGCGGTGGTGAACTGGCGCACACGCGGGATCGCGCCGGCCAAGTTTCTCTTGGTGACGAAGGCCTTGAAGTCGAGAGGCTTGGAGGCCTCGCCCGGTGTTTTTGCCTTCAAGAAGCAGAAGGCCCGCGCATGATGACGACGCTCCCGCTTGCGCGGAAACGGAATGACCTTCCCCGACATGGTGTGATGCCCGCTGCCCGATTGTGTGGCCATTATTCAACCACAAGTGAGGCGGGTTCGTCATCAAAAATTCACGATTCGATCAAGGCATTTGTGTGACCGGAAGATGAACGCATGACCCATTGGCGAACAGCTCGCGTCATCGACATCAACAGCGGCCGGCAGTCGCCTCGGGGGCTGAACAAAGCGCCGCCGGCCGCATCACGCGACATTTACGCATCGCGTGGGTCTGGAATCTCACCTGAGCTTATGGACCGCGTAGCGCTTTGCTTCTCCGTGGCGTTCTTCGGGGGCGTTGCGGTCTGCGCCGGCATCTCCGCGTATTTCATCAGTCTTATCATTGATTGGGACGGCGTAGGGGAAGCCGCGTTTCGCATCTTCAGCTTTGGTTAGAACGCGCTCGGCGTGCAGGCCGAGTGTGCTCCAAGGATCTTCGTTCTGATTGTCTGCCTTCATGCCAACCAACATGAAGGAGTTCACTGAGATGGTATTGCCATACTCTGACAGGAATAAGCCAATGAGTGCAGCTGCGTTGACCTCCTCCACCAGGATGGCCCTTGGGGTGCTAGTCGAGCGTGAACAGAGGCATTACGGCCGGATGGAGGCCTATGAACGTGTCGCTAGGACGGTCGGGATTTCGTCGTCGTGGATACGCAAGTTCCTGGCGAACTCTGAAGAGGTCAAAGAGCCTCGCATCACATTATTCCAGAATATCAGGGCCTCTTACGAAAGTCTTTGTAACCGCGTCGAAGCAGAAAACCGGGCAGATGAGTTGCGGTTGAAACTCATCATGGGAGAGTTGAATGCGGTTGATAAGGGCTTTGTGGCGGAAGCTGCTTCTGAAAATCAGGCTGATATTTAGGAGGTGAGCCGATGACGCACGATATGCGCTCTCACCTTCATCTACCAGACCCGCCATTGTCCTGAGCAACGAAAGGGGGAAGCATGACACCAACGCAAGCTGCAATTCACGAACGGCACAAGATGTTCCGGGCGCGCATCGCTGCGAACGCTGTGCCGGATACGCCGGTTAGCTGCCAGTCGGCTTCAGGGAGGCGCGGTTCACCTCCGCCGGTAGCCGAGCCTGCGCTGGAGGTCGCTGAGAAGCCGATCGATACATGGGTTGCGCGCCAGAAGGCGCTTCAGGTCATCGAAGTATGGCCCTACATCCCGATCGAGGACCTTCCTCCCACCAGGTTCTCCAAGATCCAAGATATCAAGCGCGCGGTTATCCGCCTTTTCCCGACAGTCACCATTAGGGATATCGATTCGAGACGCCGCACTGCGGATGTCATCATGCCGCGACAGATCGGGATGTTCCTCGCGAAAACGAGGACAGGCGCATCCCTGCCAGAAATCGGCAAGCGCTTCGGGGGGCGAGATCACACAACTGCGCTGCATGCGGTCAACAAGATCGGGGCTCTCATCAAGACTGATAAAGAGCTGGCGCAGATTATCCACGCCATTGAGGGCTACTTGGAGCTTCATCCATGAAGCCAACCCCGATCCATCTGATTGTATCGAACCTCAAGCGCATGAAACTCCCCCTGCAGATCCAAACGTTGCAAGCGCTGGTCTCACTGGAGAAGCCGTACAGCGTGCGGCGGAATGAACTCCTCTCGATCCTGGCCGGCAAGATGACGAAACAACTGCGGTGGGAAGCGCGGCAGGAGCGGAGGAAAGCAGCATGAGGAAGGAAGTCTTAGCCGAAGGCGTGGAGCTATATCTCGGGGACTGCCGCGAGGTGCTGCCAATACTTGGCAAGGTCGATGCAGTGGTGACTGATCCGCCTTACGGCATGAAATGGGATGGTAAGGTCACAGTTGGCAAGAACGGCCACGGCTCGACAGGTACGAAGGCAAAGCACTACGGCGTCGAGATCATGGGAGACGATCGGCCGTTTGAAGCTGCACCGTGGCTCCGGTTTAGGAACGTATTGCTATGGGGGTTTAATCATTTCCCCGAACAATTATCGAAGGGGCGGGCGCTCGTTTGGATTAAACGATCCGATGAAGCTTTCGGTTCGTTCCTCAGCGATGCTGAACTAGCATGGTGCTCTAACGGCCATGGTGTTTACTGCTTTCGCGATCAAAGCCTAATGGCGGAAACAAAGGATCGCGCGCATCCGACGCAAAAACCCGTTCCCTTGATGCGCTGGTGCATCGAACAATTCCCGAACTCGCAAACCATCCTTGATCCCTTCATGGGCTCCGGCACGACAGGCGTTGCCGCCGTCAAACTCGGCAGGAAGTTCATCGGCATTGAGATCGAGCCAAAGTACTTCGATATCGCACGCAAGCGCATCCAAGCCGCGCTAGACGCGCCTGATATGTTTGTAGAGCCTCCCAAGCCCGCGAAGCAGGAGGCGATGCTTTGAAACTCTACGCCATGAAATTCGTGCGCTTTGACAGAATCGAAGACCACTACCGGCAAGGATGGGTCATGAGCTTCCCGAACGCTCCCATGCATCATCACTATTACGGGGTGGAGTTAGCATGGATCTGCTCTTGCCCTATTCCAGGGGGCTGCAAACCCCGCCTGAGGCCTATCAGTAACCGAACCCGCGTTCCCGCAGCATCAACAGAGAGCGCAGATGAGCGAGCAAATCGGAGATAACGCAAAGCAGCAGCTACGGTCGATCGTGGAGAGGGTCGAACGGCTGAATGAGGAGATCAAGGGTCTCCAGTCAGATCGTGGCGACATTTTTGAGGAAGCCAAGTCAAATGGTTTTGACGTACCCGCGCTGAAGGCCATCGTCCGCGCTCGCCGCGAGGATCCGGAGAAGCGCCGCGCCAGGGAAGCGATGATGGACGTCTACGGCGAGGCGCTGGGGGTCAGGTAGTGGCACTCACGCCAAAGAACTGGTCTTCGTTCCAGCACTATAAAGACCGAGCCCCGCCGTGGATCAAGCTCCATCGGGGCTTGCTGGACAACATTGATTACTACCGGCTGTCCGCAGAGGCCGGCAAGGCGCTCCCTTTGATTTGGCTAATAGCATCCGAAAAGGATGGCTTGGTGCCGAGCGCTCCGGAGTTGGCATTCAGGCTTCGCATAGATGAGGACATGGCTACGGACATCCTTGATGAACTGGTGGAGCGCTGTTTTTTGGTGGAATCTGACTTAGCAGAGACTGCGGAGCAAGATGCTACGCCTGCCCAGCGCGTGGCTAAGTCCAATGGTTTTGGCTCTCGCCACATCTCTGACGAAGTGAAGCGAGTCGTGTGGGAGAGAGACGGTGGCAAATGCTGCGAGTGTGGTGGTGACCAGAACATTGAATTCGACCACAAACACCCTGTTTCAAAAGGTGGAAACTCCGAAGAAGGCAATGTTCAACTTCTCTGCCGACGGTGCAACCGACGCAAGCGTGCGCGTGTTGCTACGCAGCAGCTGGGCAGGCGTAGCCTA